>Ga0194120_10004861_pt1 | contig 20246 bp, 20 predicted proteins | sample TA2MahCa65mmetaG_FD_148642 | JGI IMG/M metagenome (GOLD analysis project Ga0194120, IMG submission 148642) | Freshwater microbial communities from Lake Tanganyika, Tanzania - TA2015019 Mahale Deep Cast 65m | ecosystem: Environmental > Aquatic > Freshwater > Lake | place: Tanzania: Lake... | reverse complement strand
ATCGCCAACATAAAGACAGTGCTTTGACTTTAGGCGATTTATTGACATGATTAGAGATTTGGGATTTGGCTTTGCGAGCGTTCTTGAGTGGTCCTCTAGGAAAAATGAGGAATCAATGTCGAATTTGCCAAATAACTTGTCCAGTGAATATTTGGTAGATTCTTTGCCACGTCCTGTAACTATGGCGATTTTTTTTGCAAACTTTGGCTCTAATGAGTCAATTAGTTTTTGTGTCACAAGTATAACATCATTTTCTATCAGTCCTTTTTTGAATTGAGATTTTTTGCCAAAGATTTTCTTGTATAGATTTTTTCCATAAAACATTTGATCAAATATCTTATACAGCGGGTTTGTAGAGTGCGGCCCTGGATATTGTAGTTTCTTTTTTATATCGGAAATATCAACCTGTATGGCATCAAGAAACTTTTCAACAGACAGAATTCCTGTGCTATCTGCATTTTTTATTACTTTATTGATGAATTTTTTTGCATCAATTCTCAGTCGCTTTGCCGCAACGAGAGAAAGAATTGACGCATATGTAACATCTACTTCGTCGTTAAATCCGCCGCTTTCCTTAAAACCGCTAATTATTTTGGGTGAAATTGGAATAGATTTGATGTCTGCAAACTTGCCCAGCACAAATGCAGTAGTTTGTTTTATTGCCAAATCATATGATTTGGATACATCAACTAGAACTCCATCACAATCAAAAATTATTGCGTCTATTTGGTTTAGAATTTCGAGGGAATCTTTTTTGATCAAGATTCTTCCTTTCTTGTAATATTTCATTTTAGGAGATCACGTATTGCAAGCAAAAACTTGGAATTCATGTCTTTGGTTCCAACCGTTACACGCAAACATCCTTCATGTTTTCCAATTTTGCCCAGCTTGCGAATAGATATTCCCTGTTCTAGTAGTGCAGTATAGATTCTCTTGTCAGCTCCGCGGGCGTCAAATAGGACAAAATTTGCCTTTGAGTCAAACACGTCAAAGGCTCCTGTTTCTCGCAGTTTTTTGATTATTCTTGCTCGTTCTTCTTTGATGATTTGTGTTGTTTCTTGGATTTGATTTATTTTTTGCAGCACCAGAATTCCAGATTCAATGGTTAGCGTGTTTAGTGGATACGGATATTGTAGAACTCGTGAGAAGACATCAATGAATTTTTTGTCTGCCAAGACATAGCCTAGTCTTAGTCCCGCTAGACCAAATGTCTTTGAGAATGTCTTGACCACGATTAGATTTTCAAACTTTTTTGTCAGACTTGCTAGAGAATAATCGGAAAATTCCCCATATGCCTCATCTATTATGACAAGTCCATCAAATTTTTTGACTAGTTCTGTGATTTCGTCCTTTTTGAATTGGAACCCTGTCGGATTATTTGGGGAATCCAGATAAATAATATCTGCTTGTTTTGATTTTGACAGAAAATCTGCAATATCTAGTGTCATATCTTTGGCAAACGGGATCTTTATTGTTGGGATTTGATACAGCTTGCACCTTTCTTCAAAAAAGCCAAAGGTTGGGTTTGATGTCATGATTTTGGTTTTCTTTGATGCAAAGTTTGAAAGAATGATGTCCAAAATCTGATCAGAGCCGTTGCCTATTCCGACCATTTGTTTTGGCAAATTAACATAATTTGCAATAGATTCTACTAGTCTTTCTGCTCTTCCAAGTGGATATTCACGCACGTCGGAATTTTTTTGTGCCGCATTGATCAGGTCTTGCTGTAGCTGTTTATTGATTACAAAGTTCTCATTAGAATCTAGCTTTAGCACTCCAAAATGGTATTCAGGTTTTTGATAGCCTTGCAGTTTGACAAGCTCATCTATTTTTGATGTAAATTGTTTTTTTGTCATAGTCTTTTCCTTACTGCATTATAGTGATTTGGCAGATTCTCTGATTGTGTTAAGGTTTTGAGATGCTTATTGATCTTTTGCAGCTCAGGCTTTGATGATTCTATAGTAGTTTGGATTTTAAGAAAATCAAGCATGGATAGTGAGCCTCTGGAACGACCAAACTGGTTAGTTGGCAAGATGTGGTTTGTCCCAAGCAAATAGTCACTTGCCGCAGACGGAGTATTTTGGCCTATCAATACTAGTCCTGCAGTCTTGATTTTCTGCGCTACTTTGTTCGGGTTTTTTGTCATGATTTGGATGTGTTCTGGAGAAATCTTGTTTGCAAGCAATATAGCATCAGAGAGTTTTCCTACTGCAATAAACCCGTTTTTTTTCAAGCTGGACTGGACTAGTTCTTTGCGCGGTATTGAAGATAATAATTCTGCAATTTCAGAATTTACCTTATTTGCCAATATAGGAGACGTCGTTATTAGCTGACATTTTGTGTCAGAGCTGTGCTCTGCTTGGGAAACAAGATCCAGTGCAACTAGTTTAGGATCTGTAGAGTCGTCTGCAAGTATTACCAGCTCAGTTGGTCCTGCAAGCATGTCAATTGAAGCAGTATTAGTTACAAGATACTTTGCAGTAGTAACAAATGCACCACCAGGTCCTACAATTTTATCCACTTTGGGTATTGATTTTGTGCCAAACGCCAAAGCTGCAATTGCATGTGCTCCACCCACTTTGAATATCATGTTGGCACCACAAACGTCTGCGGCAACTAAAACCAGCGGATCTATTTTGCCTTGCTTGTTGGGTGGTGTTACAACTATGATGGATTCGACTCCTGCCAGCTTTGCAGGAACTATAGACATTATAGTCGAGCTTGGATATCTTGCCAGTCCTCCTGGAACATAGCATCCTACTATGTTTAGAGGCTCAAAGGATTTTGTGATCTTTGTGCCATCTGTGTTTATGATTATTTTTCCTAGCTTTCTTTTTAGTGCAGATTCTGTCTTGATTAGTCTGTTTTTTGCCTCAGTTATTGCGTCGATTTGGTCTTTTGTGACTAGCTTGTATGCATCTGTGATTTCTTTTTTTGAGACCAAGAGATTTTTGAGATTTGCCCCATTGAATTTTTTTTCAAATCTGAAAAGGGCCAAGTCCCCGTTTCTTTCCACTTGATTTATTATCGCCTGGACTGCCGGAATGTTTTGATTTTTTCTAGTTTTTTGTGCTAGGGAAAAAGCCGTTTTGATTGAGATTATTTTCATCAATTCTCTTCATCACGCTTTATCTCCTCAAGCTCCAATATTTGGCGCGGCTCGTGTACCACCAATCCTTGAGCTATTTTGCGAAGCTTTGGAATCATTTTGTGAAATTCAGACTTTGGAATGATTGTGTTTATTCCATACCAGCCTTTCTGGCTTAAAGGACTAACTGTTGGTCTTTTCAGCGATGGTAAGCTAGATAGCAGTTTTGAGAGATTTTTTTCCTCCACGTTTAGGTAAATGTGCAGGTATTTTCTTCCCTGTACTGCACCACGCATAACAGTCAGAATGTCATAGATCTTTTCACGTTTCGTCTTGTCTTGTAGTGCGTTTTTGTTTGCAATTAGGTGGGCACTGGACTCTATTACAGTTTCTGTGATTTTGAGCTGGTTTTGCTCCAGTGTGGTTCCTGTTTCGGTGACATCCATTATTGCGTCAACTGCGTCTGGAGGCTTTGCCTCGGTTGCTCCAAATGAAAGGTGAATTTGGACATTTTTGTTATTGCCAATGCGCATCCAAGGTGTAACAATTTGTGGGTCCTTGTTTCCATAGAATTTTTTGTATGATTTTTGCTGTTTTAGGTACTTTGATGCAGTAGTTAGATATTCAGAAGATATTCTCAGAATCTTTTTTTGTTTTGCATATGATGCAATCATTTCATCAATTGATTTGAATTTGTAATTATCAGGAATTGCAATGACTAGCCTTATTTTGCCAATCTCTAAATCTAAAAGTGCTTCCACATCAGACTTGGTCTCTGAAATCCAGTCTTTTCCTGTAATACCTACATCATACAGTCCGTCTGAGACAAATGTGGGTATTTCTTGTGGCCTGAGCATTTTGACTGTGATTTGTGGATCGTCTAGTGTGACTCGGTAGGTACGGCTTTTTCTAGAGACCTTGGTCCAAGATTTTTCCATTAGGGCAAATACAGCTTCCTCTAGGCTTCCCTTTGGAATAGCAAATTTTACGCCGGCCATATCAAGACCAGAACACCAGGCTCTATATTTTTGGTGTTTAGCTGCCTACCAGTTCTCTGGCGCGATTAATTGAGATTTTGCCTTCTTGGACCATTTTTGCTGCTATTGTGTCAATCTGATCAGGCTTTGCGCCAGCAGCTGCTGCAATGTTTCGTGCGTGTAATTTCATGTGTCCCTTTTGGATTCCTTCCGAGGCAAGAGCCCTAATTGCACTAAAGTTTTGTGCAAGGCCCACTGCCGCTATAACGCATGCAAGCTCTCTTGCAGATTTGATTTGCAGGATTTTTGCGCAGACTTTGGCAGTTGGGTGAACATTGATTATTCCACCCACAATGCCTACAGACATTGGTAGTTCTATTTTTCCAACCAAGCTACCGGCCTTGTCTTTGCTCCATTGTGTAAGTGATCTATATTTGCCAGATTTTGCGGCATATGCATGAGCTGCTGCCTCTATTGCACGCGTGTCTTGGCCAGTTGCATTTGCAGCTGCAATTATTCCATTCATTATTCCCTTGTTGTGCGTTACTGCCCTGTATTCGTCATTGTCTGCAAATTGATACGCCAGAATAATATTGTCAACTGTTTGCTCACCTCCAAGTTCCTCTTTGTCAAATGTAGCAGTACCACTGACCAGACGTCTTGTGGAATAGTTGGATAAAATTTTGAGTAGTGTTTTTCCACCAGTTATTTGCTCAACTAGTGGTGCAACACCTTCACACATTGTATTTGTCACATTTGCTCCCATTGCATCACCAACATCAATTAAGAGTTCAACTATTAGCATTGGGCCTGATGGTGTTGTTATTTCCTTGCAAGAGACTTGTTTTGCTCCTTTACCCATTTTGGATAGAGTGTTACTTTTTGTGTTAGCCAAATCCAGTATTTCTTTTGAATGTGACAAAATCTTTTGTGTTGCTTCCTTAACGTTTACATTGACTATTTGGATTTGGCCTATGCTGTAAGATTCGTCATTTTGCATTCTAAAGCCGCCGTGAATTTTTGCAATTTTAGCTGCCTTTGATGCAGCAGCTATTACAGATGGTTCTTCGATTACCATCGGTATCAGATATTCCTTGTCGTTTATGACAAAGTTTGTTGCAATACCAAGTGGAAACGAGAATGTTCCAATTGCGTTTTCCACCATTTTGTCTGCCTGCTCAAAGCCAATTCCGCCTGCACCTTCAAGAATTTGTCTCTCTTCTAGAGTGAGATTTGCAAATTTCGATATTTCATCTATGCGTTCTTTTCTGCTTTTTTCAAAAAATTTTGATGCCAAGTTATTTCAGAATTCTCAACAGTTTATCGTCGGATTTGGCAGGAAATCCCTTTCCGTCCGTGTTTGAAGTGATAACATAAAGATAACCATCCGGTCCTTGCATGACATCTCTTATTCTACCCAGCCCACTCAATATGCTTTTTTGTGAGTCTATGCCGGTTTCCTCAAAATTCATGACATAAAGATTAGAGCCCCGCAGTGTGGCCATGATTAGTTTGTTTTTGTAGTCTAATTGGTCGCCGTTGTAAAATATGATTCCGCCAGGCTCTATGCTTGGATCATAGCACATTATTGGGTCTGTGAATTTCTCATTTCCGCCGCATTCTTGTTCTGGCCATCCATAGTTGTGGCCAGGCCTGATCAGATTGATTTCGTCGCTTTTTGTCGGTCCCAGCTCTGTTACAAGCATGTTGCCATATTGATCCCACGTCATGCCCTGAATGTCACGGTGGCCAAACGACAATACTGGTGAATTGGCAAATGGATTGTCATCAGGGATTGTGCCGTCATCGTTTAGTCTGAGAATCTTGCCTTCAAGTGAGGAAGGATTTTGAGATTCATGTGAGAATTCCTCAGAGAGTCCTGTTGCGACATATAATTTTTCATCAGGGCCGAATTTTATTACTCCACCATTATAAAATTGCGAGCCAGGAATTTTGTCTATAATTGTGGTCGCATCTTTGATCTTATTGTCAGATTCTGTGATTCGTAAAACCTTGTTCCAGAGCTGCTCATTTTCCAAATAGGTATAGTAAATGTACAAAAAGTGATTGTTCTCAAAATCCGGATGTGTCGTTATGCCAAGCAATCCTCCCCCATGTATCTTGGCTGCTCGAATAGAGGCCAACGGTTCTGACAATAACGTATCATATTGGATTACTCTGATGTCACCTTCTTTTTCTGTAAGAAAAATCCGATCACCAGAAAATGCCATTGCCCATGGCTTTTTGAGGTCTGTTGCAAGTGTCTTGATTGACTGGTCTTGAGACGGTGTTGGTGGAGGCAATGGTGGAGACTGTGATGGTGACGTCAGAATTATTGCAGATGCCGCAAGTGCTGCCAGAATCCCCGCAATTCGCAGTTTTTTGTTCACAGAAAATGAGGTTTTGAAAATCCTATTAATTATTTGCAAAAATGAGAGTGTATATATCACTGCTAGACCCAATTTTAGTCAGCGGGGTGGGGAAGTCAGACTGTCTTTCAGGACAAAGTCATCCCGGCGGGCTCATAATCATCTATGATGTGAAACCCGCAGATCAGTAGTTCAAATCTACTCCCCGCTAGTACTCAATTATAATTTGCAATCCATGCCGAAGATTCTGTAAATTTTGTTTTCTTGTTTGTGATATTGATTCGTTGCTGTGGCCTGGTAAGATGTCTGTGTGCAGATGTCTGTGGAATGTATAGTTGATTTTTTATCTTTCTTGGCAACACTTGGGTTGCTTTTTTTGTTGCCTTTCTGCCACACCTTATGCATTCAAATCCCTGATTGCGTCCCTTTGACTTCATTTTTTTGTTGCATTTTGTGCATGTCGGATTTGTCAGAGTTACCTTTTTTTGCAGTTTTAATACCTCAAAAAACTCTACGTTGAGTACCCGTCCATGTTTTGCAGATGATCTTCGTATTCCACCACCTACACGAATCTTGTCCCCTTTGATCAGTTGAGATACCTCATTGGTTATTCCTGTTGGCTTGTACATAAAACAGGTCAGTTCAGAGCAATTTTTTGATATGACAAACTTGATGTGCCCACCTTGTTCAATTGTCGGTTCGCCAGAGACTATTCCCACTATGACCCCGGAAGAATAGGGTTTGATGGAATCAATGTCTAGCTCGTTTTGCAGGTGAGCACCTGTTCCCTGATTTGATTTGAAAATGAGATGCCCAACTGGCTTTTCTTTTGTTTGAATCATCTTTGATGCATCAAGTAGAGAATCAGTATCTTCGCCTCGTATACCAAAGAAAACCGGGTCTGGTCCGTGTGGTGCAAAAATAATTTTCTTTCTTTTTGTGTCAAAGCTGTTGAATGTTTTTGGGTATGTTTTTTCCTGCATTTGTTTTACGCTTGATGGCACAATGTTGCGTTTTTTGCCAAATTGGGATTTTTTCCTATAACTTAGAAGCTCAAACGTATGGTCATCAAATTGGTAACCAATTGCCCCTAGTGCGCCGACTAGTCCTTGTCCGTTCCCAATATGAAATGACTGTAAATTATGTTTTGAGATGAATTTTTTTATCTGGTCTCTGCCAATTAGGCTGCACAGTGCCTTTTTGCTTAGTTCTGTGAATTCATATGGAATGGAATTGTTCTCAAAGAAGACAATTCCAGGATTTGCACCGTTTTTTAGATCAGAGAATTTTGTTACAAATTTGATTACCTTGTTTTTTACTTTTGCAGGATTTGCAGTCTCAACTTTGAGTGAGACTGCCCCGTTGCCGCGTGTTTTCCAGGGAATGTTTGGATTGAATCGAATTAGTTTTGGATAGTCTAGAAATTTTACATTGTCTTGCTTTAGTGAGTTGACTAGCTTGTATGCAAGATAAGTTGTGCACATTCCTTTTGGCGAATCGGTGTCATCAAATCCAATGTTGAGTATTGTGCTTTTCACTGATAATCAAAATCACAACCGACATTTGTGATTTACCATAGTTTGGTTTAAATTAAAATCAAAGGTTTGTCATCCATTCCATGATAGTAATAGACGAAAAGGCAATTTTTCAAATAATACAAGAGCGCAAGCCGGTTTCTGTTGCACTAAACGGTCCGGACGGGATGTTGCCAAGAGTTCAGGAAACTGCAACAAACATCATGAATCGATTTGGGATTCCCGCATATGTGCTAGCAGATACCACGTGGGGAACATGTGATCTGAATTCAAATGGTGCCAAAGTTCTTGGTGCAGAGATTCTCTTCAACATTGGTCACACAATAAACATGTCAAGTTTTGAAAAAAATGTCTTTATGATTGACGCTTTTGATGACGTATCCTTTGATGGTGTGGCTGCAAAATGTGCAGAGATACTGAGGGGAAAAATAATATCACTGGTAACTGACAGTCAGCACCTAAACCAAGTAGATTCAGTAAAATCAATTCTTGAAAACAACGGAATCACAGTCAAAATAGGAAAGGGAAAGGGTCAGCTAAATGATGGCCAAGTCTTTGGCTGCGAGTTTTATCCAGCAATGGAAGTAAGGGACCAAGTTGATGCAAATGTATTCATGGGTCAAAGCAATTTCCATGCATCTGGTCTTGCATTATCTACAAACAAGCCCACCTATGTTTTGGATCCATATTTCAATGAGGTAAGAGATGTCACAGAATTTGCTCTAATGTTGCAGCGAAAGGCAACTCTTTCAATATACAAGGCAGCTGAAGCCACAACATTTGGAATCATCATTGGATTAAAGGAAGGCCAAATTTCCAAAACATTTGCACTCAAGTTCAAGCGTGAACTAGAAAAAGAAGGAAAATCAGTGCAGCTTTTTGCCCTAACCGACATCACAAACGAAAGACTGCGCAACCTAAGGGGAATAGATGCGTTCATCCAAGTTGCATGCCCCAGAATCTCAACTGACAATCAGTTTGACAAGCCTGTTTTGTCAACTCCCCAAGCAAACGCACTACTCAAAATACTACGACATGAAAACATTGACGATTATTTGCAGATTCCACACTGGCTTTGATCATTACACCAACAATAATGTTAATATTGAAGAACTCGAAAGTTTTTTTCGACAAGGAAGTAACTTGAGAGCAAATATTTTCGTTTTCTATAATTGATGTAAATGACGCGAAAAAACAATTTCTCACATGCAAAAAAGAACTTTATTCGATATCCCAAAGCTAGAATTCACGTAAGTTGCATCATAAAGGACGAAGAGGGAGATATTGTTGCAATAAAGGGAATGAAGCTTGGGACAAGCTCTGTTGTGCGAGACCAAGTCTGGACGGCAGAAGAAATCTATGAAAAAAGCGGCCAGAGTCCCAATTTCTCCCAGACACATTCCTTTTGGGCGCGCGACAAGGACAATAATGAGTCTGAGCTTTACTGCAAAAGAAAGAACGGCAAGATCTGCCTTGTTGCACCATCCATAGTAGACGATGATGGAAGAGACATCCTAAAAGACATCCAAGTCTGCGATTCTGAAATCTAGCCATAAAGAATTATTAGCTAACCATAAGGAAGATAGTCATGACGGATTTTGTTATGCCTGGCGACAAGCTGGGATTAATTGAGGAAATAGAGGGAGGCTCCAACACATTTGATGATGGAGAGACAATACGTGCTTCATCTGCAGGAATACTCGATTTGGACAAAAAGGCAAGACTAGTCCAAGTAAGAAACGGCAAACAGATATCCATTCCAAAAAAAGGCGACATTGTGATTGGCACAGTAGCTATGATGCTTCCATCAATGATCGCAGTTGCTATTCATTATCTTAATGGCAAGCCAAACTCATCTGGAGTCGAATGTATTTGCCAAAACCCAGACAGAAAGAGAATCATTGCAAGGATGAATGATGTTGTAGCGCTAAAAGTAGAGACGCATCTTAACGGTGCAATTCATGCCACAATTGACGAGCCGGAACTGGGAGTGTTATTTACAAAATGTAATGTTTGTGCTGGTAATGTTGTGCCACTTCGAGACAGAGTAAAGTGTCCTAATTGTGGATACATGGAAGATCGAAAGATTTCTACCAACTATGAAAAGGCAGACTTTGTAAAGTTACGAGAGTAAAATGCCAAAGATATCGTTCCAGGGAGAACGAGGTGCATACAGCGAAGATGCAGCAGTGACGTTTTTTGCAGATTCTCAAACTGTTCCATGTCACACATTTGCAGAAACAATAGAATCGACTGAAAACGAAAAGACGCAATATACAGTTCTACCAGTAGAGAATTCGCTTGAAGGAAGTGTTGGTGAGAGCTATGACTTGTTATTATCAACTAATCTGTCAGTGGTAGGCGAGATTTACTATAGAGTAAGGCACTGTCTGATAGGATTTGACAAGCTGGAAAACATTGATACTGTTTATTCGCATCCACAAGCACTAGGCCAGTGCAGAAAATTCATCCAAAAATACAAGCTGACTCCGATTCCTGCATATGATACTGCAGGAAGTGTCAAAATAATAAAAGAGCTGAACAAAAAAAATATCGCATGCATCGCAAGCAGACGTGCATCCGACATACATGGTGTACCAACAATACTAGAGGGAATTGAAGACAATACAAACAACTATACTAGATTTTTGGTATTATCCAAGACCAAAGTCCAAGATGGTGACAAGACATCGATAATATTTTCTGTAAAGCACGAGGCAGGTGCGCTCTTTAACATACTAAAAGAGTTCAATGACTACAAGATCAATCTGACAAAGATAGAATCAAGGCCCAACAAGAGCACCCCTTGGGAGTACAACTTTTACGTGGATTTTGACGGAAATCAAAATGACCAAAAAATAACAGAATTGCTACAGAAAATAAACAAACAGTGCATATTCCTCAAGGTATTAGGCTCTTACAAAAAGGCAAAACTGTCCTAGAATCCTTTTGGCTTTCTGACGCTAAATGCGGCACTAAAGCCAATTATCACAATTCCTGCAGTAATCACCATAAAGTGATATGTAAACAACAGTGGATCAGTATTCTTTTGGAATGCTCCAGTGATGTGGAGCTCTGTTTGTCCAGCATTTGTTATTTTGATTGTGTTTGTTCCTTCCTGTAGAACATACCAGTCAAATGTGATTTCGTTTTTGAAATCCTCATCTTTTTGTATGCCGTCACCAGGTGTCTCTAATTTCACATGGAATTTTTCGCCAACCACCTTGAGATTTTGGTGTGAGCTCTTTGGTGCCAGAAATTGGTACGATATTGATTTTGTGATATCCACTTTGTCATCTAGTGTGACGGTTTGGAGCCCTAGTGAAGTAACTAGTGCATAGGCACCAATTGCAATAATTACAGCGCCAATTCCAATTCCTGCTATTGTGAATTTATTTAGCACAAATGATTATTCAATAGTACACAATAAAAAACTTACATCAGGTCTACGTCATGAGGCTGGCTTTCGGCAAATCCTGCTCGAGACATTTTGATAAATTCGGCATTTTGCTGCATTTGTGGTATTGTGTGTGCCCCGCAATAACTTAGGCCAGAGCGCACACCACCACTAAGCTGCTTTATGATATCAGTTACTGTGCCCTTGTATGGGACCATTGCCTCTACTCCTTCTGCGACATAGTCATTGAGATCATCATTAATTGCGACATTTCCTGTTTCCTTTGATTTTCTTCCAAGTGCTGCATAAAATGACGCCATGCCCCTATAGATCTTGTAGCGCTTGCCATTTTTCATTACAAAAGAACCTGGACTTTCGTCAGTTCCTCCAAAGAGGCTTCCAACCATTACAGTTGATGCACCGGCTGCAAGTGCTTTTGTGAGATCACCTGAGGTCCTAGTGCCACCATCTGAAATTATTGGAACGTCGTATTTTTTGCCGACCTGAGCGCAGTCATACACTGCAGTAAGTTGTGGAACACCAGAACCGGTAATCACTCGCGTAATGCAAATAGAGCCAGAGCCGACGCCAACCTTTACAGCATCTACTCCTGCCTTTATCAAATCTTCTGCACCGTGCGCGGTAGCTACATTCCCTGCGATTAGCTCGCAGTTTGGAAATGCCTTTTTGATATTTTTGATTGTAGTAATTGCGTTTTCGCTGTGGCCGTGTGCAATGTCAACTACTATAGCATCGGCATCTGCTTCCAATAATGCTTCGGTTCGCTCCATAAAGTCGCCTTTGACACCGACTGCTGCGCCTACAAGTGGTCTGCCCTTTTTGTCCTTGGATGCATTTGGATAGTTTTCATTGTGAGTAATGTCCTTGCTTGTGACTAGACCCCTTACTTGGCCTGCATCATCAACTAGGGGAAGTTTTTCTATTCGGTGCTGGCGCAGAATTTCCTTTGCCTCAACTAGGTTTATTCCAGGTTTTGCGGTAATGACGTCCTTTGTCATTATATCTCTGACCAGCTTGCTAGATTCGGATTCAAACATTACGTCTCTGTGTGTTAGAATTCCTGCTAGTTTAGAGTCCTTGACTACAAGTAATCCAGATACTCCTTTTTCCTGCATGTAAGATATGGCATCCTTTGCTGATTGATCTGGAGATATTGTGTATGGGTTCTCTATCATTACGCTTGCAGACCGCTTTACCTTGAGTACTTCTTCTACTTCTTCTTCAACAGTCAAAAATCGGTGAATTATTCCAATTCCGCCCTCTCTTGCCATGGCAATTGCCATAGCAGACTCTGTCACGGTATCCATGTTTGCGCTAATTAGAGGAATGTTAAGTGAGATATTCTTGGACAGCTTTGTTCGCAGATCTGTCTGAGATCTAGTTGTGATGTTTGAATATTTTGGTACAAGAAGAACATCATCAAAAGTTAATCCTTCTTTAATTTCCAAACCTTCTACAGAAGATTTTGATTATGTTATAAGCCTTTCCTGATTTGCTTTGATAATTTTTGTGCTATCAAAATTGCGTCCTTTGTTTGCGATACATTATGAGTGCGCATAATGTCGGCACCATTGAGAACCGATATTGCCTCTGCAGCAATGGAACCATACAATCGATCCTGTGGATCTTTGTTGAGAATTTTGCCAATAAAGGATTTGTTTGAAACAGAGATCAAAATTGGCAGGTCTAGTTTAAGAGAAGATAGATTTTGTAAAACAGTCAGATCTCTTGCTACCCAGTCTGTTTTTATTTTTGTGAAAAACGGATTTTTGCCTGTCTTTCTGAAAAAGCCAATTGCTGGATCTATTGCAATGTTGTTTTTGGGGATATTGCTTGCAATGTCAAGACTCTGCTTTAGCAAATGTCTGACTTGTGTTATTGGATTTTTAATTGAGGATTGTCCGTATGCGCACAAAATCAGCGATGGACGGTGCTTTTCTATTACATGTATCATGTTTTTGTCGTATTTTAGGCCGGAAATGTCGTTTATGATGTCTGCACCATACTCTAGCGCAGTTTTTGCCACAGAAGATCTGCATGTATCAACAGAGATTGGGAGATTCGATGTATTTTGAATGTGTTTTATTGCATTGATTATTCGTTTTGTTTCCTCTTTTTCTGAGACCAATGTTGAAAGATATGGTGCAGTCGACATTCCACCAATATCAACAAAATCAGCTCCGTCATTTTCCATTTGCTGAATAGCATCTCGAATTGCTCGTCCTTGCTTGATTGATTTTTTGTAAAACGATTCTGGGCTGACATTTAGTATTCCCATTATTCGGATTGGATTCTTTCCACCAACAGATACTGGGCCCAGCTTGTTCACATCATTTATGATAAAGTATGCTAATTTTAGAGTTGATGATCCGCGGATGGGGTACAAAATACAACCAGATAGTGCAAGAATTCGGCTATCAAAAACAAAACGACCTAAAGGCGGCATCCATGTTGGATTCAATCATATCAAAGCAATATTCTATTCAAAAACTAAAAAAAACAATATCCGGCAAGACAGTTTTTGTCATTGGGTCTGGCCCCTCACTTGGTTCTGCACTGCCAATTTTGAAAAAATATAAAGACACAGTCAAGATTTGTGCAGATACTGCACTGGATGTTCTAGTTAGAAATGACATCAGGCCTCAAATCATAATAACAGATTTGGATGGAAACTTGGATTTGATTAAAAAACTCAGCAAGACCAGTGTGATAGTTGTTCATGCACATGGAGACAATATTGCAAAGTTGGAATTTGCAAAAAATTTCAAAAACTGTATCGGGACAACACAGACAAAAAAAATAGGCAGGATTGAAAATTTTGGTGGCTTTACTGATGGAGACAGAGCGGTGTTTTTTGCAAGCAAGTTTGGCTCATCAAAGATATTTCTGTTTGGCATGGACTTTGGGCCAAAAATAGGCACGTATTCTCGCACAAAAAAAGCGGAAAAGAGAATCAAGCGAAAAAAACTACACCGTGGAAAAATGCTATTAGAGTGGCTTGCGCCAAAAACAAAATCCGATCTTTTTACGCTATCAAAGCCAATTCGAGGTTTTAAGAAATTAACATACAAGCAGCTAGAGCATAACGTTTCTAGCTAGAATGCGTTTTAATACCGAGATTACCACAGAGCAAATATGCAATTTTCAGAGGATCAGATCAAAGACGTCTTGGAAGTAAAAGAAAAGCTGACATCTGAAATACAAAAGCACAAAGAAGAAATCGAGATGCTTGAAAAAAATCTTGCACTAATCAATTCCTTGCTAAAGCAACAAAGCTTCACAAAAGCATCATCACTAAAAGAAACAAAACAAATCCAAAAAGAAGACTATTCTGTGCCACTAAAGAAGAATACTGATGGTTCCTTGATTGGAAATGCACACATCAGCCCTGATCAAGTTTTAATTGTTTTAGATAATACATTAAATCTCAAAGAAGACATGCACCCATTCAAGTCATTTTTCCTAGAGAGAATCATAGGCGAGATGAAGAAAAAAGACATTGCAGACATGGAAAAAGGAATCATAACACAGGATTCTATGATAGACTGCCTTGTAAACAAGGACGGAACATCACTGCGAGAAATAATAATCAAAAACTATCGTCAAAAAGAGCGCGTAAATGAAATCCTAAACACAGCTGCTTGGTCGCTCTCCAAGATGATAGAAAACTCCAAGTGATAAAATGGACAAGATACTAGTCCTGGACTTTGGTTCGCAGTACAGCCACCTAATTTGCCGAAGAATACGCGAGTTCTCAGTTTATGCGGAACTTGTTCCATTTGACATTCCAATTGAAAAACTAAAGGCAATGAACCCAAAGGGAGTCATATTCTCTGGCGGGCCATCAAGTGTTTACAACAAGGACTCACCTCGTCCAGATTCCAAGGTCTTTGAGATGAATTTGCCCTTGCTTGGAATTTGTTATGGCCACCAGCTAATAGTGGATAATTTTGGCGGCAAAGTAAAGCGATCCAACAAGGAATATGGCCACTCTACTCTAACAATAGACAATAATGCAAGCCTTTTGGGTGGAGTTGGAGATTCGCTTCGAGCGTGGATGAGCCATGGGGATGAAGCAGAAAAGATTCCAGATAATTTCAAGATAATTGGCCACACAGAACGATCTCATGCAGCAGCAATTGCAAACGAAAGCCAATCAATCTACGGAATACAATTCCATCCTGAGGTTGTACATACTGAGAATGGCGTCAAAATTCTCAAGAATTTTGTTCTAAACATCTGCAAGGCAAAGCAAGAATGGACCATGGAAGGATTTATAGAAAAAACAGTAAGCGACATTTCAAAAATAGATGGAAATGTTTTGTGTGGAGTAAGCGGTGGAATTGACTCTACGGTTGCAGCATTATTGATTCATAGGGCAATTGGAAATAGACTCAAGTGCGTATTTGTCGATAATGGATTGTTGCGACTAGAAGAAGAACACGAAATAGAGAAAATGTTCAAGGACAACTTTGCAGTCAATTTTACCCCAATTAATGCAAAAAAGAGATTCGTGGATGGACTGCAAGGAATAACAGACCCAGAAAAAAAGAGGAAAATTGTAGGTGAAGAATTTGTTAGAATTTTTACAGAGTTTGCAGAAAAAAACGGCCCGTTCAGGTGGCTTGCACAGGGAACTCTATACCCTGATGTAATAGAAAGCGGAGTCTCAAAGGGCCCTGCGGCAGTAATCAAGACCCACCACAATGTTGGTGGCTTGCCAGACTGGCTCAGGCTTGAGGTTCTAGAGCCACTACGAGAACTATACAAAGATGAAGTTCGAAAGGTTGCCGCAATTTTGGGCGTTCCAAAAAAACTGCTTATGCGACATCCATTTCCTGGACCAGGCCTTGCAGTTCGAATAATTGGTGAAATAACGGAAAAGAAACTGCACATTTGCAAGCTTGCAAGCAAAATTGTAGAAGAGGAATTGGAGATATCTGGATGGTACGACAAGGTTTGGCAGGCATATGCAGCAGTAGGAGACGACAAAGCAGTAGGTGTAGTAGGGGATGAACGAAAGTACGGAAACATTGTGATGATCCGGGTGGTAGAGTCAATTGATGCAATGACTGCTGACTGGACCAGACTGCCGCATGAAATATTGGCAAAGATCAGCAATAGAATCACAAATGAGATCGATGAGGTAACCTGGGTCTCATATGTGATATCAAGCAAGCCGCCTGCAACAATAGAACCGCAGTAAAATTTGTAGCAATTTTTTTAAAACAAGAAAAATTGTATACCATGTGAAAACATTTTTTGTAATTTTGTTCATTTTAGTATCTATTGTACTAGTTCAGCAGGCACATTCAGAAACATCATCAAAAGACAACCTCAGTAAAAAGCCAAAAGAGGCAAAGGACACATCTAAAATATCCAACAAAGAATTTGAGGCAAAAATCTCAAAACATTTCAAAGTAGAAAAAGAATGGAAAAAGATCAAATCCACGTCAGCCTTTGAAACATGGATCAAAGAAAACGATTATCATATTGTAAACGGGAAAAAAATTTGGAACAAGGCAATTTTTAAGATCGACCCGTCAAAAAGCTATGACAAGATAAAATCTGACAAACAAACAGTTGTTGTATATCCGACATTTACGGATTCGGCATACAGCGAGCCCGGATTTTATACGTACTATAGAGAAGAATGTGATGAGAAATGCCTGACCATAAAAATACAAAATAATTTCTTGCCACAGGCAAATCCAAATGCAGTCCAAGTTCTAAAATTGCTTGGTTATTCATTTGTAACAGATATTGATGTGGACAAAAACCCTTCAATTCTTAGCAAATACAACAAAGTCATAATATTACACAACGAATACGTTACGAAGAAAGAATTTAATGCAATCACATCACATCCTAATGTGATCTATCTTTATCCAAACGCCCTGTATGCAGAAGTAAAACCAGATTATGTAAAAACACCATCACATTAATTCGGGGACACAATTATCCTGCAAAAGAGATCAGAAATGGTTTTGATTGGAAGTTCGACAACAGTCAACAAGAATACGACATAGATTGCAAAAACATGCAATTTAATAGAATCAATAATGGTTGGATGCTAAACTGTTATCCTGAAAACATCATCCATAAAAGCATGAAATTCCTTGAAATAATAAAAAAACTGTAAATACTGACCATCTAGATTAGGTTGTTTGAAACGAAAAGACAGCTGCATATAGAAAATATTTTGCAAAATATTATCGAGTAGAAATTGCATCAATGTTTGGAGCACATCAAATGAACAAGCTCATGATATTTGCAGTACTTGCAGGTGTGATGTTACTCACTCAGATTATACCTGCTTATGCAGGTGACAGCGAGGCAAGAAAAAAGGCCAAAGAACGTGAAGAACAGATAGCAAAAGAAGCTAAAGAGAAAAAACAGAAAAAACTTGAAGACCAGAAAAAAGCATTAGATCCTAAAACTGTCACGGTTACGACCAAAGAACCAAAGGGAAAAGCATCTGCTGATTCTTCCAATACAGCCAAGAAAAAAGCACTAGATGATGCAAAGAAAGCAGTAGAAACTGCAAAGACAAAATTGGATGATGCAAAGAAAGCATACAAACTAGATTCCAAGAATACAACAAAAAAACAAAACTTTGAAGATGCTCAAAAAACGCTAGAAAAGGCAAAAATAGACAAAGAATTGCTCAAACTAAAATAAACAGTTATTCAAGAGTCAAGAAAAATCCCTATCAATGAGTACAGCGCAAAAAATATCCGAAGCAGAGAAAATTCTTGCAATACTAGAATCGCCTGAGAAATTTGATAATTTTGTAGGAATAGTTCACGATATTTTCTTGCATTTATTAGATGAATACAATGTCAAGTTTGGCCTCAAAATAGACAGAATGGGCCTTGAAAAATTCAAGACAGTGGCAAAAAAATCAGGCAATATTGATGCAATCAGCTTTCTTATCTGGTATGAAAAAGAATACAAAAAACTCAGAAACGATCCCGAACTAGGTCAATTCCTAGAAAAAGAATATTCTACACCAAACGACATGGTGCAGATTGGCGCTAGGCTATTGGATGAGGCAAAAAAGATAGCATATTACGCATACGAGAACTTCTAAAGAAGAGCTGCGCCAAACACGCCAGCAGAATCACCTAGCTTGTTTGGTATAATTGGCGTGTCGATTAGGTCGCTGAACACATTATTGTATACTGCTTGTTTTCCTTGTGTGTATAGAAAATCAATATTGGATAATCCTCCACCCAATACAATAACATCAGGATCCAAAATATCAATTACGTTTGCTAGACTAGTACCAAAATTATCCAAAAATTCCTGCTTCCATTGTGTAGACTCTGAACTTTGAATTATTGTAGGCAGAGATTCCGTTTTGCCAGTAAGTTCTGCCCATCTTTTTTCCAGTGCCGGTCCGCTAATGTAAGTCTCCACACATCCGCGCCTGCCGCAATAGCACAAATTTCCGTCTTGGTGTAACGTGTGATGGCCCCATTCGCCTGCAATGTTTGTTCTACCGTGATGGATTTTGCCGTCAATTATTATTCCTCCTCCGACTCCAGTTCCCATTATCACACCAAATACTATACCATATCCTACAGCTGCGCCCATTTTTGCTTCCGCCATTGCAAAACAATTTGCATCGTTTTCCATTGTTATTTTTTGGTGTAATGATTTTTCCAGGTCTTCTTTTAGTGGCATTCCAATCAGGCATTGCGTGTTGCTGTTTTTGATGAGGTCTGTCTTTTTTGAGATTGCACCTGGAGTGCAAATTCCAACGGAATAATCATCAATGTTTTTTGTAATGTCTCGTACCAGAGAAACAATCGAGTCTACAATACTAGAATAGCCGTTTTGCTGGTTTGTTGGGATTCGTTTTCTTTGCATTACATTTAGAGATTCATCAAGGCAGACTGCTTCGATTTTTGTCCCGCCAAGATCAATGCCTATTTTGTGCACGAAATTGTATAATACGAATAATGTTTTAGGGTTTATTTTTTGCCAGAGACTGCGATTACGTCGTCGATTCGCAAAATCATGCAGGCTGCCTCTGTTGCAGATTTTGAGATCTGCTCTTTTACTGCCACCGGTTCCACTATATTCAAAGATAGCATGTCATCGATTTTTCCTTCTTTAGCGTTGATTCCTGCCCACTTTCTGCCGTTGCTTTGTCTTGCGCGAAGATTTGCCATGGTGTCAATTGGGTCCATTCCTGCGTTTTCGGCTATTGTCAATGGAATTACTTCTAGTGCCTCTGCGTATTTTCTAATTGCTAGTTGCTCTCTGCCCTCAAAGTTGTCAGACCACTCCTTTAGCTGAGATGCCAAATATGCCTCCGGGGCTCCTCCGCCTGCAACAATTGCTGGCTTTTCAATAACATCTTTTACTACCATTAGGGAGTCATGCAAAGAGCGGTCAACTTCATCTACTACTCGCTGTGAGCCGCCTCGAACTAGAAGAGTTACGGATTTTGGATTCTTGCATCCTTCGATGAATACCCACTTGTCGGACTCTACTTTCTTTTGGTGTACTAGGTCTGCGTGTCCTAGGTCCTTGTCTGTCATGTCATCCAGATTTGTGGTAATTCTGCCACCAGATGCCTTTGCTAATTTTGTCATGTCAGATTCTTTGACGCGTCTTACTGATAAAATTCCGTATTTTGCCAAATAATGCTGTGCAATATCATCAATTCCTTTTTGGCAGATCAAAACGTTTGCTCCGACTCTTTGCAGCTTGTCGACCATGGACTTGAGCATTCTGTTTTCTTCTTCTAGGAACATTTGCATTTGAGTTGGGTCGGTAATTCTGATTTCTGCACTCATTTCTGTTTTTTCTACTTCTAGTGCTGCATTGAGTAGTGCGATTTTTGCC
>Ga0194120_10004859_pt1 | contig 20248 bp, 17 predicted proteins | sample TA2MahCa65mmetaG_FD_148642 | JGI IMG/M metagenome (GOLD analysis project Ga0194120, IMG submission 148642) | Freshwater microbial communities from Lake Tanganyika, Tanzania - TA2015019 Mahale Deep Cast 65m | ecosystem: Environmental > Aquatic > Freshwater > Lake | place: Tanzania: Lake... | reverse complement strand
GACTCTTACGACCGGATCGCTCCTTTTTCTGCTGGATCAGTTCTGGTAAGAGTTCAGTCATCTTCTTACTAATTCGCCTTCTGTCGTGTAAAGCATGCAGCATAGGACGCATGTCCGAGGCCGTATACAGGCACCGCTGTGAATTTCGCGGGCCGCTTATGGTGTGCTTACGCCACCTGTTTTGCCCTACTGCGAAAAAGCCCCGACTAGCGAGGCTTTTCGTCTGTTTTTGCAAGCGCTTTGCGTGTCGCCAGAACTGCGCTAAGTGCTTGTTTTTACTGGCGGAAGCGGTGAGATTCGAACTCACGAACGGTTGCCCGTTGCCGGTTTTCAAGACCGGTGCAATCGACCACTCTGCCACGCTTCCTACAACTGTTTTCAAGACCGGTGCATTCAACCGCTCTGCCACCCTTCCCCGGGCGCAGCGGTGGATTGTCGGCCGCGCCGGTCCGGGCGGCAAGCCGCGCGGCCCCAGTTCACCGCGGCGACCAGCCCCGGAACCCGCTCGTGTATACTGCGGTCTGAGACGATAGCCAACCGCCCGGAGCAAAGCGATGCAGACCGACCCGATTCTCGCCCCGCAATCCGCCGCGATCCGCGACTCGGCGCTCGCGACCAACAGCGTCCTGCGCAACACCTATCTGCTGCTGTCGGCGACGCTCGCCTTCAGCGCGCTGACCGCTGGCGTCGCCCTCGCGCTTGGCCTGCCGCATCCCGGCCTGCTGCTGACGCTGATCGGCTACTTCGGCCTGCTGTGGGGCGTGCACAAGACCGCCGATCGCGCGCTCGGCCTCGTCTTCGTGTTCGCGCTGACCGGCTTCATGGGCTACACGCTCGGGCCGATCATCGGCCTGTATCTGCAGGCGATCCCGAACGGCCATCTCGTCGTCATGAACGCCTTCGGCCTCACCGCCGCGGCCTTCGTCGCGCTGTCCGCCTACGCAATCGCCAGCGGGCGCCGCTTCGCGTTCCTCGGCGGCTTTCTGTTCGTCGGCATCCTGACCGCATTCCTGCTCGGCCTGGTCGCGATCTTCTTCGCGCTGCCGGCGCTGTCGCTCGCGGTCTCCGGCCTGTTCGTGCTGCTGATGTCCGGCCTGATTCTGTGGCAGACCGGCGAGATCATCCACGGTGGCGAGACCAACTACATTCACGCCACCGTGACGCTCTACGTCAGCATCTTCAACCTGTTCACGAGCCTGCTGCAGCTTCTCGGCTTCGCCGGCGACGACTGACTCAGGGCGGCGCCAGCCGCTCCACGCCACCGAGATAAGGGCGCAGCACCGCGGGCACGCTCACCGAGCCGTCGGCCTGCTGGCCGTTCTCGAGCACCGCCACCAGCGCGCGGCCGACCGCGACCCCGGAACCGTTCAGCGTGTGCACCGGCTCCGGCCGCCCGCTGTCCGGATTGCGCCAGCGCGCGAGCATGCGCCGGGCCTGGAAGGCCTCGCAGTTGCTGCACGAGGAGATTTCGCGGTAACGGCCCTGCCCTGGCAGCCAGACCTCGAGGTCGTAGGTCTTCGCGCTGCCGAAGCCGATGTCGCCCGCGCACAGCGCGATCACGCGGTACGGCAGGTCGAGCCGCTGCAGCACGCGTTCGGCGTGCCCGGTCAGTTCCTCGAGCGCCTGATACGAGTCCGCCGGGCGCACGATCTGGACGAGCTCGACCTTGTCGAACTGGTGCTGGCGGATCAGGCCGCGCGTGTCCTTGCCGTGACTGCCGGCCTCCGAACGGAAACAGGGCGTGTGCGCAACGAAGCGCAGCGGCAGTTCTGCCGCCGCCAGGATCCGGTCCGCGGCCAGGTTCGTCAGCGGCACCTCCGCGGTCGGAATCAGGAACCGCTCCGGCTCGCCGGCGACGCGGAACAGGTCGGCCTCGAACTTCGGCAACTGCCCGGTCCCGGTCATCGTCGGCCGCGAGACGAGATACGGCACGTACACCTCGCGGTAGCCGTGTTCGCGCGTGTGCAGGTCGAGCATGAACTGCGCCAGCGCGCGGTGCAGCGCCGCCAGTGGCCCGCTCAGTACCGAAAAGCGCGCTCCGGACAGGCGACCCGCGGCGTCGAGGTCCAGTCCACCGAGCCGCTCACCGAGCGCGACGTGATCGGCCGGTTCGAAATCGAAACGGCGGGGCTCGCCATGCCGGCGGACTTCGACATTGGCCGTGTCGTCCGCCCCGAGCGGCACGCTGTCGTGCAGCAGGTTCGGCACGTCGAACAGCAGCGCATCCAGCTCGGCCTGCAGCGCGGTGAGCGCCTGCTCAGCGGCGCTGAGACGGCTGCCGAGCGTTTCGACCTCCGCCAGCAGCGGCGCGATCTCCGCGCCGCGCGCCCGCGCCTGGCCGATCGCCTTCGAGCGGGTATTGCGCTCGTTGCGCAGCGCGTCGACCGTCACCTGGGTCTCCTTGCGGCGACGCTCGAGGTCGGTGAAGCGATCCACCGCAAGGACGTAGCCGCGCCGCGCGAGGTTGGCAACGATCCGTTCGAGTTCAGTGCGCAGCAGGCGGATGTCGAGCACGTTCGGACTCCGGCAATGATCAGTCAGCCCGACAGGTGGCGCGCGAGCACGAGCCCCGCGCGGCAACCGGCCAGGCACAGTGCCACGCTGGCCAGCACGTAAGCGCCGGCCCGCAGCCAGCCATGCTGCCCGATCAGCAGCAGCGTCTCCAGCGAAAAGCTGGAGAAAGTCGTGAAGCCGCCCAGCAGGCCGATGATCAGCAGCGCGCGCAGCGGCTCCGCCGCGGGGCCGCGCCCGGCCAGCCAGGCCCACAGCAGGCCGATCAGCAGGCTGCCGGTGACGTTGACGGCGAGCGTACCCCACGGAAAAGTCCGCGGCAGCCACGCATGCACGGCGGCGCCCGCCAGATAGCGCGACACGCTGCCGATAGCGCCGCCGATGGCGATGGCGAGCAGCGTCCGCATCACGAGCCGGACTCGCGCGAGCGGATCCGCGCCAGCGCCTCACGGATACGGATTTCGAGCCCGCGCGGCACCGGCTCGTAGTAGATGCGTGGCTCCATGCCGTCCGGAAAATGCCGCTGCCCCGGCGCCAGTGCCCCCGGTTCGTCGTGCGCGTAGCGGTAGCCGCGACCGTAGCCGAGCTCCTGCATCAGCCGGGTCGGCGCATTGCGCAGGTGCAGCGGTACCTCGAGCGTGCCGAGCTCACGCGCATCGCGCTGGGCGGCGCCGAAGGCGGTGTACATCGCGTTGCTCTTGGCCGCACAGGCGAGGAACACGCAGGCCTGCGCCAGCGCCAGTTCACCCTCCGGACTGCCGAGGCGATCCCAGGCGTCCCAGGCCTGCAGCGCGAGGGCCAGCGCGCGCGGATCGGCGTTACCGATGTCCTCGCTCGCCATGCGCAGCATGCGCCGCGCCAGAAACGCCGGATCGCAGCCGCCGTCGAGCATCCGGCACAGCCAGTAGAGCGCGGCGTCCGGATCGCTGTCACGGACCGACTTGTGCAGGGCCGAGATCTGGTCGTACCAGAGCTCGCCACGCTTGTCGAAGCGCCGGTGTCCGCCCGCCGCGACCTCGCCGGCCAGTTCGGCGGTGATCAGCAGCGCGGCCGGGTCGGCCGCCGCCAGGTCGGCCGCGACCTCGAGCAGGTTCAGCGCCCGGCGGGCATCGCCATCCGCCGCGCGCGCCAGCAGCTCGAGCGCTTCCGGCGTCGCGCGCAGCCCGCGCCCGCCGAGACCACGCTCGCCGTCCTGCAGTGCGCGCTCCAGCAGCAGGCGCAGGTCAGCGGGCTCGAGCGCGCGCAGCACGTACACGCGGGCCCGCGACAGGAGCGCCGAGTTCAGTTCGAACGACGGGTTCTCGGTCGTCGCGCCGATGAAGACCAGCGTGCCGTCCTCGACGAACGGCAGGAAGGTGTCCTGCTGCGTGCGGTTGAAGCGATGGACTTCGTCGAGGAACAGAATCGTCGGCCGGCCATCCGCCGCCCGCGTCGCCCGCGCCTGCTCGATGATCTCGCGGACGTCCTTGACCCCGGCCATCACCGCCGACAGTGCCACGAAGCGCGCACCGCAGCTCTGCGCGGCGAGACGCGCGAGCGTGGTCTTGCCGCTGCCCGGCGGACCCCACAGCACCATCGAATGCGGCACGCCGGCAGCAAACAGCCGCGCCAGCGCCCGCCCGGCGCCGACGAGCTGTCCCTGACCGACGAATTCGTCGAGGTGGCCCGGCCGCATGCGGTCCGCGAGCGGGCGCCATGCTGCCCCGGCCCCGGTTCCGCTGACGGCTGTCTTCACCATGCGCGGATTCTACCCGTCCGCCCGCCGTTCAACGCCGCCGCCACTCCAGCAGTCGCGCCTCGAAGCGGGCCGCCCAGCCAGCTCCGCCGCGGCAGCCGAACCAGGCGGCCAGCGTGACACCGGCGGCGTTAGCCGCAAGGTCGTACCAGTCCGCGATGCGGTCCTCGGCCAGCAGTCCCTGCGCCACCTCCAGGCTGGCGCCGAACGCGAACACGAACATCGCCACGCGCCCGACGGCGGACCGTCTCACCAGCCCGACACCGAGCAGGGTCAGAGCCAGATAGGCGACGAAATGCTCGAGCTTATCCGTGCCCGCCGGCGCCTCCGGCAGCATCGGCTCGGGCAGCAGACTGCCGCCGGCGATGAGGGCCGCGCACAGCCAGAACAGCACCAGCCAGACGCGGCGGTAGCGGAGCGGCAGCAGCATCCTTCAGCCGCCGGGGGCCCGGCCGATCACGTCGACACCGGGCGGCGGCGTGAACCGGAACAACGCCGGCTCGAGCTGCGGATTCCGCTCCAGCTCCGCCAGCACGAGTTCGGTGACCTGACCGAGCCGATCAGTCAGACGCATGCGTTCGAGGCCTCGTGCCGAGAAGCCGAGCCGTACCTCGCGGAAGTCACCGGCGACCCGTGGCTGCAGCACGCTCCAGCTCAGTCCGTCCGTGCTGCCGGCGTCGCTGATCGTGAACCCGGCGACGATGGCGCTGCGGCCGGCCAGCAGCAGCGCGGGTGTTCCGGCCAGCAGCGTGTCCGCGGCGCGCACCGTGACCTGGTCGAGCTCACGGTCGTGCAGCCAGAGGGTCGTGCCGTCGCAGACGATCAACTGTTCCGGCACGCGGTAGTCCCAGCGGAACCGCCCGGGCCGCGAGATCGCCAGCGTGCCCTCCGCCTCCTCGACGAGCCGCCCCTCGCGATCCGTGACCGTCTGGCGGAACCCGGCGCGCAGCGCAGCGACACCGTCGAGCCAGTGCTCGACGCGCGCCATGGCCGCGGCATTGTCGGCGCACGCCCGGACCGGAGCGGCGCAGGCGAGCGCCAGCAGCAGCATCGGCAGCGGCCGTCCCACTCAATCCTCCGCTGGCGGCGGCGCCAGCACCTCGCGGCTGCCGTTCGACTGCAACGGTCCGACGAGACCCGCCGCCTCCATCGACTCGACCAGCCGGGCCGCGCGGTTGTAGCCGATCTTCAGCCGCCGCTGCACGCCGGATACCGAGGCCCGGCGCGTCTCGGTGACGATGCGCACGGCCTCGTCGTAGAGCGGATCCTGTTCGCCGTCCGCCTCGGCTCCAGCCGAGGTCTCGTCGCCGTCGAACAGTCCCGCGGCCGCGCCCTTCGGCCCCTGCAGCACCTCGGGCACGTAGGCCGGCGGCTCCGTACCGCGCAGCGACCCGACCACGCGCTGCACTTCCTGATCCGAGACGAACGCGCCGTGCACGCGTTCCGGCGACGACGTGCCCGGCGGCAGGTACAGCATGTCGCCATGCGAGAGCAGCGACTCCGCGCCGCTCTGGTCGAGAATGGTCCGCGAATCCACCTTGGCCGAAACCTGAAAGGCGATGCGCGCCGGAATGTTCGCCTTGATCAGGCCGGTGATGACATCCACCGACGGTCGCTGCGTGGCGAGGATCAGGTGGATACCGGAGGCGCGCGCCTTCTGCGCCAGCCGCGCGATCAGCTCCTCGACCTTCTTGCCGACGATCATCATCAGGTCGGCGAGTTCGTCGATGACGACGACCACGTACGGCAGGGCCTCGAGGTCCGGCACCGGGCCCTCGTACTGCCCCGCCGTCTGCAGCCGCGCGACCAGCGGATCCGGAATCTTCTGCCCGGCCTCCGCGGCCTCGCGCAGCCGCCGGTTGAAACCGCCGAGATTGCGTACGCCGAGCTCCTTCATCAGCCGGTAGCGGCGCTCCATCTCCTCGACGCACCAGGCGAGTGCGTGCGCCGCCTCCCTCATGTCGGTGACGACCGGCGCGTACAGGTGCGGCACGCCCTGGTACACGGACAGCTCGAGCATCTTCGGGTCGATCAGGATCATGCGCACCTGCTCGGCCGTGCTCTTGTACAGCAGCGACAGCACCATCGCGTTGATCGCGACCGACTTGCCCGAGCCGGTCGTGCCGGCGATCAGCAGGTGCGGCATGCGCGCCAGATCCACGACCACCGGGACGCCGCTGATGTCCTTGCCGAGCGCGAGCGCCAGCGGCGAGCCGAGGTCGTCGTAGGCCCTGGAGCGGATGATCTCGCCGAGCGTCACCAGCTCGCGCCGCTCGTTCGGGATCTCGAGGCCGACCACCGACTTGCCCGGGATGACCTCGACGACGCGCACGCTGATCGCCGACAGTGCGCGGGCCAGATCCTTGGCCAGCGAGCTGATCTGGCTGACCTTGACGCCCGGTGCCGGCTTCAGTTCGAAGCGTGTGACGACCGGGCCCGGCTGCACCGCGACCACCTCGACCTCGACGCCGAAGTCTTTCAGCTTGATCTCGACCAGGCGCGAAATCGCGTCGAGCGCCTCGGCGGAATAGGCCTGCTCGCGCGGCGGCGGTTCGTCCAGCAGCGCCAGCGCCGGCAGGTCCTGCGCCGGCGGCTTCGCGAACAGCTGCACCTGTCGTTCCTGCTCGACGCGCGGGCTGACCGGCGCCACTGGCGGCGCCACGACTTCGATGCGCGGCGGCGTGCGGGCGGCGGCTTTCTGCTGCTCGTTGCGGACCACCGCCTCGCGCGCTTCGCGCGACTCGCGTCCGGCGGCCTCATCGCGCTGTGCCGCGATGCGCGCCTGCAGCCAGGCTGCGGTCGCGAACACGCCGTGACCGATGACGTCCATGATCGTCAGCCAGGAGACCCCGGTGAAAAGCTGCACGCTCGCGAACCACAGGGCCAGCAGCAGCAGCGTGGCGCCGAGCAGCGAGGCGACATCGGCCAGGCTCGCGCCGAGCAGGCCACCGAGCACACCGCCGGCGCCAGCCGGCAGGCTGCCCGGGGCGAAGTGCAGCGCTGCGAGCGCACAGCTCGTGCCGATCGCGAGTACCAGACCGATCGTGCGCAGCGCGATCGTCGAGCGTCCCGGCACCGCCTCCGCCACCCGGCGCCGCAGACCGATCCACGCACCGGACAGGATCGCGACCGGCACGAGGTACGCCGGCCAGCCGAACAGCAGGAACAGCATGCCGGCGAACCACGCGCCGAGCGGACCGATCAGGTTGCCGACCCGCCCCGGCTCGCCGGTGTAGCTGAAACTCGGATCCTGCGCATCGAAACTCGCCAGCGCGATGACGAGGACTGCGGCCAGTGCACCCAGGATCCAGAACGCAGCCTCGCGCAAGGCACGCGCGAAGACCGGGTCGAGCCCTTTGTTCGTGTCTGCCGTCCCGTTGCTCGGCTTGCTCAAAGGCTACAGAATCCTGTTTACAAAAGTCTTATAAGTCTTTGATTATAATACCGCATTATGTCAATGGCAAGCCGGTCAAGCGAAGCGCCGGCGCCGGTGTGGCCCGCGGCGGTGCACTACCGCCGCGCAAGGGGCTCGCCTACGATGCGCCTCGACACGAGGAACTATACATGAGCGATCCCCGCCACTCGCGACTGATCATCCTTGGCTCCGGCCCGGCTGGTTACACAGCCGCGATCTATGCCGCGCGCGCCAACCGGCGGCCGCTGCTGATCACCGGCCTCGAGCCCGGCGGGCAGCTCACGACGACGACCGAAGTCGACAACTGGCCCGGCGATGCCGCCGGAGTCATGGGCCCGGAACTGATGGAGCGGATGCGCGCGCACGCACAGCGCTTCGACGTCGCCATGGTCCACGACCAGATCACCGCGGTGGATTTCAGCGGCCGCCCGCTGCAGCTCGTCGGCGACGAAGGTCGTTACTCCTGCGATGCGCTGATCATCGCGACCGGCGCATCGGCACGTTATCTCGGCCTCGAGTCCGAGAGCCGCTTCCGCGGCCGTGGCGTCTCGGCCTGCGCGACCTGCGACGGCTTCTTCTATCGCGACCGTGCGGTGGCGGTCGTCGGCGGCGGCAACACGGCTGTCGAAGAGGCGCTGTACCTCGCCAATCTGGCCGCGCACGTGACGCTGATCCACCGCCGCGACCGGCTACGCGCCGAGGCGATCCTGCAGGACCGCCTGCGGACCCAGCAGGCGGCCGGCAAAGTCAGCGTGCTGTGGAACCACGTCGTCGACGAGATTCTGGGCGACGACAGCGGCGTCACCGGCCTGCGGCTGCGCGACACCGGCAGCGGCAGCGCGAGCGAGCTGGCCGTGCCCGGCGTGTTCATCGCCGTCGGGCACACGCCGAACACGGCGATCTTCGCCGGGCAACTCGAGCTGCGCGCGGGCTACGTCGCCATCCGCGGCGGAGTGGACGGCGACGCCACCGCGACCAGTGTGCCCGGTGTGTTCGCCGCCGGCGATGTCGCTGACCACGTCTACCGCCAGGCCGTGACCTCGGCCGGCACCGGCTGCATGGCCGCGCTCGATGCGGATCGCTGGCTCGAGCGACTCGACGCGCCGCGCTGACGAGGGGCCGTGCCGGTCCGGATCGCCCGTTCGCTGGAGGAAATCGATTCGCGCCGCTGGAATGCGCTGGATCTCGGCGGCTCGCCGTTCCTGCGTCACGAATTCCTGCTGGCGGCGGAGCAGTCCGGCGCGGCGGTGCCCGCGACCGGCTGGGATCCGCATTTCCTGCTGCTCGAGGACACCGGGCACGGCCTCACCGGCGCTGTGCCGCTGTACCTGAAGTCGCATTCGCGCGGCGAATTCATGTTCGACTCCGGCTGGGCCGACGCGAGTGAACGCGCCGGCCGGGCGTGGTACCCGAAGCTGATCGCCGCGGTACCGTTCACGCCGGCCACCGGCCCGCGCCTGCTGGTGCATCCGGCCGCCGACGCCGTGGCGGTGCGCAGTCGCCTGCTCGCGGCCTGCCGCGAGCTGCGCCGCGAGCTTGCCGCCGCGTCGCTGCAACTGCTGTTCGTCACCGCGGCCGAACGGCAGTTGCCGGCAGCGCAGGCGCTGCTGCCGCGCCTTGACTGCCAGTTCCACTGGCACAACGCCGGCTTCACGGACTTCGATGCGTACCTCGCCGGCTTCACCGCGGCGAAACGCAAGAATCTGCGGCGCGAGCGCCGCCGCGTCGGCGAAGCCGGCGTCCGCTTCGAGACGCTGCACGGCGGCGAGCTGGATGACGAGCGACTGCGGACGCTGTATCGCCTGCATGCCGGAACCTTCCGCAGGCACGGGCAGGATCCGTACCTGAGCCTGGACTTCTTCCGGCGCCTGTGCCGGACGATGCCGGCGGCGCTGGTGGTCCAGTTCGCGCAGCAGGGCGACAGCACCGTCGGCTGTTCCCTGTCGCTGCGCGGCGCCGACACGCTGTACGGCCGCTACTGGGGCGCGGCGCGCGAGCTGCACAGCCTGCACTTCGAAACCTGCTACTACCGCGGTATCGATTACTGCATCCGCGAGCAGCTTGCGCATTTCGAGCCCGGCGCCCAGGGCGAATACAAACTGCTGCGCGGCTTCGCCCCGCAGCCCGTATGGTCGCTGTATGACGTCGGCGATGCACGCATGGCCGCGGCCATCGCCCGGGTGCTGGAACTGGAGCGCGCCGGCATGGCCCGTTACCTTGCGGCCGCCGCCGCCCACCTGCCGTTCCGGCGCGGCCCCGGCACCGGCGCAGAGGACGATGCAACCGATCACCTGGCTCGCGGACTCTGATCCACCGACCCGGCTGCCGCCGACCGGCCAGGCCCTGGCCGACCCGAACGGACTGCTGGCGGCCGGCGGCGCGCTGACTCCGGACTGGCTCGTGCACGCCTATCGCCACGGGGTCTTCCCGTGGTACGGGCCGGGGCAGCCGATCCTGTGGTGGTCGCCGGACCCGCGCGCCGTGCTGCTGCCGCAGGAGTTCCACGTTTCGCGCAGTCTGGCCCGCGCGATCCGCAACCGCGGCTACCGGACCACGATCGATGCGGCCTTTGCCGAGGTCGTCGCCGGCTGTGCCGCGCCGCGCCGCACCGGCGGCGGCACCTGGCTGTCACCGGCGATGCAGGTTGCCTACCGGGCACTGTTCGAGCGCGGCCTGGCCCACTCGGTCGAGACCTGGCTCGGGGAGCGTCTGGTCGGCGGCATCTACGGCGTGGCGCTCGGTCGCGTGTTCTTCGGCGAGTCGATGTTCAGCCGCGCCCGCGATGCCTCCAAGGTCGCGCTCGCCCGGCTGGTCGCGGAATGCCGCCGCCACGACATACCGCTGATCGACTGCCAGGTACCGAGTGCGCATCTCGCCAGTCTCGGCAGCCGCTGCCTGACACGCGCGGCGTTCGAAGCCCGTCTCGCTGCGCTGGTCACGGATGCGCAGCCGGCCTGGCGGCAATGACACAACTGGTTTGCAACGCGTGCGCCGCTGGTTCACAATCCGCGCGTTTTCCGCGGCAGCAGCAGGACCGGATGGCGAAGGAAGAGGCAATCCAGATGGAAGGTGAGGTCGTCGAGACCCTGCCCAACACGACGTTCCGCGTCCGCCTGCAGAACGACCACATCGTCACGGCGCACATCTCGGGTAAGATGCGCAAGCACTACATCCGCATCCTGACCGGCGATGTCGTGACGGTGGAGCTGACGCCCTACGATCTGAGCAAGGGCCGCATCATCTACCGCGCGCGCTGAACGCTCACTCCTGGCCGAGCAGTTCCGGCGTACCGGCCGGCTGGCACTCGAGCAGCAGGCCGGCGCCGTCAGCCGCGACCGTGATCCGCGCCGTGCCACCGTCGGCCAGCCGCCCGAACAGCAGTTCCTCGGCCAGCGGTCGCTTGACGTGCTCCTGCAGCACCCGCGCCATCGGCCGCGCGCCCAGCAGCGGGTCATAGCCGCGCTCCGCGATCCAGGCCCGCGCCTCCGCTCCGACCGCGAGCGTCACGCCCTTGTGCTCGAGCTGGGCCTCGAGTTCTAGCAGCAGCTTGTCGACGACCCGGGCGATCGTCGCCGCGTCGAGCCGCGCGAACTGGATGATCGCATCCAGACGGTTGCGGAACTCCGGCGTGAACAGGCGGCGCACGGCCTCGAGCGCATCCGGAGCGTGGTCCTGCTGGGTGAAGCCGACGCTCGGCCGCTGCATCTCGGCAGCGCCCGCATTGGTCGTCATGACGATGATCACATGGCGGAAATCGGCTTTGCGCCCGTTGTTGTCGGTCAGCGTGCCATGGTCCATGACCTGCAGCAGCAGGTTGAACACGTCCGGGTGCGCCTTCTCGATCTCGTCGAGCAGCAGCACGCTGTGCGGGTGCTTCGCGATCGCCTCGGTCAGCAGCCCGCCCTGGTCGAAGCCGACATAGCCCGGCGGCGCACCGATCAGCCGCGAGACGGTATGCCGTTCCATGTACTCGGACATGTCGAAACGGACGAACTCGACGCCCAGCGCCAGCGCCAGCTGGCGCGTCACCTCGGTCTTGCCGACACCGGTCGGACCGGCGAACAGGAACGCGCCGACCGGCCGCCGCTCGTTGCCGAGGCCGGCCCGCGCCATCTTGATCGCCGCGACCAGCGCCCCGATCGCCGGGTCCTGGCCGAAGATCACCAGCCGCAGCGTGCGCTCGAGGTTGCCGAGCACTTCGCGGTCCGAACGCGAGACGTTGCGCGGCGGGATGCGCGCGATGCGCGCCACGACCGCCTCGACCTGCGCCACGGTGACCACGGTTTCGCGCGCGCCGGCCGGCTGCAGGCGCAACGCGGCGCCGGCCTCGTCGACCACGTCGATGGCCTTGTCCGGAAGCTGTCGGTCGTTGATGTGGCGCGCCGCCAGCTCGGCGGCCGCGACCAGCGCCTCGTCGGTGTAGGTGACGCCGTGGTGCGCTTCGAAGCGCGAGCGCAGTCCGCGCAGGATCTCGATGGTCTCGGCCACCGACGGCTCGACCACGTCGACCTTCTGGAAGCGGCGGGCCAGCGCGTGGTCCTTCTCGAAGATGCCGCGGTATTCCTGATAGGTCGTCGAGCCGATGCAGCGCAGTTCGCCGCTGGCCAGTACCGGCTTGATCAGGTTCGAGGCGTCGAGCACGCCGCCGGAGGCCGCGCCGGCGCCGATGACCGTGTGGATCTCGTCGATGAACAGGATCGCGCCCGGCCGCTTGCGCAGCTCCGCGACCACCGCTTTCAGCCGCTTCTCGAAGTCGCCGCGGTACTTGGTGCCGGCGATCAGCGCGCCCATGTCGAGGGCGTGGATCGTGCAGTCGGCCAGTACGTCCGGGACCTTGCCCTCGACGATCAGCCGGGCCAGTCCCTCGGCGATCGCGGTCTTGCCGACGCCGGCCTCGCCGACGTACAGCGGGTTGTTCTTGCGCCGCCGGCACAGAATCTGGATCGTGCGCTGCACCTCGGCCTGGCGCCCGATCAGCGGGTCGACCCGGCCGGCCGCCGCCAGCGCGTTGAGGTTGGTGGTGTATTTCTCGAGGACTGCCGCGCCGCTGTCGGCCTCCGCTTCGCGCTCGGTCCCGGCCGCAGTCTCGCGCGGCGCCTCGCGGCTGTCGCCGCCGGCCGGCAGCCCGTGCGAGATGTAGTTGATGACGTCGAGCCGGCCGATGTCCTGCAGCGTCAGCAGGTAGGCCGCGTGCGACTGCTTCTCACTGAAGATCGCCACCAGCACGTTGGCGACCGTGACCTCCTTGCGCCCGCTCGACTGCACGTGGAACACCGCGCGTTGCAGCACGCGCTGGAAGCCGAGCGTCGGCTGCACTTCGCGGTCATCGTCCGGCGGCAGCGTCGGCGTGGTCTCGTCGATGAACTTCTGCAGTTCGCGCTGCAGCCGCGGCAGGTCCGCGCCGCAGGCCTTCAGGATCTCGCGCACCCGCGCGGCATCGAGCAGCGCCAGCAGCAGGTGCTCCACGGTCATGTACTCGTGGCGCGCCGCGCGGGCCCGCTGGAAGGCCTCGTTCAGGCAGTACTCGAGCTCACTCGACAGCAATCAGGTCTCCTCCATCGTGCACAACAGCGGATGCTGGTGCTGGCGCGCATAGGTCGTCACCTGGGCGACCTTGGTCTCGGCGATCTCGAAGGTGAACACGCCGCAGGCCCCTTTGCCGCGGGTGTGCACCTCGAGCATGACGCGCGTCGCACGCGTACGGTCGAGACCGAAGATCCGCTCCAGCACGTCGACGACGAACTCCATCGGCGTGTAATCGTCGTTCAGCAGCAGCACCTGGTACAGCGGCGGCCGGCGCAGTTTCGGCGCCGCCTCCTCGACGACGAGGCTGTGACCACCCTGGCCTTCCTCGGTTTCGCGCCCGCTGCTCACGCCATCGTTCCGCGTCCTGCTCCAGGTCATTTATATGCGCCACGGGCGGCCGGCACAAGGGACGCGGCGCCGCCCGGGTCCCACCGCCGCCACGGACCGGTGAGCCGATTGAGAAGTGTTGCACAAGTCCCCGTGCCGGCACCGGTTTCTGCCGACCGGCCGCCTTGTGGCCGCAATGGCCAAGCCCGTATCATGGCGCAGCCTGCCAGGCCCGCAGCCCGGCGAGGAACGTCCCGTGCCGGACAGGTCCGAATGTCGCTGATCGACCGCATCCGAGCTCCCTTCGGCCCCGCCGCCGGAGGGCCGGCTGCGGCGCTGATCCGGACGGGACCGCTGGCCGCAGCCGCCGTTGCGATCCTGGTTCTGGCCGGACAGCTCGCCAGCCTGGCGTGGCGGCTGTTCGCCGACGACGAGAGCGCACCGGCTGCGCCTCCGGCGATAACCGGCCCGGCGGCACCGGCCTTCGATGTCGCCAGCATCGTCAACGCGCACCTGTTCGGGGTCACGGCTGCCGATCCGAACGCGGCCCCTGAAGCAGCGGCCGGCAATTTCGTGCTCGCCGGTACGCTGGCCGGCCGGGACCCGGAACAGGGCTGGGCCATCCTCGGGCCGAACCAGCAGGCCGCGCGCCTGTATGCGACGGGCGCGACATTGCCGGGCGGCGCCCGCCTGATCGCGGTGTATGCCGACCGCGTCATTCTCGAGCGCGGCGGTCGCCGGGAATCCCTGCTGCTGCCCCGCCTGAGCGGCGGTGCGCGGCCCCTGCCAGTGGCGCGCGCGGCGCCGGCCGCCGCGCCGGTACCGCCCCTCGACAACGTGCGCGAACTGCTGGCGCGCAATCCGGGTGCCGGCACCGAGATCCTCCGGCCGCAGCCGGTCTTTACCGGCGGCCAGTTGCGCGGTTACCGCCTCTACCCGGGCCGGAACCGGCAGCAGTTCACCAGCCTCGGCCTGCAGCCTGGCGACCTCGTCACGGCCATCAACGGCGCTCCGCTCGACGACCCGAATCGCGGTCTGGAGGCACTGCAGGGGCTCGCCATCGGCGGCGCCGCCACGCTGACAATCGACCGCAACGGCCAGGTTCAGCAGGTCAGCGTCGATGCCTCCGCCGTCGCGCCCCAGACCGCGCCGGCGGACAACCCGGTGCAGATGCCCTCGCTGGATGTCGCCGAATGAGGCAGCCGACTCACAGGAATGTCACCATGACCCGTACCGTCCGACCCGCGTTGCTGCTGTCGCTGCTGCTGCCGCTCGCCGCAGCGGCCCAGCAGGGTGCGCAGATCACGCCCAATTACAAGGACGCTGACCTCGGCCAGGTGATCGAGGCGGTCAGCCAGGTCACCGGGCGGAACTTCATCGTCGACCCGCGCGTGCGCGCGCAGGTGACGATGCTGTCGAACACACCGATGAGCCCGGCGGCCTTCTACGAGGCGTTCCTCGCGATCCTGCAGGTGCATGGCTTCGTTGCCGTGCCCTCGGGCAACGTGATCAAGATCCTGCCGGATGCGACTGCGCGCACGCTGCCGGCGGTGGACCTGCCCGAGCGCGTCAGTTCGACTTCCGACGAGATCGTCACCCAGGTGGTCCAGGTCCGCAACGTCTCGGCCGCGCAGCTCGTTCCGATCCTGCGCCCGCTGATCCCGCAGTACGGACACCTGGCCGCCTACCCCGGCGCCAACATGCTGATCCTCTCCGACCGCGCCGCCAACGTGAACCGGATGATGCGCATCATCGGCCGCATCGACCAGTCCGGCGACGGCGAGATCGAAGTGCTCCGCCTCGAGCACGCCACCGCCGCCGAGATCGTCCGCGTGGTCAACGCGCTCAGCACCGCCACCGGTGCCGAGGCGGCCGCCAGCGGCGCCAGGCTGGTCGCCGATGACCGGACGAACAGCGTGCTGATCAGCGGCGAGGGCTCGCAGCGACTGCGCCTGCGCACGCTGGTGACCCACCTCGATACGCCGCTCGAGGCCGGCGGCGACACCCAGGTGCGCTACCTGCGCTACGCCGACGCCGAGAAGATCGCCGGCAAGCTCAAGGAGCAGGTGCAGGGCACGGTCGCCGCCACGCCGGGGCAGGCCAGCGCGGCCGCCGACCGCGGTGTGACGATCTGGGCCGAGCCGCAGACCAACGCGCTGGTCGTCACCGCGCCACCCAAGACCATGCGCTCGCTGATGCAGGTCGTCGACCGCCTCGACATCCGCCGTGCGCAGGTGCTGGTCGAGGCGCTGATCGTCGAGGTTTCCGCCGACGCCACCGCCGATCTCGGCGTCAACTGGATCGTGGACGGCTCCGGCGACAACTTCCTGGTCGGCATGTTCAACCAGCCCGTCGGCGGCGTCAGTCTCGCCGACGTCGCCAAAGCCATCGACGACCCGTCGTCGGTGCAGACGGAGCCCACCGGCCTGACGCTCGGCGGGGCCCGGGTCCAGGACCACGGCACGAATTTCGCCGCGATTCTGCGCGCGCTGCGCGGCGACGGTAACACCAATATCGTCTCGGTACCGTCGATCATCACGATGGACAACGAGGAGGCGCAGATCAAGGTCGCGCAGGAAGTGCCGTTCGTCACCGGCCAGTTCACCAGCACCGGCGCGTCACAAGGCCAGCTCAACCCGTTCCAGACGATCCAGCGCGAGGAAGTCGGCACTATCCTGAAGATCACGCCGCAGATCACCGCCGACGACACGATCCTGGTCAAGATCGAGCAGGAGGCCTCGAGCCTGGCCGCCGACTCGCGCGGCGCGGTGGATCTGATCACCAACAAGCGCACGATCAGCACGCGCGTGCTGGTGGATGACGGCGGCATGATCGTGCTCGGCGGGCTGATCTCGGACGCGCTGCAGGAGAGCGAGCAACGCGTTCCGGGCCTCGGCCGCATCCCGCTGCTGGGCGAGCTGTTCCGGGTGCGCAGCACGCGCAAGATCAAGACCAACCTGCTGGTCTTCATCCGGCCACGCGTGCTGCGCGACGCGGAAGCCGCTGCCATCGAGACCAACACCAAGTACAACTTCATCCGCGGCCAGCAGCAGCAGCGCAACCAGGGGCGCGTCCAGCTCCTGCCGGGCGCGCAGCAACCGTTGCTGCCGCCGCTGGTGGGCCCGACCGCGCCGTCCGCGCCGGGCGAAGCCGCAGCGCCGGCCGGCCCGGACGAATGACGGGCCGGTGCGCATGAGTGCCGTGGCCCGCATGACCGCGCTCCCGCCCGGCCTGCGGCTGCCGTTCGCCTTCGCCAGGCGCCACGGCGTGCTGGTCCGGGCGCTCGGCGAAGGCCGCGCCCAGGTCGTCTATCGCGAAGGCGCGAACCCGGCGGCGGTCGCCGAGCTGCGCCGCTTCCTCGGCCTGCCGCTGGTGATCGAGCGCGCCACCGCAGCGGCCTTTGACGAACTGCTGCAGAAGGCCTACGAGGGCGGCAGCGGCGAGGCCGGCCAGATCGTCGAGGGCATCGAGGGCGAGCCGGATCTGGCCGGCCTCGCCGAGGACCTGCCGGAACCGTCCGATCTGCTCGACAGCGAGGACGACGCGCCGGTAATCCGTCTGATCAACGCGGTCCTGAGCCAGGCGATCAAGGAGAACGCCTCGGACATCCACGTCGAGCCGTACGAAAACCGGCTGGTCGTGCGCTTCCGCGTCGACGGCGTGATGCGCGAAGTTCTGCAGACCAAGCGCGCGGTCGCGCCGCTGCTGATCTCGCGCATCAAGGTCATGTCCCGGCTGGACATCGCCGAGAAGCGCCTGCCGCAGGACGGCCGCATCAGCCTGCGCATCGCCGGCCGCGCCGTGGACGTGCGCGTCTCGACGATCCCGTCCGGGCACGGCGAGCGCGTCGTGCTGCGCCTGCTCGACAAGCAGGCCGGCCGGCTCAACCTCGCTTCGCTCGGCATGGAACCGCGCGTGCAGGGCATGGTCGACGAGCTGATCCACAAGCCGCACGGCATCATCCTGGTGACCGGCCCGACCGGCTCCGGCAAGACCACCACGCTGTATGCGGCGCTCGAACAGATCAACGACCACACCCGCAACATCATGACCGTCGAGGATCCGATCGAGTACTACATCGACGGCGTCGGCCAGACCCAGGTCAACACCAAGGTCGAGATGACCTTCGCCCGTGGTCTGCGCGCGATCCTGCGCCAGGATCCCGACGTGGTCATGGTCGGTGAGATCCGCGACACCGAGACCGCGCAGATCGCCGTGCAGGCCTCGCTGACCGGCCACCTGGTGCTGTCGACGCTGCACACGAACACCGCGGTCGGGGCCGTGACCCGGCTGCGCGACATGGGCGTCGAGCCGTTCCTGCTGTCGTCGACGCTGCTCGGCGTCGTCGCGCAGCGGCTGGTCCGCGTGCTCAATCCGGCGACGCGGGTCGCCTGTCCGGCGGGCGACTACGAAGCGCGGCTGCTGAACCTGCCGCCGGGTGAGGCTGCCGCCAGCACGCTGTACCGGCCGGGCAGCGACGCCGCCGGCGGTTACCAGGGGCGCACCGGCATCTACGAGCTGGTGGTCGTCGACGAGCCCATGCGGGCGATGATTCACGACGGCGCCGGCGAGCACGAGCTCGAACGCCACGCGCGGCGGCTGACCCCGGGGATCCGCGACGACGGCCGCGCCAAGGTCCTCGCCGGCACCACCTCGCTCGAAGAGCTGCTGCGCGTCACCCGTGAGGAGTGATGGCGGCCTTTGAATACACGGCCCTCGACGCCGGCGGGCGCGAGCACCACGGTGTCCTCGAAGGCGACACCGCACGCCAGGTGCGCCAGGCGCTGCGCGAGCAGAGTCTGCTGCCGGTCACGGTCAGCGAGGTCGCCGATGTCGCGCCCCGCCGCGGCCTGCGCTGGACCTCGGCCCGCGGCGTCCGCGCCGCCGAGCTCGCGCTGCTGACCCGCCAGCTCGCGACGCTGGTGCGGGCCGGCCTGCCGCTCGAGGAAGCGCTGCTCGCGGTCTCGCAGCAGAGCGAAAAGGTCCGCGTGCGCAACATCGTCGCCGGAGTGCGCTCGCGGGTCATCGAGGGGCGCACGCTGGCCGAGGGCTTCGGCGCGTTCCCGCGCGTATTTCCCGAGATCTATCGCGCCACGGTCGCCGCCGGCGAGCAATCCGGCCACCTCGATACCGTGCTCGAACGGCTCGCCGACTACACCGAGAACCGGCAGGTCCTGCAGCAGAAGATCACCCATGCCATGGTCTACCCGGTACTGCTGTCGGTGGTCTGCGCCGGCATCGTCGCGGTGCTGCTCGGCTACGTCGTCCCGGAGGTCGTACGCGTGTTCGAGGCCGGCCACCAGGAGCTGCCGCTGCTGACCCGCCTGCTGATCGCCGGCTCCGACTTCCTGCGCGCCTGGTGGTGGCTGCTGGCGCTCGGCACCGGGCTGGCGATCGCCGGCCTGCGGCGCTGGCTGCGGGCGCCGGCCGCGCGTCTGCGCTATCACCAGATGAAACTGCGGCTGCCGCTGGTCGGCCGCGTCACGCGCGGCAACAACGCGGCACGCTTCGCCCGCACGTTCGCGATCCTGACTGCCAGCGCGGTGCCGGTGCTCGAAGCCCTGCGCATCGCCGGCGAAGTCGTCACCAGCCTGCCGATGCGTCATGCCGTGGAGGAGGCGGCGGTACGCGTGCGCGAAGGTGCGCCGATCGCGCGCGCGCTGGGCACCAGCCGGCTGTTCCCGCCGATGCTGGTGCACCTGATCGCCAGCGGCGAGAGCAGCGGGCGGCTCGAGGAAATGCTCGAGCGCGCGGCCACCAACCAGGAGCGCGAACTCGACGGGCTGGTCAACACCGCGGTCGGAATCCTCGGGCCGGCGATGATCCTGCTGATGGGCGTGTTCGTGTTCCTGATCGTGATCGCGCTGCTGCTGCCGATCTTCCAGCTCAATCAGCTGGTTCGCTGACCCCCTTGCGGGCGCGCCCGGCGCGCCTTATAAGTCGCCCGGCGGCGGCTACCAGGCGGGGTGGATGAGCGAAAAGCCCGAAGCAGAGTTCGACGACGATCCGGAAGGCGGCGACGCGGACCCGACCGATATCGACGTCGACCGGCTGATGCGCGACCTCGATCCGCGCAAGCGGCGCAGCGCGCGCGCCAGCCATGAGCCGGCCTGGCGCCGGCTCGAACGTGCCTCGAGGAACGCCGCACGGCCGGCCTGCTCGAGGACTTCGATGGTTACGATGTCGGCGACCCGGGTGCGCGCCCCGGGCGGCGGCCGGGCGGACGCTCACGGCGTTGCTGAGCCGGCAGTCAGCGGTAATCGCGCGGCGCCACCGACAACGCACCGAGCAGCGCCGAGCGATCCTCGAGCCGTTCCGCAATCACGTGCCGTACCTCGCCTGCGCGCTGTAACCGGCCCTGCACGCCGAGCAGCCGCGCGGCGCGCAGCGTCTGCCGCTGCCGCTCGGCCACCTGCCGCCAGACGATCAGGTTGACCTGGCCGGTCTCGTCCTCGAGCGTCACGAAGGTCACGCCGCGCGCGCTGCCGGGCTGCTGCCGGGTCAGCACGATGCCGCCGGTGCGCAATCGTGCGCCGGCATCGAACTGCGCGACCTCGGCAGCCGTGCACCAGCCGGCAGCGGCCAGCCGCGGCCGCAGCAGCGCCAGCGGATGCCGCCCGAGCGTCAGACCGAGCGCGCGGTAATCGGCGACCAGGTCCTCGCCCTCGGCGGGCGCGCGCAGCAGCGGGATGCTGCCGGCGTCACTGGCCGCGGGCGCGAGCGGCAGTGGCGCT
>Ga0194120_10004858_pt1 | contig 20260 bp, 18 predicted proteins | sample TA2MahCa65mmetaG_FD_148642 | JGI IMG/M metagenome (GOLD analysis project Ga0194120, IMG submission 148642) | Freshwater microbial communities from Lake Tanganyika, Tanzania - TA2015019 Mahale Deep Cast 65m | ecosystem: Environmental > Aquatic > Freshwater > Lake | place: Tanzania: Lake... | reverse complement strand
GCCAGCGCCACGGCCGTGACGGGCTTTGGCACCACGGCGCGCGCGCTCGGAGCGGGCTTGCCGCTGCTCGCGCTCGCGCTCGCGGGCGTGGCGAGCCAGATGGTGGCGGGCGAGCTCGCGCGCGGCACGCTGCGCAACGTGCTGCTGCGTCCGCAGACGCGGCTCGATGTGTTGCTCGGCAAGACGCTCGCGGGGTGCGTCGCGCTCGCCGCGTCCTACGCGCTGCTCGTGCTCGCGGCAGTCGGTCTTTCCGGCGCGTTCTTCGGCTTCGGAAGCCTCGTCGAAGTCCTGCCCAACGGTCAGGAATTCCTGCTCGTCGAGGCACAGGAGCTGCAGCCCTTGCTCCTGCGCGCGCTGCTCGTTCCGCTCGCCGCGCTCGCGGGCTATCTCGCCGTGGGCCTGCTCGCCGGCACGCTCGCGCGCGCGGCCGCCGCCGCACTCGGGCTCGCCATCGGCTTCGCCTTCACCCTCGACCTCGCGCGCGTCGCGCTGCGCGGCGTCGGCGTCGAAGGCGGGCTGCTCTCCGCCTATCTGCCGAGCCCGCTCGGCGATACGTCGTACCTCCAATTCCTCGCCGAGAGCGCGCAGGGCATCAGCAATCCCCGACGCGAGCACGCCGCGCTCTGGTGCGACTTCCTGCCGCAGGACGTGGGCGTGCCCGCGCTCTGGGCGCTCGCCTGCCTTGCGCTCTCCATCGTGCTGCTCGCGCGCCGTCCCATCCCATGAAGTTCCTCGTGCTGACTGTGGTTGCGGCCCTCGCGGGCTGCGCTTCGATCGACGTCCCCGCCGTGTCTGCGCCGCTCGCGGGCATGGAGGAGCCGCTCGAGCTCATGGGCGAGCCGCAGGACGAGTCCGCGCGCGCGGCGCTGCCCAAGGGCTCGTTCACCGGGCTCGAGGTCGGCGACTCGCGCGCCTCGCTCGACGCGCTCGCGGGGGAACCCGAGGGCGTGATCGTCACGGCGGTGGTCGAGAATTCGCCGGCCGATGCGGCCGGGCTCGAGATCGGCGATCTGGTGCTCGAGGCGCGCGCATCGACGACGGTGGCGCTGCACTGGCCTAGCGAGTGGCGGCGCATCGAGCTCGAGAGCGAGCCGGGCACGGCGATCGCGCTGGTCGTCGATCGCGCGGGTGCCGAGCGCATCTTCCGCGTCGTGACGGTGCCGCGCGTGCATCCCGCGCAGCGCGTGGCCGCCGAGCGCTTCCGCGAGGAGCGGCGCGTCGGGGTCGTGTTGCGCACCGCGACCGAAGTCGAGGCGCGGGCGGCCGCGCTCGGGTCCGGCGGTGGCGCCGTCGTGGTCGGCCTGACGCGCGAGAGTCCGTGGCGCGGCGCGGGCGTGCGCTACGGGGATCTCGTGCGCGCGGCGAGCGGAACCGAGATCGCGCATCCGCAGGCGCTCGTCGACGCGATTCGCAACGCCAGCGCGGACAGCGCACTCGAACTCGAGCTCGTGCGCGACGGCGCGCTCGTGACGCTGCGCGCGCCGCTCTCCGCGCGCGCGAGGGAACTCGCGCGAGTCTCGATTCCGCTGCTGTTCGAGTACCAAAAGCAGCGCGACCGGACCTCGTACTCGCTCCTGTTGGGCCTGTTCTCGCACGAGCGCACGACGGCCGCTTGGGAGACCACGCTCTTGTGGCTGATCCGCTTCGCCGGTGGCGATGCCGATCGACTGGAGACGATCGACGCATGAGTGCGCTGGGGATCGCGCTCGCCGCGGCGGCGCAGGCCGCGGCCGCCAAGTCGGCGGCCAAGCCGGAGTTCGCGCGCGTCGCGACGCTCGCCGTGGAGGCGGACTGGAAGCCCGTGGCCGCGCTCGTGGCGGACGTCGACGGCGACGGCGTGTCGGAGGTGGTCCTCGCCTGCTGCGCGCGGGGCAAGAGCGCTGCGCGGCGCTTGGAAATCTGGCGCGCCGCGGCGGGCTCGTACGCGCGCGCCAAGACGATCGAGCTCACGAGCGACGTGGTCGCGATCGCGACCGGCGACGTGCTCGCGGGCAACGGTGCCGAGGTGCTGGCGTTCCATGGCGGCGGCGCTTTCGCGCTCGCGCCGTTGGCGGGCGAGGCGCGCGCCGAGCGCATCGTGGAGTGCGACTTCCTGTGGCAGGTTCCCGACCCCGAGACGGTCCACGTGTGGCAGGACGGAGTGCTGGACTTGGACCTCGACGGTCTCGACGACCTCGTGCTGCCCGAGCCCGGCGGGTTCCTGTTGTGCGTCCAGCGGCGGCCGCGCCAAGCGGGCGCGTTCGGCCTCGCCAGTCGTCTGCGCGTGCCGGAGGAGGCGGACTCCGGCGGCGTGTGGGTTTCCGCGACGCGGCGCGAGGGACCGGCGGTGCGCGGGCGGCGCCAGCGGCTGTCCTACACGCTCGAGCTCTCGCAGGGCGCGGAGGAGACGCTCGGCTCGCGCCCCGCGATCCTCGCGCAGGCGAGCGAGAGCGTCAGCTCGCCGCACTTTTCCGACTGGGACGCGGACGGTGACCTCGACCTCGTCCTTCAGACCTCGCATCACCTGCACGCCTTCACGCAGGAGCGCGGGACCTTCGCGGCCGCCGCGGCGCACTCCCTCGAGCTGCCGGTCGCGGTCGACACGGCGCGACGACTCGATGCGTCCTACAGCTCGCACGCAGTCGATCTCGATTTGGATCGCCGTGCGGACTGCGTGATCTTCGCCGGCGACAAGCGCTCGGAAGACGTGCGCACGCAGGGCCTGTTCTTCACGCAGGCGGGTTCGAAGGACGGACCCGCGCCGTTCGGCGCGCAAGGGCGCCCCTCGAGCCTGCTCGTGTTCGCGGGCTTCGTCTCCGGGCCGCGCTTCGTCGATCTCGACGGAGATCGCTATCCAGAGCTGGTGCTGCGCGCCGTGCGGCCGGACCTGATCGACCAACTGCGCAGCGCGTCGTCCAAGGCCATCGACGCCGAGCTCTACATCTACCGCAACCGGCGCGGCGTGTTCTCGCGCCAGCCGGACGTGACGTGGAAGCGCACGATCCCCCTCGAGCGCTTCCAGCTCACGGCCGAGTTCTGCGGCGACCTCACGGGCGACGGCCTCTCGGAGCTGCTCGCGCGGGACGAACCCGACAAGCTGCGCGTGATGTTGCTGCGTTCCCAGGGCAGCGCTGACAAGTCGACGTGGACCCTGTTCGACAGGCCGCTGTGGGAAATCGGGATCCACGAGGATGCGACGGTCGAGGTCGTACCGGCGCGCGCGGGCGAAGCCAAGCCGAGCGTGCTCGTCATCGAGCCCACGCAGGTGCTGTTCGTGAGGTTCGGATGAGCATGCTGATGCTTGCGCTGGCGCTCCAAGCGGCCGCGCCGACCGAGACGATCGTGCTCGAGCCCAACCTCGAGCTCGCGTGCCACCGCGTGATCGATCTCGATCGCGATGGCCTGTGCGAGATCGTCGCCATCGGTCGCGACGGTCGCGTGCGCACGCTGCACCCGCACGCGCCCGGGCGCTCGGTCGGCTCGCTCGCGCTCGCGGCGCCCGTGCGCAGCTTGCTCGCGTTCGCGACCTACGCCGAGACGACCTACCTCGTGAGCCTTTCGCCCGCGGGGACGAGCGCCTACCCCGTGCTCGAGGGCGGCGAGATCTCCGCGCAGGCGCAGGTCTGGATTCCGCGCGCGCGCTTTGCGCTGCGGATCGAGTCGCCCTCGCTCGCTCCGATCGCGCAGGACGTCAACCTCGACGGTCTGGACGACATCGTCGTGCCGACCTTGAACGGAGTCGAGCTGTGGCTCGCCTCGCTCGGCACCGAGCAGCGCGTGCCCGCCTTCCGCAAGCTGGCGACGCTCTCGGTGGAGGTCTCGCGCTGGGGCAGCCACGACGCCGAGTACCTCTCCGATTCGCTCGAGAGCTCGTTCTCGATCCCCGGCCTGCTGACGCGCGACGTCAATGGCGATGGTCGCCCCGACCTGCTCGTGGAGCAGGGCAGCACGCGCGCGTTCCACTTGCAGCGCGAGGACGGTTCGTTCCCGCTCGAAGCAGACGTGGCGGTCGACCTGTCGATCTTCAAGGACACGACCGAGGCCTCTGGATTCGCCTTGGGCGGCACGCTTTCCGCCGGCGACAAGGCCACCTGCTCGAGCCGCGATCTCGATGGCGACGCCATCCCCGACTACGTGATCGGACACCGCCGCAAGGTGTGGGTGTTCCGCGGCACGAAGGAAGGCCCGCAGTTCAAGCAACCGTCCGCGATCCTCAAGACGGCCGAGGACATCACGGCGCTCGTGGTGCATCCGCTCGACGCCGACGCGCTCCCCGACCTGTTGCTCGTGAAGGTGCAGATCCCGACGCTCGCGACTCTGCTGCGCGGGCTGTTCGGCGAGTGGGACGTCCAAATGCGCGTGCTGGCGTATTCGAATGTCGGCGAGGGGCGCTTCGAGGGCACGCCGAGTCTCTCGAACGAGCTCGCGGTGCGCTTGCCGGGCATCATCGGACTGGCGAAGAACCCCGAGAAGGTGCTCGAGCGCTTCACGGACGTGGAGAAGGAGTTTCGAGCCAGCGCCCACGGTGACGTCGACGGCGACGGGCGCGAGGACGTCGTGCTGATCACGCAGGACAAGCGCCGCGTCGAGGCGTGGTTGTCGCGCGAGGGAGACGGCGAGGCCGAGCGCGGCGGACAACGCAAGCTGCGAAAATTGCTGTTCGACGAGCAGAACGCCGTGTGGGACCTCGATCGCATGGCGACCGCGCTGGGGGACTTCGTGCAACAGCGCGCGGCGCTGCTCACCGGTGGTCGCGGCGCGGATCGGTCCGCACTGCTGCGCGATCCCGACAGCGTGGAGCTCGTCAGCATGGAGTGCGCTCAGCTCGGCGCGGCGGGGGGTGAGGAAATCGTGCTCGCGTACCAGCGCAAGGGCGAGCCGCACTCGGGCTGGTTCGAGGTGCTCTCCTTCACGCCGGAGACGAAGTGACGCTCACGCGCGAGCAGGGCTGGGCGCTTGTGTGCGAGTGGACGCACGGAAAAGCGCTGGAGCGACACGGACGCGCCGTGGAACGCGTGATGCGCGCCGGCGCGCCACGCCATGGATCGGGAGCGGCCCACGTCGACTTCGTGATCTCGGCCCTGCGCCCGCACGAGCGGGAACTCGGGTTCGGCGCCGGGGATCCGAGGGCTTGAACGTGCTCGGACTCGCTCTCGCGCTGCTCCTCGCGCCGCAGGTCCAACCGACCATCTCGGTCGATCGCGACGACATCGTCGTGCGCGAATCGTGCCTGCTCGCGAGCTCTGGGCTCGCGATCGACGACGACGAACAGGACGGCATCGTGCAGATCGAGGGCGACGACCTGACCGTCACCTTCACGCGCACTGCGTTGGTCGGAGCTCCCTCCGACGCGAATCCCGACACCGTGCGCGGGATCGGCGTGCGCGTGCGCGGCAAGCGCGTGACCGTGCGCGGACTGCAGGCCGCCGGTCTGCGCTGCGCCGTGTGGGCGAGCCACGCGGATGGGCTCGTCGTCGAGGGCAGCGACCTGTCGCGCGGCTTCGCGCAGCGGCTGCACTCGACGCCGCGAGCCGAGGCGGCCTTGGACTGGCTGTGGCCGCACCACAACGACAGCAACGAATGGCTCGCGAACTACGGCGCTGGGATCTACGTCGAGGACTCGCGCGACGTGACGCTGCGTCTCAACCGCGCGCGGTCGATGCAGAATGGCATCTGTCTGCGGCGCGTGGAGGGCTCGCGCGTGTACGACAACGACATGAGCTTCCTCTCGGGCTGGGGCCTCGCGCTGTATCGCAGCTGTGGCAACACGATCTCCCGCAACAGCTTCGATTTCTGCGTGCGCGGCTACAGCCACGGGGTCTACGCGCGCGGTCAGGATTCCGCCGGCATCCTCGTGTTCGAGCAATGCAGCGACAACGTGTTCGCCTTCAACTCCGCGACGCATGGCGGCGACGGTTTCTTCGGCTATGCAGGCCACGCAGCCCTCGGAGCGCCCCAGCCCGCGGGACTGGGCTGCAATCGGAATCTGCTCTACAACAACGACTTCTCGTACGCCGCCGCGATCGGAATCGAGCTGACGTTTTCGTTCGACAACGTGTTCGCCCGCAACGTGCTCGCGGGCTGCAGCTACGGCATCTGGGGCGGCTACTCGAGCCGCTCGCAGGCGCGCGGCAACCAGCTCGTCGACAACGCGCAGGCCGGCCTCGCGGTCGAGCACGGCAGCGGCTGGTCGATCGCGGGGAATTCCTTTCGAGGCAACGCGCGCGACATCGAGCTGTGGTGGGACGACGATCGCGACCTGCTCGCGAAACCGTGGGCGAAGCTGAATCCGACCGCGAGCGAGGGTCACTCGGTGCGCCTCAACCGCTTCGAGCAAAGCGCCGTGCAGTTGGAGCTGCGTGGGCCTTGCGAGCGCATCGGCATCGACGAGCGTCAGGCCGGACTCGACCGCGCGCGCTGGAAGCTCGATCCGGCTTCGAGCGTCACCTCGGAGTTGCCCCCGGTCGCTCACCTGCCGCTGGACGAGGACGCCCTCGCGGCGCTGCCGGGCACGCGCAAGGCACTCGGCGCGCGCGCGCACCTCGCCGGTCGCGAGCACATCGTGATGACACAGTGGGGGCCTCACGACTGGGTGGCGCCGTTCCTCCAGCGCCTGCCCGACCGCGGTGGCGAGCACGTCTGGCGCTTGCTCGGTGCGGACGTCCCGATCGGCGTCGACGCGGGCAGCGCAGTGAAGGTCGCGCTCGATGCGAGCGTCGATCCCGCGCAGTACGTGCTCGGTGCTCGCGGTCTTGGCGAGGCGTTCGAATACGTCCTGCGCGTGCGCGTGAGTGACGGCACGCTGGAGGGACGCGGCGTGCTGGTGCCGTGCAATTGGTCGGTCACGCTGGGGAGCTATGCGACGGACCCGCGCGACGATGTCGAGCGCTGGCGCAGCGAGGTGGAGCGCGGCGTGCGGGTGGACTTGCCGTCCCTCGATCTGGCCTTCGGCGCGGACGGACCCTCCGAGCTCGCGTTCATGCCGGAGTCGCTGCGAGCCGCGGCGCTGCCGCGCGAGCGCTTTGGCACCCTCGCGTCGACGCGCGTCGGCTTGCCCGCGGGCAAGTGGCGGCTGGAGTGCTGGTCCGACGACGGCCTGCGCGTGCGCGTCGACGGTCGTCTCGCGATCGACAACTGGACGCACCACGCTCCCACGCTCGACACGGCCGTGCTCGAGTTCGAGGCGCACGCCGACCATGCGATCGAGGTCGAGCACTTCGAGCTCGACGGCTGGGCCACGCTCTCGCTGCGCATCGAACGCGCGCCGTGAGGCGTGCGCGGGCGACTCAACGCGCGCGAGCGAGGACGGCGCGGCTCACGGCCTCGGCGACGATGCGCGCGCCCTGCGGCGTGAAGTGCAAGTAGTCGTAGTAGTTCGCGAGGTTGGGCGCCACGAGCGGCCGCAGGTCGAGTTCCTCGACCCCAAGCCGCCGCGCGGTGGCGGCCGCGCGCTCGTCGAGCCGCGTGAGCAGGCCGCGCACGAGCGGATGCGTGTAGTACTCGCTGGTCTTCTCGACGTAGGGCCGTCCGATGCAGAAGTTCCACATCACGGCCTCTTCGGCGGCGCCCAGCTCCGTGTCGAACCACGGCTGGCGCACCACGATCACGCGCGCGCCCCGCTTGCGACACAGCTCGATCATCGCAGACAGGTTGGCCTCGAAGCGCGCGAGCATCGGCTCGGGATCCGGCGTGCTGTCGATCCAGCGCGCCGCGTTGCGTCGGCGCTCGCGCAGTTCGACGAGCTTGGAGCCTGAGCGCTCGCGGATGCGCGGCGCACGCGCACGCCGCGTCAGGCGGGAGATCAACTGACGCAGCGCCCAGTCCGTGGGTTTCCAGCCGAAGCGTCGTTCGCAGTGTTCGTCGAACATGTAGTCGAGGCCGAAGCGGGCTTCGCTCAGCGGCACGGGGCAGCGCTGCTCCATCCACGTCACGGCGTCGGAAGCTCCGACCATCAAGAGCACCAAGTCGAGCGACTCATAGCGCGGCAAGACGCGCTGCAGCATCGTGAGGATCGTCTCGCAGGGCACCAGAGAGCGCGCGATGTTGCCCACGTGCACGCTGCGCGCACCGAGCTGCGCGAGCGCCGCGCGCTCGCGCAGCAGGGACTGCAGCACGCCCGGCCACGAGCTCGGCTGGTCGAGGAGGTAGCCCTCGGCCGCGCTTCCGCCCGCGACGAGCACGCGGAACAACCCTTGGCGTTGTGCGCCGAGCTCGTCGCCGCGCTCGCCTTGTGCGTTGATCTCGAAGCGCACGAGCGGCTCGAGCGTCGGCAGCGACGTGAGGTCGATCTGCATGCGCGTTCGCTCGTGCGGGCGCCAGACGAAGTAGGTGCCGCTCGCGCGCACCCAGGCGCGCGAGGCGAGTTCCGCCGCGGCGAGCGCGGCTGCCGCGCAGGCGGAGAGTTCGACGAAGTTCACGAGCGACCTCCGCGTCGCGCGAGCGGGCCGGGCAGCGTGATCCACGGGTCGTCGCGCAGCAAAAAGCAGACCCACACGACGCCGAGCGCCGCCGTGCAGAGGGCGCCACCGGCGAACAGCTCCCACCAAGTGTCGATCGTCACCAGCTCCTTGTAACCGAGCACGAGCGCGACGGCTGGCAGCGCGCCGAGCAGCGGGCGAGCGAAGCCGTAGCTCAAGAACTCGCGCGCGGGGACGCCGAGTTCGCGGCAGGCGAGCGACGCGACGAACAGCGAAAAGGCGAGGTTGGGGAGCGCGGTGCCGAGCGCCACGCCGATCAGCTCGAACGGGCCCACGAGCGCGATCGAGAGCGCGACGTTGACCGCGCCCATGACGAGCAGCCCGACGGCCGGCTTGAGGGGTTGGCCGAGCCCCATGAGGATCGGCAGCGACACGCCGCGGATGGGGAGGTACACGAGGAACGAGGCCATCAGGACGCGCAGGACGGACGTCGCCGCCCCCGCGAGCTCGGAACCGACCCACAGCGAGAAGAATTCGTGGGCGAACAACAGCAGGAAGGTGCCGATGGTGAGCACGAGCAGGAACGAGATGCGCGTCCAGCGCAGCAGCACGGGCCGCAGGTCCGCGAGCTTGCCGCTCGACTTGAGGCGCGTGGCGGCGGGCATCACGACGGCGCCGATGCCGATCACCAAGCCCGTGAGCGGCTCGAAGAACTTGTTGCCCAGATCGAACTGCGTGGTCGCTTGGGCATCGAGCCAGTGGCCGATCACGAGCGCGTCACAGCGAAACGCGAGCAGCGTCCCGACGTTGAGCAGCATCGCGAACACGCTGAAGGACAGGATTCCGCGCACCAGCGAGCGGTCGAAGCTCGCGAGCGAGAAGCGCACTCCCGCGTGTCGGCGCGCGATCGCCAGCCAGGCGAGCGCGAACTCCAGCACCATCGTCGCGACGAGGATCCAGGCGAGCGTCGCGAGATCCGGCGAGCGCGGCAGCAGCGCGACGGTCAGGCCCGCGCGCGCGAACAGCTCGAGGGCCATGATGCCGTTGCGGACCGTGAAGTCCTCGTGTGCTTCGAGCACACCGTAGGGCAGTCGCAGCACGAACGCCGCGGCCACCTGAACGGCGGCCAGCACGAAGGCGAGTTGCGCGGCCGCGCGCTCGTCGGGGGTGAGGCCCGCTCCCAAGGCGCCGTCGAGATAGCCGTGCTCGAAGGCCGCGAGTTGCGCCCACCCGAGGGCGAGCGCCGCCGCTCCCATCGCGAGCGTGATCGCCAGGCAGGTCGAGATGGCGCGGTTGACGCCCGCGAGGTCGCCTCGACCGCGCGCCTCCGCGATCGACTTCACCGAGGCCATCGGCACGCCGAGCACGAGCAGGCGCAGCACGCCGGTCAACGACACCACCGTGACCCACACTCCGTTTTGATCCGCGCCGAGCGTGCGCAGCGTGAACGGCGTGAGGAACATGAGCACGACGATCTGCAGCGCGCTCAACGCCCAGTTCGAGCTGATGCTGCGGATCATCGCGCGGCTCCGCGGTAGGTCCGCTCGAGCCGAGCGCTCGCGCGGAGCTGCCGGTGGGCGCAAGGCCCTCGGGAGGGACGACTGTGGAACGGGCGTCTGCGGTTCGACATGGGCGGGCGCTCAGCGTGGGGCGCTTGGAAGCTCGCGCGGCCGCAGCGCGGGCAGGGCCTCGGCGATCCAGTCCGCGAGCACGGCGTAGCCTTCGTCGGAGAGGTGCAGGGAATCGGTGGAACAAGCCTCCGACAGGGCGCCGCTGGGCAGGGCGAGTGGCGCTCGGGCGGTCTCGACGAACATCGCGCCGCGCGCGCGGGCGTGGGCGGCGAGGTGCGCGTTGAGGCGCGCGAGCGCGGCGACGCGCTCGGGCGGCATCGCGCGCTCGGGCAGCAGGCCGAGCACCGCCAGCTCACAGCTCGGACGCTCGCGGACGATCAACTCGAGCAGGCGGTCGATCCGATCGACGAGCGCGTCGACCTCCGCGCTCGCGGAGCGTCGGAAGTCGATCGACCCCGCGTAGAGCACCAGCGCCTGCGCATCGGAGGGGACGCAGGAGAGCGTCCGCGCGGCGAGGTCGGCGAGGGGCTCGTTGCCGATGCCGCGCTCGAGCGAAGCCGCGAGCGGAAACCAGCGCGCGAGGTCGAAGCGTTCGATGGTCGAGGAACCGAGGAACACGAATGCTCGCGGCGGCGGCACCTGCTGGGAGAACTCCGCCAGACGCCGTGCGCGGTCGCGCTCGTAGCGCGCCGAGTGGCCCTGCTGGCCGAGCATCCGCCGCAGCCGCCATCCGCCCGGCACCCAGCCCTGCCATGCGGCCGTCAGCGTGGAGAGGACGACGAGCAACAGCAGAGCGATCGAGCGGACGCGGGGCATCGGCGTGCCGAGCAACTTCGCACCCGCGGCGCCCGAGTTCCAGCGTCGCGCCCCTTGGAAACGCGGTCGGCTCTCGCCAACATCCTCACCCCATGTCTGAATCTCGGAACTCTGCGGCGCCATGACCGCCGCCATTTCCATTCGCGGCGTCGAGAAGCGCTTCGGCGAGCGCGTCGCCGTCGAGGGGCTCGACTTGGAGATCGCCCGCGGCTCCCTGTGCGGCGTGCTCGGCCCCAACGGCGCTGGGAAGAGCACCACGATCCGCATGGTGCTCTCGATCCTCTATCCCGATCGCGGGACGATCGAAGTCCTCGGCGGCAACGCGCTCGCGGCCAAGGAACGCATCGGCTACCTGCCCGAGGAGCGCGGCCTGTATCGCACGATGCGCGTGGGCGAGTACCTCGCCTTCATCGCGCGCCTCAAGGGCGTGCCGCGCGCGGGCCTCGCGGCGCGCGTGCGCGATTGGCTCGAGCGCATCGAGCTCGGGGGCGTCGAGCACCGGCGCTGTCAGGAACTCTCCAAGGGCATGCAGCAGAAGGTGCAGTTCATCGCGGCCGTCGTGCACGAGCCCGAGCTCTTGATCCTCGACGAGCCCTTCTCGGGCCTCGATCCGGTCAACGCGGTGGTGCTCGACCGCCTCGTGAGCGATCTGCACCGCGAGGGACGCACGATCCTGTTGTGCACGCACCAGATGCAGCAAGCCGAGCGCTGCTGCGAGCGACTCGTGCTGATCCACCGCGGCCGCAAGCGCCTCGACGCGACGCTGCCGGAAATCCACGCGCGCTTCGATCCGCGCACGCTGGCCTACGAACCGCTCGAGCTCGGCACGTGCAGCGAGGCAGCGCTGTCGGCCCTGCCCGGCGTGCAACGTGCGAGCCGCGCGCGCGATGGACGCGGATTCACGCTCGCGCTCGGCGAGACGGCGCGCCCCGACGAGCTGTTCGAGCTGCTGTTGCGTCGCGGACCGGCGCGGCGCCTCGAGCTCGAGCGCGTGAGCCTCGAGGACGTGTTCGTGCGCGTCGTGAGACAGGTGGATGGAGAGAGCGCCGCCGAGGATGCGCGCAAGGAGCTCGAGCATGGCAAAGGTGACTGAGATCGCCGTGCGGGAGTTCCGCACCACCGTGCTCACCAAGGCGTTCCTGCTCGCCGCGATCGTGCTGCCGGCGATTTTCTGGGTGCTCGCGCTCGCTCTGCCGTTCCTGCTGCGGCCTTCGCACAAGCCGCTCGTTGGCGCGCTCGCGGTGGTCGATTTCGACGCTCGACTTGCCGCGGCGGTCGAACAGGAATTCGACGGCGAGCGACTCCTGCGCGAGCGAGAGCGGCGCATCGCGGAGCTGCAGCGCAAGCTCGAGGGCGTGCTGCCCGATCCGGTGCGCGAGCTGCTGGAAGGACAGGCTCAGGGCATGCTGTCCGCGCCCGCGCCGGTGGTGCGCGTGGAGTCGAGCGTCGATCCCTCGGCGCTGGAGGACTTCCGCCGCCGCGTGCGAACCGGCGAGCTGCTCGCCTGCGTGCGCTACGAGCGCGGGGTCCTCACGCTGGAACCGGAGTCCAATCGCTTCGACCTGTTCCTGCGCGAGGGGCTGACCCGTCAGCAGGTGGACGACCTCCAGAGCGCGCTCGGTCGCGCGGTCGTCACGGCTCGCGCCGCGGCGGTCGGCCTCGACATCGCACAGGCGCGCGCGGTGCTCTCCTCGCCCGTGCCGGTCGCGATCACGCTGCGCGAGGACGGCCTCGACGTGCGGGAGAACCAGCTCGCGAAGATGTTCGTTCCGCTCGCGTTCATGCTGCTTCTGTGGAGCAGCGTGTGGGTCACGGGCAACTACCTGCTGACGTCGACCATCGAGGAGAAGTCCAACCGCGTGATCGAGGTGCTGCTCTCGGCCGTGAGCCCCCTCGAACTGCTCGCCGGCAAGGTGATCGGTCAGTGCGCGGTGGGCGCGCTGATGCTGGGGATGTACTCGGGCGTCGGGCTGAGCGCGGCCTCGAGCTTGGGCTACGCGCACCTCGTGCCACCGGACAGGCTCGTCTACCTCGGCGTGTACTTCGTGATGGCGTTCCTGATGGTCGCGGCGACCATGGCCGCCATCGGCGCCGCCGTGAGCGAGCTGCGCGACGCGCAGACCTTGCTCGGACCGGTGACGTTGCTGTTCACCCTGCCGTTGTTCTCGTGGTTCTTCGTGACGGAGAACCCCGACAGCGTGTTCGCGCACACGATCTCGTACATCCCGCCGATGACGCCCTTCGCGATGGTGCTGCGCGTGGCGTCGGTCGAGTCCGTGCCGCTGTGGGAGATCGCGCTCACCTCGCTGGTCGGCTTCGGCGGCGTGATCGCCATGGTGTGGGCAGCCGCGCGCATCTTCCGCGTCGGCATTCTGATGACGGGCAAGTCGGCGACGCCCGCCGAGTTGTGGAAGTGGGTGCGCCGACCCTAGGCGGAGCGCGCGACGAACTTTCTCTCCTCGGAGCGGCTGGACAGACTTTCCGTTTCAGGGCTGAAGCGCCGTAGTTTCGGCGGCCGATACGCCCCCGTCATGGAGAGGCGCGCGCTGCTCGAGGCCTTCGGCGATCGGATCTCGCTGCCGTCGCTGCCCGAAGTGGTCCTGCGCATCAACACCGCCATCGAGGATCCCTCGATCGGAGCGGCGCAGATCGGCCGCATCGCCGCCGAGGATCCTGCGATCACTGCGCGCGTGCTGCGGCTCGCCAACTCGCCCTTCTACGGCCTGCGCGAGCCCGTCACGAGCGCCGAGCGCGCGGTGACGGTGATCGGGGCGCGCGCGCTGCGCAACGTCGCCATGCAGTGCTCGATCGTGAAGCGCTACGAGCACCTGCGCGAGTTGAGCGAGTTCGACCTCGACGGGCTGTGGCGGCACGTCGTGCTGACCGCGCGGCTCGCGCACGCCATCGGCTTGGCGTCCGCTCGGCGCTGCCAGCTCAACCCCGACGACCTGTATGCCTGTGGCCTGCTCCACGACGTCGGCAAGGTCGTGATCCTCGACGCGCGCACCGACGAATACCTCGAGTGCTTGCGCATCTCCAGCCGCACCGGCGCGCCGCTGCACGACGCCGAGCGGCAGATCTTCGGCTTCTCGCACATCGAGGTCGGTGCGTTGCTCGCGCGCGAGTGGCAACTGCCGGAGAAGGTCGCGCACGCGATCGAGTTCCACCACGGTCCGACCCGCGCCATCCACGAGCATTCCCACGTGGGCGTGGTGGCGATCGCCGATCAGCTCGCCTACCGCGAGGGAACCGAGACCTTCGACTCCACGCTGGCGCGCCTGGGCAAGGTCGCGGAGCGCTGCCTCGGCATCGCTCCGGCGACTTTTTCCAGCCTCGCGGAAACCGTCCGCGGAGCCGACGTCGAGGCGCTCGGATAGGACGCGGTTTGCGCCAGCTCGGCTCAAGAACGCGGCTCCGGCGCGACGATTTCCTGCCTCGGTCGCGCCCTCGGCGGGGCATGACATCTCACCTAGGCACCGCTACGCTCTCCCGCCGAGGTCGCGGCTTCGACGACGCCGCACCTCTCCCTCCACAGAAAGCAGCAGAGCGATGAGCTTCCAGACCGGCGGCAGCTTCGGCGGTTCGCCCAAGGACCTCTTCACTCCCGCCCAGATCCAGCACTTGATGCGGGTCGAGTTCGACCGTGCTCAGCGCTACCGGTACCCGCTGGTGATGCTGGTCATCGGTGTCGATCGGCTGGCCCAGCTGCAGGACCTGTACGGAGCCGAGGTCAAGGACGAGATCCAGCGCGGCGTGGCCGGAGTGCTGCGCACCTCGACGCGGGCCTCCGACTCGCTCGGCTACCTCATCGACGACAAGATCGTCGTGCTCGTTCCGCACACGCCGTCCTCCGGCGCCGCGGTGGTCGCGCGCCGCGTGATCGAATCCGTGCGCAACCTGCGCTTCGATTGCGATGGTCGCACGACGCGCGTGACCGTTTCGATCGGCGGGGCCCACAACAATCGCAAGGGCGAGCTCGCGTTCGGCACGCTGCTCGAAGTCGCCGAAGCCGGCCTGCGCGTGGCGCGCGAGGGCGGCGGCAACCGCTACGTGCACAGCGACTTGTACGAGTTCTTCGAACGCAAGCGCTCGCAGGAGGCCGCGCGCATTCCGCCGCCCCTGCCTTCGACGCCCGGCGGCGAGGTCGCACTCGGCGCCTTGGGCGATCGCATTCGCGAGCTTTTCGGGCTCGGTCAGGGCGATGACGATCTGCTCGGCCGAATCCAGCGCGAGGTGGTGGCGAGCGCGCTGCGCGAGGTGCACGAGCAGGTCCGTCGCACGCTCCCGAGCGAGACGCGCGAGCAGGCCGAGCGCATCGAGTTGCTCGAGCGTCGCATCGCCACGCTCTCCGAGTCGCTCGGCATGACCGAGGCCGAGCTGCGGCGCGTGCTCGCGCAGCGCCCGACCGACTCCGGCGTGGCTTCGGCGTACAAGAACGTGCAAGGTTTGTCGGCGGCCGCCGTGCAGGCCGAGCTCAAGAAGGCCTTGATGTCGAAGATCTTCGAGGCCAATGTGGAGTTGCAGCGCCAGCTTTCCGCACAGCCGAAGTCTCCGAGCTAGGCACGGCTCCCGCGTCCCTCGTCCCATTCCTCGCAGGCCCTCCTCACGCCATGTCCGCCCTCCAGCCCCCCTCCAAGCCCCAAGGCGTCCTGTACCTCGGCATCGACCTCGGCACGTCGCGCACTTCGGTGTCGGCCTCCAACGGCGTGCGCGAGACCATCGCGTCGTACGTCGGCTATCCCAAGGACGTCGTGGCGCGCAAGCTGCTCCACAAGGACGTACTTTTCGGCGACGAGGCGCTCGAGAAGCGCCTGAGCCTCGACTTCTACCGACCGCTCGGCCACGGCGTGATCAAGTCCGGCGAGGGCGGCGACAGGAACTTGAAGGCGGCGGCCGACCTGATCGGCGAGATCATCCGTCGTGCGCGCCCGCGCGCCGACGAGCTGGTGTACGCCGTGATCGGCGCTCCGGCACAGGCCCAGATTCACAGCAAGAAAGCGATCCTCGACGCGGCGCGCCAGCACGTGCACAGCGCCATGATCTGCTCGGAGCCGTTCTCGGTGGCCTACGGCCTCGACATGCTCGACGACACCTTGGTGATCGACATCGGCGCGGGCACGACCGACTTCTGCCGCATGCGCGGCACGATGCCCGAGGACGCGGATCAGGTGACCAACACCTTCGCCGGCGACCACGTGGACGAAGAGCTCGCCCGCGCGATCCGCGCCAAGTATCCCGACGCGCAGTTCACCACCCGGATGATCAAGCAGATCAAGGAAAAGCACTCGGGCGTGGCGGACCAGATGTTGCCCGTGGTCGTGCAGCTGCCGGTCAAGGGCAAGCCGACCTCGTTCGACATCACGAACGAGATCCGCATGGCGTGTCGCTCGATCGTCCCGCCGATGGTCGACGCGCTCACGGAGCTGATCGGCAACTTCGACCCCGAGTTTCAGGAGCGCCTGAAGAACCGCGTCCTGCTCGGCGGCGGCGGCAGCATGATCAAGGGCCTCGACGTCGAGCTCGAGCGGCAGATGCAGGAGCGACTCGGCGGCGGCAAGGTGCTGCGCGTCGAGGAACCGATCTACGGCGGCGCGAATGGCGCCCTGAAGATCGCCCACGACATGCCCGCGGAGTTCTGGGAGCAGCTGCGCTAGTCCGCGGCCCTGCGGCGCGGATCGCGACCGCGCGCTAGGCTTGGCGGGCGATGATCGCTCGCGCCCTGCTCGTGCTCTCGGCTCTCGCCAGCGAGGGCCGACTCGACGCGCGGGACTGGAGTCCGCTCGACGTCGACGAGGCGTGGCGTGCGTGGGTCGAGGCGGGCGGTCGCGCGTCCCACGAGACGTGAGCCTTCACGAGCGATGAAGCTGCGCTTTCCCGAGACGCTCGTGCTCACCGCCGCGCTGGTCGTGGCGGCGCAACTCGCGACGTACGTGCTCGGCGCGGGCGAGTTCGAGCGCGTCGTGGTCGAGGGGCGGGCCCGCGTGGTGCCCGGAACCTTCCATGCAGTGCAGGTCGCGTCCCTGCCGTGGCACGCGGCGCTGACGCGCATTCCCAAGGGGCTCGAGAAGGCCGCGGAGGTGATCTTCTTCGTGCTGCTCTGCGGCGGCGTGATCGGCGTGCTGCGCGCGAGCGGAGCCGTCGATGCGCTGCTCGCTCGGGTGCTCGCGCGCCTTGGGGGACGACCGGTCCTGCTCGTCGGCGGCATGACGGCGGTGCTGTCGCTGGGCGCCGCGACGATCGGCATGGCCGAGGAGTACGTCCCGTTCGTGCCGATCCTCGCGGGCGCGTGCGCGGCGCTGGGCTTCGACGCGATCGTCGCCGTCGGGATCGTGTACGTCGCCTGCGGCATCGGCTACGCAGCCGCGCCGCACAATCCGTTCACGGTGCTGATCGCGCAGCGCATCGCGGGGCTCGAGCCCAACTCCGCGGCGGGATTCCGCTGGGGCCTGTGGATCCTCGCGCTCGTCGTCGGCATCGCCTACCTCGTCCGCTACGCGCTGGGAGTGCGCCGCGATCGCTCGCGCAGCTTGCTGTCCGGCGTCGAGCCGTGGCAGCCGCCCGCGGGCGACGCACCGACGCTGCGCGCGGGACGGCTCGCGCTGCTCGGCGCCTTCGTCGCGGGCATCGTGGTGTTCGTGTGGGGCTGTGCCGCGCACGAGTGGGGGCTCGGCGAGCTCTCCGCGGTGTTCCTCGCGCTCGCGCTCCTCGCCATCCCGCTCGGCTCGCTCACTCCCAATCGCGCCGCGCGCGAGTTCAACGCCGGTGCGGCGGAGATGACGAGCACCGCGCTCTTGATCGGCTTCGCGAAGACCATCCAAGTGTTGCTCGACGAGGGCAAGGTGATCGATGCGGTCGTGGCGGGCCTCGCGACTCCGCTCGAAGGCCTGTCCCCCGACTGCGCGGCGGTCGGGATGCTCGGCGTCCAGAGCGTCACCAATCTGTTCATTCCCTCCGGCTCGGCTCAGGCCTCGGTGACGATGCCGCTGATGGCGCCGCTCGGCGATCTCGTCGGCGTCTCGCGGCAGGTCGCGGTGCTCGCGTTCCAGTGCGGCGACGGGCTCACGAACATGCTCATTCCGACCAACGCCGTGCTGATGGGCGTGCTCGCGCTCGCCCGCGTGCCCTACGTCGCGTGGCTGCGCTTCATCGCGCCGCTCGCGGCGCTGCTGTTCGCGTTGTTCGCGCTCGCGCTGGTGGTCGCCAACCGAATGGGAGTGTGAGCGTGGCGGGACCTCCTTCGATGCTCGTCTTCTTCCGTCGCGCGCTGCGCAAGCGCTGCCCGCAGTGCGGAGCAGGCGCGCTGTTCCGTGCGTTCGCGCGTCTGCACGAAACGTGCGGGAGCTGCGGGCTGCGCTACCGGCGCGAGAGTGGCGCGCAGACCGGCGCGATGTACTTCTGCGCGGCCGTGACGGAGATTTTCGCCGCGGCGCTCGCGCTTTGCCTGTACTTCCTGACGGACTGGAGCCAGTCCGTCGCGCTGTGCGTGGGGACCGCGCTCGTGCTCGGCTTCAGCTACCTGTTCTTGCCGGTGTCCATGGCTTGGTGGACGGCGGTCGAGTATGCGACCGACGTCAGCAACGGCGAGCCGTGGGTCAAGCCGCGGCCGTAGCGGGTTGGACGTGCAGGTGGCGCGCGCGCCACGCGAGCCACAGGGTCTGCGCGAGGTTGCCGAGGGTCATCATCGCCGACGCGGCTGGCAGTCCTTGGAAATGCGAGAACCTCACGCACAGCGCGAGCCCGAGCGTGGTCACGCCGAGGGAGAGCGCGACCGATTCGGTGACGGCGCGCGTGTGGTGCGCGCGCACGAGCAGGCCGCCGTAGAAGCTCTGCATCACGCTCAGGGCCGGCAGCGCGAGCGCGAAGGTCATGGCCGAAGCACCCAAGATCGCGAGCTGTGGATCGAGGTCGTTCCAGCCCTCGAACCAGAGCATGGCGAGCGGCGAAAACGTGACCAGCGCGAGCAAGCCGGAGGCGAAGAGGGCGAGCTTGAAGCTGAAGGCGCGCAGCGCCGCCACGGCCGTGTTTCCGACCGCGAGCGCCACGACCACCTCGTTGAACGCGAGCCCGAGGGCGCGGAAGAGGAACACCGCGCCGTGGTAGGCCGGCCAAGTGGCGAGTGACTCCAGCGGCGACGGCAGGCGCGACATCGCGGCCGAGCCGATGGGCTGGCCGATCAGGGTCACCAGCGGCGTGAGCGCGAGCGGCAGGTAGAAGCTCGCGAAGGCGGGCCACGAGAGCGCCGCTTGCGCGGGTGAGTGCCACAGGCGTTCGCGCAGCACGGGCTGCACGCGCAGGCCGATGAAGAGTGCCTCGCTCACCACGCCCGCGGACACGGCGCAGGCCCCGACCACGATGCCCGGCCAGTCTCCGACGAGCAGGCCGAACGCGAGCGCGATCAGGTTGGCGAGGATGCGCACCGCCGTGCCGAGCGTGATCGCGCGCGAGTGGCCGAAGCGGATCAGCACGCCCTGTTGGAAGCGGCGGTAGGCGATCGACCACGTCCACGGCAGCATCAACTGGAAGCCGAGCCGACCGGGCTCGATCACGGACTCTGGGGCACCGATCACCGAGCGCGCGATCGCGTCGAACAGCGGGGTGAAGGCGACGAGCGCGTGCAGGGCCGTCAGCGCGGCTCCGGCGCGCAGCATGAAGCTGCGCACACGTTCGTAGCTCTGCCGGTCGTGGCACAGGGCCGTCGACGCGGACAAGAGCATGATGATCGGAGCTTCGATCGTGAGCGCGATGGGGAACACGAGCGAGCCCCAGGCCGCCAAGTTGCGCTCCGAGTCGTCCAAGCGTGCGACGACCGCGGAGAACAGCGGCAGTTCCGCCCCCATGAGCAGCCAGCTCGCGGCGAGCGGCCACCACAGGCGCAGGATCGAGCGCGCACACAGCGCGTGGGAGGAGTCGGTTCGGTCGGACACGGCCTGTCGTGGGTCAGAGGGGATTTTGGCACATCCAAGGTCTTTACCGGCGGGGTTGGATGTGGACAATCCGCGGCCCGAAAGGACTTCACATCTCCATGACCTACGTCGTTGCCGAACCCTGCGTCAAGTGCAAGTACACCGATTGCGTCGATGTCTGCCCCGTCGACTGCTTCTACGAGGGCGAGAATTTCCTCGTCATCAACCCTGACGAGTGCATCGACTGCGGCGCCTGCGTGCCCGAGTGCCCGACCGAGGCGATCTTCAGCGAAGACGATCTGCCCGAGAAGTGGGCGGAGTACAAGGAGCTCAACGAGACGCTCGCCTCGAAGTGGCCCGCGATCGGCTCCAAGAAGGACGCGCTGCCCGAGGCGGAGGAATTCAAGAACGTCGAGAACAAGCGCGATCTGCTCTCGGAGAAGCCTGCCTAGGTCGGACAGCTCCGCCCTCGCTCCTGCCGTGCTTTCCGCGGCCAGCGCGCGGTCCCGAGCGGGGCCGCGCGCTGGCCGCCGGTGTCGCTGCTGCCGCGGCTGCTGCCGCGGCTGCTGCCGCG
>Ga0194120_10004857_pt1 | contig 20261 bp, 19 predicted proteins | sample TA2MahCa65mmetaG_FD_148642 | JGI IMG/M metagenome (GOLD analysis project Ga0194120, IMG submission 148642) | Freshwater microbial communities from Lake Tanganyika, Tanzania - TA2015019 Mahale Deep Cast 65m | ecosystem: Environmental > Aquatic > Freshwater > Lake | place: Tanzania: Lake... | reverse complement strand
GGCGTGACGGCGTGACGGCGTGGCGGGAGAGGGTGGGAGTCGAACCCACCGCGGACGGTTGACGCCCGCAACTGGTTTTGAAGACCAGCAGAGCCACCGGACCCTATCCTCCCCCGGCAGCGATGTTCTAGCATGCGTCTCACGCCGGGGCAAAGCCCGACCGACGCGCGGCCATCGTCAACAGGCCAACCCGCATCGTTTGAGCGCGCACTGCACTACACCGATCCCATCGCCACGGAGGCGGAAGCACTTGGCATACCATTTCGAGAACTACCAGGAGACCGTGGCATCTGAGCAGATTGCCCAAGCGATGGCAGATCCTGAATGCCTCAGCATCAGGTTGGCGGACTGCCAGGTCGTGGGCGGATGCGACGACCGAAACGTGCTTTCCTGTCAGGCGTTCTTGGCGTGCAGAGTCAACTTTGACGGCGTACTCGCCTTCAGCGAGTGCACCTTCCTGGACAAAGTGTCATTCAGCGAGTGCACCTTCCTGGACAAAGTGTCATTCACGCTCTGCACATTCAGAGATACGGTGTCCTTCGACAGCTGCTCTTTCCGCACTCTCGCCAGCTTCTGTGACTGCACGTTTTACGCTCCGACAAGCTTCGCGAACACACGGTTCTCGGCCGAGGCGCAATTCAGCCGGTCAACGTTCGGTGATGTCCAGTTTGACGGTGCGCGATTCGAGTCCGACGACTACAACGGGGCCCGGTTCGAGGATGTCACGATCTGGTGGCGCGCCAGCTTCGCGGTGGCCTGGTTCAAGCGGCCGGGCTTGTTCAAAGGTGTCCGATTCAGACCAGACACGTGCATGAGCACGTGCATGAGTCGCTTGCGAAACATGAGTCTCTTGCGGAATTGGTTCGGCCCGTCCGAACCGCAAGCCCTGTCGACAGCTCGCGACTCACATCAAAGACTGAGGCACCCCGATCCGTCGAGACACGACGTGCCACGTCAGAAGGGCGGTGGCGCGGCTGGCGACCAGAGACGGAGGGGGGAAGCTACGAAGGCAGAGCGATCGGCAACGCAGTTCTGGCTGAGCCCTGAGTACATCGACAGCTCAAACGACCCGCTGTTCCGACGCTACATTGCGGACCATGAGTTCCTGCGCGCAAATCGGGAGAGATATCCCTTCTGGGCGGGGGTGTGGCGATGGACCTGCGACTATGGCCGGAGTTGGTTGCTGTGGTCCTTTTGGGCCCTCGTGATCCCCTTACTGTTCGGGCTGGTCTACGCTCCGTTCTCATGCCCTACATGGCTAGCGTGGGAGCCATCTACAAGCATTCTTGCCGCCATGGACCCGGAGCTGCGTATGTCGGCTGATACTGTGGTATCGAACTGGTTCGCTCCCTACTACTTCAGCATCGTTGCCTTCACCACGCTCGGCTTCGGCGACATCACGCCAGCGAATAGTGCGGCACAAGTCTGGGTTACGCTGGAGGTCATACTGGGGTACTTCATGTTGGGCGGGCTGATCAGCATTTTCGCGAGCAAGGTTACGCGCCGCGGCTAGCGCTTGTTTGTCCGAAGTTTCCCGACGCTCCGGGCGCATGTACGCTATGATTCCCCTCACCGTCGCCGACGGGCGAGACGGCTAGAGAGGAACCGGCGTGCTCCCGGACGACCGGCAGTCGGAACCAAGCTTACCACCCGATCTGCGGCGCAGTATCTACATGGCGTCGTGGACGCTCCTGTCGCTCTACAATGTCGGTTGGGCGATCCTCTTCCCCCTGCGAGCCATCTACTTCCGTGAGCCCCACATCGGTCTGTCCTGGGAACAGATCGGCTGGCTCGGGTTCGTCCGGTCGATCCTGGGGCTCGCGATGCCGCTCGTCTTCGGGTCTGCGTCGGACCGGAGCGGACGGCAGAAGGTCTGGCTGCTAGGCGGATTCGCCTGCGCCAGTGTTTCGACGGCGTTGTTCCTCGTCGGCAAGTCGTTCCTTGAGCTTGCCGTCATCACTGCCATCGACGGGCTGAGCTTGATCGCCTACAACGTGAACCTGAACGCGCTGGTCACCGCCACGCTGGATGGTTCGACGAAGGGCAGGCAGTTCGGGCAGTTCCGCATCGCCGGGAGCATCGGCTACGCCTTCGCCAGCTTCATCCTCGTGCCGATCGTCAGCACCGACTCGTCCTACCGCGCGGTCTTCCTCACCGGCGCAGGCGTCTATCTCCTATGCCTGGTCGTGACAGCGATCTGGGTCCGCGACCTTCCGCACTCGCACCGCAAGCCGTCACCGAAGGGCGGATGGAAGCGCGTCCTGAATCGGAGGAACCTGAAGGTCCTCTACGCGTGCCAGGCGATCAGCTCCATCGGCGGCTCGATGTGCTTCCAGTTCTTCTCGAATCACCTCAACGAGACGTACCACCTTCCCCCGCGATGGGTCGGCATCATCTACGGGATCATGACGCTCGCTGAGATACCAACGCTGATTCTGCTGGGTTTGGCGTCCGACCGATGGGGCAGGAAGCCCATCCTGCTCGTGGCGTTCTTCTCGGCGGGCTTCCGGTGGACGCTCATCGGCTTCGCGCCGGGCGTGCCCTGGATCGTGTTCGCTCAACTGCTGTGGGGGCTGGGCTTCTCCGGCTTCACGGTGGGCGTCGCGCTGATGACCGATCTGGTCGATCCGGAAGACCACGGATCGGCGTTTGGTATACTCAACCTCGCCTTCGGCGTCGGAAACGTCGTGGGCCCGCCGCTCGGCGGCTACATCGCCGAGCATCTCGGACTGCCCTACGTGTTCCGCATCGGGGGATCGACCGCGATCATCGGCGGGATCATCCTCGCGTTCCTGCTCGAGTACGAGAAGAAGCCCACCGGCGACGCGATTCCGGTGGACGCTGTCGCGCCGATTCTCAGGCGTTTCCGCCGCTAGCCGCTCTCTACTGCTCCTGTTCCTCCTGAGCCGCGTCGTACGCCGCGCTGTCGTCGTACGTCTGGCTGCCGTCGCTGACGCCGTACGCGCCCGCGTCGTCGGCGGGTTCTGCACGTCCGGCGAACCAGCTCTTGGGAACCGCGCCGGCGTAGCTGTCGTCCGCGACGACGTTCCGCAGCCTGCCGATCTCAGCGATATCCACCTCGACGACATCTCCCGGCTGCAGGTAGACGGGCGGGTTCATCGAGTGGCCCACGCCGCCCGGCGTTCCCGTCATGATGACGGTTCCCGGCAGGAGCGTCGTGTTGTGGCTGAGGTAGGAGATGAGGAACGGCACGCTGAAAATGAGATTCCGCGTGTTCGATGACTGCATGGCGTTGCCGTTCAGGATGAGGCGGATGTCGAGGCTGCCCGGGTCGATTCCCGTCACGGCGAAGGGTCCCAAGGGGCAGAAGCTGTCGAACGACTTGCCGCGCAGCCACTGGTTGTTGGGGGCTTCGAGCTGGGCGTCGCGGGCGCTGACATCGTGTCCGCAGGTATAGAACGCGACGTGCTCCAAGGCGCGCTCGGGCTGGACGTTCTTGGCGGCTCTGCCGATGACGACGGCGAGCTCCGCCTCGTAGTCGACTTTGTTCGGCGCCATGTGGGGGATAACGATAGCGTCGTCGTGGCCGATCACGGAGCCCGGGAACTTGGCGAAGACGGTCGGTTCCGTCGGATGGGGGACGAGCGCCTTGCCCTCTGCCTCGTTGAGCGCGTTGATCTCTTCGAGGTGGTCGCCATAGTTGAAGCCGATGGCGAGGATCATCGAAGGTTGGCTGACCGGCGGGAGGATCATGCCGGGCTCGACGTGGAAGGTCGGTCCGGTTCCGCCGGCGGCGAAGGCGTCCATGAGACGGGAGAAGTAGTTGGGGTCGCGCTCGGGCGGAACCGACCGCAGAAGCGCTCCGGTCGCGCCGCTGTCGTCGTCGGCGGAGTGGACCTCGCCCCAGGTGGGTGTACCATCGTTGCCGAGAAAGCGGACGAATCTTGGCATGGCGCATCGCTCCGGTGTCGAGCGCATCGGATCGCTGGGCGGTTCCGAGGTCGAGTATAGGGGAGCGGACGGGGCGGGTCAATCGCGATGCAAATGCGCAGACGACAAGGACTTCCCCACGGTCTCGGGGAAGTCCTGTCGTGCGACGGTGCCGATGGGCTCAGTACTTGAGGTCTGCCCAGACCGTCGCGGTCTTGCCGCTGGGATCGACGGCGCGGGGCTTGGGGTCGGATCGGATCTCGTCGTCGAGCTTCCCTTCCCAGAAGCGGAAGTCGTCGATCCAGAAGCTCTGGTCCGTCTTGGCGATCGCCAGACCGACCCACATGTCCTTGTCTATGTCCTGGGGAGCCGTGAAGGTCTTGGTGTATTCCGCCCATTCCTTGGTAAGGCTGAAGTCGCCGCCCTGGAAGAATGTCCAGGGGTCGTGCTGGAGCTGGACGCTCAGGGCGACGGTTCGCGCAGCATCCGCCTTCGCCCAAAAGGCGACGGTGTACTCGGAGCCGCCGCGCATCGACGTGCTGTCGTGGCGCACCTTGGCGTGCCAGTCGGTTCCGCTGGCTTTGACGCCGATCACGCGCAGCGACCGGTCGCCGCCGTGCTTCTCGTCCTTGGCGATCTCCCACTTGTACTCAGCGCCGCGATCGCAGCACTTGCCGTCTTCGAGGGTCCAAGCCTTCTTGCCGTCCTTGGCGTTGAGGTTGGCGCCTGCGACAGTGAGCTCCTCGAAGTCGCCGCCGACGACGAGGTTCTCACCCTTCTTCCACTTCTTGAACTCGAACGGGGTCTCGGCTGCTGCCGTCAGTGCAAGCCCGAAGCCCACGAGAACGACACCGATACCGATGTTCCGGAGTGACATATCCCTCCTCCTTGGTGGTTAGGTGTATCAAGAGTAGATTACGGAGTTGTGGCAATGCAAGTCGATGGCTAGAGTATGGATGGGAACCGTATCGGAGGCGCCGGCGCAGGGGGAATCAGCCATGCGACCCGACCAAGACGCGTTCGGCAAGGAGATGCTCGACCACCTCGAGAAGGGCGAAGGCTTCGAAGCGATCGAGCGTGACGACGGCTACATGGACCTTTCGGGCGGCCCCGCACCGTATTTCGCTCCTTACCCGAAGTGGCCCCCGCACCAGAGGAAGGCGATGCGCTTCGTGTGCGGTCGCGTTCTCGACGTCGGCTGCGGGGCGGGAAGAGCTGCCCTCCACCTGCAGGGGAAGGGTCACGAAGTCGTCGGCATCGACGCGTCGCCGCTCGCCGTCGAGGTGTGCCGCCGCCGGGGCGTCCGCGATGCGCGAGTGGTTCCCATCGAGCGCGTCAGACCCGAGCTCGGGTGCTTCGACACGGTCGTCATGCTGGGCAACAACTTCGGTCTGTTCGGCGGGTTCGACAAGGCGAGGCGTCTACTCGCCCGGTTCCGCCGGATCACGGTTGCCGGAGCGCGGATCGTCGCTGAGACGGTCGATCCCTACAACACCGACAATCCGGCACATCTCGCCTACCACGAACGGAACCGCACTCGCGGGCGCATGGGCGGGCAGATCCGCATCCGCGTCCGCTACAAAGAGTACGTGGGGAACTGGTTCGACTACCTGTTCGTGTCGCGGGAGGAGCTCGTTTCGATTCTCGACGGAACCGGATGGCGGCTTCGGCGCACCATCGACACGGACGGTCCGCCCTACATCGCCGTCATCGACCGGATCGACTAGACCCCATCACACCGGAACGATGGTTCCTGTGCGGATCGACTCGATCTCCCGCCAGCAGAGCGCCAACGAGTCGCGCGCCGACTGCCCGGACAAGAGCTCCGGCTCGGAGTCGTTCAGGATCGTGTCGATGGCGTATTGCAGCTCCTGGGCGAAGGCGTCGCCGCTGGGCATCTCCGGTTCGACGATGCCATCGGATGTCACGACGCAGAGCGGGTTCCCCCAGGTCGAGTTGTACTGGAGCGTCGCCTTTTCGAAGTAGGCGTCGAAGCCGTGCTCGAAGGGTCTGCCCTTCATCGCGATGGCTCCGCACTGGGCGGTGATAGTCAGATCGCGGTCGTCGTAGATGTAGTGGGTCGTGACGTACTTGCCGAACCGCTCGCCTGCGAGGATGCCTCGTGAGTAGACGCGATCCGGCATGCCGAGCAGGTAGTTGACGAAGTCCGAGTCGTGGATGTGCAGATCGATGCCGGGCCCGCCGGACTTGGCGAGGTCGCTGAACCAGTTTGCACCCCACGTCGGCTCTGAGATGATCCGCTTGAAGTTGGCGCCGATCAGCTTCCCGTACTCGCCGCTGTCGTTGACCTGCTTGATGTAGGCGAACTCGGGCCACAGCCGCAGCACCTGCCCGACGAAGAACTTCTTCCCGGATCGGTCGGCGGCGGCGACCATCTCGTCGGCGTCGCTCAGCTCGACGGTGATGGGCTTCTCCAGCAGGACATGCTTGCCGGCGTTGAACGCTTGGATCGTCACGTCCTTGTGGAGCGCCGTCGGCAGGCAGATGTCCACCAGATCGATGTGGGGGTCCGCGAGCAGGTCGGCGACGTCGGCGTACTTCTTGACTGCCGACAGGTCTTCCATGCCGCCTGCCCCGCCGAAGTTGCCCTGAATGCCGGTCCAGTCGCCCGCGAGCTTCTTGGCGTCACGCGTGCAGATCGCCGTCACGGCTCCGTTCCGAACCGACTTTGCCGCCCCGTAGTGCGTCTTGCCCATGAATCCGATCCCGACGATGCCAATCCGAACCATGACAATCCCTCCGTTACGGCGCTGCTGAGGCGCACTGAAGTCGGCTTGCCGGATGATCGCTATTGTCTCATCATACACACGACGTGTCACGCCGTACAGCGCTGGAGTGTGTATCACTTGCGCTCCCGATCTTCCTCTCGACCTCTGCTCAACCGAGCGTCCCTGGTGTTGCTGCTGTATCTGGCGTCGATCGGGGTCTACTACGCGATCCCGGCGGCGCGAGGGACCGCCCTCCTGCCTCCGTGGGAGTCCGTACGGGGGTTGGGGTTCATCGCGCCGTCCCAATCGGAGGTCGTGATCCTCGATGACGCCGCGATCGAAGCTCCGACGCAGGACATCGAAGCGCGAATCGCGACGCACTTTACTGATGAACGCGACCTGAGGCGCCCGAGAAACAGCGCTCGCGGGACATCGAACGCCACGCGATCGGGATTCAGCGCACCACGGGCACGCGCCGCCGTGGAACCCGCTGCGCTGGCTTCTCCGACCGCGCTGCCGGAGCGCGCCGCGCCGCCGATGCCGCCTCAACCGACGCGTCAGGCGTCCCCGAAACCCGTCGGCAGCGTCCAGCCCATCGAGGGCGTCGAGACGCTTGACGGGTTCTTCCGGTCGCTCGCTCGAACGGCGTTCCAGAAGACTGCGCAGCCGACTCGCGTCGTCCACATCGGCGATTCGCTGATCGAGAGCGACCTGATCACCAGCACGCTGCGGCGACGCCTGCAGGGGCGGTTCGGCAATGCCGGGCTTGGCTACGTCCTGCCCGAGCTGATGCCGGGCGAGCAGCGGCGAGGCATCGGGATTGAGGTCGAAGGCGCGTGGCACGAACAGCGCATCCAGCGCGATCCCGACCCCGACGGAATTCTGGGGCTCGGTGGGTGCGCCCTGGTCGCCGAGCCGCCGTTCGACGGGACGGCGGTCACCTACGACCTGAACCCGCCGACACCGTTCGAGGTCGCACCCAGCGTCGTCGAACTCGCGCTTTACGAGCATCCGTCCGGAGCGGACTACGAGGTTTTCATCAACAACGCATCGCAGGGGGTCTACTCGTCCCGTTCGCCCTCGCCGCGTTCCACGTTCCGGCGGTTCGAGGTCTCCAACATGGCGCGGGAGCTCCGCATCGTCCCACGAGGCGAAGGGCTGTTCAGGCTCCTGGGCATCTCTCTCGAGAGCGCTCCGAGCGGCGTCATCGTCGACAACATCGGACAGCGCTCCGCCGTCGTGACTCAACTGCTGCGAATCGACGAGCGGCACTGGCGAGAGCAATTCGCGTGGCGTCAGCCGAGCCTGATCATCCTCTCGTTTGGCGCGAACCAGACCTCGGCGGACAACATCGATGTCGAGTCGACGGCTCGCAGCATCGGACGAGCCCTGGAACGGATCCGGCAGGCGGCTCCCGGCGCGTCGTACCTCCTGATGAGCGCGCTCGACCGCGCGGTCCGCGCATCCGACGGTCGGTTCGTGACGAAGCCCTCGGTGCCGCGCCTCGTCGCCGCGCAGCGTCTCGCCGCCGGGGAACACGGTTGGGCGTTCTGGGATGCTTACACGGCAATGGGCGGAGCGAACTCCATGGCGGCGTGGTTCGCGGCGGATCCTCCGCTGGCGGGCCCCGATCTGGTGCACCCGACGCCGCGCGGCATGGATCGCATGGGCGCGATGCTCTATCAATCCCTTCTAGCGGCTTTCGCCGCGCATCTGGACGCGAGCCCGGCTGCCCTCGCCGCGCAAAACAGCAGCCATGCTGTTCAATAGCGTTCGATACGTCGCCTTCTTCATCGTCGTGTACGTCGCGTACTGGCTCCTCGTACGAACCAAGACCCCCCGCATACTGCTGCTGCTCGCGGCGAGCTATTTTTTCTACGGCTCGTGGAACGCCTGGTTCCTCGGACTGATCCTGGCGTCCACCGTGATCGACTACATGGCGGCGCTGGCGATCGACGCTGCGCACACGTCCCGGGGCAGAACCGCTGCCCTCGTCATCTCGCTCGCGGCAAACCTAGGGCTGCTGTTCACATTCAAATACCTGGGGTTCGCGGCGACGAGCGCGCAGGCGGCATCGGATCGGCTGGGGCTCGGCTGGTCCATCGCGGTTCCCGATCTGATTCTGCCGGTGGGCATCTCGTTCTACACGTTCCAGTCGTTGAGCTACACCATCGACGTGTATCGTCGCGAGGTGGAACCGACGCGGTCGTTCTGGAAGTTCGCGCTGTTCGTCGCATTTTTCCCGCAATTGGTCGCCGGACCCATCGTCCGTGCGAAGGACTTCCTGCCTCAGCTCTCCGCGCGCGCGGACCTGGACGCCGACCTGCGGTTGCGCGGGCTCTGGTTCTGCCTGATCGGGTTCACGAAGAAGATCGTCATCGCGGACTATCTGGCGATCAACCTGGCGGATCGCGTCTTCTCCGCGCCGGAGCAGTACACGGGAACCGAAACGCTGATGGGTATCTACGCCTATGCGGCGCAGATCTACTGCGACTTCTCCGGCTACAGCGATATCGCCATCGGGTCGGCGATGCTGCTGGGGTTCCATCTGCCGACGAACTTCGACCGCCCGTATGCCGCCTCGAACCTCCAAGACTTTTGGCGCCGCTGGCACATCACACTTTCGACATGGCTCCGGGACTACCTCTACATCCCGCTGGGCGGCTCGCGGAAAGGGAACGCTCGAACCTACGCCAACCTCGCGATCGTCATGCTGCTCGGCGGCTTGTGGCACGGCGCGGCATGGACGTTCGTCGTGTGGGGAGCCCTGCACGGCGGGGCGTTGGCGACGACCCGAGCCTGGCAGCGAGCTCGTGGCGCCAAGCCGTTGACCGGATGGCGTCGCGGCGTCGGCATCGTCCTGACGTTCCACTTCGTCTGTCTGGGCTGGGTCGTGTTCCGCGCTCCGACCTTCGGAAGCGTGGTCGAGGTCTTGTCGCGGTTGGTCTACGGCGGGGCGGGTCTGGCGAACGTACCCCTGACGGCGTACGCGCTGCTCATCCTAGTGGCGGCGGGGAACGGGATGCGTTCGTCGTGGGTGAACCGTCTGCGCGAGGGGTTCGTGCGGCTGCCGGCTCCCGCTCAGGCGGCGGCGCTCGTCGCCGCGACGCTGCTCGTCTATCGGTTCCACTCGACGGACGTCGTGCCGTTCATCTACTTCCAGTTCTAGCCCGACAGGATGCCCCGCCACTCGGCGACTCTCGCCGGGTCCACCGGCGACGCGTAGCCGTCTTCCCCGCGCACCGCTCTGCCGAAGTGGAACTCCCGGATGCCGCCTTCGACCAGCCTCCGAGTCGTCTCCGGCTCGATCCAGCCGCCCGTCATGACCGCTGGCGATCCTTGCGCGATGCGAGACGTGCCCAACACGGCGTCCGCGTCTGTGACCTGCCGTGCGCTGCCGCACGGATAGCCCAGCGTCAGAACGCGCGAGACGCCGCATTCACGCAGTATCTTCAACGCGCCGGCGAGTCGGGAGACGGAGTCGAGGGCGCGATGGAAGGTGACCGACAGGCTCGCGCATTCCGCCATCAGCTCGCGGAGGCTCGGAACATCGATGTCGCCGCTTGGAGTGAGACAGCCGAACACGACGCCGTCGACTCCCAGCGCCCGGAAGGAACGGATCGAGCGTGTCATCTGGGCGATCTCGGCAGGCGTGTAGACGAAACCCCCGCCTCGCGGGCGAACCATTGCCATCGTCCGTATCGGCAGGTCGAGGGCTAGGATCGCTCCCAAGACTCCTGAAGATGGCGTCGTGCCGTCGTCAGCCATCGAGCCGCAGACCTCGATGCGGTCGGCTCCGCCGTCGCATGCGCGCCGAGCGTCTTCGGCGTTGAGCGCGATGACTTCGACGACCGTCGCATCGGCAGCCTGGCGCATCGTGTGTCGCCCGGGGAGTGGTCCGTCAGCCGGTCTGGGGCAGCGACATGAAGGTGGTGGGGACGCATTCGCGGTCCGAGACGACCTCGCAGTCAGGGCAGGCGGATCCCCCGGGTGTCCGTACGCACTGACGCCTTTCGCATTCCTTCACGATATCGAGCGCCGAGTCGAGCTCGTCGCGCAGGACCGCGTAGCGGTAGAGCAGCGACTTGACGCGTCGAAGCTCCCGCTCGATGGTCGATCTCAGTTCCCGCGCCGCGCCGGTGGGCGCATGCTTCGCAGCCAAGAACGCCTGGATCTGCGGCAGATCGAGACCGAGCTCCCGCAAATGGAGCACCAGGCGCAGGCGATCCAGCGCATCGGGACGATAGAGCCGGAACCCGCCCTTGGTTCGGCGCTCCGGGCAGACCAGTCCGAGCTCCTCGTAGTAGTGGAGGGTGCGGAGCGTCGTGTTGGTCTGCGACGCCAGTTCGCCGATGCGCAGCAGTCGCTCCCCATTGGACCGGTCGGTAGTCATATCGTCTCTCGCTGATGTGCGCCGTCCGAGCGCCTCGACTTGGACGAGACGGCATTCCTCGGACGTCTGGACTGTGCGGTCAGTGTATTCCGGTGCGGGCGGACTTGTCAAAGCGCATCGGGACTCGTCGCGGCGACCCTAGCGTTCAGCTTGCCCAGAGCCTCGTGCTCGATCTGCCGGATGCGCTCGCGGGTGAGTCCCAGCTCGTCGCCGATCTCGCGCAGCGTGCGGTCTCTGCCATCCTCCAAGCCGAACCGAAGGCGGAGCACGCGCCTCTCTCTGGGCGTCAGCGTCTGGAGTAACGTCTCGAGCTGAACGCGCAGCGCGACCTGCGGCAAGCCGTTGTCAGCCTCGATGCTCGGGTCGGCGATCTGCTCGCGGAGATGGAGCGACGCGTCGTCGCGGCGACTCGTGTCGAGGTCGAGCGAGACTGGTTCGGTCGGCAAGGATGCCAAGAGCTCCACCTTCTCGGCAGGCATCGCGAGTTCCACCGCGAGCTCATCGATCGACGGCTCCCTGCCCAGGGATTGCGTCAGGCGCAGCATGGCGTCGTCGAACTTGGCGATCTGAGTGATCACGTAGTTGGGGAACCGAATCGTACGGGCGGATCGGTTCAGCAGTCGGATGACCGACTGGCGGATCCACCAACTCGCGTAGGTGCTGAACCGGAATCCACGGCGGTAGTCGAACTTCTCGACAGCGCGCATCAAGCCGATGTTGCCCTCTTGGATCAGGTCGGCAAAGGGCACGTTGTAGCCGCGATATCGCGCGGCGATGCTGACGACCAGACGCAGGTTCGCGAGGACGAGCGCCTCTTGGGCTTCGACATCGCCGTCGCGGGCGCGCCGAGCGAGTTCGCGCTCTTGGATTGCGGTGAGGCGTTTGTAAGTGCCGATGCGACGGAGCCACGCCGAGATGGTGTCTGGCACGCCGCTAGCATCCGGCTGGCGTCGGCGCTTCCGCGTCGGCGCGGTCGCGGGACCGTCGCTCGACGCGTTGGGTATGGTCTGCTCCCGCGCGACATCGAGGAACACGCTGTCAACCGTTCGGCTCGCCAAGCTCACGTCGGGGTATGACATCACTTCGCCTCCGAGCCGTTCGCCCGCATTCGACGCTGGGCAAGAATGCCCATGTCTGCGCCAGCCGGGCGCTGACCTCGTACGGCTGACCCTATGCTATCCAAACCTTACGTGAGTGTCAAGTTCGTCGCGTCGCGTCTCCCGCCGGGACGATGCGATTCTTGCCCATCGGCAACGGGTGTGTGACGATGCGGACGGAGGGATGTCGTGCTCCGCTTCATCTTGCCAATACTGCTCGGGATCGCGGCAGCGCCCGGAGCGTCCGCTGACCTGCTGGACGGGCTTGTCCTGTACCTGCCGTGCGACGACGGCAGCGGCGACCGCGTGGCAGACCTATCGAGCTCGCGCGCGGTCGTGACGCGGGTCGGTCGCGCCGAATGGATCGCAGGCGGCGCCGGGTTCGGGAGCGCTTTGGACTTCAAGCCCGATGCGGAGAGCTTTCTCGGCGTCACCCACGACTTCGGCGCGATGGAGGCGATGACGTTCTCGGCGCGGCTCTACGCGGTCGATCCGGATCCCGCGCGATGGAACTATCTGCTCGACGCCCGGAACGCCGACTTGGGGCTGGCGGAAGGAGCGTTCTTCCTCGCGCGGAACCGGGAGCAGACGCTCCGGTTCGGCGATGCTGAGGCTCCGGCGGATGTCTACCCGCGCGGCGCGTGGATGTCATTGGTTGTGATGGCGGACCGCAAGGGCGTGCAATTCTACGTGGACGGGAAGTTGCGGGCGCGCGGCGACGCTCCGGCGACGATGCCGCTCTCCATTGGCGACCGCCTCGTTATCGGCAACCATTATCTACAGCGGCAGGCGTTCAGCGGAGCGATGGACGACATCGCCATCTGGCGACGAGTCCTCGACCTTTCCGAGCTCGCCGTGATTCGCGACAGACCCGTGCCGGTTAGCAGACCGGTTCCCGGCATCGGGTGCTTGACGATGCGCTGGGGTGCGCTGAAGAGGGCGGAGCCCGATCAGCCGTGAGACGTCTTCGACCATGGTGGCAGGAGCGGGAGACGGAGGTCCGCGACGAACCAGCGGAACCGAAGAGCTCGGTGCGCTTCGGCTACGCGCGCGAGGAGGACTTGCCGGATATCTACGACATCGAGACCCGGTCATTCTCGCCGCATTGGTCGTACAACTCGCTGGCGCAGGAGGTGTGTCATCCGCGCGAGTACTCGCATGTCCTCGCGGGCAAGCTGAACGGTCGTGTCGTCTGCTTCACCGTCTTCTGGACGGTCGTCGACGAATGCCACGTGCTGAACTTCGCGGTGCACCCGGACTACCGGAGGCAGGGGATCGGCGCCGCCATGATGGACGCCGTCTTGCGGCGAATGAAAAGCCTAGACATTCGCGTCGTCACGCTCGAAGTGCGCATCAGCAACCTGACGGCGCGGCGGCTCTACGAGCGCGCGGGCTTCAAACCCGTGGCGATTCGGCGAGGGTTCTACCAAGACAACGGCGAGGACGCCATCGTGATGTGGCGCGACAAGGGTATGGCGTGAACCCGACTGGTGTTCGCGGCGCGTGGATGCCGTATCCGCAGTAGCCCTCAGCGGTCTGTTTGGTAGATGTCCGTCGAATCAATGGACAACGTGGAGTAGGGGCGACGCAGTGCGTCGCCCGTTTCACGACGAAGGCGACCCGTCGGGTCGCCCCTACGGATCGTAACCGATCAGCGGCGGAACCAATCGACCGTGCGCTGCACCGCCTCCTCGAAGCCCACCTGCGGCTCCCACTCCAGCTCCGCTCTGATCTTCGCGCAGTCGAGATAGATATGGTCGAGTTCGCCGGGACGCGCAGGGGCGAACTCCGCATCATGCGGGAAGTCGAGCGCCGACTTCAGCGCGGCGAAAACCTCGAGAACGGAGCGCGGGACACCAGTTCCGACGTTAAATATCTCACCGCCGCCTGCGTTCAGCACCATCTCGTTGGCGCGGATCACGTCCCCGACGAAGACGAAGTCGCGTGTCTGCTTGCCGGTTCCGAAGATGCGCGGAATCCTGCCCCGAAGCATCAGGTCGGTGAAGATCGCAATGACGCCCGCCTCTCCCGCCGGGTCCTGACGGGGACCAAACACGTTGGCGTAGCGCAGCACCGTGAAATCGACGCCGTGCAAGGCGCGGTAGATCGGGAGGTAGAGCTCGACGCATCGCTTCGTCACGCCGTAGGGTACTTCGGGACGGCGAGGATGCGCCTCATCCGCTGGCAGATAGTCCGGCGTTCCGTAGATGACCCCGCCCGTCGATGCGAAGATGATCTTGCGGACGCCGACGGCTCGCGCCGCTTCGAGAACACGCAGCGTGCCGAGGATGTTCCACGTCGCGTCCGTGATGGGGTCGGCGACTGACCGGCGTACGTCGATCTGCGCCGCGTAATGGAAGATGACTTCGGGCGCGGCGCCGCGAACGACGTCTTCGACGCGCGGGTCGGTGATGTCCAGCTCGTGGAAATCGGCGTCCGGGTTGACGTTGCTCCGCTTGCCCTGGACGAGGCTGTCAATGACGGCGACTTCATGCCCCCGCGCGATGAAATGATCGACGAGGTTCGATCCGATGAAACCGGCACCACCCGTGACGAGCAGTTTCACGATGCGCCATCCTTCCTCGGTTCTCACGGAGCGCCAAAGCCCGCCGGAAGCTCTCCCTGCCGAGCCCAGATCACCATGCGGACGACCCAGACGGCGATGAGCGAGACCGCACCGGTCGCGACGATGGCGGCTACCGTGTGCGGACGAATCCGCCATCCTCGGTAGGTATAGCCGATTCCGAAGACCCAGCCGACCACCAACGCAGAGAGAGTCAGAACCCACAGCGGATGGAACTCCGCCGCCGCGCGCCACTTTCCGTGAGCTGCCGCCGCGAGGGCGCGCGTCATCCCGCAGCCAGGGCAGGGCAGGTGCAGAACCCACCGGCTCAGGCAGATGACGGGCGTCGAGGACAGGTAGGGTTCCGCTGCCCAGAGCCCCGCGAGCAGGATGGCGAGCCATCCGATGGCGACTGCCCGAATCGTTCGGTTCGGACGCCCGCCCGGGCTCAGTAGAGAAACTGATACATCGGTCGGTTCAGAGAACATCCGATGAGGCTCCACACGCTCCCGACGATGAACTCGCCCATGATCAAGCCCAGGAAGAAGGGCGTCGCGCGTCGGTGCGACGCGAGACCTCCCTGCCGCAGCAGAACCCACTTCGCGGCGGAACTCACGAGGATCGAGAACCAGAACACGTTCATCGACCAACTGCTCGAAATGGCGAAGCCCGCTGCGTGAAAGGGCCACCAGACGAAGCGCATCCGCATCGCGGTCAGCACGAGAACCTGCCCGAAACCGAACAGCATCGCAAGGGATGACCCGTAGTCCGGAGGACGCGGCGACACGAGCAAGCCCTGCAGCCGCGTGAAGGGCTGGTTGGCGAACCACTGCCGCGCGCCTTCGCGGAAGGAGATGTCATAGTACGCCCAGAAGGTCGATACGATGCCGAAGAGCATGGCGAACAGCATCGCCAGGACGAGCCGCCGCGTGTCGATCCGCGCGCGGTCGGCGAGCTTGAGCCCTTCGAGCTGATGGGGCATCGGGTGTCCGCGATGCGCCCGGTTGAACGAGAAGTAGTAGGCGAAGACGGTCAGGTTTCGGGGTCCCAGAAGGCGCGTCCCGAAGACGCGAGGCATCATCTCGTCGGGCCCGATGAAGTGCAGATCGTGAACCGGCGAGCCGAGCTCCGCGCGCATCCGCGTCACGGCGAGCGCGATGGCGTAGTAGGTGGCGAAGAACGCGCCGATCACCCAGACCGACATGCCCGCGTACCGGCTGAACCCGAAGAGGTACGCGCCCGCCAGCAGGCAGATCGCCAGCGTGACGCGGTACGAGAAGGGCTCGTCTACGTCGTCTTGGCGGTTCCCACGTCCGATGATCCGCCTGCCGACCGTCCTCAGATGGGAACGCGTCGCCACGACTGCGACGAGACACAGCCCGATGTAGGCTCCCAGCGATTGCTCGTCCACATACGGGAAGCCGGGCAGGTTCCGCAGACCCATCGCCGCCGCTGCGACGCGTTCCGCCTTCCAGAAGAGGAAGAAGAACCAGCACGAGAAGGATAGGTCGAGCGGCATGAAGAACGCCATCCCGACGGCGAATGGGAAGAGCCCGATGGGTGTCCACCCGACGGCGTTCCACGGCTTCGACGTGAAGAGCGGCAGAAGATCGTAGAGCCTTCCGCCGAGGCTCGGAACCGCCGGATAGAGGAAGTGGAACCCGTTGATGATGTCCATGGCTCCAGCCAGCGCGAACCCCACCCACAGCAGCGGCTGCCGCAGGACACCCGTCACGCCGCCTCCCCCAGTCATTTCGAGTGGGAGTTGGATGATCGGATACGAGAGCTTCTCGTTCTCCGTCCACTGCTTACGGACGAACAGGTTGATCGTCAGCATGACGGTGACGAGCGCGAACATGAAACCCGTCCAGGCGAGCGTGGACGGGAGCAGGCTGCGCAGACGCGCCATCGTGTAGACGGTGGACTCGCCGCGATAGAGCTCCGTCAGGACGTCCCGGTTCTTGAGGGCGATGGCGTCGGGGACGAGTCCGTGGAACAGGTCTGCCCACTCGTTCTCCGGCGTGGCGAACTGGAATGCGTGCGGGATCATCGGGATGAGGACGCGCAGGAAATCGTGCCCGGCGATGCCGGACGCGAGCGAGAGCATCGCGTAGATCGTCAGGAGCTCGCCTTGCGTCAGCGCCCCGCGCGGGTACAGGTGGGCGACGCCGAGGTTCACAAGGATCAGCAGCGTGATGCAGAAGATGACATTGAAGAAGAGCGAGACGGTGGTGGGGTAGCTCTGTCCCGCCGAGTCCATGATCCAGTAGGCGTTCAGGGGTATCAGAGCGGCGGCGATGAGCACGGCGCGCCACGTGACTCCGCGCGGGCGGTCGAGTGGCGTGGAACCGGTCTTCATCGGGAGCGAATACTCCAGAACCGGGGCTTCGGCGGGCGTGGGTCCACGGACACTGAGGGCATGGGCAGCGCGTCACCGGATCGCGCCGCCCGGTGTTGGATCGGGCACGGCGCAGGTCAGTTGGTCTGGAAGAACTCGATGACCTCGCCGTTGGGCCCCTTGAAGAAGGCGATGGTCATCTGCATGACGCCGACATCCACGTCGCGCGTGTCCATCGTGATCTCGTAGCCAGCTTCGCGCACACGCTCCAAGGCGCTACGCGTGTCGGTCGTCGCCAAGGCGAAGTGAATGACCGGATCGTTGGGCGCAGGGGTTCCCGCCTTGGGGCTGTTGTCGGTCGGCTCGAAGAGCTCGATGTGGCTCCCGTCGCCCATGTCGAGCAGCACGATGCGCCGGTTGGGCGATCCGAACTCCGCGACGACGGACATTCCAAGCACTTCGTTGTAGAGCTTGATAGAGGCGTCCCAGTCGCGCGTCTGAATGGCGATGTGGTGCATCCCGGCTCCGGGGATGACGCTGTTGGTGGTTCCGACGGGCATCGCGGATGTCCTTTCCGGCGTGATATCCTGTCCCGGGGGAGCACGTGGACCCCGTGCTCAGCCGCGAGAGCATCCTAGCCGGACGGCACGAGACGCACAACAGACAGTGCGACTCGCTTCCTCTCTTCGTCATCGCCTCGGAAATCGGCGGGCTGCGCTGCCGCTTGCGCGGGGCAATGGAGCCGTGCCCAGGGAGGCAGTCGGGTCGCGACACGTATGCGCTTGACGATTCGGTGGCGTTTACATATACTGACCGCAGCCACGATCTTGATGCGCCGTTTTGACGCCTTGGAATGGCTCCGCAGCACGTGCGCTGCGCTGAATGCTCCGACGATGCATCCAGCCGCCGTCAAGCCGATTGCCCTGAGCTCGGACGTTGCATCGTGCCCTGTACCTACGATTGCGGCGCTCGCCGACCACTCCCCAAGAGGAGGAAGCGTAATGAAGCGGTCCGTTGGGATGGTTCTTGCCACCTCTCTCGCCGTCATCTTCGTCTCCAGCGGATGCGGGAACCTGAAGAAGAAGGAGTTCCTGCCGCAGTACGATCAGTACAAGGCGGAGAACGCGGCGAAGTTCCAGTCGATTGACGCCAGCATTTCCACAGCGAACACGCAACTCGCCGACCTCGCCAAGGCGGATGCGAGTCTGAAGGAGCAGATCCAGGACGCCAAGGAAGAGGCGCTTGCCGCCGCTGAGCAGGGCGACGCTGACTCGCTCGCCGCCGCCAAAGCGAACTCGAAGGAAGCCGATGACGCCCTTCGGCAGCAGCTCCTGGCTGCGGTCGATGCTGCGAAGAAGGCTTCCGCAGACAACGCGAAGGCGGGTGATGACGGCGTTCGCAAGGACGTCATGGCAGCGTTGGATGACGCGAAGAACTCCGCGATGCAGACGCTCCAGCAGTTGAGCACCAAGTCCGCCGGTGACGTCGAAGCGCTTCGCGCCGAGGTCGCTTCCGCTCTCGCGAAGGCGATCCCCGTCAAGGCGGCGACCGTCACGTTCGCCAGCGGCAAGGCAGTCCTCACCGACGCCGCGAAGGGAGACCTCGACAAGGCTGCGGCAGCCGCCAAGGGACAGCCGTCCGCGACGGTCAAGGTGATCGGTCACGCCGATTCCAACCCCATCGTGAGCGGCAAGTACCTGACGAACCTGCAGCTCTCCGAAGCGCGCGCCAACGCCGCCGCGGACTACCTGAAGTCCAAGGGCGTGTCGAACAAGATCGTCGTCATCGGGCGGGGTCACTTCGAGACGGCCGCCGTTCAGTCGACCAAGGAAGGTCGTCAGGACAGCCGGCGCGTCGAGGTGCTGCTCGAATCGGAGTAAGCGCCGTGAGCTCCAAGCCACGGACCAGCGGAAACGCGGGGGCTCGACCCCCGCGTTTCCGTGCCCGCCGTCAGTAGAGTGGCATCAGGCTTTCCGCGCCGGGAGGCGGGTTCCGCTCGAACTCCTCGGTGATCCACCGGGCGTGGGAAGTCTCGCCGGGGTTCCGGTAGGCGTAGACGACTGTCCAGCGCGTGGCGCTGTCGTGCCGGCGCGGCGAGACGGCGTGGAGAGCCCACGTCCACATGAGCGCGACGGTTCCGGCCGGAGCCGTCAGCGACACGATTTCCATGATGTCGCCCGTCGCCGGGCACCGGTGCTCCGACAGCCAACCCCGCAGCTTGTCGTCGTCGTCGGCGTCGATGGGCTGCCGGAACTCGTGGCTGCCCGGCACGACCTTGAGCCCGCCATCGTCCGGTTCGAACCCGTTGACGTAGAAGAAGATCCGCACGAACCCGAGCTCAGGCATCTCGCGCGCGTAGTTGTGCGTGTGCCAGCCGACGCCGCCGTTGCCCGCCGGTCGGTTCAGGGAAACGCAGTGGTCGTAGCGGATGTCCTCGCCAAGGACGCGCCGAGCGAGATCGACGAGTTGCGGGTGCGCGATCAGGCTGGCGAGGTACTCGTCGCATTCCGCCGAATGGTGGTTCGGGAAGTTGTCGTCCCGCTCGCGGCGCAGGTCTTCGATGCGCGAGAGCGACTCGGTGAGCCGTTCGCAGGCGGTCGCCGTCAGGATGCCTGGCAGGACGTAGTGGCCGTCGCGGTCGAGCTCTGTCTTCTCAGCCTCGCCAAAGGTGTAGTCGCGGAATAGGTCTCCCAACGCGTTTCCCTCCTCATCTCGACCGATGCGCCCGGGGTCAGGGCGCTGTGATGCGCAGGATGGCGGCTTCGTGCGGGTTCCATATCAGGCGGAACCGGCTGCCGGCTCCCAGGTTCCGATTGGTCCGCTCGTCGGTGACGTCGCTGGCGGGGTCGGCGAGCACGACTTCGATCTCCTCCGAATCCGACGTCGGTACGCCGTCGAGGGTTCCCATGCCGTCGATCTGGGCGTCGCGCAGCGGGTTGGCGACGAGGCACAGATAGGTCGCGCCGTCCTTCCGCCACTGGACGCGAGCGATCAGCGGGTCGGGCTGGCCGTCGCGCAGAACCGTCGCGTAGGGCCGGATGCCAACCGACGCAAGGCTCGACTGGAGCAGCACCCGGTATCCCTCGCCGGCGGCCTCGCGGCGCAGCCAGAGATATGGGATCGGCGTCAGGTTCAGATAGACGGATCGACCGGCTCCCGTCTCGTTCTCGATGGTGAAGTCGGCTCCGACGGAGCGGCCCCCGACGCGCGTACCGCTGAGACCGCGCAGGATGCGCTCGTAGAGAACGAA
>Ga0194120_10004854_pt1 | contig 20275 bp, 21 predicted proteins | sample TA2MahCa65mmetaG_FD_148642 | JGI IMG/M metagenome (GOLD analysis project Ga0194120, IMG submission 148642) | Freshwater microbial communities from Lake Tanganyika, Tanzania - TA2015019 Mahale Deep Cast 65m | ecosystem: Environmental > Aquatic > Freshwater > Lake | place: Tanzania: Lake... | reverse complement strand
CCACTCGGGAAATTGCCAAGCGTCTCACCGGTAGCAAGAACGTAGTGTTAAAGATGACGCAAGGCGGTTCAAACCCAACTGGTAATCCATGTGGGCCTACGCATTGGCATGGCTACATCAACGCTGAGGCGGAGGTCGTCAAGCAGATGGCAGAGTTCATACGAGGCAATTAGCGAGACCCTCCCTCCAACCACCCCCTGCCCAGCATCAGGCCCTGCTTGGAAACCAAACAGTAGAACCACACAGAAGTAGTTAGCAAAGAAGTTAACTACTTTTGGCTCAGACAGTGGGTGAGGTCAGTGCTGTAGGTCACTGAAAGCGCAGGGTTTGGAGTGGTGGACGGCACAGGGTTCGAACCTGTGACCCCTGCCGTGTGAAGGCAGTGCTCTACCACTGAGCTAGCCGTCCAACACGGGGATTATCGCATGGCTGACTTAGAATCCCCGCATGTCCAGACCCGTCCGCACCCGTTTTGCCCCCAGCCCCACTGGCTTTCTGCATGTGGGTGGCGCCCGAACCGCGCTCTACTGTTGGGCCTTTGCTCGCCATCACAAGGGGCGGTTCATCCTTCGAATTGAAGACACAGATCTCGAGCGCTCGACACCCGAGGCGGTGCAGGCCATTCTGGATGGAATGGCTTGGCTGGGTCTTCACCCCGATGAGGGCCCGTTCTATCAGATGCAGCGAATGGATCGATACCGAGAGGTCATTACGCAACTGATTAATAAAGGCCTTGCCTATCACTGCTATTGCTCGCCCGATGAGCTCGAGGCGATGCGAAATGAACAACGCTCTAGAGGCGCCAAGCCTCGATACGATGGCCGCTGGCGCCCAGAGAATGCCTCGCGTCTTGGTCTGACACCCCCCGCCGGCATCGCGCCCGTGGTTCGTTTCCGCAATCCAGACCAGGGCCCAGTGAGTTGGGAAGATGGCGTCAAAGGCCGCATCAGTATTTCCAATGATGAGTTAGACGACCTCATCATTGCGCGGGGCGATGGCACTCCCACTTATAACTTCTGTGTGGTGGTCGACGATTGGGACATGACCATCAGTCATGTCATTCGGGGAGATGATCACATCAACAACACGCCGCGTCAGATCAATATTCTCAAGGCCCTCGGCGCAGAACTGCCCGAATACGCCCATCTGCCCATGATCCATGGTTCCGACGGCGAGAAGCTCTCAAAGCGCCATGGCGCGGTCTCGGTAATGCAGTACGAGGCAGATGGCTACCTGCCGCAGGCCTTGCTCAACTACTTGGCCCGTCTTGGATGGAGCCATGGAGACGACGAGATCTTCTCGCTGGATCAGTTGGTGGAATGGTTCACGCTTGAGAACTGCAGCAAATCCGCGGCCCAATTCGATTTTGAAAAGCTTCGTTGGCTCAACAACCACTACATCAAGCAGCAGCCTATCGATTTTCTCGCAGGCCAACTCAAGGGGCGGCTTCACGCCGAAGGTCTTAATCCCGAGAATGGTCCCTCGCTGGCGTCGGTCTGTGAACTGCTCCGCGATCGCGCCCATACCCTCTGTGAACTTGCCGAAGAGGCAGCCATGTTTTTCCGCGAGCCAAAGCCCTCGCGCGAGGCCCTGGCCGAGCGTCTGGTCGGCGAGGTACCCAAGGCAATGAGCGCCTTGTCTGCTCAAATTCCAGAGTCTCTCGATGCAACCCAGGCATCGGCCCTGATTAAGCAGCAGCTCGCTGACCATGGATTGAAGATGCCCCAGCTCGCCATGGCGCTTCGATTGGCCCTGCTGGGCCAGACGGAGACCCCATCCATTGACAGAGTCATGGCAGTTTTGGGCCGTGAGCGCATTCAACGCAGAATCGCCTCGGCCTTGTCTGCGAGTATCTAAGCGGCTTGGCGCCCAGCCAGTCCCCGAGGGTCTAAACTTCTCATCTATGTCAGGCAATACCTTTGGTCTTCTCTTTGCGGTGACCTCTTTTGGAGAGTCCCACGGCCCGGCCATTGGCTGCGTGGTCGACGGCTGCCCCCCTGGGCTCGTCCTCTCCGAGGCCGATATTCAGCCCGAGCTCGATCGTCGCCGGCCTGGCACCTCCCGCCATGTCACCCAGCGCCAAGAGCCCGATTCAGTTGAGATCCTCTCGGGTGTCTTCGAGGGCAAGACCACTGGTGCGCCGATTGCGCTACTTATTCGCAATCAAGACCAACGCAGTAAAGACTACGCAGACATCGCACAGACCTTCCGCCCGGGCCATGCCGATTACACCTACTGGCACAAGTACGGCATTCGCGACTACCGGGGAGGGGGCCGGTCATCGGCGCGTGAGACCGCAGTGCGCGTGGCTGCCGGGGCCATTGCCAAGAAATGGCTGACCGAGAACTTCGGGGTTCAGATTCGAGGCCATATGACGCAACTCGGCGAGATTGCGGTGGCCTTTGAGGGCTGGGACCACGTGCCCAACAATCCATTTTTCGCGGCCAACACCTCGCAGATCGATGCGCTGGAGTCCTATATGGATGGTCTTCGAAAGGCCGGAGACTCCTGTGGTGCACGCATTGACGTCCAGGCCAGTGGCGTTCCTGTGGGCTGGGGAGAGCCGGTCTTCGATCGCCTCGATGCAGACATTGCGCACGCCATGATGGGCATCAATGCTGTCAAGGGTGTCGAGATCGGTGCGGGCTTTGCCAGTGTGGCCCAACGGGGCTCAGAGCATGGGGACGAACTCACCCCCCAGGGCTTCGTGGGCAACAATGCCGGGGGTGTGTTGGGAGGAATCTCCACCGGCCAAGACATTACTGTTTCCATTGCCATCAAGCCCACCTCGAGCATTCGCACGCCAAGACGCTCGATTGACCTGCAGGGCAATCCCACCGTTGTAGAGACCCACGGGCGGCACGACCCCTGTGTGGGCATCCGGGCCACGCCCATTGCCGAGGCCATGCTCGCCTTGGTTCTCATCGACCACGCCCTTCGGCATCGCGCACAGAATTTGGGCGTCTCGGTGCCCACGCCTCGAATCAAGGGTTGAACGCCGGCGCGCGGCGCGTGGCCGCATTTTTCGGCACTTACTTCGCTTACGTGGGGCTCTTCTCGCCCTACCTCTCGCTCTGGCTCAACGGACGCGGCTTCTCGCCCACCGAGATTGGCATTCTGGTCTCGCCGATGCAGTGGGCCCGAGTGGTCGGCCCGCCCGCGTGGGGCTGGCTCGCCGATCATTCAAGCCCTCGCCGCGTGCCGAGAATTGTTCAATGGGCAGCCGTGGCCGCGGCCATCAGTGCCACGCTGCTGCTTCTCGATTGGTCCTTCTGGGGGCTCTTTGCGGTGCTCTGTTTGATGAGCTTTTTCTTGAGCGGCCAGATCCCCATTGCCGAATCACTTGCGCTGCAGACCAGCAAGGGTGACTTGGGTACTTATGGACGCATGCGGGTCTGGGGCTCAATTGGGTTCATTGCGGCGGTTTTGCTTGCCGGTCTCTGGTTCGACCGAATGGGCGTGGAGACACTGCCAGCCCTGCTCATACTTGCCCTTGCCATTGTTGCGGTCTCGGCCCTGGCGCTGCCCGCTCGCGGGGCCCAACTCCACGATGAGGCGCCGGTGGGCCTGCGTCTGATTCTTGCCCAGCCCAAGGTTCGGCTGTTTCTTCTTGCCTCGTTTTTGATGCTCCTGGCCCATGCGCCGCTCTACACGCTCTTCTCACTATGGCTCGAGCAAAACGGCTTCACTCGCACCGAGATTGGCGTGCTCTGGACCCTTGGTGTGCTCGCGGAGATTGTTCTATTTCAATACCAGCGCCCCTTGTTCGATCGATTGGGGCTCACGCGCTGTTGGGTCGGTGCGTTCTGGGTCACGGCCCTGCGCTTTGGGCTCATTGCGGTCTCTGGCGGTGGGCTCTTTCTTATTGTCATTGCCCAGCTTTTGCATGCGGTGACATTCGGCGTGCACCACAGTGCCTCCATGGCCTTGGTGCGTGAATGGTTCCCTGGGCAGGCCCAGGCCAGGGGGCAGGCCCTCTACACCATGGCCTCTTATGGGCTGGGGGGATCCCTGGGCGGAATGGCCACGGGCTGGATCTGGGAGACCTTCTCCCCCGAGGCCACATTCATGGTGGCTGTGGCCTTTGCAAGCCTTGGAGGAGTCGTCGCAGCGCGTGCTGCAAAGGCATAATGTCGGTTTCCCTTTTTGCAATCGCAAAGCCAAGAGCAAAGCCATGAAAACCCTCTACGACAAGCTTTTTGACGAGCATGTGGTGCTCACCCAGGATGACGGCACCAGCCTGCTCTATATCGACCGCCATTTGGTGCATGAGGTCACCAGCCCCCAGGCCTTTGAGGGGCTCGACATCGCTGGGCGTTCGCTATGGCGCAACTCGGCCAACTTGGCCGTGGTCGACCACAATGTGCCCACCACCAACCGTAACCAAGGCATTGCCGACCCCATCTCCCGGCTTCAGGTCGAGACCCTCGATGCCAATGCCGCCCGACACGACATCACCTACTTTGGTCTGAAGGACCATCGCCAGGGAATTGTTCACGTGATTGGGCCCGAGCAGGGCGCCACACTTCCTGGAATGACTGTGGTCTGTGGCGATTCGCACACCAGCACCCATGGGGCACTGGCTTGCCTGGCCTTTGGAATCGGCACCTCCGAGGTGGAGCATGTGCTGGCCACCCAGTGTTTGCTCATGAAGAAGGCCAAGAATATGCAGGTGCGTGTCGATGGTGTGCTGCCCTTGGGAGTCACCGCCAAGGACATCGTGCTCGCCGTGATTGGAAAGATCGGAACGGCTGGTGGAACGGGCTACGCCATTGAGTTTGCTGGAAGCGCCATTCGTGGCCTCTCCATTGAAGGTCGCATGACCATCTGCAATATGGCCATTGAGGCCGGCGCACGCGCGGGCATGGTGGCCTTCGATGACAACACACTCAACTATGTGAAGGGCCGTCCACTGTCGCCGACTGGTGCGGCATGGGACCAGGCCCTGGCCTACTGGAAGACGCTGCACTCCGATGAGGGTGCGACGTTTGATCGAGTGGTTGAGATCCCAGCCGAGTCCATCGAGCCGCAGGTCACCTGGGGCACCTCGCCCGAGATGGTGCTGCCCGTGGGCGCCTCGGTTCCAGATCCTGCCAAAGAGGCCGATCCCACCCGCAAAGAGGGCATGGAGCGCGCGCTTCACTATATGGGCCTTGCCCCTAATACACCGCTCACGCAGATTCATGTCGACAAGGTCTTCATCGGTTCCTGCACCAACTCGCGCATTGAAGATATTCGTGCCGCCGCCAAGGTGGTTCAGGGCAAGCGCAAGGCCAACTCCGTGAAGCTTGCGCTTGTGGTGCCAGGCTCTGGTCTGGTGAAGGCGCAGGCCGAGGCCGAGGGGCTTGACAAGGTATTTACCGCTGCGGGCTTTGAGTGGAGAGAGCCAGGCTGCTCCATGTGCCTGGCCATGAATGCCGATCGTCTTGAACCTGGCGAGCGTTGTGCCTCCACAAGCAATCGCAACTTCGAAGGCCGACAAGGCGCAGGGGGCCGCACGCATTTGGTCTCGCCTGCCATGGCTGCGGCCGCAGCCATTGCCGGCCATTTTGTTGATGTCAGGAGCATGGCATGAAGCCTTTGACGATTCACCAAGGATTGGTGCTTCCCATGGACCGTGCGAACGTGGACACCGATGCAATCATCCCCAAGCAGTTTTTAAAGTCGATCAAGCGAGCAGGCTTTGGACCTTACTTGTTCGATGCCTGGCGTTATGCAGACGAAGGCCAGCCCGGAATGGACTGCAGCAAGCGCGCCCTGCGCGAAGAATTCGTTCTGAACTTGCCCCGCTACAAAGGCGCGAGCATTCTCTTGGCTCGGCAAAACTTTGGCTGTGGCTCGTCACGCGAGCATGCACCCTGGGCATTGGAAGACTATGGCTTTCGGGTGCTCATTGCCCCCTCGTATGCCGACATCTTCTTTAACAACTGCCAGAAGAACGGCATCCTGCCCATCGTGCTCTCGGAGACCGATGTGCAGCAACTCTTTGACATGACCGCTGCATCCCCCGGATTTGAGCTGCGGGTAGACCTTGAGAAGCAGACCGTTGCATCCATAGATGGGTCATTCTCGAGAAGTTTCGAGGTCGACACATTTAGGAAGTACTGCCTGCTCAATGGCCTAGATGACATTGGTCTAACGCTTCAGAAGGCCGATCAGATTCGCGCCTTTGAGTCCAAGCGACTTGCGGCCAAGCCATGGCTCGGCACCGATCTGCACAAGACACTGAGGACATCATGAGAATTATCAAGGTTGCCGTATTGCCAGGCGATGGCATCGGCCCAGAAATCACTGCACAGGCGGTGGCGGTGCTTCACCGCCTGGCCTCACAGGGCTGCTTTTCATTGGAGATGGATGAGGCCCCAGTGGGTGGGGCGGGCTACCGTGCGAGCGGTCATCCGCTGCCCGAGGCCACCCTTCGTTTATGCAAGTCGGCCGATGCCATTTTGTTTGGCGCGGTAGGCGACTTTAGCCTCGATACCCTGCCGCGCGAGTTGCGCCCTGAGCAGGCCATTCTTGGGCTTCGCAAGGAACTCTCTCTTTTTGCAAACCTTCGTCCCGCGATAATTTATCCAGAGCTCGCAGGCGCCTCCACCTTGAAGCCCGAGGTGGTCTCGGGCCTCGATCTACTGATCCTTCGAGAGCTCACCGGTGATATTTACTTTGGTCAGCCCCGCGGTGTTCGCACGCTTGAAAACGGCGAGCGCGAGGGCTTTGACACCATGGTCTACCGTGAGAGCGAAATCATTCGCATTGGCCGAGTGGCGTTTGATGCCGCACGCAAGCGTGGCCGGCGGCTCTGCTCGGTCGACAAGGCCAATGTTCTCGAGACCACTCAGCTCTGGCGAGATGTCATGACCGCGCTTGGCAAGGAGTACCCCGATGTTGAGCTCAGTCACATGTATGTCGACAACGCGGCCATGCAGTTGCTCAAGAACCCCAAGCAGTTCGACGTCCTTGTCACCGGCAACATGTTCGGCGACATCCTCTCCGATGAGGCCTCGATGCTCACGGGTTCGATTGGCATGCTGCCCTCGGCCTCGCTCGATGCAAATAATAAGGGGCTCTATGAGCCCATTCACGGCTCGGCCCCCGACATTGCTGGCAAGGATCTCGCAAACCCCTTGGCCACCATTTTGTCGGCCGCAATGATGCTGCGTTATAGCTTTGATATGTCGGCCGAGGCCGATCGCATTGAGGCGGCGGTGCGCAAGGTCTTGGCCGATGGCCTGGCCACGGGCGACATCGATCGGCCGGGTTCGAAGCGTGTGGGAACGGCCGCCATGGGTTCGGCCGTGGTGGCGGCATTGGGAGTGCAATGATGGCTGCAAATCGTTTGGGTCTGGTTGGTTGGCGCGGCATGGTGGGCTCCGTGCTCATGCAGCGCATGCAAGAAGAGGGCGATTTCAAGAAGATTGTCCCCACCTTTTTCTCGACCTCGAATGCGGGGGCCGCAGCGCCGGTGTTCGAGGGCCATAAGGGAACCCTTCAATCGGCAGATGATGTCGATGCCCTTGCAGCCCAGGACATGGTGATCAGCTGTCAGGGCGGCGATTACACCAACCACATCTACCCCAAGCTTCGCGCCACTGGCTGGAAGGGCCACTGGATCGATGCGGCCTCTGCACTTCGCATGAAGGACGAGGCGGTACTCATTCTCGATCCTGTTAATCGAGCGGTGATCGATGCCGCCTTGAACAAGGGCACAAACACCTGGGTGGGGGGCAACTGCACTGTGAGCCTGATGCTCATGGCAATGGGTGGGTTGTTTCGCGCGGGCCTGGTGGAGTGGATGTCGGTCATGAGTTATCAGGCCGCATCGGGCGCCGGTGCGCAGAATATGCGTGAATTGCTCGAGCAGATGGGAGCATTGCATGCCAGTGTGCAGAAGGAGCTGGCCGACCCAGGCTCGGCCATTCTGGAGATCGATCGAAAGGTCACCGACACCCTGCGCAGCCCTGGCTTTCCGGTGACCAATTTCAGGGGCGTTCCCCTGGCGGGCAGCCTCATTCCATGGATCGATGTGCCAGTTGAGCATGGGCAATCGAAGGAGGAATGGAAAGGTGGGGCCGAGGCCAACAAGATTCTTGGCAACCCTGCGTTTCGCTCGCCAGGGTCGGTGCCCATCGATGGCTTGTGTGTTCGCGTTGGTGCCATGCGTTGTCATTCCCAGGCACTCACCGTGAAGTTGCGCAAAGACCTGCCTCTCGCCGAGATCGAGTCGCTAATTGCCTCGGCCAATGACTGGGTCAGGCTTATTCCCAATGAGCGCGAGGCCACCGAGCGCGGGCTTACGCCTGCCGCCGTGAGTGGGTCATTGCACATTCCCATTGGTCGGGTGCGCAAGCTCGCCATGGGGCCTGAGTTCATCTCTGCCTTTACCTGCGGAGACCAACTCCTCTGGGGTGCGGCCGAGCCCTTGCGACGCATGCTTCGCATTCTGTTGGACTAGCCCACTCCCATGCGCCTTGCCATGGGCCTGGCCTACGACGGCACCGACTTTCGTGGTTACCAGACCCAGCCCGACGGACAGACGGTGCAGGACATGCTCGAGCGGGCACTTGCTCTTTTCTGTGAGACCGAAGTGCCCACAGTGGCTGCGGGTCGAACCGATGCGGGGGTTCATGCGCAAGGGCAGGTGATTCATCTCGATGCACCCTGTGAACGCCCGCTCTGGAATTGGGTGAGGGGCGTCAATAGCCACCTGCCAGAGGCGATTAGGGTGAGGTGGGCGGCCCATGTGGCCGACGATTTTCACGCGCGGTTCTCCGCACGCGCCCGGCGTTACCGCTACCGCATCTACAACGACCCAGTCGATTGCCCGATGCATCAGCGCTTTGCGACATGGGTCTTCCAGCCTCTCGATGTAGAGGCCATGCAGGTCGCCAGTCAGTGTCTCATTGGAGAGCATGACTTCTCGGCCTTTCGTGCGGCCGAATGCCAGGCCCAGTCGCCCCTGCGTCGACTCGATGTCTGCGAGTGGCAGCGCAAGGGGTCTGAGGTGATTCTTGAGATTGAGGCCAATGCCTTTCTCCACCATATGGTGCGAAACATTGTGGGCAGCCTGGTAGAGATTGGCCGTGGGGCCCAGCCAGTGGAATGGATGCAAGAACTCTTAAAGGGCCGCGATCGCGAGGTTGCCGGTCGAACGTTCCCCCCGCAGGGGCTATGCCTGGCGAGTGTGTCGTACGATTGCTCCTTTCAAACCGAGCCACTGCGATGAGAACACGGGTCAAGATATGTGGGCTCACCCGGGCCGAGGACGTGCGTGCTGCGGTGGCCGCGGGCGCCGATGCCATTGGCCTGGTCTTCTACCCCGAGTCCCCCCGTGCCTTGGGCATGGAGGCAGCCCGGGCCCTGCTCCAAGATGTCCCGCCTTGGGTCGCCCGGGTGGGGCTCTTTGTCAATGCCAATCGCGCCAATATTCTGGAGACGGCCCAGGCCGTGGGCCTCTCGCATCTGCAACTCCATGGCGACGAGTCGCCCGCCGATTGCCAGGGGCTCGGACTGCCCGTGATTAAAGCCATACGGGTCAATGCCGCCCTGGTCGCTGACTCGTCCGGACTGATAAAATTGGTCTCTGGCTTTCGGGGTTGCGCTGGCCTCTTGTTCGACTCGGATTCTGCGGGATTCGGGGGCAGTGGAGAGGCCTTCGAGTGGAGCGCACTCTCGCCACTTCTAGAGCAACTGGGGTCGCGTTGGGTCCTCAGTGGGGGCCTGGGGCCCGAGAGTGTTGTGAGAGCCATTGCGCAGCTGGCACCCCCCGCGGTCGATGTCTCCTCGGGGGTTGAGCAACGAATTGGAGATGTTGTGCAGAAGGGCATAAAGGATGCCCTTCGCATTGAAGCATTTATGACGGCGGTCGCCGAGGCGGACCGCAAAAGGAGAGTGTTGTGAAGCCCAATGATTTGCCCTACAACATGCCCGACGCCCATGGGCATTTCGGACCGTACGGGGGCAGCTTTGTCTCCGAGACGCTATCGCAGGCGCTCGAAGATCTCCGGGCCTTGTATGAAGAGGTTCGTCACGACAGGGCGTTCCAAGAGGAATTCCAACGAGAGCTCAAGCACTTCGTTGGCCGTCCGTCGCCGATTTATCACGCCAAGCGCTGGTCCGAGCAACTCGGTGGCGCGCAAATCTACTTCAAGCGCGAAGACCTCAATCACACAGGCGCCCACAAGGTGAACAACACCATTGGCCAGGCACTTCTCGCGAAGCGCATGGGCAAGCCCCGTGTGATTGCCGAAACGGGTGCCGGCCAGCACGGTGTTGCAACAGCCACAGTGGCGGCTCGTTTCGGAATGAAGTGTGTGGTCTATATGGGATCCACCGATGTGGCCCGGCAGGCCGCCAATGTCTATCGAATGAAGTTGCTTGGTGCCGAAGTGGTGCCGGTAGAGAGTGGCTCAAAGACACTCAAAGACGCATTGAATGAGGCCATGCGCGATTGGGTGACCAATGTGGAGAACACCTTCTACATTATTGGCACGGTGGCCGGCCCACACCCTTACCCAATGATGGTTCGCGATTTCAACTCGGTGGTGGGCAAAGAGTGCCTCTGGCAGATGCCCGAGATGATCGGCCGCCAACCCGATATGGTGCTGGCCTGTGTCGGTGGTGGCAGCAATGCCATGGGAATCTTCTACGATTACATCAACGAGCCAGGCGTTGCCCTGGTCGGTGTTGAGGCCGGCGGCGAGGGCATCGACTCGGGTCACCATGCGGCCTCGCTCTCGGCGGGAACGCCCGGTGTGTTGCATGGCAATCGCACCTACCTCCTTCAAGATGCCAACGGACAAATCATCGAGACGCACTCGGTCTCGGCCGGTCTCGATTACCCCGGCGTGGGCCCGGAGCACGCTTGGCTCAAAGACAATGGGCGTGCAAGCTACGTGCCCATCAACGACAAGGACGCATTGCAGGCCTTCCACGACTGCTGTCGCATTGAGGGAATCATTCCTGCGCTAGAGACCAGTCATGCAATCGCCTATGCCGCCAAGGTGGCGCCCTCCATGGCCAAGGACAAAGTCATTCTGGTGAATATGTCGGGCCGAGGCGACAAAGACATGCATACCGTGGCCCAGGCCAGTGGAATGACTCTCTAATGTCGCGTCTGGCTGCGCGTTTTGAATCCCTGGCTGCACAGGGCCGAAAGGCGCTCATTCCCTATGTAACCGCGGGCGATCCCTCGCGTGAGCAGACCATCGAGGTCATGCATGCGCTGGTTCGGGCGGGCGCCGATGTCATTGAACTCGGTGTCCCCTTCTCAGATCCCATGGCCGATGGCCCGGTGATTCAACGCTCGAGTGAGCGAGCCCTTGAGCGAGGTGTCTCCCTCAAAGACTGTTTAGACTGGGTCGAGGGGTTTCGCAAGTCAGATGCCAACACGCCCGTGGTGCTCATGGGTTATGCCAATCCTGTCGAGCGCATGGGCACGAAGGCCTTCGTCGAGCGGGCCAAGTCGGTGGGTGTCGATGGCGTGCTCATTGTGGATTACCCCCCGGAAGAGTGCGAGGCCTTTGGCCTGGCCTGTCGCGAAGCGGGCATCGATCTTATTTTCTTGCTGGCCCCCACCTCATCGAATGAGCGCATGGACCAGGTGGCCCGCATTGGTTCTGGCTACCTCTATTACGTGTCCCTTCGAGGGGTCACTGGTGCAGCCAATCTCGATGCCACCGATGTCGCCGAGAAGGTCAAGCGAATTCGCTCGCATACCCAGATGCCCATTGGCGTTGGCTTTGGCATCTCAGATGCCACTTCAGCCAAGGCCATTGGTCAGCATGCAGATGCGGTGGTCATTGGCAGCGCACTGATTCGCCTAATGGAGTCTTCGGTTAAAGAGAAGTCCGATCCGATCAAGTCGCTGGAGTCTTTTCTGCGTTCGATTCGAGTGGCACTCGATGAGCTCGCGCCAGCCAAATAGGAGATGCTGTTCCCATGAGTTGGATTGAGAAGATTCTTCCCCCGCGGATTCAACAGACCGAGGGACGTCGGCGCAGCGTTCCCGAAGGGGTCTGGCTCAAGTGCCCATCTTGCGATGCCGTGCTCTACCGCGACGACCTCGGGAAGAACCTCCAGGTCTGCCCAAGCTGCGCACATCACATGCGCATTCGCGCTCGGGTGCGCCTTGACCAACTGCTCGACCCAGAGAATCGATCTGAGATTGGCCAGGAGGTCGAGCCCATCGACAGCCTCAAGTTCAAAGACAGCCGCCGCTATCCCGAGCGGCTACAGGAGGCGCAGCAGCAGACCAGCGAATCCGATGCAATGGTGGTGATGTCGGGCAGCATTTTGGGTGTGCCGGTGGTGGTGGCATGTTTTGAGTTCGAGTTCATGGGTGGCTCCATGGGCTCGGTGGTGGGCGAGCGTTTTGTTCGGGGTGTCGAGACCGCCTTGGTCCATCGTGTGCCGTTTATATCCATTGCCGCCAGTGGCGGCGCACGCATGCAAGAGGGCTTGCTCTCGCTCATGCAGATGGCCAAGACCACTGCGGCCATCCAGCAACTCGCATCGGCAAAGCTGCCGTATGTGTCTGTTCTCACCGATCCGACCATGGGTGGGGTCTCGGCAAGTTTTGCCTTTGTGGCAGATGTCGTCATCGCAGAGCCCAAGGCACTCATTGGCTTTGCGGGCCCTCGAGTCATCGAGCAGACCGTTCGCGAGCGCCTTCCCGAGGGGTTTCAGCGGGCCGAGTTCTTGCTCGAGAAGGGCGCTGTGGATCGCATTGTGGACCGTCGTCAGATGCGAGACGAGCTCGCGGGCATGCTCACTATTCTTCAGCAACAAGCCTTGAGCGCTTGATCCTGCGCTCCTCTCAGCCTCTTCTGTTTTCAGTCTCTTCGCTTTTTATTACCAAGCACCCCCCTCAGGCGCAATGAGCGATTCTGTGGCTGACCAGGACGTACTCCAGGGCTGGCTCACGCGGCTCGAGCAGTCGGCGCCTGCCATTCGAATGTCCCTCGATTCTCTGGAGCCAGTGGCCCGCGAGATGGGATTTCAATTCGATGCCCTGGGTCTTCGCCTCTCCTGTAGTGTGGTGGTGGTCGGTGGAACCAATGGGAAGGGGTCGACTTGCGCCTTCATGGAATCGATTGCCTTGGCCGCGGGCTACAAGACGGCGGTATACAGCTCACCCCATCTGCTCTGTTTTGAAGAGCGCCTGAGAATCAACGGGGAGAACAGCACAGCCAAGGACTGGATTAAGGCATTTGCTCGGGTTGAGAAGGCGCAGTCGGCCTGCGAGAGTCCGCTGAGTTACTTCGAGTTCGTGACCCTTGCGGCGATTGCCATGGTCGATGGATCGCCCCCAGATCTTGCGATCTTCGAGATTGGCATGGGCGGTCGACTCGATGCGGTGAATCTTCTCGCCAACGATGCGGCGGTTCTCACCTCGGTTGATTTGGACCACCAGGCCTATTTAGGCGACACCCGAGAGAAGATTGGTTGGGAGAAGGCCCACATCGCGCGAGCGGGCAGGCCCTTTGTGGTGGGCGACCCAACGCCGCCTGCGTCTGTCATGGAGGTTGCGCAGAAACAGGGCGGCTTGCCCTGCATGCTGGGTCGGGACTTCTCCTTTCAGGGTGATCGGCAGCAGTGGTCATGGACGGGCAGGCAGCAGCGAAGAAATGCGCTGGCTTACCCGGCATTGCGCGGGGCCAATCAGTTGCTCAATGCCAGCAGCGCATTGGCAACCTTTGAATGCCTGGCCGATCGCTTGCCGATCTCGCAGGGCGCAGTTCGTGAGGGCCTTGCAAAGGTGAGCCTGCCCGGCCGCTTTCAGGTGCTGCCGGGTCAACCGGCTGTGGTTCTCGATGTCGCCCACAATCCTCACGCGGCCGGAGTCTTGGCGGCCAACCTCGATCAGATGGGCTTCTATCCCAAGACGATTGCGGTGGTTGGTCTGCTCGCCGATAAGGATGCCAGGGGCGTCTTCGAGCGGCTTCACCCCCGTGTGGATGCCTGGTGTCTTGCCGACCTCTCGGATGCCCAGGCGGGCAGTCGGGCGCGCTCTGCCGATGCCCTGCGAGTGATTCTGCAGGAAGTTCTCAGTGCGTCCCCCAGCGACAAACGCCAGGGCCTCCCCCCGGTCGAAGTCTTCATCGACTCGACTCCGCCAGAGGCCCTCGCGCGGGCGCAATCGCTCGCTGAGCCCAGTGATAGACTCGTGGTCTTCGGATCATTCTTGATGGTTGCATCGGTCTGGTCTGTTGCTCAGAAAATAGGCCAGGCCCCGCACGCTCCCCATGCCCACTGACTTCGAGCCAGATTTAGCGGATTTATCCGATTCAAGGGGTTCGGCATCCGACCCACTGGCCGATCACAAGCGCCGCGCCCGTTGGCGATTCGTTGGGGCCTTCATCTTCTGCGCGGCCTCTGCAGGCCTTGCACTGACCATCCTCGAGAGTGAGCCGCGTCCCCTCGCACAGGACTTTATTCTTCGTTGGCCCTCGGCACCCGAGGCGGGTCGCCCAGGGCATGAGCCTGCTGTTTTAGCCGGTGAGCCATCCAAGGCCGAAACCCCCAAGGCGCCAGCAGTTGCCACCGAGTCTGCTCCGCCCAAGTCCGCCAAGCCTGATTCGAAGTCGGACGCCAAACCCGACGCCAAACCGGAAGCAAAACCGGAGGTCAAGCCGGAAGCCAAGCGCGATCCTCCCAAATCCGACTCACCCAAGGCCGACTCACCCAAGGCCGACTCACCCAAGGCAGCGCCGAACCACTATGTTCAGGTGGGTGCCTACAACACCCGCTCCTCCGCGGAGACCACGCGCCGAAAACTCGAGGCATCGGGCCACAAGGTTTCGGTCTCCACCGTTTCCACCGCCGATGGCGTTCGTTACCGCGTTCGAGTGGGGCCCTTCGATGCCGCCGAGGCCGATTCCGTTCGAGCCCGCGCGAAGTTGCAGGGCTACGATGCCATTCTGATTCGACCCGAGTCCAAGGGAGCCAGGTAATGGGAGTCTGCCCATGAGCGATGGCAACTGGATTGACATTGTCTGCGCGGTCATTATGTTGGCCTCGATCCTCCTATCGATCCTTCGTGGGCTCATTCAAGAGGTGGCCTCGTTGGCGGTCTGGATCCTGGCCTTGGTGGCCGCAAGCCGTCTTGCCGAGTTTGCTGCAGACCCTTTTCGCGAAAGCGTGCCCGAGGCGGTTGCCCTCACACTGGGCTTTCTAACTGTGCTCATCATTACCCTCTTGGTGGGTCGATTGGTCACGGCCGCCATCAAGGGATTGGTTCATGCGGTGGGTGGCAATGTGATTGATCGCATCTTGGGAATTACCTTCGGACTCGCACGCGGCATGGTCATCATCACGGTGCTTGCGGTGATGGGAGCCATGACGCCCTTGGTGACTCAGCCCACCTGGAAGGAAGCCAGGGTGCGGCCGGCTCTTGAGTTCTCGATTCAGGTGGCGGCACCATGGATGCCCGCTTTTATTGCCTCTCGTGTTTCACTTGCTACCCCTGCATCTCCACCCATTGAAATTCTTGGAAGGCCCTAGGCTATGTGCGCTGTCGTTGGAATTGTTGCCACCTCACCGGTCAATCAATCGCTCTACGACTCGCTATTGCTGATGCAACACCGCGGCCAGGATGCGGCGGGTATTGCCACGGCCCAAGGCAAGCGTGTTCATCTAGCAAGGGGAATGGGGCTGGTTCGAGATGTGTTTCGCACACGCGATATGCGCAATCTCTTGGGTGAGATGGGTGTGGGCCATGTGCGTTATCCCACGGCCGGCAGTGCCATGAGTTCTGAGGAGAGTCAGCCCTTCTATGTGAATGCGCCCTTTGGAATTGTGTTGGGCCACAACGGCAACCTCACCAATGCCCCTGAGTTGCAAGAAGATATGTACCAGCGCGATCGACGGCACATCAATACCGAGTCCGATTCCGAGGTGCTGTTGAATGTCTTTGCCCACGAGTTGCAACAGGCGGTGCATGGCTTGAACCTCGACCCAGATGCCGTATTTGCGGCCGTCTCTGTTTTACAGCGACGCACTCGTGGGGCCTACGCCTGCGTGGCGATGATTCCCGGCTTTGGAGTGATTGGGTTTCGCGACCCCTATGGCATTCGCCCGCTGGTCCTTGGCGAGCGCGATTCCGACCAGGGCATGGATTACATGCTTGCATCGGAGTCGGTGGCCCTAGAGGCCTTGGGATTCCAGTTGGTTCGCGATGTGAACCCAGGTGAGTGCGTGGTGATTACCGAGGAGCGAGAGCTCTTTTCAAAGGCCTGCGGGCCCACCTCGAGTTTGAACCCTTGTGTTTTTGAGTTCGTTTATTTCGCTCGGCCCGATTCCCAGATTGATGGGGTCTCGGTCTACGATGCCCGACTGCGAATGGGAGAGACCCTTGCCGAGAAGGTGGCCCGTGCCTTCCCCAAGGGTGACATTGATGTGGTCATGCCCATTCCCGACTCAAGCCGGCCTGCGGCCATGCAGCTGGCCATGCGCTTGAATGTGCCTTACCGCGAGGGTTTTATTAAGAACCGTTATGTGGGCCGCACCTTCATCATGCCCGGCCAAGAGGTGCGCAAGAAGTCGGTGCGACAGAAGCTCAATGCCATGGCCTCCGAGTTCAAGGGCAAGCGGGTATTGATTGTCGATGACTCCATTGTTCGCGGCACGACCAGTCGCGAGATCGTGAGCATGGCACGTGAGTCGGGCGCCAAGAGCGTGATCTTTGCCTCGGCCGCACCGCCTGTGCGCTTCCCGAATGTCTACGGCATTGACATGCCCACCCGCAAAGAGCTCATTGCCCATGGGCGCAGCGATGAGGAGATCTGCAAGGCCATTGGGGCAGATCACCTGATCTATCAAGACATTGAAGAGATGAAGGCCGACGTGAGAGGATTTAACCCATTGATTGGTGGGCTCGAGGCCTCTTGTTTCGATGGCAACTACATCACGGGCGATGTCACTCCGGCCCTGCTTGATCGACTCGAGTCCTCTCGGATTGCGGAGCGTTGACTAGGAATATTTAAGAATGCTTAAGAAGGTTCAGGAAGGTCTTGTAAGGCTTAGGAAGGCACAAGAATGAGCAAAAAACCCACCAAGCAGTTTGCGACCCGCGCCGTGAGAGACGGCACGCATCGCTCCGCCTTTGGTGAGCACTCCGAGGCCATGTTCCTGACTTCGAGCTTTGTTTTTGACGATGCGGAGCAGGCGGCGCGACGCTTCCAGAATCAGGAGGAGGGGCCGGTCTACTCTCGGTTTACCAATCCCTCGGTACAGATGTTCGAAGAGCGCCTGGCCTCCCTTGAAGGGGCCGAGGATTGCGTGGCCACGGCCACGGGCATGTCGGCCATTCTTGCGGTCTGCCTGGGCCTGCTTAAGTCGGGCGATGAGATCGTCACTACGGGCAGCCTCTTTGGCGCCACCATTCAACTCTTCGATAACTTCATTGCGAAGTTTGGTGTCAAGGTGCGCTATGTCTCGCTAACCGATCCCGGGGAGTGGCAGGCCGCCATCGGCCCAAACACGCGGCTCTTTTATTTGGAGACGCCATCGAACCCACTCACAGAGATTGCCGACCTGCAGGCCATTGGTGAGATTGCCCGCAAGGCCGGTGTAATCACCGTGGTCGACAACTGCTTCTGCACGCCCGCCCTGCAACAGCCGCTTGATTACCCCATTGATTTGGTCTTGCATTCGGCCACGAAGTACATCGATGGCCAGGGCAGGGTGCTGGGGGGAGCGGTGGCCGGGCCCAGGTCATTGGTCAAAGAGGTGCGGCAGGTGGTTCGCACTTGCGGTCCGTCGATGTCGCCATTCAATGCATGGGTGTTGCACAAGTCACTCGAGACACTTGCCGTTCGGATGCGGGCCCACAGCGAGTCGGCATTGCAGATTGCCAAGTGGTTAGAGGCGCAGCCCATGGTTGAGCGTGTGCTCTATCCCGGCCTGCCCAGTCATCCGCAGCATGCGTTGGCCATGCGGCAGCAGAGCACGGGCGGAGCGATTGTCTCTTTCGAGATTAAGGGCAAGTCTCCCGAGGCCTCACGCGATCTAGCCTATCGGCTGGTCAACTCAGTCGAGATCTTCTCGCGCACCGGTAATTTAGGGGACACCCGCAGCATCATCACCCACCCGGGTTCCACCACGCATGGACGCATTAGCGAAGAGGCGCGCCAGCGTGCGGGCATTCGCCAAGGATTGATTCGCTTGGCGGTGGGCTTGGAAGATGTTGACGATCTGATTGCCGATTTGAAGCAGGGGCTGGCCGCCTAGTCGACATTAGCCGTGAATGCGCCGAAAACCGGTGATCTTCGGGCCCCAATAACTGCTCACCAGGCTCTCGAGTCGAACCGTTCCCCCCTCGGTGGGCGCATGTACAAAGCGGTTTTGGCCAATGTAGATGCCGACATGGGAGTATTCCTTGCCGGTGGTATTGAAGAAAACAAGGTCTCCCGGGAGTCGGTCCTCGGCGGGCACTTCGCGGCCAGACGACCACATCTTCTCCACAGTGCGCGGCAGTGTCTTGCCCGTGGCACGACGCATCACGTAAACCACCAGGCCGCTGCAATCAAACCCACCCGCGGGCGTATTGCCTCCCCATCGATAGGGCGTGCCCACCAAAGAGAAGGCATGCAGTGCGGGCTCGGCGAAGCCCTTCTCTGTGGCCTCCAGCCTTGCAGGCGGAAGGTCTGAGCGACGGGTGCCGGAAATAGGCGCCGGGGCCGATGAGCCCAGAAATCCCGCACAGCCGGAGACAAGCAGCGGGGAGGATGCAGCGATGAGCAGGAGCAGTCGACGTTGTTTAACGGTAGATGTCACGTCGATTGCCCAGTCGAAGCACGCGAACGATTAATCGACGGTCCTGGATATCGCAAATGATTCGCCAGTCTCCCACTCGATACTTCCAGTAACTCCCGAGAGTCGCCCCGGTCAGTGCCTCGCCCAAGTCTCTGGGGTTCTCCAAGGGAGTTACACGTTGTCGCAAGAATCCCAATAACCGGGCCTGTATCGATCGATCTAACTTCTTTAAGTCTTTGACTGCCTCTGGGTCGAACTCAATCTCATAAGCCAAGTTCGCGCTCCACCTCAGAGAGTGGAATGGTCTTGCGATTTTGGCGCGCGCGCGCCTCTGCCAGATAGAAATCTTCTAGATCATCGATGTACTCGGCGATTGCCTCTCTGGCCAGCGCCGTTTTTGATCGGCCTGTTTCCTGGGCCAGTGCGTTGAGTCGAGCCTCAATCGTTTCAGGAAGTCGTATTGCGAGCATGGTTCAACCTTTATTTTGAGAATGTGACTTGCTATACACGTATAGCAATCATACTCACAAGCGCGCCATAGAAGTTCTCATTTGATGGGCTGGTTGCGCATAGGTTCCATTTTGGTCCTTTATGGCCTATCATGGCACTACGCAAAGGAGATTCATATGGCCATCAACGTGAAGTTGTCCGAATCCTTGGTGGAGACTGCCAAGCACTACGGCGCCATCGAGCATCGCTCGGTACCCAAGCAAATCGAATACTGGTCCCAAATCGGCAAGATCGCTGCCGAGAATCCCGATCTTCCCTTCAGCGTCATCCGAGACATTCTGATTGCTGATCAAGAAGCACCGGTCGGTGAGTATCAGTTTGGCTGATGCGAATTCTTGTTACTCCGACCTTCGAGCGCACGGCCAAGAAGTTGCACCAGCAGCAAAAGACAGCGCTTGACGAGGCAGTCCGAACCATTGCCAACCAACCGGATGTCGGTGAGAACAAGCTCGGTGATCTTGCTGGTGTGCAGGTCTACAAGTTCCGCATGGGAAATCTCTGGTGCCTGCTCGCTTATCGAGTTCTAGACGAGAGCACACTCAAGCTCTTGATGGTCGGCCCGCACGAAAATTTCTACCGAGACCTCAAACGCGCTAATTAGTACCCCGCGGATCGTTAACGAAAATCCCTCGACTCGGTCGCCAAGAGGCCGAGCGCCTCTGCCAGTAAAGGGGTGTGGTCCTCTATGCGCATGGCCAAGAGGTTCAAGACCTGACCGGGTGCATCGCGTGGAATATTCTCATCGCGCTGCCAACGTCCATACACAGTAATGAGTTGGCCATGCAGGGTGGGGTGCCGATACCGATCGAGCACGTCGGGCCAGACAACCACATTGATTCGTCCGGTCTCATCTTCGAGTGTCATAAAGAGAATGCCCTTGGCGGTGCTGGGCCGCTGACGATGCGTGACCAGTCCACTGGCTCGGGCGAGCCGGCCGTGGGGGTAGTTACGCAAGGTGGCCATTGAGAGACTCTGGAATCGTTGCGTGAGCATGGGCCGCAGGAGCGAGAGG
>Ga0194120_10004852_pt1 | contig 20282 bp, 17 predicted proteins | sample TA2MahCa65mmetaG_FD_148642 | JGI IMG/M metagenome (GOLD analysis project Ga0194120, IMG submission 148642) | Freshwater microbial communities from Lake Tanganyika, Tanzania - TA2015019 Mahale Deep Cast 65m | ecosystem: Environmental > Aquatic > Freshwater > Lake | place: Tanzania: Lake... | reverse complement strand
GCCTCTGGTTAACCCGAACGCCGGTTCGCAGACCCAACGCCCACCAAGCCCGCTGCGCAAGGCCGAGCACACGGCAGCATTTTCGGGGCAGGGTGAGGCCGGTGCGTCAGCGCCAATCAGTCCGTGGCCTCGCCTCGCGGGCGGAACCCCCGTGTGGAACCCCGTGCGGAACCCCCTCGACTACGGTTCCAGCGTCAGCGTGCTCTCTCTCACGCTGTCGACCTTTTGTCGGCTGTAGGCGACCGGGAAATAGCGGCCGCGGGCCCAGAGCGCGAACAGATCGCGGTAGTGCGGGTCGTCGGGGTTGCCCGACTGGCCCGGGGTGTTGAGGCCGACAGAGTTGTCCCAGTCCTCCGTGTCCGCGATGATCTTGAACGATCCGCCGGAGGTCTGGTTGTCGCCCGCCCCCGTGGCGCTGACGGTGAAGCCGTCGCCGCCTCGAGGCAGGGGGCCCACCGAGAGCCGTGCGCGGAGGGTCGGGTTCACGACACGGCTGAGCGGGTGCTCGATGAGCGCGTGGTGATAGCCGGGCTGCCCGTACACCCACTTCTGCGGATCCGGGCCGAAACGTGCAGTGAGCTCCGCCAGGGCCTCGTCGAAGCTGCGCGCCAGGAGCGCGTCGCGCGCCGCTGTTGGCGCGTCGCCGAACCGGGCGTCGGGCGAATAGAGCCAGTCGATCACTCGCCTCACCGAGACGATCCCCGGGCTCACCACCTTGCGGGCCTCGGCCGGGATCATCTGCGTCCGCACGTTGGCGATGACTCGCCGCTGATACATGCCGTAGATGCCGGCGGCGACGGAGTCGCGATCGAGCACGAAGTCCCAGCTCATCAGCAGATCGCGCGCCCGCGACGCCGCAGGATGCGTGATGGTCAGGTCGCGGAGGAGCGGCACCAGCGCCCGCGCCGGAATCGACAGGTCGTCGTTCTGCAGCCGCACGGTCTCGGCCACGCTGAACAGGCGTCCCGATTGCAGCACCTCGGTGACGCGCGCCGCGCGATACGGGTCGGCCCACGTGAAGTGCACGGCCTCGGGCCACGGGTAGTCGTTCGGGAACAGGTAGTTGTTGGCCGTGACGATGAAGCCGCGCGCGGGGTTCACCTCGTGTGGAAGCGCCGTGATGGGGAGATACCCGTCCCACTCGTACCGCCCGTCGCCGGGCACCGGCAGCAGCCCGCTCCATCCGCGGCGAAGCGGCTGGATGCCGGCCGCCTGCCAGCCGATGGTGCCCGTGCGATCGGCCCACACCATGTTCTCGGCCGGCATGCGGTTGTAGGCGCACGCCTCGCGGAACTCCTGCCACGTGCGCGCCTGGTTCATGCGCAGGCTCGCCAAGTACGGCGCGCCGCCGGTCTCGAGCCACGCCGCGCGCAGCGCATAGGCCTTGCGGTGGGCGCGGTCCTCAAAGATCACGGGCCCGTGCCGTGTGAACTTCAGCGCGATCGTCTCGGGCGTCGCGCCCTTGACGGCAATCGTCTCAGTGACGACGCGCATCGCCTCCCACGCACCGCGATAGCGGTACTCGTCCGGGTTCGCCGGGTTGGTGTCGTAGACGTACAGGTCTTCGTTGTCGTTGCCGAAGATGGTCAACCCCCACGCGCCGTATTCGTTGTGTCCGATCGACACGCCAGGCAGCACCGGCTCGCCGCCGCCGATGACGTTCCACCCGGGACCGACCAGATGCACCCAGAAGCGCAGCGACGGCGCCGTGATCGCGCGGTGCGGGTCATTGGCCATGATCGGGTGCGTGCTCAGCGTCCGCGCGCCGGCGATGACCCAGTTGTTGGAACCGACGGAAGGGTCCGGAAGGTTCGGGGGGTTCAAAGGGTCCGACGGGTTCGAGAGGTCCGCGATCTCCGCTGCGGCCGCGCGGGCGTCGGCCGCCACGTCCTCGGGGCGGAAGCGCAGGGGGTCCTTGAACGCGTCGTACACCTCGAGGACGTTGTCGGGAATGGCGTTCAGGTCCAGCGCGGCGTCGGGCGTGAAGACGGGCTCCCCGCCCTGGAAGTACACCAGCGCGCGCAGGCGCGCGGGGCCGATGGCTGACATGGCGAGGGCGTAGGCGACCTCGTTGCCGACGTTGGCGGTCAGCGCCTGGTGCCTGGAGATCACCGCCTCTGGCGTCCACCGGCCGGGCGTGATGCCGAGCAGGCGGAACTCCACCGGCAGCAGCGCCGGCGTTTTCTCGGTTTCCGCAATGTAGGCGTTCACGCCGCGCACGTAGGCCTCGACGATGGCCTTGCCGCGCGGATGGTAATGGTTGAGCTCGGCGTCGAGGTCTCCGCGGTACTTGTGAAGCCGCGCGCCGATGTCGCGTGTGAGCTCCCGCCGTCCGAGGATCTCGGCCACGGTGCCGGTGGCCTGGCGGCGCCACATCTCGAACTGGAACAGCCGGTCTTTGGCCGCTGCGTAGCCCTGCGCGAAGAAGAGGTCGGCCTCGGTGCGGGCGTAGATGTGGTTGATCCCCCACCGATCCCGGATGATCTCCACCGGCTGCTCGAGGCCGGGCACCCGGATTGATGTGGCAGCGCCCTCCTGGCCGGTGACGCCGACCGCTGGGGCAAGGATGACGAGCATGAGGAGCAGCAGCGCGCGGTAGGGTCTCATGGGATGCGAAGTGTACTGCCGATGATGCGGTTTGCGGCCGAATATGTACTCACATCCTCAACGGGCGATAAGCCGTATGAGCGGCCGGCGCCTGCCCGGCAGTCTCAGATCCAGAATAATCACGTCCCACTCGCGGGCGCACGAGACATCGAGCGCCTGCTGCGAGTCGGCTGCTTCGCCGATTTCGGACGCGCCGGGGACCGCGGCGCAAAATGTGCAGCTGCGCGCCTCAACACGCCTGCCTAATCCGGTAAGATGTGGATGCTTCCACGGCACCAGATGGCTGCGATTCCAGAGGTAATCGGAAAATATCGCGTAATCCGCTATCTTGGTGACGGCGGCATGGGCTCGGTGTACCTCGCCCACGATGCGGGCATCGACCGTGAGGTCGCCATCAAGCTGGTCCGCACCGCCGACGAGTCGCTGCGGCGTCGATTCCGGACGGAAGCGCAGTCCGCCGGGCGCCTGAAACACGCCAATATCGTCACCGTGCATGAGTACGGAGAGTTCGAGGCCGGCCCCTACCTGGTGATGGAGTACATCGAGGGCCTGACCCTGTCGAAGTTGATTGAACGTGGCGAGCCGAGCACGACTCGCGAGAAGCTCGCGCTGCTTATCCAGGCGTGTCAGGGCCTCGCTCACGCGCACCGCTTCGGCGTCACCCATCGAGACATCAAGCCGTCGAACCTGATGGTCGACCACGATGGCGTGCTCAAGATCGTCGACTTCGGCATCGCCCGCACCAGCGGCCGTGACTTGACGGTGACCGGCAAGGTTGTGGGAACACCGGCCTACATGGCGCCTGAACAGATCCAAGGCGGCCAGACAGACCATCGCAGCGACATCTTCGCGCTGAGCCTCGTCATGTTCGAACTGTTGTCCGGACAAGTCGCCTTCACCGGCGATAGTGACTATGCCGTCATCAATCGGATCGTCAACGGCGCACCGAACCCGTTTACGCATCCCGATGCGGATCTGGAGCGGCTGATCCGGCCAGTGCTCGCCAGGGCCATGGCGCGCGATGCCGATCGGCGCTATCAGTCCGCGAGCGAACTCGCGGCCGATCTGAGCGGTGTACTGACGCGGCTGGGCGAGCCGCAGGCGTCGCGCGTGCTGGACACCGAGCCGCAGCCCACAGTGCCGTTGCCAACGCCACGTCGCTGGCGCCGCTGGCCTGCGGTCGTCGCCATTGCCGCGACCGTCTCGATCGCCGCGTGGGCGGCATGGCCGCGGCGGCCCGGTTCAGTCGAACCCGTCAACCCCGTGGCGGTCCCAGAACGCCCGGCGGACACGCCGCCCGCCGTCGTGGCGCCTGCCGTCACACCCGACACCGCTCCGCCATTACCAGCGCCACCCACGGCCGAACGCCCCGATCCGGTCAAGGCGGCGGAAACCACCTCGCCTCCGCCGGTCACCACCCGGAGTCCGGCGCCAGCGGCTGCAATCGCGCTTCCTGGCGCCGCCGAGAGCGCACGCGTCAGGACGCAACTGGCGGCTGCGAAAACAGCTGAGGACGCCGGTGCCTATGACAAGGCGGTCGCGGCATACCAGTCCGTGCTCAACGAACGTCCAGGCGACACGGTCGCGATCGAAGGGCTGGCTTCCGCCCGGCGCGGACAGGCGCGGGCGCGGGATGCTGCCGTCAAGGCGAGGATTGCGGAGGCGGAACAGAAACTGGGCGAAGGCGGGTACGATGACGCCATTGCGATCTTCGAAGCCGTGCTCAAGCAGGATCCAGACAGTCTAGAAGCTGTTGCCGGTCTCGGTCGGGCTCGCAAGGCGAAGGCCGCTGAAGACGCCCTCTTCCGCTCACGCACCAAGAAGCCGCCAGGGTAGCCAGATGAGGGGAGTCACGCACCGTTTGCAGATTGCCGCCGTCACGGCAGTCGCCCTGGGGTTCGGCGCTAGCGCCGAACCCCAGCAACCGCGTTGCGATACACCGCTTGCAGAGGGCGATGTGCGGCAACTGGTCGAAGCCGGCGTGCCGGCGGCCCGAATGCGACAGCTGCTGCTGACCTGTGGCATCGATCTCGGCCAGCCCGACGAGGCGGCGCTCGAAGCGAGGCTGCGGCTGATCGGTGCGCCGCTGTCGGTGATTGGCGCGCTCCGGCCTCCCGATGCGCCCGAGCGAGGCGCCAGTTGGATTTCCCCCATCGACCAGCGGACCATGGTGTATGTCAGCGCCGGCACGTCCGAATTGGGGAGCCGGCCTACCGAGTCGGGACGCGAGGCGGACGAGGACCTGCAGACCGTCAACACGAATGACTTCTGGATCGATGTTGCGGAAGTCACCAACGCGGAGTACCGACAGTTCGTACTGAGCCGGCCCGAGTGGCAGAAGGGCGGCGTGGCGCGCGACCTGGCCGATGCGGACTATCTGAAGGACTGGGACGGCAATGACTTTCCCGCTGGACAGGGCGATGCGCCGGTGGTCCACGTCAGTTGGCATGCGGCCAGGGCTTATGCGCTGTGGTCGGGCCGGCGACTGCCCACTGAAGTCGAGTGGGAGTTCGCCGCGCGCGCGCCCGTCCGTCTTCAGAACATGATCGGCAGCGTCTGGGAGTGGACCTCGACGCTGTACCGGCCGTATCCCTATTCGGCGGTCGACGGGCGTGAGGACCTGCGCGCGCCCGGCCGGCGTTCGATTCGAGGCGGCTCGAGCGCGAATGCGGCGCGATTCCAACGAGCCGCCAACCGTAACAGCGCGGACAGCACAGCCACCAGCGGGCTGTTGGGATTCCGTGGGGTCCGGTGAAGGAACGAGCGTTTCCGTGAAGCCGCTTCGTGTCAGTGCGATCGTCGCCATTTCGCTCTCCGTCTGGGCGACCGCCGTATCGGACACCACCGCGATCGCGACCGAGACGCAGCAGCTCGTCGCCGTGCCCACGGCCGAGGCGCGGAACCTGCGTGTCGAACACACCGGCGCGGGCATCAGCATTCAATACGATCTGGCCGGCACCAGTACGACGCCGATGACGGTGCGGCTCGAGGCCACCGTCTTGCCCGACGAGGCGTACGATCTCATCCCGCGCACGATGCGCGGGGACGTTGGTGAAGGCGTCGTACCCGGACCGAACAAGCAGATCGTCTGGGATGCGGCCAAGGATGTTGAGGAAGTCCAGTGGGAGCGCTTCAAGTTCCGGCTCGTCACGTCAGCGGCCAGCGGCACGACAGCCTCCGCGGCCGATCGGTCGACGGTCACGGTGTTCACGGCGCCCGACGGCGCGATGATCGCGCTCGATGGCAGGTCGCTCGGTTTGGCGCCGCTCGAGATCCGCAATGTCTCCAGCGGCCGACATCGGTTGACCGCCCGGAGAGAGGGATACGCCGAGATGACGCGCGTGCTCGACGTGAAAGCGGGCGAGCCATTGCGAATCGAGATCCCGCTTGCGACCGCAGCAGAGCAGACCCAGGCATCCAAAGGCTCCGGTCTGAAGTGGGTGGCCGTCGGGGGCGGCGCCGCCGCGGCCGCCGGCGCTGCGCTCGCGCTGTCCGGCGGCGGATCGACATCGCCGTCGGCGCCGGCCAGTACGGCGACCGTGAGCTCCAACACCACACCTACGACCACCACACCGACGCCGCCGCCGAACCGCGCACCGACGGTGACGTGCGGGAGCGTTGTCTTCGGTGGGCTGCGGGCGATGGTGGCCACCGACGTCGCCATCGTGTCGGCGACGAGGCTGCAGTTCGTGATTGCGGCAGCGTCGGACGTCGATGGTGACGCCTTGTCGTTCACCATTGCGTACGGCAATGGTGTGTCGACGACCGGGACCTACTCGGCCGCCAACACCACGACGGAATACATCTACCCTGGCGCCGGCGTCTACTCCCCGTCTGTGACCGTGCGAGATGCACGGGGCGGGGAGGCCGGATGCCGGTTTGCAACCGTGACCACGAGCACGATTGCCGGAGACTGGACGGGACCGCCCACGGCAGGACGCATCTCGTCGCGGTTCACGCTGTCGCAGTCCGGCTTGAACGTGACGGGCAACTACTTCGAAGGAGAGAGGACGGCGGCGAGCGCGCTGCAGGGAACGCTTTCCAGTAGAGTCGCGGGGCGCAAGGACGGCACCCTGTCACTGACCGTGGCCGGCAACTACGGCGGCCAGCTCTCGTTTCTCCTCGAGCCGTCCGACAACCTGAGGACCTACCGCGGCACCTTCACCTACCGCGGCACGACGATGCCGTACGAGATGCGCAAGTAGCGACAACGGGCGACGTGGGATCGGGTTCGCCGTAGCCGCGGGCGAACTCCGCTTCCGTCCAGTGCGAGTCGTTCATCCAGACGAAAACCGTGATTGAATCAACTCCGTGCGAGCGAAACGGCCGCTGCGGGAACCGGTCAAGGACGCGCCCGGGCCACGCCTCAAGAACTACATTACGCCCCACGGGCTGCAGCGGCTGCGCGACGAGCACAGGTTTCTGCTGAACAAGGAGCGTCCGGCGGTGACCCAGGTCGTAGCCTGGGCAGCCGGCAACGGCGATCGCAGCGAGAACGCCGACTACCAATACGGCAAGCGCCGGCTGCGTGAGATCGATCGACGCATTCGATTCCTGTCCAGGCGCATCGACGCCGCCGAAGTCGTCAATCCCGAAGCACCTCGAAGCGGACCGGCGGCCACACGCGCCTTCTTCGGCGCCACCGTCGTGTACCAGACCGCCTCGGGCGACGAACGCGAAGTCCGGATTGTCGGCACCGATGAAACGGATCTGAATCGCCACTACATCAGCTGGGTGTCTCCGCTGGCGCGCGCCCTGATGAAAGCGGCCGCCGGCGACACGGTCGTACTCCGCGCGCCGGGTGGCACCGATCGACTCGAGATTGTCGCTGTCCGCTACGAGCGCATTCCGATTGATCCCTTCCAGGAACCTCCGGGCGCCGAGTCGGCGCGGGCGCCGAAGCCCTAGTGGTAATGCGCACCTTTGCGATCGCCGCCGTGTGGCTCGTTGCCGGCCTGGCCTCCGCCGCCGCGCAGACCCTGCGCTGGGGGGGCGATGCCGAAGGCGGCGCGCCGTTCGTCGAAGCGGATCCGCGCGATCCCACGAAGCTGGTGGGCTTCGATGTCGAGATCGCCGAGCTGATTGCCCGTAAGCTCGGCCGCACCCCTCAATTCCTGCAGGTCCAGTTCGCGTCGCTCGACCAGTCCGCCAAGCGCGGTGACTTCGACATTGGCTTGAGCGGCGTCGAAGACATTCCCGCGCGCCGCCAGTCGCTGGCGGCCAGCGTGCCGTACTACGAGTTTCGCGAAGTCCTGACGGTGCGCGACGGCGATCGCCACCGCTTCCGCAGCCTCGCAGACTTGACGGGCCGTCGTGTCGCCACGCTGGGAGGCACGATTGCCTACGACCTGCTGCTCGAGGCGCAGCAGACCCACGGCATCACCGCGGTGTCGTACGACGATGACGTGCATCCGTATTCCGATCTGGCGCTGGGCCGGGTGGACGGCGTGGTGCTCGACCACGTGCTGGCCGAGCGCGCGATGCGCCGCAGGACCGGGCTGTTCACCCATCCTGACGCCTTGGCGGTTGGCGCCTACATCATCATCACGGCGCCGGAGAATACCGCCCTGCGCGACCAAGTCGATCATATCCTGCGCGAGGCGATGCGCGACGGCACGCTCGAAACGATCTTCCGCAAGTGGCACGTGTGGAACGACGACCAGCGTCGCCTCTACGATCGGGTCGCGAACCAGACCGTCAACAGCGGCGATGCCGCCGATGTGCCGACCACCGCGGAGATGGCGGCGCGCTACGTTCCGTCGTTGTTTCGCGCCGCCGGCATTACGCTGGTGCTGTCCATCGCCGCGATGGCCCTGGCGGTGGCGCTGGGGATGTCGATCGCCATCGGCCGCGTCTACGGCGACCCGGTCACCAGACTGGTCCTCACCGTGTACGTGGAGGTGATGCGCGGCACGCCGGTGCTGCTGCAGCTGTTCGTGATCTACTACGGCCTCGCGTCGGTCATCCGCTTGCCGGCGTTCGTGGCCGCGCTGGTGGGGCTCGGACTGAACTACGCGGCCTACGAGAGCGAGATCTACCGCAGCGCTCTTGAAGCCGTGCCGCGTGGGCAGCTCGAGGCCGCGCGCATCCTGGGCTTCACGCGGATGCAGGCGCTACGCTTGATTCGCGCGCCCCAGGCGTTCCGGCTGGCGCTGGCGCCGATGACCAACGACTTCGTCGCGCTGCTCAAGGACTCGTCCCTGGTCTCGATGCTCACCGTCGTTGAACTGACCAAGCAGACGCAGATCTTCGCGACCAACCTCGGCAGTTGGGTGATACCCGGCATCCTGTGCGCACTGTTGTATCTGGTAATGTCGCTGCCGCTCGGTTACCTGGCGCGCCGCCTTGAACGGCGCTGGAGGATGCCGAGCGTATGACGCGCGCCCTCGAGATTCGCCACCTCAGGCTCAGGCGCGGCGATCGCGAGATCCTGCGCGGCGTGAGCCTGCACGCCGACCCTGGAGAAGTGGTGGCGCTGATGGGACTGTCCGGCTCGGGCAAGACGACGATCCTGCGCGTCATCGCCGGGCTCGAGACCGCGGACTGCGGCGAGGTGAACGCCGGAAAGGTCGGCATGGTCTTCCAGTTCCATTACTTGTTCGAGCACCTGAGCGCGCTCGACAACGTCATGTTGGCGCCGATCGAAGTGCAGAAAGTAGCGGTGCATGAGGCGCGTCAACGCGCAGAATCGCTGCTTGAGCAACTGGGTGTCAGTCACCGCGCGTCGGCACTGCCGCGCGAGCTGTCCGGCGGCGAAGCCCAGCGCGTGGCGATCGCGCGCGCGTTGGCCGTCGATCCCCCGCTGTTGCTGCTCGACGAGCCGACCGCGTCACTCGATCCCGCACGGCGCAACGACCTCGGCGACGCGCTGGCGACGCTGGCCAAATCCGGCCGGTCGCTGGTCATGACGTCGCACGACGACGAATTCGTGCGCGACTTTGCGACCCGAGTGGTCGTACTGGCAAACGGGGAAGTCGTCGAAGAAGGCGACCCGCACCAGGTCCTGACCGCGCCCCGCCATGCGTCTACGCGCGAGCTGTTGCAGGTAGAGCGTGCGGGAAAACGCTGAGTCCCGCGCTACAATGAGAAGTCCGGGCGGGTAGCTCAGTGGTAGAGCAGGAGCCTTTTAAGCTTCTGGCCGTGGGTTCGATCCCCACCCCGCTCACCAGCCCATGCATCCACATCTCGAGCAATGCCTCGCCATCGTCCTCGAGGCCACGCACGGCCTGGATGACCGCGCGCGCGTGCGGCGCGATCCGGCAAAGTGGTCAATCGTTGAGATCGTCGAGCATTTATCGCGCGCCTATTCCGGCACGGCCAAAGGGTTCGAGCGGTGCCTCGAGACGGGCGCGCCGCTGGCCGGCTCGGTGACGTTCAGGCAACTGGTGCAGCAGCTTGTGTTGATTCAGCTCGGTCTGTTCCCGGAAGGGCGGCCGGCGCCGAAGCATGTCATCCCGACCGGCGAGTTCGATCTGGCCGCCGTCGTGGATGCCACCCGGCGCAGTCTGGCATGGCTCGATGACGCGGCCAGCCGCACGCGACAGGCGCTCGGCAGCGGCAAGGTGCTCGATCACCCCATCATTGGCGCGCTCAGCATCGATCAGTGGCTCAAGTTTCACGTGGTCCACACGCGTCATCACGCCAGGCAGATCGCCCGGCGGCGCTCCTAGTGGCTGGTCTGTCCGCCGAGTCAGTTCGACGCGCATGGCGGCGTCTTAGCGGGCCGTCCAGGCCTCCGGGCCTCCAGGCAAGACACTACAGAATGGATTTACCCATCGCCGACAGCGCGAGCTCCGTACCGAGCTCCGCCGTCGTGTTGCGCACGTCAAGCGTCGGATTGACTTCCACCAGGTCGAGCGACGTCAGCTGGCCCGACTCGGCCACCATTTCCATCACCACGTGCGCTTCGCGGTAGCTGAGACCGCCCTTGACCGGCGTGCCCACGCCGGGCGCCACGGTCGGATCGCAGACGTCGAGGTCGTACGACACGTGGAAACCTCCGGTGCCCCTGGTGGCAATCGCGATCGCTCGCGCCATCACCTCCGCAATGCCGAGGCGATCGATCTCCTTCATGGTGAAGGCGTGGACTTTCGACGCCCGCACGATCTGCTTCTCGACATCGTCCAGGTTGCGGATGCCGACCAGCACGGTGTGCTTGGCAGACACGGCCGGCGCGTCGCCGGCCAAGCACGCCAGCTCTTCCGGGCCGGTGCCGAGCAGCGCCGCCAGGGGCATGCCGTGCACGTTGCCTGATTCGGTGGAGGTGGGATTGTTCATGTCGGCGTGCGCGTCCACCCAGATCAAGCCCAGCGGCTTGTTGGTCTTTCGCATGTGAGTCGATGCGGCTGCCACCGACCCCGCCCCCAGACTGTGATCGCCGCCGAGCACGATCGGCATGGCGCTTTCCGAGAAGCTCGCGAGCGAAGTGTGATAGACGCGCTGGCACACCTTCGCGATGTCCTTGACGTATCGCTTGCGTGGATCCCCGGCGCCCTTGGCCTCCGGAATCGGCGACGGCACGTCGCCCTTGTCGGTGACCCTCACGCCCAGTCGCGCAATCTGCTCGGCGATGCCGGCAATCCGAAACGCCGACGGCCCCATGTCCGTGCCGCGCCGGTTGCCGCCGAGATCGAGCGGCACGCCGATGATGTGGACTGCCTTCATCGCTTCTTGTAGGTGATTGAGATGCCTTCGTGTCCCGGGGACACGGTCGTGTTGAACGCCATGGGGTGTGTATCGATCGCCGCCAGGAAATCGCGCATGTCGTTCTTCTTGTTGATCACGTTGTGAGCCAGGAACAGTCCGCCAGGCGTCACGCGCGGGAACACCATGTCGAAGAACTTCTTGTAGTCAGGCTTCCAGGCATCGAGGAACACCAGGTCGAAGTTGCCCTGCAGCTTCGGGATTTCCTTGAACGCATCGCCCGACACGACCCGGACGATGTCGGAGAGGCCGGCGCGCTCGACGTTGGCGGCGGCTTCGGTGGCGCGGACTGGATCGTATTCAATTGTCACGAGCCTGCCGCCGGTCTGGCGCAGGCCCATGCCGATCCAGAGGGCGGAGTAGCCGCTGGCCGCGCCGATTTCGAGCACCGACCGGGCGTTCGTCGAGCCTACGAGGACGCGCAAAAAGCGGCCATCCTCTTCAGACACAGCCAGTTGCCCCTTGTCGGCGGCACGGATGCCTGCCAGCAGTCTGGCAATCGCGGGGTCGAGGCCCGGGGCTGGGGCGGCCGGGCGGGTTTGGGCCGCTACAACGTTGATGGCGAGGGCGATCAGCGTAACGGCTGCGAAGGGAAAAACGTGTCTTCGCTGTAACATCCGACCATAATGCTATAGTTTCGCGTTTATTCAGACTCGGAGGGATAGTGAGCCCGATTCTCACCCGACCGGTCCGTGAGCAACTCGAGCACGACCGTGTCATCCGCCTGCTGCAGGTGCGGTACAAGCGCAAGACCGACGTCGTTATCAACCCGGGCAACGAGCAGAACCAGTCCATCACGGTAGGCGATCTCGTCGTCTATCCGGATCTGCTGCTGTTTACGGAGGGCGGCCGCCGGCTGCTGGGCACGGTGGAAGTCGAGACGGGAGAGTCGGTTAACTCAATCGAGGCCCGGGCGGAGTGGGGTGTCTACAGCAAGCTGAAGGTGCCGCTGCACCTCTATGTCCCGCCGACCTGCGTAGACACCGCGCGCCGGATTTGCGACGAGTATCAGATCCTCGTGGCGGAGCTGTGGACATATACGACGGCTTTTGACCAGGTGCGGTTCACCATGGTGCACCGCTCGCCGGACGCGCCAATTGCCAAAGTGACCGTAAAGCTCCCCGCGCCGCGGACCGCAAAGGCTCCGAAGACGCCCGCGTCACGGAAGGCCAAGAAAACGCCGAAGGCCAGCAGACCCGCTAAAGCCAAGGCCAAGCCGGTGGCGAGGAAGGCGCCCAAACCGAAAGCCAAGAAGGGCGGCAAGAAGCGCCGTTGACCGACCGTGCCGTTCCTACGATTGACCCGCGATCGACGCGGGTTTGAAAACACCTTCCTGCTGCATGCCGATCGCCCGGGCGATCGGCCGCGCCTGTTGTACTGGTATCGCACCGCGCCCGGCATCATGCTCGGCCGCTCGCCGCTCGATGAAGACGCCATCCGGACCATTGAAGAGAACCATCCGGAGATTGACTTCGACTGGCCGGCGATCCTCGCCCTCAGCGAGGCCATGATTCACGAAGAGGAGCCAGCGCCCCGGCAGCCCAGGCAACAAGCCAGGAAGCCGCGCCGCGGGCGTGACGCCGATCGCAGAATCGACGAGGGTCCGGCGCAGCCCGCATCGGCTTCCACGTCCCCGCCGCCCCAGCGAGATGGGCAGGTCGATGAGTTGGAGAGTTCCGGGGCGACCGAGGCCGACAACGACGGCGACAGTGGGGAACTGGAGCTGCCGCCCCAACCGCATCACGTGCACGGCCTGCTCGAAGAACTGGTGGGCCGCGAAATCTCGACGCGTCTGCGCGCCCGGTATTCGGAAATCATGGCTCTTATTCACGAACAGCCGTTGGATGCGTCGCTGCGCGACGCCTGGGCCCGGCGTGCCGAGCCGCTCAATCCCGAACTGTGGCTGACCCCGGACGCGATTCTCGCCGGCGTGCGCAACGCCGATCGTCTGTTCGAGCAACTGCGCGGGGAGCTGACGGGCTAACAGGCCTGCGGGCTGCGGGCTACGGTAGCCCGATAGCCTGTTAGCCCGTAGCCCGTAGCCCGTAGGCCGTAGTCCCAGAATCAGCCCCGAGCGTCTTATACTGTCGATATGAAGCCAACCTTTCCTCGGCTGGTCGGAATTACCGTGCTTGCCCTGTCCACTGGTCTTGGCGCTTTTGCCCGCGAGGGCGGTCAGGTCCCCCAGACAGCGAAGCCGCAGGCGCCGGCGGCCACCTTCCGGGTGGCGATCGACTACGTCACGACGGACGTCATCGCGCGCAACAACCGCGATCAGTTCGTGGCCGATCTCACGAGGGGGGACTTCGAGATCTTCGAGGATGGCGTCAAGCAGGACATCACCTCGTTGACGCTGGTCCACGGCGGCCGCGTTCACAACCTGACGGCCCCGCCCGCCCCGCCGCCGACGGAGGGTTTGATCCTGCCGCAGTCGCGGCCGCGCAACGACACCGCCGGGCGCATTTTCCTGATCATCGTCGACGACCTGCACCTCGACTTCCGCAACACCGGCCGCATTCGCGACTTGTTCAAGCGCATCTCGAAGAACCTGGTGCACGAAGGCGACATGTTCTCGATCGTCTCGACCGGTCCCTCGTCTTTGGCGATCGATCCGACCTACGACCTGAAGGTGCTGGACGAGGCGATCAAACGCATCACCGGTAGCGGCCTGAAGCCGTCGGACATCATCCAGGGCTCGGAAGGCGCTGATGGCCCGAGTGAAGTGCGATATCGCGCGCATGTGGCGTTCTCGACCGCCTACGACATGCTGTCGCAGATGGAGAAGATCAACAACCGCCGCAAGGCGGTGATCTGGGTCAGCAACGGCTACGACTTCAATCCGTTCGCGGAGTCACGGCTCGGCGAGGATCCGGTGTTCGGCGGCCGCTTCGGCCAGACGCGCGAGGAAGGCCGCCAGCAGCAGGGCATGACCAACCAGAATCAGTTCGCCGACGCGGATTTGGCGCGCGAGCTCGCCGAGGTCACGCGCACGGCGAATCGTGCCAACGCGACGCTCTACACGATTGACCCGCGCGGGCTGGTGGCCGGCAGCGACCTGGACGAGCAGCTCGACCCGGTGGAGTTCGGCGAGCACGTCCGTAAGACGCAGGACAGCCTGCGCGTGCTGGCGGAGCAGACCGGTGGCATCGCGGTCGTGAACCAGAACAATTTCGACAAGGCGTTGAAGAGAATCGACGCCGAGACGAGCGACTACTACATGCTCGGCTACTCGTCGACCAATCCGGACCCGCTGAAGCGCACCCGCAGGATCGAAGTGAAGCTCGTGAACCGGCCCGGCGTCAGCGTGTGGTCGCGGACGTCGTATTCCCTGCGGCAGCTGCCGAAACCGGAGCCGCAGCAGTAACGGTGATCGACTCCTGAATCCGCTCCCGCAGCCAGTTCACCGGCTGCGGATGCAGGCGGACGAACTGCTGCCACTCCTGCTCGTTCAGGCTGATCGAAATAACGCGCTCGCGGGATGATTCCATGGGGCTTGCCTCTTGGATTCCAATCCTACGACCACGTTTCCACTTGGAAAATAGAATGATCTCATTCGGGCCATGCGCCACACGCATGGTCCGCCCTGCAGGCCGCTACGGCGCAAGCTTGAGTCTCGGCCGGACTCGCTCGAACGCCTTGATGACCTCTTGCACGGCCCGCGGCGTCCGGCTCATCTTCGGATAGATCCAACCGGTCTCGCGCACCAGCGACCGGCCCTCGATTCTGGCGCAGAACATCTGGCCCGCGGCCACGTCGCGCGCCACCGCCTGGTATGGAATGATCGAAATGCCGATGCCGTGGCGCACCATCGCCTTGATGATCTCCACGTTCTCGGTTTCCATAACGATTTGCGGCTCGATGCGTGCCGTCATGAAGAACTCATCGATGGCCCGGCGCGTGTTGGAGCCCGATTCGAACAGCACGAACGGCTGACCAACCAGGTCCTGCGGCAGCACCTTCCGCTTGCGCGACAGCGGATGCTTGGCCGCGGTCACGACCAGCAATTCTTCCTGCAGCACGGGGACCGATACCAGGTCGGGGTGATCCACGGGCAGGGTCAGCAGCGCCAGGTCGCCGGCGCCGGCGCGCAACTGTGCGAGGCAGCGCTCGGCACTGCCGGCCATCAGCTTCAGCTCGATTTCAGGATGCTGCCGCTTCAGTTCGGTGAGCAGCGGAGGGAAAACATAGAGGCACACCGTCATCCCGCCCAGCAGCCGCACGGTGCCGCGCAGCGACTCTTGGCTGTCGGTGATGCCGGCGATGGTGTCCTTCAGGTCCTGGAACACGCGATGGCTCAACTGCAGCAAGGACTCGCCGGCCGGGGTGATGCGGATGCGGCGGCCGACGCGCAGGAACACCGGCTCCTTGAGCTCGTCCTCGAGCAGCAGGATCTGACGGCTGACGGCCGACTGCGAGACGTGGAGCTTCTGGCCCGCGGCGGTGAACGAACCGGTCTCGGCGATGGCTCTGATGATTTCCAGTTGTCGAAGATCCACCACGCTCCTCCGAGATGGATGGGAGCATATATCTGCTGGAGAGATGGATTCAAGTGGAACGATTTTGAATATAGCGCTAGAAGGAACCCTTGGAGTCGAGCGCCCTGCGCGCGCGCGCCACCGCTTCGCGCAAATAGTGCGCGTCCAGCTCGATGCCGACGAAGCTGATCCCCAGCGTTGCGCAGGCGACCGCCGAACTCCCCAGACCCAGAAAGGGATCGGCGGCGACCCTGACCCGATCGGTGCCGTGCAGCCGCAGACAATAGGCCGGCAGGCGCCACGGGAAGGTGGCCGGGTGCGGCCGTTCCTCGTCGCGGCTCTGAATGGTGTCGTAAGGCAGAAACCAGGTGTTGCCGCGGCAGCGCCGGCCGGACCCGGCTTTCTCCCACCGCGTGATGTTGGACGGGTCCTGGTATTTCACGCCCACCGCCTGCCGGTCGATCGGCGTCTCACCGTGCTTGCTGAAGTGAAACAGGAACTCGTGGCAGTCGTTCAGGAATCGGCGGCTGTTGATGGGCTTGTAGTGGCCGACCGCCAGGTCGTCCTTCAGGCCGGCCCGTGCGCCGGCCAGGTCTTTCTCGATGGCAATCGACTTCACCCAGTGGATGATGTTCTGCAGCTCCAGGTGCGGCCGGACGGCCTGCGCCACGTCCAGCGCCGTCCACGGATCCTTCGGCTTGGCGCCGACGTTCAGGAACAGCGAGCCGTCATCCGACATGGCCCGGCGGACCGCCTGGATCCACTGGCCGGTCCAGTCCAAATACTCCGGCCGCGGACGGCCATCGTCATAACTGCGATACCGGATGCCAAGATTGTAAGGCGGCGAAGTGACGAAGGCCTCGATGGAGCCGGGGGAGAGCCGGTCCAGGATGTCGATGGCGTCGCCATGAAAAAAACGCAGCCGGATCCGGCCGCGTTCGAGCTGAGCGAATGGCTTTGGGAGCGCGCGAGGCACGTACGACCAATCTTACTGTGGCCGCTTCCCCTGATGGCCCGGAGGCCCGGAGGCCTGCTAGGATGCCCTGGCCGTCAACGTCGATGTCGAAACGGCGGCATAGCGTTCACGTTCCGCCGACACCGTGTGGTTGCGGCGATGCGCGTGGCTTTCACAGCCGACGCCCTTTTCCTCGACGTACACAACCTCCCGCGTGCTGGCAATGTCGCGGTATCGGCCCACTACACACCCGCACGACAGCGTCGAGAACCCCAAGATGCGAACGACGCTCATCGATATAATCCCCTCGCGTCCCTGGTTTGCAAGTCCCGTGCCGGTCGGCCGAGGAGCCGCTTACGAGGGAGAGAGCGGCTTGGCAATCGTTGCGGCCTCTATGAAGTGGCAGTTTCTACACACCGGCCTGAGGCTGTGCGCACACAGTTGGCGTTGGGCGCGATGTACGGCGTTGGATCCATGAGTTCACCGAATTGAATTCAGCGCCTCACGAGCCGACTCAGAGGAGGGATCGATCGTGAGCGCTTCGGCGAAGTAGCGGCGCGCGAGCTCGCGGTTCCCGGACTGCAGTTCAAGGGTCCCGAGATTGGCGTAGGTGCCCGGCTCTTTCGGGTCGACGCGGATCGAGGTCTGGAAGGCGGTCCGCGCCTCCTCGCGCTGACCCATTTCCGCGAGGGTGGCGCCAATCAGGTTGTGCGCCTTGGCGTGGTTCGGCTCGATGGCGACGGCGTTTCTTGCCGCCTGGAGGGCCGCGACCGCGCGGTTCTGCAGGAAGAACAGCGATGCGGAGTAGTAGTGCGCCCACGCGTTGCGGGGGGCTTCCTGCAGCAGGCGATTGGCCACCGGTTCGAGCCGCCTGGCATCGCCGATATCCGCCAGGACCGAGGCGAGCTGCTCGAGCGCCGCAACGTTGCCTGGGTCCGCCTGCAGCATTTCAGTGGGAATCCGGATTGCGGCCTCGACGTTCCCCTGCGAGGTCAGGACGCGCGACAGTGCCAGCCGCGCGGCGGTGTGCGACGGATTGGCGGCAAGCTTCGTCAGCAATGCCTGGGCGTCCGCAATCCGATTCACTGACGCCGCGGCTCGCACCAGTCCATCGAGCGCCTCGGGATCGTTGGGATTGGCTTCGAGCGCGCGGGTCAGGTCCTCGGATGCCGGCTCAAAGGCGTCGGCCTTGAAGAACATCAGGCCCCGGTCGCGCCAGTCAGACGGCGATGCCGCGGCGAGGGCTGCCGCGACGGTGGTCGGCTTGGTGGTGCTGGCGGCCAGTGCGCGCAGCGCCGAGGCATTGTCATCGCGCGCCGTCCCGAAAATGCTGCGCGGGCCGGAGAACTCCAGCGCCGAGCGGTTGTCGGTCTGCAACGGCGCGCCGCTGGTCCAGGCGCGCAGGGCTTCGCCCTCGGCGACGAACAGCGACAGCAGTGAGAAGGGGTTGCGCACGCCCACGCTGGCGAGATCATCGGCGACGCCAGGACGCCGCATGGCGTCGGCGAGTCCGGCGATGCGCGCATCGAGCGGATCCGTTGAGCCGACCAGCAGCACGTCGGCTTCACCGACCAGCCACATCGTCCCGTCAGGGAACACCGACAGGAACGTCGCGACAATCGATTTCAGGTCGGCGCTGCTGATGTCGTAGGTGTGCGCCCACTGGCAGAGCACGCCGCCGGGGGCGAGCCGGGCTCGTGCGCCTTCAAAGAACTCGCGCGTGAACAACGACGCGATGCCGGCCATCCAGGGATTCGACGGCTCGGAGACGATCATGTCGTAGGTCTGGCTGCCGAGCATGAGGTGCGTGCGGCCGTCGCCGACCACCAGCCGCGTCCTGGGATCGGCAAGCGCCTGGTGGTTTTCGGTTTCGAAGAACCGTGACCCATCGACGACTTCCGGAGAAATCTCGATCACCGTGGCCTCGGTCAGCGGATGCCGCAACGCCGACCCCAGCGTCACGCCGCTGCCCAGCCCCAGGATCGCCGCCCGCGTCGGCTGGGGATGCAGCAGCAACGGCAGGTGCGCCAGCAACCGTTGCGTGAGCATGTCACCGGCGTTCGACGCATCGACCTTGCCGTCGATCGCCAGTGACGTGGTGCCGGTGAGCCTGCGGATCGCCACCGTGCCGGTGGCGCCTTCCCGATACGACAGCAACTCGCCGGCGGTGAGCGCGGTCTGCAGCGTCGGTCCGCGCATGGCGAGAGCGTACTTGTACGCGCCGCTGGACAGCAGCGAGCGGTCCCACTCCGGCGCAAACAGGGTGCCAATCAGCACGACCGCCAACAGGACGAAGCCCGCCAGCCGGGCGGTTGACCGCGCCGCCCGCATCAGCACCGCTGCCGCCGCGACGACGCCGAGCGCGGCCACGAGCCGAATGGTGTTGTGCAGGCCTAGCCGGGGAATCAGCGTGAACCCGGCCAACAGGGCTCCGGCGATGGCGCCGAGGGTGTTGACCGCGTAAATCAGGCCGAGATGTTCCGTCACGGTGTCGTCACCGCCACCCGCCATCGCCACGGCGAACGGGAAGGCGGCGCCGAACGCGATGGTCATCGGCAGGAGAAGTCCCGCCACCAGCAGCACTTGGCGCTGCAGCACTTCGTCGAAGCGCACCTCCGGCTGCGACACGATCTCCGCAATCGTCCACAGCGCCCAGTCAACGCCGGCCGCCGCCGCGATCGCCAGGCCGGTGCTGATCAGCAGCGCGCACGACAGCCCGATGGCCGCATTCGCCCGGGTCGCAATCCGCGAGCCGATCGCCGCGCCGATTGCGATGCCGATGATGAAGATTGCGACGACGGTGCTGAAGGCATACGTCGTGGGCCCGAGAATCTGCACCAGCAGGCGCGTCCATACGACCTGCAGCGTGAGCGAGGCGAAGCCGCTCACCCCGAGCGCAAGCGCGGCGGGGATGGCAGATCGGGGATCAGGGATGAGGGATCGGGCATCGGGGCGCCGCCCCGCTCCCTGATCCCCGATCCCTGATCCCTGATCCCTGATCCCGCTTCTCACAATCGTCCACGCGCCAGCGGCGGCGATGAGATTCAGCGCCACGCCGACCCACGTGGTGCCCTGCAGTCCCAGCAGCGGAATCAGCAGGAAGCCGGCCAGCACGGCACCTCCGGCGGCGCCCAGTGTATTGGCGGCGTACAGACCGCCGGCCTCCCTGGCGGCGTTGGATGCGTGCCGCACCATCCAGCGCGACGCGATCGGAAAGGTCGCGCCCATGCAGGCAGCCGGCAGGCAGAGCAGGGCGATGCAGGTGACCAGCCGGGTCACGCCGAAGGCGGCTCCGCCGTGACCATCGGCGTAGGTGGCGGCCAGCAGCGGCCGGGCGGCGGTGAGCAGCAGCGGGATGGCCAGCGCGATCGCGGCGATGGCGACCTCGAGCCAGGCGTAGATCGCCAGCGCCCGCCGGGGTTCCAACCGGCGCGCGTAGCGTCCGGCCGCGCCGGCACCGGCGGCGAGTCCGACCATGAATGCCGCCAGGACGGTGCTGGCCGCGGCCAGGCCGTGGCCCATCTGCAGGGTCAGCAGGCGGG
>Ga0194120_10004845_pt1 | contig 20301 bp, 16 predicted proteins | sample TA2MahCa65mmetaG_FD_148642 | JGI IMG/M metagenome (GOLD analysis project Ga0194120, IMG submission 148642) | Freshwater microbial communities from Lake Tanganyika, Tanzania - TA2015019 Mahale Deep Cast 65m | ecosystem: Environmental > Aquatic > Freshwater > Lake | place: Tanzania: Lake... | reverse complement strand
CCAGCGACCAAAAGCGTCACCAGCGGAATCCCGCCGATATCAGCCAACTGCGACAACACTGGGAAGTCCACAAGTGGCTGCGCAAACGCGAACCACGGATAGCCGTGAAAGATCACCGTGCCCTGCAGCCACTCCAAAGTGATGAGAGTGGCAGGAAGACGGATCGCACGCGGAAGGTGGCGCCCGATGAAACCGTGTCGCGTTCGCCGCATGATCCAGACGGCAGCGACTGCATACAGGGCGAGATATCCGCAGAGCACGGGATACCCAGCGACCGTCACGCCGATCATCCAGCGGTGCAGCCACAACCACACCGCCAGCGCACTCGCATAGAGCACCCACCACATGTGATGCGGCAACCGATCGCTGCTTGCAAGCAGCGCCCACCCGAGTGGAGTGATGAGCGCAAGGGGCCAGAGCGAAAATGGCGGGAACGCCAACGCCAGACAGATGGGCGTCAACACGCAGAAGAGCAGTGCGAGCGGCGTCGACGGAACAAGTGTGCCCGCCCCGATCGAGGGTTGGACGTTCACGTCAGTTGCCCGAATAGTCGATGATGCGGCTGATCTCACTGCGCAGGTTCGCTCGGTGGACGATTCGATCGACGAAGCCTGCGTCAAGCAGGAACTCGCTGGTTTGGAAACCCTCGGGCAACTCCTGACGGATCGTCTGCCGCACCACGCGCGGTCCCGCGAAACCGATGAGCGCCTTGGGTTCGGCGAAGATCACATCGCCGAGCATCGCGAAGCTTGCCGTCACGCCGCCCGTGGTCGGGTCTGTCAGCACCGAGATGAAGAGTCCACCGGCGCTGTCGAGTCGTGCAAGCGCTGCGCTTGTCTTTGCCATCTGCATGAGCGAGAACCCAGATTCCTGCATGCGCGCACCGCCCGAACAACTCACCACGATCAGTGGCAGCCGCTCCGCGAGCGCCGCCTCGACGGCACAGGTCACCTTTTCACCCACGACCGAGCCCATCGACCCTGCAAGGAAGTTGAAATCCAGCACAGCCAGCACCACGCGCCTGCCCTTGATGAAGCCCTGCCCCACGTGTGCGCCATCGGGCGAACCAGTGGCTCGCTGCGCCTGCTCAAGGCGCTCCGGATAGGGCTTCAGGTCCACAAACTTCAGCGGATCCGATGGCGCCAGATCCGCCTGCAGCGGTTCGAAGGTGCCGAGATCAAGCAGCTGCTCAACGCGCTGCTTGCCACCGATCCGCATGTGGTAGTCGCACTTGGGGCAGACCATGAGGTTCTGTTCGACCGCCTTGCGAAAGAGCGTTTCGCTGCACGCGGGGCACTGCATCCAAAGCCCATCGGGCACCGCACGCTTGGTCGCGGGAGCCGCTGCCACATCCCATGTCGGCTGAGCCATGCGTGTCATCCTATCGACCCCGAATCCCACGAGCGCCTCGAATCGAAGCGATCGCCGCACGGCGGTTCGTTGCACCGAAGACATGCGCGCCCGCCACCAGCGTGTCGCATCCCGCATCTCGGCAGGCAACTGCAGTGTCCGGTGCGATGCCACCGTCCATCTCAACACGGCGAAGCGGTCCGCACCGCGTGCGGATGGCGCGGACCTTCGGAAGCGACGATCGCATGAACGCCTGTCCGCCGAAACCGGGCTCGACACTCATGACGAGAAAGAGATCTGCTTCATCCAAGACGGGCGCGAGCGCCGTCCAGGGCGTCTTTGGCTTGATGGCAATGCCTGCGGTGAGCCCCGATTCCCTGATGCGCCGCAGCAGCGCGCGCGGCTTGCGTTCCACCTCCAAGTGGAAAGTGATGTTGTTCGCCCCCGCGCGCACAAACGGATCGATGAAATCCCGTGGATTCCCGATCATCAGGTGCACATCAATCCACACTCGCGGCGCCGCGCGGCGCACCGCAGCACAAATCGCCGGCCCCATGGAAAGGTTTGGCACAAAGTGCCCGTCCATGATGTCGACATGGATGTAATCGGCGCCACTGCGCACGACATCACGAACCTCCGCACCAAGGCAGGTGAAGTCAGCCGAGAGGATCGATGGACCAACGAGCGGCGCAGTCAGAGGACCGCGGAACAGACACACATCGGCAGCCGCCACGTTGCCTCGCCTCACGCCGCGCTGAGAACGCGCCATCAGGGCTTCGCTGGAACAGTCTCAACCGGTCCTTTGGGCGTCCCGACAGGCACCTGTGCGGTCTCCGGCACCTTCACCTTGACGCCCTTCTTCAGCGCCAGTTCGTAGGCATCCAGCGTCGCCTTGAATGCAGCCTTCCGACTCGGGCTGGCGATGCGATAGGCCTTCTTCTGAGAATCCACTGCCTTCGCGAAATCGCCGCGCGCGTACTCCACGCCTGCGACTGTCGCAAGCGCCGTCGGATCATTCTTTCCTGCGATCTTCAGCATCGCCTCTGCCGCCTGCATGGCAAGGTCATAGTCGTAACTCTTGTTCGCGGGATCCGAAGAGAGCGCGACTGCAAGATCACGCAGTGCCGCCGCATCGCCGAGCGCGACGAGCCCCTTCAGAAGTTCCGCCGCGTACGCCTTCGCGCCCGCTTCGTTGCCCTCATCGTTCAACATCACGCCGTACTTCTCGATGGCGATCGGCGCAAAAATCGCGGGGTCCAAGGCGATCACTTCATCAAAGCGCTTGTACCCATCCTTGTAGTTCTTGGTTCCAATCGCGCGGCGTGCCGCATCGAGCAGAGGCTGCGCCTTCTTCGTCAGCACGGGGTCGTAGCGTCCCGTCAGTGACAGGCGCACTGCCGTCTCGAACTCAGGTGCCATGGGATGCCCGATGTAGACGACCTTGCCTGCTGTCTGCCCCGCCTGCACCGTTGTCACGAACGCGCACGGGATTCCCTTCTGTCCCGATGCAACCATGAATGCATCGTTCACCTTCTTCTCCGTGTCGATCGCAACGGGATAGGACATCTCGGAGCCGCGCTTCTTGACGAACGGCTCAACCTTGGAACGCTTCTCGTCGCTGACGCCAACCACCACCAGTCCCTGATCCTTGTACGACTCGTACATCTCGTTGATGTGAGGAATCGACTTGAGGCATGGACCGCACCAGGTTGCCCAGAACTCCACGACCAGCACCTTGGTGCCTGACGCAGACATGTCCTCGATGCTGCCCTGAACGAAGTCAAGACCATCGAGCGTCGGCGTCGCATCACCGACGGCGAGTTTCTTCTGATCCTGCGGACCCACTGGCGCAAGACCGAGTGTGGCGACGAGCGTGAGAGCCAAGATGGATGTGGTTCGGATCATGGCGGTGCCTCCGTTGGTTGCGTGGCTCAACTATAGCTTGGCTCGGACTGCCGATCGATGGCTTTGAGACACTCGAATGACTTGCCCTCGAGCATCTCCAGCGAGGCACCGCCACCCGTGGAGATGTGGCTGAACCCAGACGCATGCCCGCCAGCCTCGACCGCAGCAGCGGTATCGCCTCCACCGGCCACACTGGTGGCACCCGCCGTGGTCGCGCGAACTACAGCGGCAGCGACAGCTGAAGTCCCTGCATCGAAAGGCTTCCACTCGAACGCGCCGAGCGGACCATTCCAAAGGATGGTGCGCGCCGCCGCCACCACCTGCGCGTAGTGCGCGGCAGTCGCTGGTCCGATGTCGAGCCCCATCTGGTCTGCGGCGATTGCACCAACGGCGACGCGCGTTGCCACACCCTCCTTCAGTTCCGCGCCGCACACATGGTCCGTTGGCAACTCGATCCGCGTGCGGCCGCCCGCCGCGAGTTGGAGAATCTCCAGAGCCTGCCCGAGCATGTCATCCTGAACGCGCGACCGCCCGACTGCGACACCCTGCGCCTTCAGGAAGGTGTACGCCATGGCGCCGCCGACAAGAATCGAGTCCACGCGTCCGATGAGATTGCGCAGTGCAGCCAACTTGTCCGAAACCTTCGCGCCGCCGATGATCGCCACAAATGGTCGCTCGGGCTTTTCCAGAACGCCCTGCAGGAATCGGATCTCACGGTCCAGCAGCAGTCCCGTCACGGTCGGCTTGCCCGCTGCGCGGAACGCGAGCGGAAGCGCGTGCATGGAAGCATCGGTGCGATGCGACGCGCCAAAGGCATCGTTGCAGTACACATCGGCGGTCGTCGCCAAATGCGCGGCCAGTGCGGCATCGCCCTTCTTCTCCCCCTTCTCAAAGCGCAAGTTCTCGAGCAGGAGAACCTCCCCCGCCTTGAGTGCGCGCGCGGCGTTGGCCGCTTCCGCATCCGTGCAGCGCGTTCCGACAAGCCGCAGTCCAGCAAGATGCGGAGACAATTCCCGCAGGCGCGCCGCGATGGGTGCCATCGAGAACGGCGCCTCATGCCCCTTCCCCTCGGGTCGACCGAGGTGCGAAGCCAAAATCACGCTGCCGCCGCGCTTCAGCACGGATTCGATCGTCGGAATGGTGAGGCGAATACGGCGGTCATCGCTGATACGCCCATCATCCTCTTGCGGAACGTTGAAATCCGCACGGATGAACACGCGCTTTCCGGCCACGGCCGTTTGGTCAATCCTGGAGAGTGCCATCGAGAAGAGGGTACAACCACTCCGCGTGAATCCCGCACGGGTCATCCTCATTGTCGGACCAACGGCGAGCGGCAAGAGCGCGCTGGCGATGGCCGCCGCGCGCCGTATCGCGGGCGCCGAGATCCTCACTGCCGACTCCATGCAGATCTACCGCGGCATGGACATCGGCACGGCGAAACCCTCCAGCGCGCTGCGCGCAGAGATCCCGCACCATCTCATCGACATCGCGGATCCGCATGCCTCGGGGTTCACCGTCGAGAACTGGCTGAACGCTGCCCGCGAACTGCTCACCACACTCGCGGCAAACGGGAGAACCGCCATCATTGTTGGCGGCACCAACCTCTATGTGCAGGCACTCCTGTCGGGACTGTTCGAGGGTCCGCCGGCGGATCCCGAACTCCGCGCTCGCCTGCAGGCACTTGGAACGGATGCGCTTCATGCGCAGCTGCAGCAGGTCGATCCCGCTGCCGCTGCGCGCATTCACTGGAACGATGCGCGGCGCTTGATCCGTGCGCTTGAAGTGCATGCGCTCACGGGTCGCCCGCTCTCGGAGCATCAGCGGCAGTGGCACGCGGCGCCACATGTGCTTCCCGATGGTTGGCGTTGCATCGGACTGCTGCCCGACAGCGCTGCCAATGCGCGGGCCATCAATGCGAGAGTCGTTCACATGATGGAGGCAGGGCTCTTGGATGAGGTCCGCGCACTCCTCGCACGCGGCGCGCTCGGGGCGCAGGCGGCGGAAGCTGTCGGCTACCGAGAACTCTCCTTGCATCTGCGCGGGCAGCGGCGACTTGAGGATGCGATCGAGGACACGAAGCAGAAGACGCGGCGACTTGCGCGGCAACAGCGCACATGGCTTCGGCGCTTCCGACAGATTCCTGGCTCAGTCTGGTCGAACGACCTCCTCGACGATGCGCAGGCAGAAAAATTTTTCGCGAATGTTCTCGGACGAGAGATCGCGTGAGTTTTGCGGTAAAAACCCACTTTTTGGGGATTTCATTGGCGAGCCCTCCCCCACTCTGCCGATGGGCTTGCGCTTGACTTTCGTTTCCAACGCTGCATGATGCCGCCCTTTCATGGCCAAGAAATCCACCACGACGAGCAAGAAAGCAGAGAAGCGCGCCGCTCCAAAGTTCAGTGTGGGCGATCAATTGGTCATCGTGGAGAGTCCCGCCAAGGCAAAGACCATCGCCAAGTACCTCGGGCCGGGGTTCAGGGTGGAGGCGTCCATCGGACACATTCGGGACCTGCCGCCGCGAGCGCCCAAGGGCAGCAAACAGCGGGTGCCTGGCGTTGATCTTGGCAACAACTTCGAGCCCACCTATGTCGTGGACGAAGATCAAAAGTCGCGAGTCGCCAACCTGTGCAAAATGGCCAAGAGCGCCAGCAGCATCTGGTTCGCGACCGATCTCGACCGTGAAGGTGAGGCGATCGCATGGCATCTCGCGGAGCTGCTCGATGTGGATCCTCGCGAGGCGAAGCGAGTGGAGTTCGATGAAATCACGAAGTCCGCGATTCTCAAGGCGTTTCAGGAGCCGCGCGCCATCGATCTCGATCGGGTGAACGCGCAGCAGGCGCGCCGCATCCTCGACCGCATCGTGGGCTACATGGTCAGCCCAGTGCTCTGGAAGAAGGTGGCGGGTGGACTGAGTGCCGGGCGCGTGCAGAGTGTCGCCCTGAAACTGATCGTGGACCGCGAGCGGGAGATCCGCAGCTTCCAGCCCGATGAATACTGGAAAGTCGAGGCGGCAATGACTCCAGACAAAGCGCGCGGTCAGGCGCTCGCGAAGGAGTGGGACGCCTTCCTCGCCCAGCGCGACGAGCGCGGCAAGGGACCAACGGTCAAGGAGCAAGCGCACTGGCTTGCGGAGCGCAGCGGCATCGAGTGCGAACTCCTGCAGGTGGGCGGCAAGCCCGTCGACCTGCGCCGCGAGGTTCCCAAGTACGAGGATCTCGCCGATTTCGGCACTGCGAAGTGTGCAGTCGATGTGCCGGCGTGGGTTCTTCGCAAGGTGGATGAAGACAAGTCAAACAAGACACCGATCCCACAGCCGGCGAACTGGTACGACGCTGGCGAGGCCCTCGCGGCTCAAGTGAAGTCCGTGGCGGAGGCCGTAGGGCTTGAGGATGTGACCATCGCCATCGCGCCGAAGGCACCGACCATCGACTTGCGCGGTGAGGACGAGCCTGTCGGATTCGCACGCTGGCAGCGAGTTGTTCGCGGCACCATCGGCGCTGGAGTCCGCTACAAGGTTCGAAGCATTGAGAAGAGTGCAACGAGCAGCCGACCGAGGGCTCCTTTCATCACAAGCACGCTCCAGTCAAGTGCCAGCTACTCACTCGGCTTCGCAGCCAAGAAAACCATGAGCGCGGCGCAGAAGCTGTACATGGGCGTCAGCGTTCCAGGCGAAGGCAGCGTCGGACTTATCACGTACATGCGAACGGACAGCACAAACCTGAGTGGCGAAGCCATCGGTGCCGTGCGTGCGTTCATCGAGAAGCATTACGGTGCGAAGTATTTGCCGGAGAAGCCACGCTTCTACGGCTCGAGCAACAAGAGTGCGCAAGAGGCGCATGAGGCGATCCGTCCCACGAGCGTGCTGCGAACGCCGGAGCGTCTGCGCGGCGCACTTCCGGATGATCAGTGGCGGATCTACAACCTCATTTGGCAGCGGTTTGTCGCCTGCCAGATGACGGACGCGCAGTACGAGTCGACTGCCGTCCTCCTCGAACGGAGCGACAAGGCAACAGGCGCCGTCTTCAAGGCGACGGGGCGCGTGGAGGTGTTTGATGGATTCACGGCAACCGGCATCCGCGGCGACGGCGATGATCAGGAACTCCCTCCCCTGAAGGAGGGGCAGGAGATGGCGCCATTCTGGCTCTCGCCATCACAGAGGTTCACCTCGCCGCCTGGGCGTTTCAGCGAAGCGAGCCTCGTCCGTGAACTGGAGAAGCAAGGCATTGGGCGCCCATCAACCTACGCATCGATCATCGGCACGATCGAGGAGCGAAAGTATGTGGAGCAAGTGAGCCGCTCGTTCCATGCGACGGACATCGGGATGGCCGTGTGCACTTTCCTTGAGCAGCCGTTCAAGGAGGGCTTTATGGATGTGGGCTACACGCGGCGCATCGAGGAGGAGTTCGACGACATCGCGCAGGGCAAAGTCGAGTGGCACGCCATGCTGCGGCAGTTCTATAGCCCCTTCGAGTCGGTGGTGGCTGGACTGATGAAGGTGGATCATGTCAAGAAAGAAGCGGAGCCATCGCCGTATGCGTGCCCGATGTGCGGTCGTCGCTGCGAGTACCGCCTCGGCAAGACGGGAAAGTTCCTCTCATGCAGTGGCTTCTCAGAGAAGGTGCGCGTGAAGCAACCGCCAACCAAGACTGGAAAGGCTCGCAAACCAAAGGAAGAGCCCGCCTGCACCTATGCGGCTCCGGTCAACAGACAGGGCAAGCCGCTGCTTCCCGAGCGGGTCGACATCAAGTGCCCCATCGATGGCGCGCAGATGGTGCTGCGCACGGGTCGCTTCGGCGATTTCCTGACGAGCAGCAACTCGGAGACCAAGTTCATTCTGAACGTCGACCGCAAGGGGTGCGTGAGATTCCCATCACCCAAGCCATACCTGACTGATCTCCCCTGCCCCAAATGCGGCACCGCGATGAATCTGCGTAGGGGCAAGCGTGGTCCGTGGCTCGGCTGCAGTGCATTCCCGAAGTGCCGCGGACGGGAAAGTTGGACAAAGATTGACAAGAAGAAGCAGACGTCGCTCGAGAAGGCGCTTGCACTGCACGAGGCGAGTCAGCCGAAGTTCGAGATCACGACGATGTCGGGAGAACCCATCACGGAAGGCACCCCCGTGGTGGCGCTTCTGGTGCCGAGTGGAGAAGCGCAGTTGAAACTGCATCCCGATTTTGCGCGAGAGCAGAGCACCCGCGGCGCCGTCGCTTGAACGCAGTCACCCTCACGGGCACGCGTTCTCTCTCACTCACTGTGCGGCTGGCTTTCGCCCTGGATACGCAAGCAGCACCAGCCCGAAACAGCCGAGCGCCATCCACATGGGAACGCTGAAGAGCTTCTGGTAGTCCATCGACCCGCCCTGTGAGGCCCATCCCCCCACGATGTCTGCGGCGAAGATGCTGCCGACAATCGTGCCGATGCCGACAATCACAAGATTGAAGAGATTCTGCGCAGTGGCACGCACGTCCGTGGTGGTGTGTTCATCCACGATCATGAACGCCACAAAGATGAAGCATCCGAAGCACAGTCCGTGCAGCGCGATGCCGGCGATGACGAAGGGCAGCGATGGCGCGTAGGCCCAGAGTGCCATGCGAGCCGCGTACGCGGCAAGCCCGATCAGCAGAAGCTGTTTGCGCGAAAGGACTTTTGTGAGAAGCGGCATCGCCGCGAGGACGAGAATCTCGGTCATCTGACCGATGGTCATCAGTCCGCCGCCCACGCCGAAGATCTGGCTGATGGCGTTGTCGAACCAGGTCTTCTCCCCCACCTTCGCCTGCACACCGCTGATGAAGCCATCCGCCTGCACGAAATAGAACTGATGGATCACGCTGACGGGCACCGCCACGATGAACAGCAGCAGGAGCGGCTGTCGCAAGATTTCGCCAAACGCCTCCAACCACGCGGTGTTCTGCTTCGCATCCTTGGTCGGCGGTGTGTGGGGCAGCGTGAAGCAGTAGAGCCCCATGAGCACTCCAATGGCCGCACTCACGTGGAACGCGACAGCACGACCGGCGTTCTGTACTGCGGCGATCTCCTCGGGTGATCCGCTCGCGGGCGTGTACAGGCGAAAGAGAATCTGCCCCACCGTGATGCCGACGGCAATCCAGCCAAGCGTTCCCCACAGGCGCACGGGACCAAAGTCCTGGTCGCGGTTGGGCAGGTGGGCAAATGCCAGCGAATTGGTCAGCGCCATGGTTGGCGCGTAGACGAATCCATACAGAGCCGACAATCCGAGGAATGTGTTGAAGTCGCTCGTCACGCCCATCAGGTACACGAGGACTGCGCCGACAAGATGACTCACACCCAGGATCTTTTGCGTGGCGAAGGTGCGGTCTGCAAGTTGTCCTGCGATGAAGGGACCGAGGAGCGCCCCGATGGCTCCGGCCGAGAAGCAGTACCCAACCTGTGCGCCCGTGAACTTGAGATGCCCGCTCAGATAGGCGTACAGCACGGGCAGCCATGCGCCCCATGTCGCATACTGCAGCAGCATCATGATCGAGAGGCGTGAACGCAGGTACACGATCGGTACGGTGGCTGCAGAGGCGTTGGTCGGGGACATGGTCATCGGCGCGGAGAATAATGCCGTCGGCTGAACGCGTGGTGAGTGATCTGGGCACGGTCGCCGCTACACTTGGCGCATGCAGGATCGCAGGCAAACTCGGCAAGTCACCATCGGCGATGACCGCGTGGGACGCGTCACCATCGGCGGCGGCGCACCCATACGCGTACAGACCATGACCGCCGGGTACACCCATGACATCGACGCATGTGTCGCCGAGATCGAGCGTTACCGTGCGGCAGGCGCCGATGTGGTTCGCGTGGCCGTCCCCGAGCGCAAGGACACGGAAGCGCTCAAGGAGATTCTCAAGCAGGTGCGCATCCCCATCGTGGCCGATGTGCACTTCCACTATCAGCGCGCGCTTGAAGCCGTCGAGGCGGGCATCCACAAGATTCGCCTGAATCCGGGCAACATCAACGACCGCGATCAGGTCAACAAGGTGATCGATGCGTGCAAGGAGCGGCGCATCCCGATCCGCATCGGCGTGAATGAGGGATCCATCATCGAGCGCAAGGACAAGCAGCGGCGCATGGAGGAACTCGGCAAGTACTTCGCGGGTCACCGCTCGGGACACCTGCTGGCACTCATGATCGCCAAACTCGAAGAGTACGTCGACATCTTCCGCGATCGAGACTTCCACGACATTGTCATCAGCGCCAAGAGCATGGATGCGGCACTGGTCATTGACATCTATACGGAGATCGCGGCACGTTTCGATTACCCGCTGCACCTCGGTGTCACGCACGCTGGCACCAAGGACAGTGGCGCCATCCGCAGCGTGGTCGCACTCGGCACCCTCATCGCCAACGGCATCGGTGATACGGTGCGCATCTCGTACGCCAGCGATCACATCGACGAGGTGAAGGACGCACTCGAGATGCTCTACTGCCTCGGCAAGCGTGAACGCAAGGGCGTTGATCTCATCGCCTGCCCCACCTGCGGTCGGATTCAGGTCGATCTGTTCACCCTGGTGAAGGAAGTCGAGCGCACTCTGATGCCGGAGATTGAACTGCCCATCAAGGTCGCCGTCATGGGCTGCATCGTGAACGGTCCAGGCGAGGCGGAGGGCGCGGACGTCGCCGTCTTCGCGGGCGACCGCCGAGGCATCATCTATGTGCAGGGCGAACGGGTTGCGAACGTCGAGGAAGGCGAGATCCTTCCGCGCCTGCTGAAGGAAGTGAAGGAGTTCGAGTCGCGAGTCAAGGCTGGCAAGGCAAAGCTCGGCGAGAAGCGTGTGGAAATCCTCCCGCCTGCCCCGATTGGCGAACTCGGCAGCGGACACGCCAAGATTGCCGCGGGTCAGGTGGAGCAGTTGACGATCGGGCGAAGTTGATCGAACCAGTGCCCAGCGGCACACGAATCGCATTGCAAGGAGATCAGCGCATGAAGCGACTCACGAACTCGAATCGGCCCATCAGCGACCGGAGTGGACGGGCGTTCACCATCGTCGAACTCCTCGTGGTGATCTCCGTCATCGGGCTGCTCCTTGGACTGCTGATTGGCGGTCTGCGAGCAGCGATCACTTCGGGCAAGCAGACCAAGGAAGCCAATCGACTGAAGCAAGTACTGCTCGCGTGGCAGATGTACTGCAATCAGTATGAAGATCGCCTGCTCCCTGGTTATCTCGAGCAGTGCATGGGCGAGGATGGAGTCCAAACGGGACCGCAGGGCGGCGCATCGTGGCAGGTGCGTTTTCGAAACAAGCAAGGACAGGAACTGGCACCCGAACTTTGTCAGGCGTACCCGTGGCGCCTCGCACCATTCCTTGATTACAACTACGACGCGATCCTCGGGTGGCGTCTCGACATCGCTGAAGATCTCGATACCGCACTCGCCTTGGAAACGGATCAGGTCCAAGATCTGCCCGTGTGCCTCGCGTCCGTTGGCGCGAACATGGATGGCGCTGGCACCGAACTGCAACCCGCGTTCGGCTACAACGCCTACTACCTCGGTGGATGGTGGCGTTGGCTGAACAACGCGCCGGTACTGACATTCGCGCAGTCCACGCAGACGCAGGGCGGCACGAGCGGCACCAATGCAGGGAGCGTGACGGCGTTGGCCCAATCCAACATCAGTCGCCCTGCCGAGATTGTTGCGTTCTGTGGGAGCACTTTCCTGAACGCATCATCCAATCCCTATGACAAACTGAATGACACCCTGCCTGGTGCCCCATGGGTTGTTCCACACAAGTTGGGACCAACGGATGTGTGGGGCTTTGGTGGAGCCGTTCTGGAGTCGGTCACGCTGAATTCGGAGGGCAACCCCGGCGACGATGCGCTCTCCGCCGCCGTGCCTACGGTGTTCCGTGCCTGGCTTTCGCCTGGACCGCGGGTGCTTGCCGCACCTGCTCCGCAAGGCGACATCGGTCACCTGATGGTCTATCAGAGCCAAGCGGTTCCTTTCGAGCGCTACGGCAAGGCAGTATCGGTCGGCTGCTGCGATGTGAGTGTCAAGTTTCTCACACTCAAGGCGCTGAACGACCTTCGCTTGTGGGTCCCCGCTGCCGACACTGCACAGTTCTCCCACACAAACTGAGATTGCCCCCGACCTTTCGCGCCCGATCAGCGACTGCCCACGTGGCACGTCTGCCACTGTCACCCGTTTGGGTAATCCGCCTCCAGCGCCGCGCTCGCGATCGTCACATCGTCGGCGTACTTGATCCCGTTCGCATGCTGCTGGAGGCAGTTCATGAGACGCTCGACGTCCTCACTGCACGATCGGCTGCCCGCCAGTGCTGCGGTGACCCTCGCTGACCCGAGCATCTCGCCCTCGGCATTGCGCTGCTCTTCGACCCCATCGCTGAAGATGACGAGCCGGTCCCCCTGCGTGAGCGGAATGTCATTGAGTTCGTAGTCGAAACCCTCCACAACACCGATGGGCACACCACCCGACAGCTGCCCGCTCCGCACCGCGCCTGAGTGATCAACGATCCGCAGATACGCATGTCCCGCATCAACGATGCGCGCGCGGCGAAGGGCGGCGTCCATATTCGCCATGACAAGCGTGGCAAACTGCCCCGAGACCGCGCGGGCGCAAACAAAATCCGATAGATCACGGACAGCCTTCACGGGCGTGACCCCGGCTGACAGCGATGCATCCAGATGCGCCGTCATCGCTGCCATCAGCAGGCCAGGTCCAAGCCCCTTGCCGCTGACATCACCAAGACACAGGGTCAAACCAACGCCATCCGGGGAGACGTGGGTGGCGAAGATGTCGCCAGCCACCACTTCGCCAGGAAGCGAGAGCATCTTCCACACCACGCCATTCTTGCACCCTGCCTGTGCGCCCATCATGCGCTCCTGCACCTGACGCGCGCTGTTCAACTCTTCGAGCAGATCACGCTGGCGCTCTTCCATGTCGCGCTGCCGCAAGCGAGCGAACGCCACACCGCACCACCGCCCCATCGCTTGTGCAAAGGAGAGCACCTGATCGAAGTCCACCTTGCCCACGAACTCATCCAGGTAGAGGCATGTGTCGACTACGGATCCGGAGGGAATTGGAACGCATACCGCTTCGTTCACCCCGGACCCGATCATGCTCTGCGATGGGGAGTTTGAGAAGTCATCACGCAGACAGACGGGCCTGCCTTCCAGCGCCGCGCGGATGAGCGTGCGGCTGAGCGGACGGATCTTCGAGGAATCCTTCGGCCACTCGGAGACCACCGTCACATGTTGCGCCTGCGGATCACACCGAATCACAAGTGCGCGCTCACACTGCGTTCCATCCACGCACGAGCGAACCACCTGCTCGGCACAGATGGCTTCCGCGTCGCCAGAGTAGATCGACACCGATGCGGAAATGAGCAGCTCAAGCATCCGCTGCGAGTCGCTGCGGGCAGGCGCACTCTCCATCACCTGCACGGACGATGGTTCCACTCCCGCATCTTGCACCATCGTGGTCGACTCGGGCATCTGATCGCCCACATCCACACGAAGGGACCAGTGAATCACGCCGATGCGGTCGCCGTTTCGAAGAGCAACAGGATGGCGCGGCTCAAGCTTGGTGCCGTTGAGCATGGTGCCGTGACGGCTACCAAGATCGCTCACCGTCCACTTGCCATTGATCACGCCGATCGCGAAGTGCTGCCGCGAGACGGACGGATGGTCAATGCGCAGGTTCGCACCTGTCGACCGCCCCGCCACAAACGACTTGGTCCCCGATTGCAGCACCACGGGCGATGCGGGACACCCCCCAAGTGGAACGATGGTGCACGGCAGTTCGCTCATCAGGCGTCACTCATCCTGCCATCACTCTCAGGACAGCACCGATTCCGTCGTCCGCTCCGTGGACACAGCTTCGCCCCTCCGCAGCGACGAGTCCGGGTCGCCACCATGGCGTTCCACGCCGAGTTTCGCGCTTGCCACCAGACCTTCCATGATGCCGATCGCCTTGTCCGAGTGCGAACGGAAATACATGTACGGGAAGAGCGAAATGAGAGCGACCACCAGACCGCTTGCGGTCGCCACAAGTGCCTCTGCGATGCCCGCAGAGACCAGTCGCGGATCGCTCAGCGTGTCCTTGCCTCCAAGCAGTTCGAAGCTGCGGATGATGCCTGACACGGTGCCGAGAATCCCGAGCATCGGAGCAGCCGTGACGATCGTCGAAAGAATGTTGAGGAACCGCTCCAGCCGCGGGCGTTGCCGCTCGACCGCCGCGATGGCAATCGCATCGGAAGGCCCATCACTTGCAAGATCGGCGGCGACGGCAGCGAACGGTCCCTTGTCTTCCTCGGCAAGCACCAGCACCGTGTCGGCATCATTCATGCGAAGCGCGTTCAGCATCGCGCGGAGCCTGACGCGCGAGCCCCGCGATGCCATGCGGCGCCAGAACCAAGCGCGCTCAACGGTGAGTGTCACCGAAACGATGCTCAACACGAGAAGCGGCCACATGACGACTCCGCCGCGTTCCATCAAAAGATGAAAATTGCTCCACAGGAACTCCATGGATCGGAGCATATCGGAGGACGCGCCCACGCCACGCGGTACACTTCATCGGATGGCAGGCGCGACCGCGTGCGAGCAGGATGTGTTCACCCCCGAACTGCTCGGATCGATCGAGGGCGAACTCGAACGGCATGTCGATGGGGCTGCATATGCGCCCAATCTGCAGGCTGCCGTTCGGCACGCGCTCTTGGGCGGCGGGAAGCGGCTCCGTCCCGTGCTCTCGGTGCGGTGCGCCCAAGCGGTTGGTGGCGCGGTGAGCGATGCCCTCGCGGCAGGTGCTGCGGTCGAGATGGTGCACGCGTTCAGTTTGGTGCATGACGACCTGCCCGCGCTTGACAACGATCGAATGCGGCGAGGACGCCCGACGGTGCACGTCGCGTTCGGCGAAGCGATGGCGATCCTCGCCGGCGATGCGCTTCTTGCGCTGGCGTTCCAGTCCGCCTCCGCGACGCCGCGGCATGCCGACGCTGTTGTTCGGTCGATCGCCTGCGCAACCGCGCAGATGATCAATGGGCAAGTGCTCGACACGCTTGGAGGTCACGCTGCCGAGTCCTCGCCGCTGCAGCGGCTTCACTCGATTCATACCCAGAAGACTGGCGCGCTCATTCGCTGTGCATCCACGGTCGGGGCGATCGCGGGCGGCGCGAATAAGACGCAACTTGAGTCGATCACTCGATGGGGCGAGACGATCGGACTGATGTTCCAAGCGGTCGATGACCTGCTCGATGTCACGCAGTCCGCTGAGCATGTCGGCAAGGCGGTCGGCAAGGACCAGGACGCCGGCAAGCTGACCTACCCCGCGGTGCTTGGCATCGACGCCACACGCGCAGAGATCGACCGATTGCGCGGCTGCGCCGTGGAATCGCTCGCCAAGTTTGGTGCGCCCGCCGATCCGCTGCGGCTCTTGACCGAGTATCTCGCAGGACGCACGCGCTGATCGTCGGGTTTGGAACCTCCGCATGCGGGAACGCGAGTCATCGCTGCCACGATTTCTGATGCCGTCGAGCGGCTGATTTTTCGACACTTTCGGCATCTCGACCCTATACTGAACGCCGCGGCGCAAGCCGAGCCACCGACAACGGAAAGGTCCCATGAGCATTCTGCAGGCCATCCAAACACCCGCCGATCTGAAGGCCCTTTCCCCTGCGCAGCTCCCTCAGCTCTGCCAGGAGATCCGCCACGCCATTTGCGATCAGGTGGCTCGCAGCGGCGGACATCTCGCGCCCAACCTAGGGGTCGTCGAACTGACCGTTGCGATGCACTACGTGTTCGACTTCGCGCACGATCGACTGCTCTTCGATGTTGGTCACCAGTGCTACTCGCACAAGCTTCTGACGGGGCGGCAGCACCTTCTTCCGAAACTCCGTCAGCGTGGCGGCATGTCCGGGTTCCCCGAGCCACGCGAGTCACCCTTCGACCTCTTCTCGGTCGGTCACGCAGGAACCGCAATCTCGACTGCGGTCGGCATGGCGCGTGGCGACACGCTGAACCACGAGGGCTGGTCGCCCGACAACACGGGCGGACGACGCACGGTGGCGGTCATTGGAGATGCGTCGATCGTGAACGGCGTTGCAATGGAGGGGCTCAACAACGCTGGCACGCTCGGTCGGCAGTTCCTCATTGTGCTGAACGACAATGGCATGAGCATTGCGAAGCCACAGGGCGCAATTTCGTCCTACTTCGCTCGACTGCGCCTGTCGCAGACCTACGGCGAGTTCAAGCGCCGCGCGAAGGAGATGGCGACTCGAGTGCCAGGCGGCGAGCGTCTGAAGGACCTCTATCACCGCATGGGCGAGTCATCGAAGGCGTTCATCGCAGAAAACCACTGGTTCGAGCACTTCGGCATCGTGACTGTCGGACCGATCGACGGTCATGACCTTCCCACGCTCATCGAGTTCCTCAACGAGGCGAAGCACTTTGACCACCCGATGGTGCTGCATGTGAAGACGGTCAAGGGCAAGGGCTTCGAGTTTGCGGAGCAGGATTCCTGCACCTTCCACTCGCCGAGCCCGTTCACCTTGGAAACATTGGAAAATGAGGGATGCCGAGTCGAACTGAAGAAGGGCGGACGCTCGTTTACCGCTGCCTTCGGCGATGCCATCGGCGAGCTGATGGCTTCCGATTCGCGCGTCGTGGCATGCACCGCTGCGATGCCAGACGGCACAGGCATCAGCAAGGTCATCGAACGCTTCCCCACGCGCGTCTGGGACAGCGGAATCTGCGAGAGCCATGCGCTCGACATGATGGCTGGTCTCGCCAAGACGGGGTGGAAGCCCTTCTTTGCCGTGTACTCCACTTTCCTGCAGCGCGCATTCGATCAGACCTTCCAAGAGGCCGCGCTGCAGGGTCTGCCGGTTCGTCTGTGCCTTGATCGTGCAGGGCTTGTCGGCGGTGACGGAGCAGTCCACCACGGATTCTGTGATATCGCACTGCTGTCGGTGCTTCCGAAGGCATGCGTGATGGCCGCGATGGACGAGCCGAGCCTCAAGGCGTCTCTGGCGTTCATGGCGGAGTACGGCGAGGGCATCTCGTCCGTGCGTTACCCCCGCGACAATGTGAGCGCGCGCTTTGCCGCCACGCCGTGCCCACCGTTCGAACTCGGGCGCGCACGCCCGCTGATCACGCCGGACCACCCGGATGTGGCCGTGCTTGCCTTCGGCACCTCGGTGATCGATGCGGCGACCGCAATCGACTCGCTCGGGGATGAAGTTTCCGCTGCGCTCTACGACGCTCGCTTCGCAAAGCCAGTCGATGATCGGCTGCTGCGAACGCTCCTTGAAGCGCGCATCCCCATCATCACCGTCGAAGACCACTCGATTCGAGGCGGGTTCGGCAGCAATGTCCTTGATGCGTGCAATCGCCTCGGACTGGATACTCGGCTTGTGACGCGGCTTGCGCTGCCGGACGGGTGGATTTATCAGGGTGAACGCAAGGAGCAACTGATCGAGGCGGGCATCGACCCTGCCACGATCGCTCGCACGCTTCGCCTCGTCGCTGCCGCGCCCGTCGAACGTGCGCCATCGGCAAAGACCGCCACACATCCATCCTGAACGCACCACCAGCCGAGTCGGCTGTGGAACTTTCGGCACCTTCGGCGTTGTCCACGTGCCGCGGTCGTACCGTGGACATCGTGGCTCGTGCAGGACACCAGATGCTTGGCGCACGCGGCGAGGACGCCGGGGCGCAGTGGCTCAGCGCACACGGACTGGTGCTGCTGGCACGGAACATCCGCCGCGGGCGCGACGAGGCGGACCTTGTGTTCAAGGACCCTGCAACCAACCTTCTGATCATCGTGGAGGTCAAGACGCGCACCCAAGCGCGGGCATGGCCCGAGGCGCGCGTCGATGGGGCGAAGTCCGCGGCACTGCTTCGGCTCGCGCACACGGCATGGACCGAAACTCCACAGTGCAGCGGCGTGCGTATCGATGTGCTCGCCGTCAATCTTCCCAAGCGGGGCGATCCCGCCTTCCACTGGTTCAGGGATGCAATCCCCGTCCCACTCGCCTGGTGTCACTCGCGCGGCAGATAGCGCGCGACCGCGATGTCCGTCAGACGCCGAGTCATCTGATCGATGTCATTCGTGACCCACCGGTCCCGCAGGGACGCGAGGTAGCGGTACTGCTCGTACCGCGCCCGCTGCTCCTGCAATCCGCCGCGAATCTTCCGCTGCAGCATCGGATCGAAGATGGGGCGTGCCTCGATGATCTCCTCCGAGAGCAGGCAGAACCAATACACACTCGTGCCACGCTTCACCTCGGTCGTCGGTTTGCCCTGCTCGGCCGCAGCGAGTGCCTTGCGAATGTCCTCGGCCAAGTCGAGCCCTGAAATGCCCGACGGCGGCAACTTGTCCTGCCGCCACACGCCGTCGCGCTCCATGCCAGCGACCTTTGCCACATCGACAAATGACTCACCTCGGGCGAACCGCGCGCGGACATCTTCAAGCATGGCTGTCTCTGACTCCGTCACACGGATTCGACCGATCGTCACGATGGGAGACGGGTCAAACTCCTTCTCCAGAATGCTGTACTGCCGCTCGACATCTCGCCAGCTCACGATCGTGCGCGGCTTCACGCGGCGACTCAGCAGGTTCTGCGCAAGTGCCTCATCGCGGCGCTCCTGCAAGTACTGATCCATCGTCATGCCGAATTGGTCCTGCAGCGACTGCGTTGCCTCCGTGCGATTTCCGCCGTAGCCAGACACGGTCTGTTCCTGCACGCTCTGCAGCCAAGCAAAGAGTCCCTCGCGCATCTCTGTGGTCAACATGCCTTCCGCTTCCGCAATGATGAGTTCGTTGTTGATGTACTGCTCGAAGCGTTCCGCAACCAGCTGCGCGATCATGCGCTGCGCCGCAGCCCGAGGATTCTCAGCCACGATGCGCAGGATGCGATCCTCGATGGACTGCATGAACTTGCTTGCGTAAACGGGCCGCCCATTGATCTGCCCCACGAGGCTGTCCACCGTCCATCGACCGCCCGGCTTGACACGAATGTCCTCCGTCGGTGCGAGCGTTGCCACCGTCTTCTCCGTTCCGTTCGACTCCGTCTGAACGATCGACTTCTGCGTGGTCACCTGCTCGCCGCCACTCTCCTGCTCCACTTCGCTTGTCGATCGCACAGATGGCGGTGCGAAAACACTCGGTGGCACCTGCACGACATCGCTCGGGGATCCTGCGCTCACCTTCGAGTTGAAGTCGCGTGTCCCGACTTCAATCGCTGTTTCGGGTCGATCGACCAGCTTCCTGCATCCCGCGGCGATGACCGCAGCAATCATCACAAGGGCAAGGAGCGTTTGAGATCCGAAAGCCCTGACCATTGGAAGTCTTGACCGACTGGCCACGCGAACAGGCTACCTCGGTGAAAACATCAGTCGACCTATACTTGGCGCATGAGCAATCCAGCCCCCGAACCAAAACTGCACGTCGACAGTGACTGGAAAGCACAGGCGGAAGCTGAACGGGAAAAGCTCAAGAAGATCGATACCGAGCGAACCGAGAAGTCTGCTGCGGGTCCAGACGACCTGCCGCCCGCCGATTTCCGAACCATTGTCGGCATGCTCGCCACGCAGGCGCTCGGCGGGCTCGGCGCCTACGGCGATCCACAGACGCGCCGCGTGGTGGTGGATCTCCCAGCGGCCCAGTTTGCCATCGATCTGCTTGGCGTGCTCGATGCCAAGACCCAGGGCAACCTCACAGCCGAGGAGTCGAAGGAACTGAAGGGCATCCTGACGGAACTGCGCGCTCGATTCGTCCAGTTCGCACAGATGGTCGCAGCACAGGGCGCCAAGGGCGGCGGTGCGCAGCCTCCCATCAGTCCAGCAGCGAGCCAATCAACGGGTGCTGCAGCGCCAGCTCCCAAGAGCAAGATCATTTTCCCCAGTTGACCAAGCCCTCCGTCCCGTTTCAGGGTGCATGCCGCGGGGCCTCGCTCTGTGCTGGATTCGGCGCGACGGAGGCATCCCCTGTATGCCGACGGCGCGCATCACTCTGGATTGGATTCGGCGCGACGGAGGCATCCCCTGTATGCCGACGGCGCGCATCACTCTGGA
>Ga0194120_10004843_pt1 | contig 20311 bp, 17 predicted proteins | sample TA2MahCa65mmetaG_FD_148642 | JGI IMG/M metagenome (GOLD analysis project Ga0194120, IMG submission 148642) | Freshwater microbial communities from Lake Tanganyika, Tanzania - TA2015019 Mahale Deep Cast 65m | ecosystem: Environmental > Aquatic > Freshwater > Lake | place: Tanzania: Lake... | reverse complement strand
CCGCTTCGATGCACTTGCGAATGAGCGCGGGGATCACATGCGATGTGCCGAGGTCGAAGTTGTCGTGCGGTCCGTACAGATTGACGGGCAACACATACGTGGACTTCATGCCGTACTGCTGTCGATACGCGTCGAGCATCACCAGCGCAGCCTTCTTGGCGACGCCGTAGGGGGCGTTGGTCTCCTCTGGGTAGCCGTTCCAGAGGTCGCTCTCACGGAACGGCACCGGCGCGAACTTTGGATAGGCGCAGATCGTGCCGACCTGCACGAACTTCTCCAGCCCGCGCTGGCGAGCATGTTCGATCAGGTGCAGTGCCATCGCCATATTGGCGAAGAAGAATCGGCCTGGGTTCGCCTGATTGGCTCCGATTCCGCCGACCTCCGCGGCGAGGTGAAAAACGATGTCTGGTCGCATGTCGTTGTACATGCGCTGTACGTCGGCTTCGCGTGTCAGATCGAACGATGCGCGACGCGGCACGAGCACATCCGCTGCGCCGATCGCGCGCAGGCGTTCAACCACAACTCGCCCCAAGAAGCCAGCGCCCCCTGTGACCACGATGCGGCGGTTGTGCAAGGGTGAGCGTGCGGTCATAAGCAGTTCGCGCAAAGGTATCCCGCAGCGGGCGCGTCTGCCGACACGAGAGCCCCTCGTCTATCCTGCACGAATGGCGGCAGTTCGTAGGGCACTCATCACCGGTATCACTGGACAGGACGGCAGCTATCTCGCTGAACTCCTGTTGGCGAAGGGCTATGAGGTGCACGGCATCATTCGTCGCAGCTCGACGTTCAATACGTCTCGCATCGATCACATCTATCAGGATCCCCATGAACGCAGCGCGCGTCTGCGGCTTCATTATGGCGATCTGACGGATGGAACGGGGCTGCTCGAGGTGATCCGCAAGGCCGAGCCCAACGAGATTTACAACCTCGGCGCACAAAGCCACGTTCGTGTGTCGTTTGATCAGCCCGTGTATACGGTCGATGCGGTCGCGATGGGCACCGTTCGCCTGCTGGAGGCACAGCGGATCCATGAGCAGCAAACGGGGCGCTCCATTCGCTTCTATCAGGCGAGTTCGAGCGAGATGTACGGGAAGGTTGCCGAGGTTCCGCAGCGCGAGACGACGCCGTTCCATCCGCGGTCGCCGTATGGCTGCGCGAAGGTGTTCGCACATTCGATCGCCACCAACTACCGCGAGAGTTACGGGATGCATATCAGTTGCGGCATCTTGTTCAATCATGAAAGCCCGAGGCGTGGCGAGACATTTGTGACCCGCAAGATCACCCGCGCGGTTGGGCGCATCAAACTTGGGCTGCAGAAGAAGCTGTACCTCGGCAATCTTGATGCGAAGCGCGACTGGGGATTTGCAGGGGAGTATGTCGATGCAATGTGGCGCATGTTGCAGCAGCCCACGGGCGACGACTTCGTGGTTGCGACTGGAAAGATGATCGCCGTGCGTAATTTTTGCGACCTGGCATTCGCCCATGTCGGATTGGATGCGAAGGACTTCGTCGAGGTCGATCCGCGCTACTTCCGCCCCGCGGAAGTGGATGAGTTGCTTGGCGATCCCTCCAAAGCGCACAGCAAACTTGGTTGGAAGGCAACCTGCTCAGTCGAGCAGTTGGCGGCGATGATGGTGGATTCAGACCTCGAACTTGCCGGGCGCGAACGAACCCTCCGAAACGCGGGACACAAGTTGCCCACCGGTCAGGGGCACGACCAGTGAGGTGGAGGAGTGCATTTCACATCACTTTGTGTTGTGTTGTCGGGAGCGTGGCCATCTCCCACACGGAGGTGCTCGCGACGCGCCAATCGGGGAGCGGCGGCAGAGAGTCAGTATCGGCGGCTGATCTGAAGGGTGTTACGAACCCAACCATTCTCTTTGACGTGATCCCAAGCAGCAATCCTCGGGAGCGTGCTCGTCTGCTCGGTGCTCAGCCCTTTTATGTCTTTTACCAAAGCGCCGATCCAGATGCAGAGAAGACAGGGCGAATCGACTCAACAAAGGTGATCGAGGCGATTCGGAAGGAAACGGGGGGCAATGTGCCCGTCTGGGGGATGCTGGACTTTGAGGATCCGTTCATTTCAGTTCTCATGAAGGGTTCATCGAGTCCCGAGTATCGCAGCACGCTCCAAACCATGGTCGCTGCGGTACAGGCTGTCAAGATCGCCTTTCCGCAGACTCGGTGGACCTATTACGGCGTGCCAGGAGTCGATCTGTGGTTCGATGGTCAAAGTTGGGATCGGCTCAGCGATGAAGAAAAGCGCCAGAAGCTGGCCGCAGCCGTCGAAAGTTTTGAACCACTCGTGGCACAACTCGATTGGGTGAGTCCAACCGTGTACGGGAAGTACGACCCCGCTCTGCAGACTCCGGTGAATGCGGAGCCGATAGTGCGCGCGGAGCGCGCATGGCGAGTTGCGCAGGTCGGGGTTGCACGCCTCTGCGCAAATGGCAAGCCAGTGATCCCAACCATCGATCCTTTCTGGACGCCAGGTGGAAAGGCGCCGTTTGCAACATTGATTCCACGACGGATGTTCATCGAAGAGCAGGTTGCTCTGACGTTGGAGGCTGGAGCATCTGGGATCGCACTGTGGACCGCGATCGACTACTTCATCAAGATTGCGGTTGAGGGTGCAACGCGCCCCGGGTCGGAGGAGACGAACTTTGGTCCCGCGGAGTGGCGAGCGGCCTTCACAAAGGACTTTCTGGATGGTCAGCCCAATGTGGATTGGTCGAATCCGAGTACTCGAATGCGATTGAATACTGCTACGTCGGATGCCATCGCTTTGGCTATATCTGACATCGTGCAGTGGACCACCAGTCGCACACTACCGCCCCAGCCGAAGTGAACTCAGCCAGCCGACTTTCGTACAGGCACCTTCCACAATGAAGATCGGCATTCCATCCATTGCATGCGGGAACTTCGCATCTGTACTGAACATCGTCGCGCGCTCGGGCGGAAAGGCAACTGTGCTCGATCGGCCAGGGCAATTGCTGGAGTGCACGAAGGTCATCCTGCCTGGCGTTGGTGCTTTCGATCATGGCATGCGCTCCCTGAACGAAGGTGGCTGGACTCCAGTCCTTCACGAGTTTGCGATCACGCAGCAGCGGCCAATTCTTGGAATCTGTCTTGGTATGCAACTCATGTGCTCGGGAAGTGAAGAGGGAGTTCTGCCTGGTCTTGGCTGGATTCAAGCGCAGGTCCGCCGCTTTCAGTTGCCGAAGGAATCCCCGCTCAAGATTCCACACATGGGGTGGAACACAATCAAAGTTCGCCGTCAGAATCCGCTCCTCGCGACGGATGAGGGCGAGCAAAGGTTCTACTTTGTTCACTCTTATCACGCCGTGTGCAGTGATGAAAATGATGTGATCGCCTCCACATGGCATGGCTCGGATGTCACAGCAGCCTTCGCACGGGGAAATGTGATGGGAGCGCAGTTCCACCCAGAAAAGAGCCATCGATTTGGTCTTGCGTTGATGCGCCGATTCGTGGAACTGCCATGCTGAAGCACCGAGTTATTCCCTGCTTGCTGCTCCGAAACGGAGGACTCGTCAAGACCCAGCGCTTTCGCGATCCCGTGTATGTCGGTGATCCCATTAATGCGATCCGTATCTTCAACGAGAAAGAAGTCGACGAGCTGATGGTGCTCGATATCGAAGCCTCAAGGCAAGGGCGCGAGCCTGACTACCAGCTGATTGAGCAGTTTGCGGGGGAGTGCCTCATGCCTCTGTGCTATGGTGGCGGCGTTCGATCTCTCGCCCAGGCCAAAAAACTTTTCGCGCTCGGCGTTGAAAAGGTGTGTCTCCAAACCGCCGCACTGAGTGATTTCAAAGTGCTTCGAGAGATCGCCGATGCATTCGGCAGCCAAAGCGTGTTGTTCAGCTTGGACATCAGGAATGGCATGTTTGGACGCCGGTATGCGTTCTGCTCCGCAACTCGAAAGGATGATGGAAGACCCTGGCAACAGCTGCTTCACGCTGCGATCGAGAATGGCGCAGGCGAGATTGTGTTGAATGCCGTTGATCGGGATGGGCTTATGAAGGGGATGGACTTTCCACTCATCCGTGAGGCGACACGCGATCTGCGCGTGCCACTTATCGCTGTGGGTGGTGTTGGCTCTCTAGAGGACATTCGACAGGCTGTGGAGGCGGGAGCGAGTGCGGTCAGTGCCGGTGCGTTCTTCGTCTTCTATGGACCGCACCGAGCGGTACTCATCACTTATCCTCGCTACAGCGACCTCGAAGCCCTCCTCCAAATGAAGTCGACATGACATCGTCACGCCGGGTTTGCTCCCGCTGCATCATGGACAACTCCATCCCCGGCATCCTGTTCGATGCCAATGGGGTGTGCTCTTACTGCAAGCAGTTTGAGTTGGATGCTTCCCATGTCCTTCGACCCGATGCGGCTCTGAGGGCTGCGAAGTTGGAGAACCTGGTCCGCGATATCAAGGCACACGGTCGAGGGAAGCAGTATGACTGCGTTGTTGGTGTGTCAGGCGGTGTCGACAGTTCATGGGTCTTGGTACAAGCCGTCCAACTTGGTCTACGCCCGTTGGCGGTACACATGGACAATGGATGGAACTCGGAACTTGCACAGAACAACATCGCGAACCTGGTACGGGGTCTTGGTGTTGACCTCTACACGCATGTCATTGACTGGCAGGAGTACCGAGGACTCATGCAGGCCTTCTTTGATGCAGACGTGATTGACGTGGAGCTGCTCTACGACAATGCGATGTATGCGGTGAACTATCAGCAGGCAAGTCGACATGGTCTTCGGCATCTACTGTCCGGACTGAATCGGGCCACCGAGGGCATGCACATGCCTCCCGAGTGGGTCTGGAACAAGTTTGACCGAAAGAACATCATGTCGATCGCACGCCGCGGGGGAGTTCGTGTGAAAACATTCCCGTCGATCGGAACGATCTCGGCGGGTTGGCGCAGTCTCTGGAATCAAATCCGATGGATTTGGTTTCTTGATCTGATGGACTTCGGAAAGTCACAGGCGCTTGCCTACCTTCAGGAACACTGCGGGTACAAGCCGTATCCGTACAAGCATTACGAATCCGTGTTTACTCGGTTCTATCAGGGCTACATCCTCCCTCGAAAGTTTGGCGTTGACAAGCGAGTGGTCCATCTCAGTTCGCTGGTGATGTCAGGAGACATGTCTCGGGAACAGGCTTTGACGCTCATCGAGGGCATCCCCTATCCAAGCCAACAGGCACTGGATGAAGACATCGCCTATTTCCTGAAGAAGATGCAGTGGACTCGTGCAGATCTCGACGCTTACATCGCGCGTCCGCAGAAGTCTCATGCCATCTATGGTTCAGAGGTCGGGCTGTTCAAGATCGCGCAGCGTGTATTCCGATTGATGAAGAGATGAGCGAAAATAGATTCCATGACTGAGTCGCAGGCGCCGAGCCTGTCAGCGACTGCCATTGGCGGGACCGCGTGGACAACGGGGCAGGCGGTTGTCAACAAGATCGCAGTCTTGGTCGCAACTTGGGCGATCGCATTCCGTTTGTCGGAGGATGATGTCGCGCTTGCCTCGCTTGTCACCATGCTCACCAAGTTCTTTTCGGTGCTGCCGCCGCTGAACATGGGGGATGTGCTGGTTGCACGAGGTCAGTCGTTCGGGGTCTTCGCCGCGGCTGGATTTCGAATCGCCCTCCGATGGAGTCTGATCACAGTCATTGTTGTTGCACTCAGCATGCCGTTTATCGCACTCTTCTATGATCGGTTCCCTGCCGGCGCCCTCACGGCGCTGCTTGGGGCATCACTGTTCCGAATCGTCGCGGAAGCGGGACAGGTTGTGCCGCTCGTCACACTTCGAATGGATTTTCGATACAGGACGATCGCGTTAGTCGATGGTGTGACACAACTTGCGGGCTCTGTTCTCTGTGTGATCTTGGCATTCGCCGGAGCCGCTGCTTGGGCGTTGGTCTTGCCGGTCGCTGTGGTTTCCCTTGCCAAAGCTCTTGCATATCGATTTGTCACAGGCCATCGGCAGAGCCAGCCTGAGACACCCTCAGCCGACCAAGTCTCCGATCTGGGTCGGAGCTTTCGCGATGCGGGAGGTGCTCAGTATGTACACAGTGTTGTTGACACCCTGCCACTCCTGATGCTTGGGCGATTCGCCAGCGAGGTAGAGACCGGGCTCTTCGCTTTCGCCTTCAATCTCGCGGCGCAAGCGAATGCGGTTCTCGGCGGTCAACTGTCAGGTGTTCTGCAGCCTGTTCTTGTCACAATGGCGAACGATGTTCCCCGGCAGATGCGCGCATTCATGCGGACGTTGAGGGTTCTGAGTGCAGTTGTCGTGCCACTTTGTGTCTGCCAAGCTGTCTTCTCCGAAAACCTTTTTCATGCCGTCTTCCCGAGCCGTTGGCAACCAGCGATCCCAGTTTTCGCCGCACTCTCAATCAGCGAGGCCTTCTTCTTTGCTGCAGCCCCAACGATGGCCTTCCTGCGTGCACAGGGACGTTTCCGTACGTTTCTTATCTGGCAGATCGTGCATGCAGGACTCCTGATTCTCGCACTTCCATTTGTCGCGAACTCATACGGAGCTCTTGGCGTTGCACTTCTTGGCGCTGTCCTCTGGGCAGGCAGCCTGCCTGTTGCAGTCCACGTCTGCGTACGGGCTCATGGTGTTGCGTGGCAGTCGGTGATCGCCTCCTTCGGAGTGCCATGGGTCACGACCGTGCCGCTCGGCGGGGCTGCGCTTCTTCTATCGCGGGAACTGGGGTGCTTTGGCTTGTTTGCTGATGCGATCGTTTTGTCAGTCATTGCGCCGATGACGCTCATGGCCATGTTGTATTCAGTGCGCTTTGTTCAGCCGGAGGTCTATGCAGAGCTCAAGGGCATCGGAAAGACAGGACTGAAGCGAGTCCATCGCTTTGCAATGCGCGGGCAAGCAGGGGCGGCGGGGTAGACTCTTGCGCGTGATTCGGGCTTCGCCGACTTCCAATGCGGAGGAGATTGTTTGTCCGCTGTGCCGTTCTCCGAAGTGTGCATTCTGGGCGCAAGAGAACGGGTTTCGCTGTGTGCGCTGTAACGTCTGTGGACTTCTTTATGTGAATCCGCGGCCTCGCCAAGAAGACATTGACCGCGGAGTACAACTCGGCGTGCATGAAACGGAGCGGGCTCTCAATGTGGTTGGGAGTCGTATGGAGTGGAAGGTGCGGCAAGCAAAGCGCGTCATCCAGACTGAGTACTCGGACTGGGTAGGTCGGGGCGAACCAATTCGGTGGTTGGATGTCGGTGCTGGCTTTGGCGAGTTTGTTGAGGGAGCAAGGTTGGCGTTTCCAGTTGGAAGTGTTGTTGAGGGCATCGAGCCAATGATTCCGAAGGCGGAAGCCGCACGCGCACGGGGACTCCCTATCAAGACTGGCTTGTTGGAGGATGTTGAAGGAACCTATGACGCGATTTCGCTGATAGACGTGTTTTCGCACCTGCCAGATTTTGAAAGTTTTCTTACGTCACTCAAGCGGCTCCTGAGTCCGACTGGAGAAGTGTTCCTCAAGACGGGAAACGCGGCAGATCTTCCCTCGCGGAGTGACTTCCCGGGCCCACTGACGCTTCCCGATCACCTGATGTTTGGTGGCGTATCGCAAGTCTCGAGGTTTTTAAGGCAGAACGGATTCTCTGTCGTGCGGATCTCGGAAGTTCGGTTCGATGGGATCGGCTATACGCTGCGAAACTATGCACGGAAGGCCTTTGGGCATCCCGTTGCTGTTGGGCTTCCATACCGCTCAAAGGCCCGAATCCTGTACGTGAGGGCACGTCTGTCAAAGAACTAAAGGGAATCGCAGTCGGCAGCAAAGCATGATCCAGATCGTCACACTGACACTGTTTGTGCTGTTCTGCATCAGTGGGGTCCTTGCCCCATCGGCCGCCATTGCGCTCGGGCTTGCGATGTATGTGCTCGAGCAAGCACTCCAAGGATCCGTCGGTGTCTTTGCGAGCCGACCCGCTCTGGCCAACATCACTATTGCGCTCGTGATTGGAATCTCCGTAGCGCGTGAGACACTACAAAAGGGAGATCTGCTGCGCGGTTACTTCACCCCCGTCTTCGCGGGGACCATCTGCCTTTTTTCCTGGTATGTGGTGTCGCTCGCATGGTCACCATCGACCGATGCGGCGCTCAAACTCATACAGGCAAATGCCCCTTACTTCATTCTTTACGTCGTGGTGCTTCCCCTGCTCCTGCGGGACATAGAAGGGCTGCTTCCTGCACTTCGTTGGACGCTCCTGATGGGACTTCTCATCCTTGGATCTGTCCTTTTTAACCCAAGTTTTACTTTCAAGGATGGTCGCCTTTCGCTCGTCCTCTCGGCGCTCGTACGAACAAATCCCTTAGTTCTTGGGGAATATGCCGGAATTCTGATGATTTGTGCGGCCCTCGTTGCTCGTGGACCAGGGGGAGTGATCTTTCAAGTTGTTCGTGTGCTCGCCTTTCTGGTGGGCGCAGTCATTGCTCTTCAATCGGGCTCCCGAGCGCAACTGGTCTTCTCCATTGCGGTCGTTGTCGCATTCATCCCGGTCGCAAGGAAAGTGAAGAGCATCGCGGGATTCTTCGGTGTGATCACGCTCGTCGCAACCGTGCTTGGTGCAACACTCTTCATTGCATCAAAGGTTCTCTTTCTTGATGTTCTAGCTCGCTGGGATGCTCGAAACATTGCTCAAGGGGGCAGTCATCGGCTCAGCAACATCCTGGAACTTGGTGAAGCGTGGGCGCGACAACCGATCGCATGGATCTTTGGGCTCGGTGGCAATGCATACAGCGCAGTGACAGCGACTGGCGGCATCGAAGAATACCCCCACAACATCTTCGCTGAGATCGCGGCAGAACTTGGGCTGATTTGCCTCTTGGTGTTTGTGGCAATGATCGTGGCGACAGTTCGCGCACTGTTGTGGTTGTATAGAAGGAGCGCCGACGATGTGGAGCTTCGGGTCGCCGTTGCGTCACTTGCAGCCCTATTCTGCTATCAATTTGTTTTGACGAACAAGCAGGGCAACCTGTGGAGCAATGTGTTCTTGTTTGCAACGATGATCATCATTGCGAGACTCCATGTGCGAGTGAAGCAGGATGATGAGATCACGGCGTTTGAGTTCGGTGAGCAGCCGCTGACGGCTGCCATAGCAACGGGTAACAGCGAAGCTTCTCCACCGTTTACCGAACGCCAACCTCCTTTGCCAGCCACTTGAGTGGGACGAGCACATGCACCGTCCATGACAGCCGCAATTCTCATCACCAACTCTTATTGGCAAGAGCCGCCACGCATTCGCCATCAGGTAGCGAACCTCTTGTTGTCTCATGGCGTGGAAGTCGCCTTCTTTGAGCGACCGCAGTCTCCGTGGGTTCGTCAGGCGTCGCCGGTCAGTCGTGTTTCGAGCACTCTCTCACTTGTCAGCACGAAAAGCCTGCTCCATCCTCAGTTGCGTATCGCGCCTCCACTCGCGTGGGCAAACAGCGCATTCAGCGCAGCGGTGTATCGAGACCGAGTCGCTCAGCTTGGATGGCCATCCGATGCCACCATCATCAATTTCATGCATGATGGCTCATTTCTCCGGCGTGTCTTTCCTTCACAACGGCTCATTACGCTGATCCATGATGACTTTGAGGCCCAATCGCACTTTCATTGGTTTGGTCATGTGGCGCGCGCACTTCGCGCAACCTGCAAGGTCAGTGATCAGGTACTCGCGGTGTCTACGCCGCTCGTGGATCGCCTCCAACAGTGGGCGAACTGCGAACTGTTTCTCCCATGGGCTGTTCGTCCTTACTCCGTGCCGATGGCACCAGTCGTTCATCGAACGACGCTCCTGTTTTGGGGTTCGGTTGATACGGCGATCGATCTCTCGGTGGTTCGCCGATTGTCCGAGGAGTGCGTACGTCGAGGGCCGCAGTGGCAGTTGCTCTTCGTTGGTCCCACCGAGCGTGCGGATCGTCGCCGTCTGATGCATGGCGCACTCGGATCTCTCCCGCAGGTTCGTATTCAGGAGGCGACACCACTTGCGGAGCTTCCGTTGGACTCGGTCCTCGCGGCGATCATCCCTTACGGTGGTGCACCACACACTCGCGCCATCACCATGGCGAACAAAACTTTGCAGCTGCTTTCTTGTGGATTGCCGCTCGTCATCGCAGGCATGCCATCATTTGTGAAGCAGCCGTTTATCGTTCGCCTTGATGCAAACGCTGATATCCGCGCCGCTATCGATCAAGTGCAGGCGGAGTTTGCCAATTGGCAACCGGCTATCGAGAGCTTCGTCAGATCGCAGCGGGCAGAGGATCGCCTTCGTCAATTGGGCTTTGCGTCAACACTCTCAGCATGAGGGCTGTATTCTTTTGTACCTATGTTGAACTTCGCCCTCGTTGGCTGTGGTCGCATTGCCAAGCGGCATTCGGAACTGCTTGGCCACAAGCAAATCGAGGGTGCGCAGTTGGTCGCCGTGTGTGATGTGGTGCGGAGCCGTGCCGAGGCGATCGGGAAACAGTTTGGTGTACCGGCGTACTCCGACATGCACGACATGATGACGCGCGAGAAGGTGGATGTCGTGGTGGTGCTGACGGAGAGTGGACTGCATGCGGAACACGTCGTGGCACTCGCGAGGCACGGCAAGCACATCATGGTCGAAAAGCCGATGGCGCTCACGCTGAGCGATGCAGACCGCATGATTGCCGCATGTGACGCGGCGCGGATCCGACTCTTCGTGGTCAAGCAGAATCGCCTGAATGTGCCAGTTGTCAAGTTGCGGCAGGCGCTGGAGGCGGGGCGTTTTGGCAAGCTGGTGATGGGGACGGTTCGTGTGCGCTGGTGTCGCGATCAGAGCTACTACAACCAAGACAAGTGGCGTGGTACCTGGGGGCTTGATGGCGGCGTGCTCACGAATCAGGCGAGTCACCATGTTGACTTGCTTGAGTGGATGATGGGCGATGTGGAATCCGTGTTCGCCATGAGCCGAACGGCGCTCGTAGATATCGAGACGGAGGACACGGCAGTGGTCGCGTTGCGCTTCATGAACGGTGCACTCGGGGTGATCGAGGCGACGACTGCAGCTCGACCGAAGGACCTTGAGGGCTCGATCTCGGTGCTGGGGGAGGGCGGCACCGTGGTGATCGGCGGCTTTGCGGTGAACGAGATGCTCACATGGAACTTCGCGAAGAAGGAAGCGGGCGACGACGAAGTGCTGGCGAAGTATTCAGTGAACCCGCCGAACGTGTACGGCTTCGGGCACCAGGCGTACTACGAGCATGTTGTGAAGAGCATTCGGGACGGCACATCGCAGCTCGTGGACGGGCTTGCAGGGCGCAAGAGTCTGGAACTGATCTCGGCGATTTATGAGTCCATCGAGACTGGCAAGGAAGTATCGTTGCACTTCCGCCCCTCGCGCTGCCGGCTTGGGCACCGCCATGGCTGAGCCACGACTTCTCTCGGCAGGAATCGTTGATGTCCGATTTGGTGAGCGCGTGAAGGTCGTTCAGCCCGTCAACATGTACGGCTGCGCGATCGGCGATGACTGCTTTGTCGGACCGTTCGTCGAGATCCAGCGCGATGTGACTATCGGCGCCCGCTGCAAGGTTCAGTCGCATGCATTCATCTGCGAGCTGGTCACGATCGGCGACGACTGCTTCATTGGCCACGGCGTGATGTTCATCAACGACCTATTCGCGAAGGGCGGTCCGGCTCGTGGCGACAAGTCACTCTGGAGATCGACGCGGATTGGCTCGCGAGTGTCGATTGGGTCAAACGCCACCATTCTGCCGGTCGACATCTGTGATGGTGTGGTCATCGGTGCTGGCGCCGTGGTCACCAAGGACATCACGAAGCCAGGCGTTTACGCCGGCAATCCGGCGCGACTTCTACGCACACTGGATGGAACAGTCACATGAACATCCCATTTGTCGATCTCCACGCCCAGTACAAGAGCATCCAGCGCGAAGTCGATGAGGCAATCGCGTCGGTGATCCGCGAGTCGGCGTTCATCCGAAGTCGCTTTGTGACGGACTTTGAGCAGCAGTTTGCGGCGGCTGTGGGTGTGAAGCACTGCGTGAGTTGCGCCAACGGAACGGATGCGATCTACATCCTTATGCTGGGGCTCGGCATCAAGCCGGGGGACGAAGTGATCACGACTGCGCATTCGTGGATCTCAACATCGGAGACAGTCACCCAAGCGGGCGGCAAAGTGGTCTTCTGCGATACGGACGCGGAGACCTTCACGATCGACGCTGCACAGATTGAGGCGAAGATCACCCCGCGAACCGTGGGGATTATCCCTGTGCATCTCTATGGGCAGCCCGCTGATATGGATCCGATTCTCGCTCTTGCCAAACGGCGAAACTTATGGGTGATTGAAGATTGCGCTCAAGCGCACATGGCGGAGTACAAGGGGCGCAAGGTGGGCACGATGGGCCATGCTGCAAGCTTCAGCTTCTACCCGGGCAAGAACCTCGGTGCCATGGGCGATGCGGGTGCGCTCGTGACGAATGACACGAAGTTGTCGGATTGGTGCGAGCTCTACGCACGTCATGGCGGCAAGGGCGAGCACAAAATGGAGGGCATCAACAGTCGGTTGGACGGAATGCAGGCGGCGATCCTCTCCGCAAAGCTGCCGCATCTTGCTCAGTGGACACGTGAGCGGCAGCGTGTGGCAGCAACCTATGACCGTCTCTTCGCAGGTGTTTCTGCGGTACGAACACCGAGGATCGCGAAGGACCGAACGCATGTGTACCACCTGTATGTGATTCGTTCTGAGAACCGCGATGCGCTGCAACAGCATCTGAACAAGTCTGGCATCGCGACCATGTTGAACTACTCGAAAGCGTTGCCGTACTACCCCGCGTATGCGCGGCTTGGACATACGTCTGCGGACTTCCCGAACGCCTACCACAACCAGAGTCGGATTCTCTCCATCCCGATCTATCCGGAGATGACGGAAGACATGGTGGCGCATGTGGTGAAGACCATTTCGGCTTTCATGGCTTGAGCACATCCATCCCCACAGCGCCGCGTTGCCCTCCGATCGATTCATCTTCTTCACCAAGACCAACTGGAGTGAGCCGCCGCGCATGCGTCATCAACTGGCGCGGCTGCTGTCCCAGCTCGGGTCAGCACGCATCGTTTTTGGGCAACGTCCAGGTCGATGGAGGTCTGAGAGCGTGGTTGCTTCTGGCGAGCAAGGCATCAGTTTGTTTCGGCACAGAGAGTTGATTCATCACCGAATCAGAGTGTCTGGCATGCTGCGTGCACTCAATGCTGCTTGGACCGTGCCATCGATCCGTGAGTGTCTGCAGCCGATCGGCGTCACATGTAGCGATGTGATTGTCAACTTCAACTACGAGTATCTCTTTCTTCGAAAGCTGTTTCCAAACCAGCCCATCATTACGATCATCAATGACGACTTCGTATCGCGTGCTCTACCTGGTTGTAGGCCGTCGTTGGCGTATGCGCAGCGAAAGACATGCGAGGAGAGCGATGCGGTCCTGACACCATCGGTTGTGTTGCAAGAGCAGCTCGCGCCCTATTGTGAGCCCGAACTCTTTCTGCCATGGTCGGAGGGGGCAAAGTTTGTGCCTTCTGTACCTGCTGGACGACGAATTCTCCTCTACTGGGGCTTTGTGGACTGGCGGGTCGACCTCGACCGCTTGCTTCAACTATCACGCGTGTTGGAACATGCGGAGCCCAGCATCGAGATCTGGATCGTGGGACCGAAGTCAAAGTCCACCGAATCGCATCCGGTCTTTCAGGGACGCGCGAACGTCCGGTCGCTCCCTTCCGCCGAGCTCTCCCAACTGCCGATCGGGGAGGTGATTGGTGGACTGATCCCATTCAAGTCTGGGGTCGAGGGGTGTGATGCAATCGTCCTTCCCAACAAGGCACTTCAGCTCCTGGCTTGCGGACTTCCTCTGCTTATCACAGGAATGCCACACTTCCCAGCCGAGCCATTTGTTTGCAGGCTTGATGGAGGAGACCCTCTTGCAGAGGTTCGCCGTGCTCGCGCAGATATCGATTCACTGCAGGGGGAGATTCGGTCATTCGTGTCGAAACACACACCTGAAGCGAGGCGAAAACAGTTCTTGGCGATCGTGGAGAAGGCGCGAGAACGCCGCGATCGGCGCTTGTCCTGAACAACTTGCTGACGTCAGCGGCGGCTCTCCAAACGCGAGAGAGTTGCTGCCGACTGCTATGATCGCCTAGAACGGCATCCATCTTGATTGAGGTGCCGACTCCACCATGTTCAAGGACAAAGTTCTCCTCGTGACAGGCGGTACAGGCTCCTTCGGGAATGCCGTGATGCGGCGTTTCCTGAAGAGTGATATTGGCGAGATCCGCATCTTCAGTCGTGATGAAAAGAAGCAGGATGACTGTCGAAAGCGGTACCAAAGTCCAAAGTTGAAGTTTCTGATTGGTGATGTGCGTGATTACGGCAGCGTGCTGAACGCCATGCGTGGTGTCAACTTTGTCTTCAATGCTGCCGCTTTGAAGCAGGTGCCATCCTGCGAGTTCTTTCCTCTCGAAGCCGTCAAGACGAATGTGCTTGGGATCGAAAATGTCCTGGAAGCCGCGGTGAACTGCGGCGTCTCCAGACTCGTCTGTCTCAGTACCGACAAGGCCGTGTATCCCATCAATGCCATGGGTATCTCCAAGGCAATGATGGAGAAAGTGATGATTGCGAAGGCTCGCACGCTCGAAGGCAGCGGAATGACTGCATGTGGCACTCGATACGGCAATGTGATGGCATCCCGGGGATCTGTCATCCCATTGTTCGTAAATCAAGTGCTTGAGGAGAATCCGATCACCATCACAGATCCAGAGATGACTCGGTTCATGATGACCCTCGACGATGCGGTGGACCTCGTTCTGTATGCCTTTGCGCATGGGAATAACGGCGAAATTTTCGTGCAGAAGGCTCCAGCAGCCACGATTGAGGTCCTCGCGAAGGCGATTGTGCAGTTGATGAATCGTCCCGATCATCCGATTCGTGTGATCGGCACTCGGCACGGCGAGAAGCTGTATGAAACTCTTTTGAGCCGAGAAGAGATGCTGGCTTCAGAGGATTTGGCGGAGTACTACCGCGTGCGCCCCGATATGCGCGACCTCAACTACAGCAAGTTTTTCGACGAAGGTCAGTCAAAGCTTTCTGTGAGTGATGATTACAACTCACACAACACCGCGCGATTGGATTTGGAAGGGATGAAACGCCTCCTCATGAAGTTGGATTTCATGCGCGCTATCGTGGAGGGGAAGACGCCGCAGGCGGTTGACTGAGCGATGCGTGCCCTCGTGACCGGAAGCGACGGCTTTATCGGAAAAAATCTCTGTCTCCAACTACGCGAGAGGGGGGAGTACGAGGTCTTGGGCATCGATCGCGCATCGACCGAGGCGGATCTTGCAAGTGCGGTGGCGTCATGCGATGTGGTGTTCCACTTGGCGGGGGTCAATCGGCCGCAAGATCCGGCGGAGTTCATGTCGGGGAACCGCGACTTCACTCATCGCCTTGCGGACTTCATCGTGATGCGCAAGTCGCCCGTTCCCGTGCTCATGGCTTCATCCATCCAAGCCGAACGCGACAATCCATACGGGCAAAGCAAGCGTGCGGCCGAGGATGTACTGAAGCGCATCCCGGATTCAGCACGATGGTTACATCTCTTTCGATTGCCCAATGTCTTTGGCAAGTGGTGCCGACCGAACTACAACTCTGCCGTAGCGACCTTTTGTCACAACATCGCGCGAGGGCTGCCGATCACGATCCATGATCCGGCGTCCCCGCTGCAGCTGGTGTACGTCGACGATGTTGTCACCACATGGATGTTGCTTGCCGAGACGTGCGTGCGCGGCGAGTGTCCATCGGGTGGACCGTACCGTACTGTCATGCCCGTGTACTCCACAACAGTCGGCGAGGTTTCTCAGATCATCGCGGGATTTCACCAGACTCGGCGAGAACTCGGTGTCGATCGAGTTGGTGTTGGCCTCACACGCGCCCTCTATGCCACGTATCTCAGTTCACTTCCGCCAGAGGACTTCGCCTATCCCATTGTGAAGCACGAAGATCCGAGAGGCGTGTTTGCTGAGATGCTGCGGACGGTTGATTCCGGGCAGGTGTCTTTCTTTACTGCACATCCTGGCATCACACGTGGCGGTCACTACCACCATACGAAGAATGAAAAATTTCTCGTCGTGCGAGGGAATGCACGCTTTGGATTCCGCCACGTACTGACTGGCGAGCGCCGCACCATTGATGTATCCGGTGAGGAGCCGCAGATTGTGGACACAGTTCCGGGCTGGGCACACGACATAACGAATACAGGATCGTCAGAGTTGGTGGTCCTGCTCTGGGCAAACGAACGATTTGATCGCGAACAACCCGACACGATCACTGCAAAGGTCTGACATGAACAAACTCAAAGTCGTAACGGTCGTTGGCACACGCCCAGAGATCATCCGCCTTTCGCGGGTCATGGCGAGGCTGGATGAGCACTGTGAACACACGATTGTTCATACGGGCCAAAACTACGATTACGAACTGAATCAGATTTTCTTCGATGATCTGGGTATTCGGAAGCCTGACTTCTTTTTGGAGGCAGCGGGTACGAATGCTGCCGAAACGATTGGGAAAGTCATCATCGCCGTGGACAAGCTCTTGGACAATGTTCGCCCTGATGCAATGCTCGTGCTTGGTGACACGAATAGTTGTCTCGCTGTCCTACCTGCAAAGCGCCGAAAGATTCCCGTGTTTCACATGGAGGCTGGAAACCGCTGCTTTGACCAGCGCGTGCCCGAGGAGATCAATCGCCGAATCGTCGATCACACCGCAGATGTGAATCTCACCTATAGCACTCTGGCGCGAGGGTATCTCTTGGCGGAGGGACTTCCTCCAGATTTGGTGATCAAGACTGGAAGTCCGATGTTTGAAGTGTTGCATCATTACCGCGCAAAGATCGAGTCATCGAATGTCCTGCAGCGACTTGGGCTTCAGGAGCAGGGGTTCTTCATGGTGAGTGCGCATCGGGAGGAGAACGTAGATGGTGATGCCAGCTTTGCTCGGCTCGTTGAGCTTCTGAATGCCGTTGCTGAGCGGTATGCCTTGCCTGTGATTGTGTCGACTCACCCGCGTACTCAAAAGCGTGTGGATGTGACGGGGAGCCGCTTTCACTCCAAGGTACGTCTGCTGAAGCCACTGGCCTTCAGTGACTATGTTCGGCTGCAAACGACTGCGCGAGCGGTTCTGTCGGACAGCGGCACAATCAATGAGGAGTCCTCGATCCTGAACTTCCCTGCACTCAACATTCGTGAGGCACATGAGCGACCGGAGGGAATGGAAGAGGCAGCGGTGATGATGGTTGGCTTGAGCACGGAGCGAGTGCTTCAGGGGCTCGAGATACTCAAGACTCAGGGCCGCGGATCGATCCGGTCACTCGAGCTGGTCGCTGACTACAGCGCGCCCAATGTGTCCGAGAAGATTGTTCGCATCATCCACAGTTACACCGACTATGTGAACCGAGTCGTATGGAAAAAGTATGCGACTTGATTCGAACGTGTCTCGCCTTCGACTGATCATCATCGCGGACACCTATCCACCCCTGCGGATATCTGGCGCAGTCCAGATGCGCGATCTTGTTCGTGAGTTTGTGGAACAAGGTCACCTGCCTACCGTTGTCGTTCCTACAGCATCGCTGTCCTCGGCCTGGTCTGTTGAAGAGTCTGACGGCATCACGCTGCTACGTGTTCGCACGCCTCGTACAAAGGACATTGACTATGTTCGGCGCACCCTGAATGAAATGAGGCTGCCCCATGTCTTGCTTCGGGCGCTTCGCAACAGTGGGCTTGGTGCAGATCGGTGGGATGGCATTGTCTGGTACTCCCCAACAATCTTCTTCGGACCGATCATCCGTGCACTTCGGCGGGAAAGCCGCTGCCGAAGCTATCTCATATTGCGCGATATTTTCCCTGAGTGGGCAGTAGACATGGGGTTGATGAGGCGTGGGCTTGCCTACCGCTTCTTCAAGTGGGTGGAGCGTAGTCAGTATGCGGCGGCCGATGTCATCGGTGTGCAGACTCCGGCAAACCTTCCGTATCTCAAAGATTGGGTGTCGCAATCAGGTCGGCAGTTGGAGGTACTTCAGAACTGGCTTCGGCCAGCGGCGGACGTGGGATGTCGGGTTCAGATCAGTGGTACTCCGCTGGCAGGCAGACGAATCATTGTTTACGCGGGCAACATGGGAGTTGCGCAGGGCATGGATGTGTTTATGGATCTCGCTATACGCATGCGCGCTCGACCGGATGTTGGGTTCCTGTTTGTCGGCCGTGGAAGCGACGCGGCTCGTTTCGCCTCCCTGGCGCAAGAGTTGCGTTTAGAAAATGTCGTTTTTCACGATGAGATTGAGCCACGCGAGATTCCTGGACTCTTGGCGCAGTGTCACGTTGGGATAGTCGCACTCGACCCTCGGCATCACTCGCACAACATTCCAGGCAAATTCCTGACGTATATGCAAGCGGGCATTCCGGTCATTGCTCGGATCAACCCTGGAAACGACCTTGAACGGATGATCAAGGAGTCACGAGTTGGGCGTGTTTGTACGGGGGGTGATGCAGCCTTGCTTGAGCGTTTGACCGAGGATCTGCTCTCAGATCCAACTGCAGCCGAAGATGCGCGGCGAAACGGCAAGGAACTCTCTGAGCGACTCTTTTCGTCATCGGCTGCAGTGCGGCAGATTGTGCATGCCTTGCAGTTGAAGCCGAGTGCCCGTGCGACACCCCTGCGTGTTCTGATGGTCAATCAGGGCTTTTGGCCGGATGTGGCTGCGACTGCACAGCATGGGCATGATCTTGCTCGAGCCTTTGTCAGTCGAGGAGATCAGGTCACGGCACTCGCATCGCGGAGTATCTACGGGGAATCCGGGGGCACCCTACCGTCCGAGGAAACGGTCGATGGGATACGAGTCTTGCGTGTTGCGAAGAGTGCCTTTGGAAAGGAGCGAATTGCAGGACGTCTCTTTGACTTCCTCGCTTTCTATGTCGCGGCGACTCTCCGAGCAGTCCGTCTCCCGAAGCCTGATGTCGTGATCTGCTTTACAACGCCCCCATTTGTTGCACTCATCGGGCTGTTACTGAAGTTGACGCGAGGCCCCCGTCTTATCTTCTGGGCCATGGATCTCTATCCGGAGGTGCCAGAGGCAGCAGGTTTGGTCCGGCGCAGCTCTCTCTTGCAGCGGTTTCTCTTGTGGATCGACACGGTATGCATGCGGTACGCTGATGTCGTTGTAGTCCTTGGGCGGTGTATGCGGGAACGTGTGATTGCTCGTGGCATCAAGCCAAATCACATAGAGACAATCAATGTGTGGGCGGATCCAAATGAGATACCGCTACAACTACGCGAACAGGCGAGACTGCGAGAGGCTTGGGGGATCGGATCGAACTTTGTTGTCGAGTACTCGGGCAACTTTGGAGTCGGGCATGATGAGCGGGCGCTCATTGAGGCAATGCGAGGGATGCGCGATGAGAAGGGGCTGTGTTGGGTCGTTGTGGGCGGGGGGACAAAGAAGGGAGAGATTGATGAGTTTGTTCGTCGTGAGGCAATCGGCAATGTGGTGCTTCGTGGCTATCAGCCCCGTGACAAGCTCGGCGATCTACTGACACTTGCTGATGTACACCTTGTCACCATGGCTTCTGAGTTTGAGGGACTTATGGTGCCGAGCAAGTTCTATGGCATTCTCGCCTCAGGTCGTCCGGTGATCTTTGTCGGTCCATACACATCAGAGGTTGCTCAAGTGATTGAAGAGCAACAGTGCGGAATCATCGTGTCCCCAGGCGACGGGCGTGGGCTGGAGCGTGCAGTACGTCGCCTGCGCGAGACTCCAGACGAGGCATGCGAGATGGGGCTGCGAGGCCGCGCAGTGCTTGAGGCGCGCTTCAGCACTGCACAGGCATGCGAAACGTGGCATCGATTGGCCCATCGGATCACGGAGATCAACGCGTGATGGTGGGAGGAGCAGAATCTGTTTCGAGCTCGAAGCGTCTTCCGATCACTGTCGCGATACCCGTGAGGAATGAGCGAGTCGGACTGCCTGCTTGCCTTGCCGCGATCGGACACCGCTTCGAAGATGTCGTTGTTGTCGACTCTGCTTCCACGGATGGGACGGCGGATATCGCCCATCAACATGGAGTTCGTGTTGTCAGTTTTCATTGGAACGGGCGATTCCCGAAAAAGCGCAACTGGTTTCTGCGGACACATCCGCCAACCACCCCGTGGGTGCTGTTCCTTGATGCGGATGAGTTCGTCGACGACGCATTCTGCGATGAACTCGCGCGTGTGCTTTC
>Ga0194120_10004831_pt1 | contig 20345 bp, 17 predicted proteins | sample TA2MahCa65mmetaG_FD_148642 | JGI IMG/M metagenome (GOLD analysis project Ga0194120, IMG submission 148642) | Freshwater microbial communities from Lake Tanganyika, Tanzania - TA2015019 Mahale Deep Cast 65m | ecosystem: Environmental > Aquatic > Freshwater > Lake | place: Tanzania: Lake... | reverse complement strand
GCCGAACGGCGGGTTCCGCCGAGGGCCGTAGAGGCCCGTACCTCTACTCGTTGCGCCGTTTCGCGTCGCCGAGAACCGCCGAAGGACGGGCGACAAGTCTTAGGAAACCGTCGCCATTCCAGTCGACTATCAATTAGCTCGACCTGCATCCGATTGGAACTCCAATTCAGATTTTGTATGAACCGCCATCAGAAACATCACCTGTGACGGTTGGAAGTATTGATTCGCGGTGCCTCGTAATCCTCTGCCCCACTATCGAGGCAATACAAAGGCCGCCCCAACTGATATCCCACGCTGACTCAGATCCTCGGCACCGGACAGCCAGAACCAGCGTGTGCGGCGTCGACGGTGACGTTGACCGTCTACGCTTCTATTTTACGGAAGCGACCGCTATTGCTTCCAGCATCAACTGCGATACCCCATCACTGTCAAGCACAGTCGCCGCATTCTCGTAGCGCACCTCTTTGTAATCGTTTGGATGCACCACATAGCCGGGATAGTCATTGCTATAACCAACGATCAGAGCTTGTCGACCTGACTTCTCAATTGACTCACGGACCTCATTTGCTACAGCAGTCAGCGGCTCACCGGGGAGGAACACGACCACCAGATTGCCAAGCACCACCGCGCCCAACTCGGAATCAACCTGGTCCTTTTTCAACCACTTTTCCACACGGGAAGGATCGTGATCGCGTTGGAAGAGATAATCGTCGAGATCCTCGATCGAACGACGTTTGAGACTGACGACACGCTTGGTGCCAAGCACTGTGCCGGACTCCACTGCGCTCGCACCCTTCAACATCTCAATCGCAATCCCAGCCAAGATCCGACCAAATCGCTCAGCTTCGACGACTGTTCGGACTTTCAATGCTGCGTCGGTTCCCGATGGGGCCTTAATCGTTATGTTCGTCTTTTCCTCGTACGGGTAAGCAAACGGATTAACGTCCCCGCAGGGGCCCTGCAAGAACAGACAAACTACATATTCGTCAAGATATCTCTCCACTTCCAACGACAGAATGCTCGGGTAATCACCAAACAACATCGTATTGTGCGCACCGGCGATGATTGGGTGGCACGCGAACGACTGAATGACACCTTGCACCGAATTCGTGCATGTGTCCGTGAAGATGATTTGGGTGAGTTCTGAATTCAATGGACGCTCTGGGTGACGGCGGTTTACCGTCAGACCAGCAACTGGCTGTCTTGACCACGTGACCGCACAGTTGTGTTGTGCCTTCTTCGCATCAAGTACCGAGCAGGTAATCCTTTCAACGAAGAACTCAAACGTACGAGGATCAGGCGCCGAACTCAAGCCACATACGTCGGGGCCTGAGTGGGTATGCGAGGCACTGAGGAAGAGGTTGTTCCACTCGCCCCCGGTCTCCCTCTGCAGCCGTGCGCGGACCGCGTCGGTAAGTTCAATCGACACCGTGCAAATATCCAGTGCCGCAACTGCAACGACACCACTTTCACTTCCAAACACAGCGCTACGAACATAAATGGGCAAATGGACGCCGGTGGATGGTCCGTCGCGACCCTTGTACACCGCATGCTCCTGCGGTCCGTCTGGTCTGGTGCGAATAGGCGGATATCCGGCCATCTCTACCGGCCATTCAGGAGTCGCATCCGTACGCGAGAAACCCGCCAAAGTGACCAACATGGGCAATTCCTCCTTGCTCGCCAACTGTTTCTATCGGCTACGGGACTTTTCAAATTCAGCGAGAGCCGCGTCGATGAGATCAACCGCGCGATCAGCAAGAACTTTGGAGAGCACCAGCGGGGGTGTAATGCGCATGATTGGTGCTGCACTTGCCACCAGGACACCTCTCTTAAGAATCATCCGATACAACCTTTCAGCATCCTCCTGGCTGATTCGCTCCTTGGTATCGCGGTCCTTGACCAGCTCAATTGCCATCAGCATGCCGATGCCACGCACGTCACCGAGAACCATGTACTTGCTCTTCATTTCCATCAAGCGCGACTTAATGTGGGCGCCGATTTCAGCTCCCTTCTCCACCAACTTCTCCTCTTGTATAACCTTCAACGTCGCGAGGGCCGCGGCAGCAGAAACTGGGCTGCCACCGAAGGTGCTCGTACCGCCATTGAACTGGTCCCATGGCCAATTCTCCATCAATTCCCTTCGTGAACCAACGATGCCGAGTGGGAACCCAGACGCGATGCCCTTGCCCATCGTCATGATGTCGGGCTGCGCGTCGTAATGCTCGCTTGCCCACAGTTTTCCGGTGCGACCGGCCGAAGTGAGGATCTCGTCAATGAACAAAAGGATTCCATTCCTCTTGCAGAACTCAGAAATCTTCCGCACAAATTCTGGTGGCGGAATGATCACACCACCAGCGCCTTGTATGGCCTCCATGACTACCGCAGCCACTGCGCCGGTTGACTGCTCCTCATAAACCTTTTCAATGAAGTCAGCGCAAGCGACATTACACGAAGGGTAGGTCAAGCCGAGTGGGCAGCGATAGCAGTATGCATTTGGTGTCTGGTAAGTGCCAGACGCGAGGGGAGCGAAGCCCTTCTTGTAATTGCCGCCCATCGCCGACAATGCACCAACGGTCTTACCGTGAAACCCCCGATAAAGAGAGATGAATTCGTGATTCTTGGTGGCTGCCTTCGCCAGACGCATTCCGCCCTCGACAGTTTCTGTACCCGCCGTAAACATCTGGAAGCAGTCGATACTCTCGGGCGTCACCTCAGCCAGCAACTCAAGAAACTCGGCACGCGAATCCGAACCGTAGTCATAGATGTGAATGAAATGAGCGAGACTGTTCTGTATCTCTTGAACGATGCGCGGGTGGGAGTGGCCGGTAACCGTCACAACAGCGCCCGAACTGAAATCGATGAAGACGTTATCGTCAACATCCCGGACGAGGGCTCCTAGACCATCCTTCATCGCTAATCCAGACAAGAGCGACACTGCGGAAAGCCCGGGGGAGATGTGCTTCAGTTCGCGCCCCCTGATCGCTCGCGAACGAGGACCAGGAAGTTCTGTCTTTACTATCGGCAGACTTTCGTGATGTACCTGTTTGAGATCCATCTATAACTTCCTCCCCAGGTTTATGAATTTGATTATGAATTTGGTGACTTCACCCCTGCAAGCAGGTCGTTCACATCCCAACGTCCTGATGCCCTGAACCGTGGCTCCGTTTCAGTTTGAACGTCGAGCACATACGGCCGTCCCGATTCCAAGGCCATCTCCAGGGCTGGGCGCAATTCTGCCGCTTCTCGCACGGTCGCACCGCCAGCACCGCATGCGGTCGCGAATGCCGCGTAATCGGGACTGTATAACGGGCCGCCGCCCTCACGAAAACTAGTCCCAGTCTTACCAAGGCCGTGCTTGGCCTGATACACCGAAATCGAACTGTACCCGTAATTGTTCATCACAACCCACACCACTGGCACTTCATGCTCTACGGCAGTCACTACTGCTCCCATGATCGATGTAAACGCACCATCCCCCACTTCGGCGATTACAGCGACGTGTGGACACGCCAGCTTCGCTCCAATGGCAGCTGCGACAGCCCCACCCATCGTGCCCCATCCCGAGCCCACATACAGGCGGGACGGGTGATAGGTCTCAAACTGCTGGGCGACCATGTGTCGAATTCCTACGTCGGTAAGGAAGATTCCATCCTTTGGCAGCACCGCACGGATATCAGCAAGCAGTCGTTCTACGGCGATCGGAGATGCGTCCCAATCAGTCGATTCACGAATCTCCTTCTTCCACAGGGCAACCTGAGCCTTGATCTCGGCGATTCGAGTACTTCGTGCTTTCGACGGAGTGGTCGAAGCGGCTCGCAGGACCGCATTCGCTTCGTTCAAAAACCCACGCACATTCCCCACAATGCCTATCTGTACCGGATAGAAGCGGCCCACTTGACGTGGGTCGATGTCAACTTGAATGACCTTCGTCTGACCACCCCTCAACGAGATCCGATTGTCCCACGAGCTGGTCTCCATCTCGCCCAACCTCGAGCCGAGTACCAGTGCGACATCGGCGCCATTGACCAACTTGTGTGCAATTGGAGTACCAACCGTGGAGATGAAGCCTGCATGATGATCGTCATCCTGAGAGATAGCTCCGCATCCACTCAAGGTAGTGACGACCGGTATCCCCAGGGTGTGTGCGAGCTGGGTCAGCTCACTTTGGGCTTCTGCATTCACTGCTCCGCCACCTGCAATGACCACTGGACTCAAAGCACTGTTCAGCAGCTTTAGTGCTTCATCAATGGTTGACTTTCGTGGTACAGAGAACGTGTCGGTCGGCATCTGCCGACGAGCATCAGGAATCTTCTCTTCGCGTATCTCAGAGAAAATGTTCAGAGGCACACTCAGAAGCACTGGGCCAGGGTTTCCGGTTGTGGCCACACGGATCGCCTCCACGAGATTCGGGATGAGCGCTGCACGATGCGCAACACGCCAAGCACGCTTCACGAGAGGACGAACTACACTTACCTGCTCAGCCTCGCCGATGTTACCCAATTCTTGAAATGCCTCCTGCCCAGAAAAGTAATTGGGGGCATCACCAGCGATCATCAACATTGCCGCACCATCGAGCAGCGCGTCACCGAGACCGGTAAGTGCATTGGTCATTCCTGGACCAATGGTGGTGAGCACGAGCGCCGGCTTTCGCTTGGCTCGAAAGTACCCATCCGCAGCGTGGGTTGCCATCTGCTCATGACGCACTCCCACAAATCGGATACTTGACTCTTCGATTGCCTTCAACATCCAGAGGTTCGTATGCCCGCACATTCCAAAGCAGATCTCGATGCCGAATTGCTCCAGCACCTGAATTGTTGCGTGCGCTCCGCTCAGACTTTTCACTAAACAACCCTTCGGCTCGGAAATTATAATATGATTCCCTGACCTAGTCAATTGAGGGATGTCAAAAACCTGTTACTGCGTAATCTCTGTCTTCACAAGGTGAATTACTGCGCGCGACACCATAGCTTCAATGACCGCGTCCATCACTGCCTGGGTGTTCAGTCCAGCACGGACACCAACATCAGGATCACGACCAGCACGGATTGCATCTAAAAAATCTCTGAATTGAGATCCGTAGGTATCTAACCTCGTTGGATTCGTGACAACAGCGTCATTCGTATAGGCGAGTTGGCCTTGCAGGTTGTCGAGTTCAGTTCCAAACGAGGTCCACTTGCCCTGCTTTCCCAGTGCCAGAGAACCATGTGTATCAAACCGAATCTCACCATCCTCGAATCGCAACTCAAAGAACATGGTCGGAGAGTTCTTGGGAACTTTGTCAACGTGATCAAGCATGAAGGTGGCGATAGTTCCACTTGAATACCTAACTCCAGCAACAATCGTCTCCCACAGACTCGATTTCTCACCACCAACCGCAAAGACATCCGTTGGTTCCCCTCCCACAAACCAGTTGACCAGATCACAGGCATGACTAGCCCAACCTGTCCACGGATCGAAACTTCTGACAGCAGCTTTCCAGGAGTCTGTTGCCGCGTCACTCCACCATCGCTCAACCTGTCCCTTAACGAGGACCGACTTCACATTTCCCAGACTGTGCTCGCCCCCTGAAATCAAATTCTTGGCAAGCGCCGGTGCGAAGCGGTATCGATTCTGCGAAACCACCCCGAGCGTGCATCCGTAACTCATAGCCCGATCGGTCATTTGCCTGGCCTCAACAAGATTCACTGCCATCGGCTTCTCAACAAGGACATGCTTTCCTGCAGCTGTTGCTGCAAGAGTCTGTGCACAGTGAGCGTTTGGCGGCGAGGTGATGATCACAATGTCGGCACCACTTGACTTCAACATCCCTTCCAGCGTGTCGAACGCTTGTAAACCGTGCTCATCAGCAAAGGCCTGGCATCTGCTGCCTCCAACCACTGCTACGACCTCAGCATCTGGGTTACGCTTAGCAACCAGACACCAAGTTCTGGCCATGAACCCGCTGCCGACGACAGCAATGCGAAACACAGACGAGCCTAACACACATCATCGCCAATGTTTCCGAGGGAGGGAATCTGTAAGATCGCTACAAATCGGGAGACAACAAGAATGGCAAAAACCAATGAACAGCAACCCAAACAGATCTTGGGGGCTTGGTGCACCATCCCCAATTCCTTTTCAGTCGAGCTTGTCTCAATGATTGACCTTGACTTCGTGGTAATCGATATGCAACATGGTGTGGTCTCGTATCCTGAGTTGGTTGGCTGCCTTCAAGCCGTCGAACGTCGAGGGAAGCGAACCGTCGTGCGAGTAGCCACGGGAGAGTTTGGTCTGGCACAAAGGGTGCTCGATGCCGGAGCGCTTGATGTGATCTTTCCGATGATCAACACGGCTGACGACGCCAAACATGCAGTTGATGCCGCAAAGTATCCGCCGATCGGGGCTCGGAGTTATGGACCGATCCGATCGCGGTTCGTGATTGGACCTGACCCATCTGTGGCCAACCGAGAGGTTCGGTGTCTTGTTCAGATCGAGACTCGTGAGGCTGTCAGCAATTTGCGGGAAATCCTTGCTGTGCCTGGGATTGATGGCACCTACATCGGTCCTGCAGACCTCGCCCTGACACACGGATTTGAGCTGGGATCCAAGAACGATCGGCTTGACGCAATCATCGAATACATCAGGTTGGAGACTGGTGCTGCCGGACTCATCAGTTGTGTCCACACGACAAGTGGTGCGAGTGCCAAACGCTACCGAGATCAAGGCTTTTCCATGGTCTCCATAGGCAGCGACGCAATTTGGCTCCGAAATGCTTACAGCCGTCAGTTTGCTGAGGCGTTGGGCAAGCCTCACGAGGAAACACTCGGCTTCTACTAGTGGTTGGCCGAATCTACCGCGAATCAAATAATTGTAAGATTTGCTTCAACTAGTCGCTTTGCCGCGTCGCTCTGTGGATCCCTCAAGATCTCTAGTGTTAGTCCGCTTTCTACCACGCGACCCGACTCGAAGACGGCCAACTTCCGCGAGGTATGGGCGACTGCCGCTAGGTCGTGCGCAATCAGCACAAGCGTGAGATTGCCCCTATCGCCGAGCTCCTTAAAGAGATTCAGGATCTGAGCGCGGATGGAAACGTCTAGAGACGAAGCAGGCTCGTCAGCGATCAATAACTCCGGTTTCACCACGAGCGCACGAGCAATCGCAGCACGTTGTAATTGCCCGCCGGACAACTCGTGAGGATACCTCCCGAAGACATCTCTATCGAGACCGACAGTGCCCAACGAGGCCATAACAATCTCGTCGTGGTTTCCCTCAATCTTGAACGACCGAAGAGGTTCAATGAGCGCTCGTCCGATTCTGATTCGAGGGTCAAAGGAAGACTTCGGATTTTGAAAGACATACTGCACGGATCGGCGAAACTCGCGGTTCTTCACCTTGTCTTTCGATAGCGGATCGCTTCCCCGAAACTCAAAAGTGCCAGCACTCGGCCGAACTTGCCCAGAAATCACCTTTGCGAAGGTCGTCTTTCCGGCACCTGAAGATCCGACTACGCCGAGTGACTCCCCGCTCTCGATTCGCAAAGTTACATCGTTTAGTGCATGGAATTGGCTCCGCTTGCCGAACAGACCCATGCGTTGCGCTTTGTGAGAAACCGATATATTTTGGCAGTTCACTAGGGACCTTGATGTCGAAGACGTTGGGCTCATCAGGATCCCCCCTACTTCGGGTTCCAACAACGAAGTGTTCGACCTTCTGATATCGACTCTGGCGGAATCTCCTCGCAAGCAGAGGATGCGCGGTCGCAGCGAAGTCGAAAAGCGCAGCCAATTGGCATCGACTCTAGGGATGGCATCATTCCTGGGATCACGGGCAGTTTCTTGACCTGCTGTTCGATGATCCTGGGGAGAGAGATATTGGAATTAATCAATGCACCGGTGTACGGGTGTCGAGACTTGACAAGCACCTCTGTTGTTGGCCCCGACTCCACAAGGTGGCCGCCGTACATAACTGCAATGGTGTCGCAATAATTCGAGACGAGAGCCAGGTCATGAGTCACCAAAATCAAACTCGCTCCCAACTTGCTTGTCGCCGCGACCAATGTGTCAAGCACATTACGCTGGATCGCTGTGTCGACCGATGTGGTTGGCTCATCGGCGATAATCAACTCGGACTTTGTTGCCACCGCCATCCCGATCAAGATCCGTTGGCGCTGACCTCCTGACAATTGATGGGGATATTTGCGAAGTGCTGTGGCTGCATTCTCCACACCGAGATTCGAAAGAATTTCCAAGGAGATTTCCTGCCATCGCGTTGCTCCATCTGAGCTCGCACGAGAAACAATCCTCCTGAAGTGCCAACCGATGCGCTTCATTGGATCCAGCGCGCTGAGAGAGTCCTGGAAAATCATTGCTATGCGTCGGCCGCGCACCTCACAATGCTCCTTCTCTGAAATCGTGACGAGATCTGTATTACCGAGAATGGCGGATCCCTTTGCCGACCATCCAAATGGAAGCAGATTCATGATGGCAAGACCGAACATCGACTTACCGGCACCCGACTCACCTACCAAGCCCAACCTTTGACCCGGAAACACGTCTAAGTCAACGCCGCGAACAGCGGTCAAGCGGCCATTGGAAACCCATAAATCGCGAACCTGCAAGATCGGTCTCATCTTCCTATGACCGTTTCCCCGCGGAGCGTGGGTCTAAGAAATCGCGAAGCCCGTCTCCGAGGAGGTTTAGGCCCAGCACAAAAATCAGGATCACTGTCGCCGGCCACAGCATCAAGCCAGTGGTTGGGCCAACTGTTTCTTGAGCTTCCTTGAGCAATGTGCCCCACGAGATTTGAGGGCGACTGATACCAACTCCCAGATAGGAAAGACCGGATTCGGCAAGTACCGAATTGGCGGTATACAGACTGAACTGGACCACTAGGATCGAAAGAATGTTCGGCAACACATGTCGAAACAGCACGAAAAAAGTTCCGCGCCCATACATTCGCGCCGATTGAACGAAATCCTCATTTAGGATTGGCAAAGTAGCTGATCGCACTACACGGGCGATGACCGGGGCAAAAAAAACGGAAAGAACGCTAATTGTGGACAATGCACTAGGACCAGACACGGTGGCAACAACAAGTGCAACAACTACACCTGGTACAGCCATCAGTACATCCAGCAGGCGCATCACTACTTCATCCAGCCATTTAGAGATTCCCACTGCGATAAACGCAAATATCGTGCCAAGAACAACCGAGATGGCTGCAGTAATGCAACCCAAGAAGACAGACATCTGGGCACCTGCGAGCAATCCACTGAGAAGGTCACGGCCGATCACATCTGTGCCAAGCGGGTGGCCAGCTTCACCGAACCCGAGAGAGAGCTTTGTGGTGTCTACGAAGTTTGGATCAAACGGCGTCCAAAAAAGAGCAATGGCACTGCACGAGACGAAGAACACGGTGATTGAACCACCAAGCCAAATGTTGAGAGGAAGATCTCGAGTCTTCAAATTCTTAGCCTCTTGTCAAGGATGTAATAGGAGATATCTACAATCAGGTTGACGACGAGCACATAAACAATAAGAAGCATGACGAGATTCTGCACTACGAAAATGTCACGACCGACGACGGCTCCAAGAATCATTCGACTCAAGCCCGGCATTGAAAAGAGGGTCTCGGTAAGCACAGTTCCACCAACCAGATGCGACACGATATTGCCAAGCACTGTGACCACAGGTAGAGCGGCGTTCCGGAGACCGACAACAAGGAGAGACTGCTGTACGGACATGCCGAAAGCGCGGCCCGTCCGAACAAAGTCCTGTCGCATGACCTCGACAATTGCTGTTCGAACAAATCGGGCAAGAACGGAACCAATACCGATGCCTAATGTGACACTTGGGAGAACGAGATGGCGAAGCGTTGTCGCCGGAGCGTCCGACCACGGGACCCACCCACCAGTTGGAAACCAACCAAGTGAAACACCAAAAATGATGCTCAGGACGGCACCACTCCAGAAGACTGGAAGAGCAATACCGATCTGACTAATGAAATCAACCAATGAGCCTTTGCCTTGGAATGAACGCAGGGCTGATGCAATCCCAAATGGAACTCCAATTGCCAAACCCACCAGTAGAGCACCAACAGATAGCGAGATACTCACAGGCAGCGCTGACTTGAGCAGCATTCTGAGTTCAATTCCGCTGTAGAACGAAACTCCAAAATCACCGCGGATGAGCACGGTCATCCATTCAACGTATTGAACAATGAGCGGCTGATGCAGACCAAGTTGCTTTTCGAGAGCCAACACGTCTTCGGGTGTCGAAAACTCGCCAAGCAACACAGAGGCGGGGCTGCCACCTAGAAGTCGCACGAGTAGGAAGATCAGTCCGGACGTCGCCAAAATCGAAAGTACGAAGAATGTAAATCGTCTGACAAGGAAGATGGTCATTTATGCGACCCTAGGACATGTGAGGGGCGACTTCACCGACCGCAGTCGGCGAACCCGCCCCTCAACTTGTAATTGCGTAGTCCAGCATTTAACTTACTTGGTCCAGTAGTAGTTGGCGAACGCGACCTCAACGCGAATCGTCGGAGGCCTCCATCCGGTCAACTTCTTATGGTACAGACCCAGACCAGTTCGGGCCAGCAATGGCACCACAACTGCATCTTTTTGCAAGAGCTCATTCGCTGAAGTAAGTGCCTTGAGGTAGGCCTCGTCAGTCGTTGCACGGTCGGCCTGCTGAATCAACTTGGTGTAAGCCGAGCTGCAGTAGGTCTGATAACCGTACTTTGTTGGGTCTTTACACACGAAGTCGGTGAGGGTTCCGCCGCCACCCATCAACGACATTCCGTACTGCGGAGGACGTGCGTTGAAGATTGTTGATGAGTACTGAGCCAATGGAATATCGCGACGATTAATCGTCAGACCTGCGTTACGCAACTGCTGCGTCATGATGTCCGCTGCAAGGCGCAGAGCGGGGACGTCGGTGAGTCCGACGAACTCGATCGGAAGTTTGTCGAGTCCTGCTGCCTTGAGACTCGCCAAAGCCGTGTTCACATCACGATCGATCACACAAGTCTCGGGAGACGCAGGCTTGTACGTGCGAGCCGTCATGATTCCCCAGCCACACTGCGGCACCATTGCGCCTTTCGGCGCACCCAATCCGGCTACATAGGCATCGCGGTCAATGATCTGAGCGATTGCGGTGCGGAATACCGGATTGTTGTATGGAGCTTGCGTCTGGTTGAACATCAACCAATGCAACTCACCAGAGGCTGGTTTCAGTAGTCGCTTGAAATCCTTGGTGTAGCCCTCGGATATGATTCGGGACCAGATGGCCGTTGAAGTGATCGGCAGTCCGTCCACCTCGCCAGCTCTCAGCGCGAGCAGCGATGCCGGGCTGTCAGTGATAAACCGAACCTTAACGTTCGTGATCCTTGGCTTCTTGCCGGTGTACTCATTGTTGTAAAGGAACTGAATGTGTGAACCCGGGATGTACTCGGCAACCTTGTACGGACCCGATCCAATCGCCACACTGTTTCGCTTTCCTTCAGAGGAAGCTGGCATGACGAGACCCGCCATTGTGCCCATTCCGCGGAAGAACGAGCGTGACTTCGCCGTAAGCGTGACGGTCACCTCGTTCCTCTTCGTTGCTTTGATCGAGGATACGTTTGCAAATGGTCCCTTGTACGCGAGGATCGGCCCATTCTGGAACTGATTCAACGAGTAGACAACATCACTTGCTTTGATGCTGGTGCCATCCGAGAACTTCTTTGCTGTGTCGATCTTGAACGTCCACACCTTGCCATCAGGCGAGGTTGACCAGGACTTTGCCACTGCGGCAGATGGTTTGTCCGCGTTGTCAAACGACACGAGAGGCTCATACACGTTTCCAGGCAGCCAGAGAATCAACGAAGTGGCTGGCTGAGTCACGATGTCGAGGCGACCTGGATCCTGGAAAATTGAGAACGTCATGCTCGACTTCGAAAGATCTTCGGCTGCCTGTACTGGGCCGTAGACACCTATCGAAGCGAGAGCCGCTAGTCCTGCGGCGAGGAAACCGATAACTCTGGTTTGACGGTACTTCCTTATCACCACTTACCTCCATTTGTTCGTGACTAAAGGGTTCTAGCAACTTGTCGATTTGAATTTTGAATTAGCTGTAACACCATTGTTTTGAGTGTCACACTATTATTATATAATAGTGACTAATAGGACATGTGTCAAAAGGCGGTAATTCCGCGAAATGCGCGGTGTAACTCGCGCGAGGCGAAGGCTGGCAAAGGCTTTCCGACGAGCCGTTGATGAAGTTGAGATCTCGCGAGACGTTTCCTTTACGGTCACTTCCCCGTCTTCGAGATTTCCTAGTGCTCGTTCGCACCCGGACACCTCAAGTTACTGATGAGTACGCAAGCTCATGGTTCGCTCGACTTCGTGCACGACCGCTCCGTCGATGCCTGACCATTGCCGATCTTCGAGCTCTTGCGAGGCGCCGTGTGCCTCGCGCTGTTTTTGACTATGTCGATGGAGGTGCGGAAGATGAGTTAACACTTCATTCAAACCGGGACGCATTCCAGAGCCAGCGCTTTCTCCCAAGAGTTCTCCAACAGACCCATCAGGCCTCAACCACTACCGAAATCTTTGGCACCCGAACGGCTGCGCCGCTCATCCTCGGGCCAACAGGTTTCACCCGCATGTTGCACAGCGCTGGAGAGGTTGCAGTGGCCCTAGCTGCAAGGTCACGTGGCTTGATCTACACCCTTTCAACAGTTGGCACGGTGACGCCAGAAGACCTGCGAGCAAATGTTCCGAATGGTCGACATTGGTTCCAGCTCTACCCCACCACAGATAGATCAATCAATGCCGACCTCATCACGAGGGCAAAGGATTGTGGTTTTGAGGCTCTAGTTATTACCGTTGACACACAAATTGGTGGACGTAAATTGCGCGACGTTCGCAGCGGATTCACGCTCCCTCCTCGAGTAACGCTGAGCAGTTTTGGAGAGATGGCACGAAAACCACATTGGTGGATGAATACGATCTCTTCATTGCCGCTCAAGTTGTACATCTCTGACTATTTCAAACAAGACGGAGGAATGGCTTCTCCCAAACTGATGAACTTGATGCGCAATCAGCATCTCGACATTTCTCTGCTAGAGACATTCAGATCACAGTGGAAAGGCCCCTTGATCGTCAAAGGAGTCCTGCGACCCGCTGACGCCAAACGTCTCACGGAGATTGGCATCGACGCGATCATGGTTTCCAATCATGGAGGTAGGCAGCTTGATCAGTCGGTCGCAAGCCTCGACGCACTGAAAATGATCAAGCGCGAATGTGACCTTCCGGCAATCGTCGATGGCGGCATTCAGACTGGTCGGGACATCATCACTGCCATCGCCTGCGGTGCCTGTGCGGCACAGATAGGTCGTTCGTATCTCTACGGGTTGATGGCCGGAGGCCAGGCCGGTGTCGATATGGCACTCCGACTCCTGATCGAAGAAACAGAACGGACGATGGTGCTGCTCGGCCTCTCCAGCATCACCGAGATTTCGCCCGAGTGTTTGGTCAAGCCCCAAACTCATGCATGAGATTTGCGATCAGCACGTAGTAGCCGACGAGGGAGATCAAGTACATCCGTTGATTCTCCGAGAGTTCGCCTGACAGGCTCAATTCGTAGGACCGCGGACCGAGAACTTCGTCTACATTGCGCGCTAAAGCAGACTGCGGTTGGAGAGAGAGATCGAAGATCGACTCAATCTGGCTCTCGGTGGCTCCGAACCCACGGGCAACTTCTACATGTGCATCCCATTCAAACTGGCTTTGCATGTGCCGAGCCACACGGAGTATCGCAAGTTCCCTTTCGACTGACTCAAACGGGGAGTTGAATCGCAAGTGCCGTCCGAGCTCCTCAAGGATCGAACCGAGTTCGGGTGAGACTAGGAACGACTTAAACGGTCCCAGCAAATTCCCCTCGCCATCCGTCACTGGAGAAATTCCCTTGCTTGCCGCGCGCGGACCATCAACTATCCGGCGATACAGCTTCTCCTGTTCCGGCGTAAGGATCTGCTTCATCGCCATTACCCCTAGACGAGCGTTCGTCCACCGTCCACATGGACGACTTGCCCGGTGATAAAACCACCGTCCGGTGACAACAGAAACGACGCAATTCCAGTCAACTCTTGTGGAGCGCCCAGCCGACCCATCGGCACCAGACCGACCAAGCCTTCGCGCACGCCCGGTTGCTGAAGGTGCTCTCGTGTCAGATCAGTTTCGATGTAGCCCGGTGCAAGCAAATTTGCCGTAACCCCAGTGGCTGCCAACTCGTTGGCGAGCACACGAACGAACTGGTTGAGTCCCGACTTGGAGGCCGCATAGGCCCCATGGTTCTTGTGCGGAATGGTCCCGGCAACAGAAGAAATGAACAGCAGACTGCCACGACCTCTTCTCGCCATGGACCTCCCAAATGCCCGGCCGACAAGGAAAGCCGACGTGAGATTGGTGGTTATTATGCGCTGCCATTCAGCAAGTTCCGTATCGAAAATCGCAGTACGTGAGTTCACCCCCACCGCATGCAGGACACCGTCGAAATCACCCCAATGACTGGCAGCTGCATCTACCTCACGTTCAACGGTCACGTCCAGAATTCGTGCATCAACTGCGGTGCCATCGAATCGGCTGACTACCGAAGTGTTGGCATCCGCTATCACGACCGCATGCCCTTCAGCAACGAAATGTTCCGCAAATGCCGTTCCGAGACCGCCGCCACCAAGGATTAGGATGCGCCGATATTCACAGCTCAAAGTGAATCAGGCTTTCGATAGGTGGCGCCACGCTGCCACCGATTGGACGCACCACCAATCCAACAGAGATATATCGATAAACGGATCGATCACCGCCCACATCGCATCGTCATCGGAATAGCTCCTCATCATCTCCCAAGCAAGCACTTTCCAATTCAACACTCCCGCACCGATCACTGTGGGCAAGAAGTCACCATTGAGAAAGTCCCGCAAGAGGAAGACACTTTCCTTGCGACCGACATGCCGTATAGGGTCAAAACGCTCGCAATCCTTCACATGGATCAGAGCGATGAAGTCACGTGCTGCTCGAAACTGGGCAGTTGCATCGTGGCCTACGGCCACCGAATTTGCAGCGTCGAAACAGATGCGCACATCTGGTTGGCCTAGTTCGTGAATAGTAGCGACCAGCGTACTTACATCACGGGATGGATTGAGACCGAGCAAATCTTCACGACGCTGATCAAGATTGTTCTCAAGCAGAATGCCCACATCGGAGCCCACCGTTGATCGGAATTCGCGAATTGCTTTTGCCAGCTGTTGTGCACTTCCCACAAGGTCACCAGACTGGGGACTAGCACAGTACATCTGTACAAATCTCGTCTCGCAGGCTCGCGCGAGGTCGACCAATACCTTCACCTCCCTTTGCAAGTCGGGAGCGGAGAAGTCATGACCGAGCCGAAAGAGATTTCCTGGAATATTCACTGACATCACAGACAACGAATACGACCGCAGAATGGCTGCTGCTTCTTGGGGCGAATAGTTGTTGACGTTCCACGGCCACAAGTCGACGCCAGAAAGTCCGAGTCCCAAGCACGTCTGCGCATATTCATGCAAATTGCGATCTTTGAAGAAGAACCCCGACATCGCGAGCCTGGGGCCGTGCCATGCGTGTGTCATCAGAGCATCAGTCCAAGGTCGATTCAAGCAACGCTGATCCGGCGTCAACAAGGAGCCTCTCCCACTCCGGTGTAGGACCGCTTGGCTTCAAGTAGTTCCTATGCGAGTCCACCTCGTAGCCCCCGGCAGGAAATGCGTTGGCGGTTGGGACGTAGAAATAGACTCCGTTGGTGTATCCGCTTATGAATGCTCTACACCCGCGCATGGAGGCAAGTCTGTGGACGCGCTCTTCGATCTGCCGACCAATCTCTACGAATACCTCGGCGGGGATTCCGACGAGCGCGAAGGGACCAACACGTATCGCTTGGAGAGGGAGGTCAACCCTCAAATCCCTGCCCGATTGGGCAGCTTCCAATTGGATTGACGCCCACAGCGCTCGGCGACGGGCCACGAGGCGATCAGAGAGTGCCCGGTGCATGTCATCTTTTTCTGCCGCCCAGTTCTTCGCAGCTTGCTGCTGGAAACTCATGCACTCCTCGAGAGGCGGTAAGGCTCGAAGTGGCAAATTGATCGAGGAGTTTGACACCGCAATGGTTGCCTCCTCCAGCGCTGCCCCCTCGTAGGCCCAACCCGTAACCGTCGAATTCTGGCTTTTCCAATAGACCCTGTGATCTCGCACGCGTCGATGACCGATGCGAAGGAGCGTCTTTACAACTTCTGCTCCAAGCAAGTGCCCAAGCCGGTCTGTCTCCTTCTCGCCGTCGTCACCCACCACAATGCCCACCACTGGATCGACATCTGCACAGCAACCCTGGATAAACATGGCATAACCACCAACGCTCTGTTCGACTAATGTGCGCATCGGACCGATGAAATCAGGCGACACCAGCGTTGACTTCGGACCAAGGATGTCGGGGTGGCAAGAGTAGTGAACGAGTGTGACAATCGTTTCACCCGATAGGGAGGTGACCTTCACGACTCCCACCCGATCGTCGCGGGGACCGTTCGGATTCTCACCTAGGGCGAGGGTTCCGTCCGGCAGAACTTCGCGTCGATTGACCCCAATCTGAACTTCACCTTCGTCCATCGCGATCGTGACGGGTCGGATGTTTGCAGATGCATCATGAGCGGCTGCCGCGGTTTGCTCAACGAGAAAGGTGAAGTACGCGAGGTTGTCTGACCACTGTTCGCCGTCCTCCGGATCAAACTCGCTGAAAGAAGGTGGCGCTGGAACAGCATGAGTGTGGCTAATGTTAAGAAGTACTCGGTCGACATCGACCCCCGCGGACTTTGCGACTGCTGCACGAACCGTCGCTGCCTCGTCGAGTGAGAATAAGATCGCATCAATCGCTGCAACTGCGACCTTCTCTCCTTTGCTTTCAAACACCACAACGCTGGTTAGCACTTGGTTGTGGATTGCCGTTGAAAGGTTGTCACGGAGCGATCCGCACAATCGAAGGCCCACCTTCGGTGAAATTGACTTCCTGCCGACACCTGCTGAGATCGAATACCACTTTTGCGGATCGCCCATCTTTCCCCCTCACGTGCCCCGAAACTGAAGCGAAATCAGGTAGTGCCGGCAAGTTTATACACATGCCGGGGGTTCTGGCCGGAGAGGACAGCGAGTATGTCGCTCGCAACTGACATCGAAATGTCACGAGAAGCCCCGGCTGAGATTCCTGCAGTATGCATCGAGAACAGTGTGTTCGGTGCACGAAACAGCGTCGCGTCAATCTCAGGTGGTTCTCTCATGAACACGTCGAGCGCGGCGCCAGCAATCTGACCAGAATTCAGTGCATCCGCTAGAGCGACTTCATCAATGATACCGCCACGCGCAAAGTTAAGAATGAGCGCAGACTGCTTCATGAGGCCGAGTTCGCGCACGCCGATGAGATAGTGAGTGGCAGGTGTATACGGAACGTGCAAACTCACGATGTCACTCTTGGAAAGTAATTCGTCGAGCCCGACTAAGGTTGCGCTAAGTTCTTCCTCTGCAGTCGAATTGCGTACTTGATCGAAGTACAGCACATTCATTTCAAAACCGCGCCGAGCGATTCGGGTCATTTCCAATCCGATCAATCCAAGTCCTATTAAGCCGATCGTCGAGCCGCGGATGTCGTCACCACTAAGACGATCGCGTCGAGTCCAATCACCACGACGAACCATTGCATCCTGAACAAAGGAATTTCGACGCAGGGAAATCGCTTGAGCAATCGCCATTTCTGCAACTGACTTCGCATTGACACCCGGCGCATAGACGACCGGAACCCCACGCTTCGAGCACAAAGCAACATCGATATTGTCCACTCCGGCGCCATAGCGACCGATCACCTTGAGATTGTTTGCCCTATCCAATAGGGATGCGCGAATCTCACCGCTTGAGCGGACCAGCAAGGCATCAGCGAGCTCGATCTCACCACTTACTGCCCCCATAGCAGGGTCAACAAGGACTCGCAACTTCTGACGTAATAGAGCCATCCCATCGGAATGAATCTCGTCGTTGATGATGAGAAGTTTCTTCGTGTCCATTTTCAAAACTTGCCCTTTTAACGGCCCGCTCGAACAACATTTCTTGGTTGTCCCCTCAAGTAGGAGACGACATTCAGAAGGCACTCTTCGCGAGATCGCAAAATTCCCTCGGAAGTGGCGGCTCCCACGTGCGGCGAGAGTAATACGTTATGGAGCCCTATGAGTTCATGTGTGGACGGCAGGGGTTCCTCTTCAAATACATCTAACCCTGCACCAGCAAGTTGGCCTGAACGAAGGGCCTGAAGGAGCGCCTCCGTTTCGACGAGCCCTCCCCTTGCAGTATTGATCAAGAAGGAACCGTGCTTCATAATGCGGAGTTGTTCTTGACCAACGATCCCTTTTGTGTGTTCATTAAGTGCCAGATGTAGTGACACGAAGTCCGAGAGCTCAAACACTTGCTCCAAACTCACATAGGAAATCCCGAGTTGATGCTCTATGTTGAGATGCCGATTTCGTGACCAATAGAGAACTTCCATGCCGAGGGCCTTTACCATTCGCGCCACTTCGGACCCAATTGAACCCAAACCGACAAGACCCAGCTTCCTTCCATGCAAGCGACACCCCCAGGGACCTCCCGTCGACCAATTTCCGGTCCGGATTATGTTCCCGACCTCTGCAAGTCTCTTGGCTAGCCCAAACATTAGCGCTACTGCATGTTCTGCCACATCCACAGAGGCGTAGTCACGAATGTTACAGAGCGTGAGTGAGCGTCCCTGAACGATCGGCATTTCCAAGATGTCAGTGATTCCGGTACCCGTGAATGAGACAACTTCGACGTTCTCAAACGCTCTGAGAGCCTCAAGATCTTGCACCGACTCGCAACACAAGCCAAGTGCGTCGCCGTCTGTCACGGTTTGAGTAGACCACTGTGAGTTCAGACGGACGTCATCAGGTAGGGATTGGGCGAATAGCCCAAGGTCATCAGTCCACGACAGCGGAACGAGAATCGTCCGCATCGTCAGCGAGAGGGAGGTAGAATCATCGTTCCGACGGAGACGGGTGGAGCACACATCGACTGGCTAGTGTCCCACATCTTAGGAAACACCCGACATCCGCTTGCTCTCGCCAAATTTCACGATACATAATGGAACTCCACCACCGATGGAGAACAGTAGTGAATAATAAGCATGAGAAACGCGCATCAAGTCAAGAGACTCCTTGACATGCGTGCGCTCCCGACACTGATCGAACGTGCGACCTGCGGTTTACTGATCAGCCTTTCGCGCCTACAATGCGACGATTCTTGTTCGATTTTCCGACGAAAGTAGGCGACTTTAAGGAATCGCCGTCGCGTAAGCCATTAAGTAAGAAGAATTGGTGAGTTGCAAGACCGCAGGGTCTCGAATGAACTTGTATTCAACGCTCGAGTCAAACACAAGAGCAGCCTGCGCATCAGGCGTCCAATTTGTGCCGTCTGTGGTTATCAACGACCTGACCCACGAGCCTGGTGGGGCAAAGTGAATCCGTTGAAGAGCAACAGATTCCGAGATCCGTTATCGGCCGACGACACGGCGCCCACCGTTGCCCTGCTGAGAATCCAACTCGCCACCGCCGATGGGGTTGAGATGGTGTTGGGTGCGGTAGTCGAGAGATGACACACGGATGTGATCGACGAACCTGGTGCAAACAGGTCGAGGCAGCTGCCACGATTCGAATACGAAGTACGCGAGGCAGAACTGGTAGTAGCACCAACAATGAGTGCTTCGGGTACTCGGGCCGGCTGCGTCTGCAATTAGTTGGGCGAGAGTATGTCACGCAGACGCACAAAGGCATCGAGAGCATCGGCGTTCAGCAGCGAGTCGAGCGAGCACACTTCCTCTGGATGTGCGCCAAGCAGGATCTTCTTCACAGGAATCTCAAGCTTCTTTCCCGAGAGTGTACGTGGAATCATCGGCACGGCGAAGATGTCGTCAGGCACGTGACGAGGTGACAAACGCTCGCGCAACTCGTTCATCAGCACCTCGCGTTGACCGTGGCCAAGATGGTCTCCCAGTGTTTGCACAAAAAGCAACAATTTTCCGAGCTCCTCACCAGGCGCCGCGTAGTGAACCACCAAACTATCCAGCACAAATGGCAGCGACTCAATGACACTGTAGAACTCGGCAGTGCCGATACGGACTCCACCACGATTCAGAGTCGCATCCGAGCGACCACTCACCACCGCCATTCCATCATCGAAAAACGTAATCCAGTCTCCGTGACGCCATTTACCCGGGAAGTCCTCGAAGTACGACGATCGCAACCGC
>Ga0194120_10004829_pt1 | contig 20348 bp, 18 predicted proteins | sample TA2MahCa65mmetaG_FD_148642 | JGI IMG/M metagenome (GOLD analysis project Ga0194120, IMG submission 148642) | Freshwater microbial communities from Lake Tanganyika, Tanzania - TA2015019 Mahale Deep Cast 65m | ecosystem: Environmental > Aquatic > Freshwater > Lake | place: Tanzania: Lake... | reverse complement strand
GCGCCGTCGGCCAGCGACTTTTTCGGCTCGTTGATGAGCGAGGCGAGGTCAGTCCCTTGTTGGACTCCGAGTCCCTCGCAACTTGGGCACCAACCGAGCGGGCTGTTGAAACTGAAGTTGTGCGGCGTCAGTTGTTCAAAACCACGACCACACTGCTGACAGGCAAAGTGCAGCGAGTAGTTGTCGACTCGCCAGTGCACTTCCGAAACATTCTCGTCGACGTGCGCGACTCGGATGAATCCACGGCCGAGATCGAAGGCCTGCTCCACGGAACTCGCCAGGCGGCTGCGCGAATGACTGGCCGTGACCCGATCCACGACCACTTCGATGAGATGCTTGCTCTTGCGATCAATCTTTGGCACGTCCTCCAGCCGGAAAGTCTTGCCGTTGATCCGCACACGAGCGAAACCACGAGTCCGCAACGACTCCCACAACCGCTCATGCTTATCGCCGACTTTGACATCCTGCGGCGCGAGGATGAGCAGAGCATTTGTAGGGTGGGACGAGCTCGCTTCGAGCTCCGGTCCACCGACATTCTGTGAATTGGCGGGCCGGCGCTGTGCTGATCGTGCCCGTTGTCTTTGCCTCCCGGCTAAGATCGAATCAATGACCTCGTCGGTCGATTGCGTCGTGACGGCGATCCCGCACTTTGGGCAATGCAACTCACCGAGCCGGCACCACAGGATTCGCAGGTAGTCATAGATTTCCGTGACCGTGCCGACCGTCGAGCGGGGCGTGTTGCCGGTTGTCTTCTGCTCAATCGCAATCGCAGGGGAGAGGCCGTGAATGTGCTCGACCTTCGGCTTCGGCATCTGACCGAGGAACTGCCGCGCGTAGCTTGACAACGATTCGACATACCGCCGCTGTCCCTCGGCGTAGAGCGTGTCCATGGCCAGTGAACTCTTGCCGCTACCGCTCGGCCCGCAGAAAACGTTCATCTGATCGCGCGGGATTGTGACATCGATATGCTGGAGGTTGTGCTGAGCGGCACCACGCACGGTGATAAAGGGGTGAGAGGGTGAGGGGACGGAAACGACAGGGTGAGGGGGTGACAAGGTAAGCGGGTGAGACTGCCGTACGCTCTTCTTCACCTTGTCACCGTGTGACCTTGTCACCGTGTCATGCCCCAGCACCGCTCGCAGCGCCCGCCCCGTGTGCGATTCCTCGCACGCCGCGATCTCCTCCGGCGTGCCGCAGCAGACGATGCGGCCGCCGCCGGAACCACCTTCGGGGCCGAGGTCGATGACCCAGTCGGCGGTCTTGATGACGTCGAGGTTGTGCTCGACGACCAGTACCGTGTTACCGTTGTTGACGAAGCCATGCAGCACGTCGAGCAGTCGATGAACGTCGGCGAAGTGCAGGCCGGTCGTCGGTTCGTCGAGAAGATAAACCGTGCGGCCCGTCGAACGCTTGCCGAGTTCGCGAGCCAGCTTAATCCGCTGCGCCTCGCCACCCGAAAGCGTCGGCGATGGCTGGCCGAGTTTCAAATAATCCAGCCCGACATCGTGCAGCGTTTGCAGCAGTTTCGTAATCGGTGCGATGTTCGCGAAGTGTTCCAGAGCCTGCTGTACGTCGAGTTCGAGGACGTCTGCGATGCTCTTCTCCTTGAACTTCACCTCCAGCGTCTCGTGATTAAAGCGATGCCCGCCGCAAACCGCGCATGTCACCCACATGTCGGCGAGAAAATCCATCTCGAGCTTGTTGCTGCCGTTCCCCTCGCAAGCTTCGCAACGCCCACCGCTGACGTTGAAGCTGAATCGCCCCGGCTTGTATCCGCGCCGCTTCGAGTCCGGCAGTTGCGTGAACAAATCACGGATCAGATCGAAGACTTTCACGTACGTCGCCGGGTTCGATCGAGGCGTCCGACCGATGGGCGACTGATCGATGTCGATTGCCTTATCAAGATGCTCAAGGCCGGTAATCTCGCGGTGCGATCCCGGCGTGCCAGTCCCCTTGTTGAGATCGCGGTTGAGAACCTGCCAAAGGATGTCATTGACCAGCGAACTCTTCCCCGACCCGCTAACGCCGGTGACGCAGACGAACGCTTCGAGCGGAATCGTGACATCGACGTCGCGCAAGTTGTGGTGATTCGCGCCGAAGATGCGGATTTGCTTGGGGTGTGAGGGAGTGACAAGGTGAGGGGGTGACCCGGTGAGGGAGGGAGCTGGCAACGACGCGCGGCCGCGTTGTGCCTTCTTCGCCTTGTCACCTTGCCGCCTTGTCACCGTGTCAATCCGCCGCGTCGGCGGCACTTCGATGGACAGCTCGCCCGACAGGTACTTCGCGGTCAAACTCTCTTTCGCGTGGCGGATTTGCTCGAACGAGCCTTCGGCGACGACTCGGCCACCGCGCACACCGGGGCCGGGGCCGAAGTCGATGATGTAGTCAGCCGCACGCATCGTCTCTTCATCGTGCTCGACGACGATGACCGTGTTCCCTTGGTCGCGCAGCTCACACAGGCTTTCGAGCAGCATCTCGTTGTCACGCGGATGCAACCCAATCGATGGCTCGTCGAGAATGTAAACGACGCCGACCAACCCGCAGCCGATCTGCCCAGCCAGCCGAATGCGTTGAGTCTCGCCACCGGACAACGTCGGTGCCGCTCGATCGAGCGTGAGATAATCTAACCCGCACCGCAGCAAGAAACCGAGCCGCCCGCGAATCTCCTTGAGCACTTCCGTCGCGATCACCTGCTCGATCGCGTTGAGTTCCAGTTCCTCGAAAAACTGAGCTGCCTCACGAATGCTGAGGGCGCAGACCTCCTGAAGAGCAAGGGTCGAGTGACGAGAGTCGAGAGTCGAGAGTTGTGAAGTGACATTCGAGTTGTTCGTCGCTTGTTTCTCATCTCTCGTCGCGTGACTCTTCGAGGTCACTGTCACGCATCGCGCCTGCGGACAAAGCCTCGTTCCTCCGCACGACGTGCAAACCGAGAACTCCATGTATTTCTCGAGCTGCTTGCGCCGCGCGGGATTGCGAGTCTTGCTGTAGTTCTTGAGCAGTTCCGGCAGCAGTCCCTCAAAAGTGCCGCCATGTTTCCAGACGCCGCCGTTGTACTTCCAATGAAAGACGATGTGCCGCGAGCCGGTGCCGTACAGCAGCGACTTCCGAATTTCGTCCGACAGCTCGGCCCACGGAGTCTTGAGCACGGATCCTTTCGGCAGACCGAGATCGTGCTCCAGCGTTTCGGCGACGCCGTCGTAGATGTGCCGCCGCCACTTGCCAACGTCCTTCAGCGGACCGAGTAGTTCGATGGCTCCATTCCACAGCGACAGCGAATCATCCGGGATTAGCCGATCTAACTGAAACTCGAATCGCTCGCCGAGTCCGTTGCAGTCGAGGCACATCCCCTGCGGACTGTTGAAACTGAATAGCTGCGGCGACGGCGGCTCGTAGCTCAGTCCGCAATGCGTGCAGGCGTAATGGGCGGAGTAGAGGGAGTCGAATTCGGTATTCGGAACAGGGATTTCTGAATGATCTTCATCGCTTTCGATTCCCCCTTCCGGTCTCCCCGTTCCGCCTTCATTCATCACGATCAACCTGCCATCGGCCAGCTTCAACGCCGACTCGACCGCTTCCGCCAGGCGGGATCGTGACGACTTGCCCGCTTCCAACCGGTCGACGACGACATCGATCGTGTGCTTCATCTGTTTGTCGAGCCGCAGGTCGGCGCTGAGCTGCACGATCCGGCCGTCAACGCGAGCACGGACGAAGCCACGCTTCAGCAGGTCGTCGAAGAGATCGCGGTACTCACCCTTTTGTTGCTGAATCATCGGCGCAAGCAGCAGGAACCGCGTGCCGGCTTTCAGTTGGGCGATGCTGTCAATGATCTGCTCCGGCGATTGAGCAGTGATCGGTCGGCGGCATTGAACGCAGTGACCTTGACCGACTCGCGCAAACAGCACGCGGAGGTAATCGTAAATCTCAGTGATCGTACCAACGGTCGAACGCGGGTTGCGGCCAGAGGTCTTCTGCTGGATCGAGATCGACGGCGCGAGGCCGGTGATCGAGTCGACATCCGGCTTCTGCATCTGGCCGAGAAATTGCCGCGCGTAGCTCGACAGCGATTCGACATAGCGGCGTTGTCCTTCAGCGTAGAGTGTGTCGAACGCCAGCGAACTTTTGCCTGAGCCACTGACTCCGGTCATGACGATCAGCTTGTTCTTGGGCAAGCGCAGATCGACGGCTCGCAGATTGTGCTCGCGAGCACCTCGAATGACGATTTCCGTGTCAGCCATAGGGGAACAACCATTGTCGCGCGGCGAATGAAACTCAAAGCCGTCGGCTATTGTGGTGTGGACGTCTCGCCGACACCCAAACCCGCGCCGAAATCGTCCTCGTCTGGCGGAGCTGGAGATTGTCGCGGCGGTTCAACAGCCAACGGAGTCGACTCCGGCGAGGTCAGCGGCTCAGTGGTCGCCGCATTTTGCCACTCCGACGTTGGATGGGATTCGCGAGGTCGTCGATCCGCGTAGTCGCCCGATCGTTCTGTGCGCGGCGGACGATTTCGAGACTTCGAGCTGCCGTAGCCACCCGGTCCACTTTCCGCATCCTCCATCAACGGCGAAGTCATCCGGGCAAATTCTTCACCCGCTTGGATGCGATCGAGCATGGACCGCAACTCCGGCCGCAAGTCGAGCCGTCCGGGACGCTGCCCCTCAGCCAGTTTCATCGGCACGCCGCCGCGCACGCAAGAGCAGCGCGGAGCGGTGATGTCCATCGTTAGCCGCGCACCCAATCCACACACAGGGCAGCTCCACGCACGGCGCACGTCGACGTCGATTCGTAATCCCGGACCTTTCATGAGTACTCCTCGTGGGGCGTACTCTCGCAAGCGGTCGGGCGATTCTCAAGCGCGACGCAACGTCGAAAAAACCGGCCTGTGCCGAGCAACCCGATGATGATCCACAGAGACTCGGTCATGGACGTCGATTTCCGAGTTCAAATCAAATGCGAATTCAACGATCTCAAGAGAGTGTTGATGGTCATCCGTTTGACACGTGGGTGGCTTCTGACCATGGCGTTGGCCTGGCGGAGTCAACACACAGCCCGCAGGAACCGGGCTCAGGTGACGGTTGTTCTGCCAAGGAATTCACCGGCCGGCAGTCGTTGCTTCGAATATGACGATCACACCGACCTGTGGCGAAAATGCCACGTCAGCCGACACGGTACGGCAGCGGCTCCCCAGCTATTCCGGCTCGAAGATTCTCGATCGTCATCTCGATCATGCGACGCCGAGTCCGATCCGACGCGCTTCCCAGGTGCGGCGTGAGTACCAAGTTTTGCAGTGTGAGCAATGGATGATCGCGCGGCAGTGGTTCCGGCTGCGTGACGTCGATACCCGCTCCGGCGATGCGGCCGGTTCTGAGGGCCGCGTACAAGGCGTCGGTATCGACGACTGCTCCGCGAGACATGTTGATGAGCATGGCGGACGGCTTCATCAACGCGAACTGCGCCGTCGAGATCAGATTGTTGGTTTCTGCTGTCAGCGGGCAGTTCAGCGCGACGAAATCGCTCTCGGCCAGCAGATCCTCGAGTGTGCGGTACTCGGCGGAAAATTCGGCTTCCGCAATCGGATCGCGGCGGCGATTGTGATACAGGACATGCATGTCGAACGCCTTTGCTCGCCGAGCCACCTGCTTGCCGATCCGGCCGAGTCCCACGATCCCTAGCGTAGCTCCGTGAACTTCTTTGCCGATCAGCAGTGACGGCTCGTAGACGGTGAATGCCGCACTGCGGGCGTATCGGTCTCCGATCACAACGTTTCGCGCGGTCGCCAGAATCAAGGCGAATGTCATGTCCGCAGTTGATCCATCCAAACATCCGGGAGTGTTGCCGACAGGAATGTTTCGATCTGCCGCCGCCTTAAGATCGATGTGATCAACGCCAACTCCGTGATTACTGACAATCTTTAATTTCGGAGCGAGATCGAGCAACGGCCCATCCACGCCCGGATGCCCGTAAGTGATGAACGCCTCGGCGCGTCGCAATGAATCCGATTCGGCCGATGTCTCCCACGGCAGAATCTCAAAGTCATCACCCAACAATTCGAGGAACAACGGCGGAAGTTTGTCAGCCATGACAGGCGTGCGACTCATGCGATGAACTCCGGGTAAAAGAAAATCGAGTTACGCCTCCGACAGATCAACTGCAAGCGACTTGTAGGCCGTCAGCAATCGCCGGAACGACCGCGAGCGATCCGACTCGGCCAAGCTCGCGGACGTTGGCAGCCACTCATTCATCATGATCGATTCTGCCGTCGTGGTCCGCAATATACACGAGATCTCGTCACACGCAGGCGGTCAATGAATCCAATGGCAATAAAGAACGTCGCCGAAACGTCGTACACTTTCAGGATCGGAAACGCCTCGGAATCGTTGTCAAGGTATCCATCATCAAAGGCCAGCATCACAAATCGGCCGCGATGTTGACCCAATGCGTGTTCCCAATCGGACAGACTGTTCACGTCAAAGTTGTTCGTCACCAACGCGACTTGCTTTTCGAAGTCCGCAAGCGACGCGCTCCACAACTCGTGGTCGTACGGCGAATCGCCGAAATTGCCAATTCGGTGATAATTCAAGGTCGACGCAGAGCTTCAAGTTCACATGCTCCGCAGCATGCGAACTTCGCCAGTCACGTCCAACGTGCGAGCCCGCAGTTCACGCTTGGAAATTCTCGCGGCCCAAAGCACGACATTCGAATCGCATCCGCCTGCAATTGACGGGATAGCCTTGTGAACTTTGACAGCAGCAATTCGGTGAAGGCTGGCTCGGCAAGCATGTTGGTGATGTGGACGGAAGTCGCGGCGCGATACGACACCGCGTACCCCAACAGCACCCGTTCCGACCGAGTGCGAAGATTTCGTGTTTGAGGTCCGGGTACTACGAGAACCACCATGTCAGATTGTCTGCCGTTCGCTCGCCAAGCACCCGGAGTCGATTCGCCGCACTGTTCGAGAGCTGATCAAATCGCTTTTCGCAGTTTCAGAACGGATTCGATCGGGAATGCGGCTCCGGTATTGCTGAAGTAACGCAACTGTGACAGTTCGTATTTTGTCAAATCCGTTTGCAGCAGGATCGCCATGACCGTCGGTACGATTCCGAAGCCGGTGACCTCGTCGATCACGCCAACGGCAATGACGTTTCGCAGATGTGGAATCTCCGCCTGCATCGCTTCGTAACCTCTCAGCCACTTGCTCTGCGCGATGAGGCACGACGCTCGCGAGTTGTTGAGCCGATAAGTTCGTTTGTCTGGCTTCGTAGTCGGGTTCGCCATGACGAACACCGCCCCGGCCCTGAGCACCCTCTAGACGCCCAACGCCCCTCGATACCGTTGTCGAGAGACCAGCACCTCTGGCGTGAAAAAACTTTTTCAATTTTCTGGTCAACTCAAACCGTAGCAGATGCGAGAAGAATGGATGGCCGACCGTCTGCGGGTTCACTCCAAAGAACGCTGGCAGCTCTGCGGTGGGCTGCGATTGAATGTTTTTCATGTACGGGTACAGCCGCTGGAGTAACATCGGCCATACGCAACCAATCCGGCCGTCGTGACCAGAACCGCCTCAGAGTCGCCTCTTTGAAGATGCCGTAGCCGCCAAATACCTCGTCCGCCCGTTCACCGGTCAGCACGATCTTGATACCTGACTCCCACGCCAGTTGTGATGACAGAAACATCTGAGCCGGAGCCGTTCGCAGGATCGGAGTCTCGGTGTGTCGGATAACTTACGAGAAGATTCGGCCGATGTCGTGGTGCGAACAACGCCCCGTGTGATGCTCGGTTCCTAGTCGTCGCACGACCTCTTGCTGGAAGGCGTTCTCATCGAATTCCGGAATCGTGAACTCGACCGAGAAGCTGTAGAGCTTTTTGCGATTGAGTTGCTTCGACAGTGCGGCTGTGATCGACGAAACGCAACCGCAATCCACAGGAGTCCCTCAACAATCCTGCACAGTCGTCGACAGAACTCAAGTCAGCGCGGAAGGTAATTTGTGGTCGATTTGGAGTGGCTCGTGCGGCTTGTGTCCAACGCTGTCGGCTGGACTGAGCCGCAACAAGCGAAGTACGAGTTCACGAGAGCCACGAGTCACGGCAGTTTCAGGTCAAAGACGTGATAGCCCCACGCCGGCAGATCCAAGAACAGCCCTCGCGCGACCAAATCTGCTCCGTCCCGATCGTAAACTGCGTCGCTCAGGCAGTCGTGCAGGCGCCAAATTCCATGACCAACGTCGGCCTCGGGCCAGCGGACAAAGCACTGACTCTGGCTCGGCGCGTAGTTCACGGCGACGAGCAATCGTTCGCCACCGGCACCGTGCCATTCGCAGATGACGAAGTTGTCGCAGGAGGTGTTGCCGTCCCAGGCCGGAACGCGTTCGAGCGGTCGCCAGGATCCATTGCGAACAGAGTCCTTTCGCAGTACGGCCAGCATGCGTTGATAAAACAGTTGCAAGTGTTCGTCCTCGGCTTCCGCGGGTGCGCGAACCAGATGCGGCGAGATGCGTTTTCGTCGGCCCTCGAACTGACCCTGATGGAAGAACCGCAGGCCGGGCGACAGAAACGTGATGACTGCGGCCGCTTCGTGAACGGCTCGCGAGAACGTAGCGGCTGCTCGCGGTTCGTCATGATTCTCCAGGAAGCGAGCCAGCTTGTCCTGGTAATCCAGTCCGGCCCAGAAATGCTCGCGGACTGGGCGTGCGTGCTGCTCACGCAACCGATCGTACAGTCGCTTGTCGTAGCAAAAGTCGAAGCCCTGATGCTGCAACTCCCACTCGAGATCCCAATAGACCTCGGCCATGAACAGGAATTGCGGATGCTCGTGCCGCACGGACTCGGTTGCCTTAGGCCAGAAGGGTTCCGCTCGGATTCCCCATGTCCGCTCGAACACGCTGGGCAAGACGAGCATCGCCATGTCGCAACGGACGCCGTCGCATTGCCCGGCGATGCGTTTCAGCTCACCGATCATCGCCTCTTGCAAATCAGGGTTGCCGTAGTTGAGCTGAATTGTGTCAGGCCAGCCGTCAAAGTACGGGTCGCGGCCGTGCGCCAGCAACATTGATCCGTGATGTGTTGGCAGTCGGTAAAAGTTCTGAGGTGCACGAGCCAAATCCACTTCGCTGCCAGACACGAAGTAGTCCGGATGCTCGTTGACCCACGGATGATCCGGTGCCATGTGGTTCGGAACGAAGTCGAGCATCAGCTTCAGCCCGCGCTGCTGCATTCGTTGTCGCAACCGCGCAAGCGCCGGAGCACCTCCCAGATCGCGATGGACCGTGTAGCTCTGAATGGCGAAACCCGAACCGCCGATGTCGTCGTCGGAGAGGTCCGAAAGCGTCTCTTCGAACTCGCGCCGCCAATCAGGATTCGCACGCGAGATTCCCTGCGCAGCCGGACCGGCCTGCCAGACGCTCAGCAGCCAAATCCAGTCGAAGCCTTGCCGCGCGAAATCATCTAATGCGGCATCCGAAATATCATCCAACGTCGCTCGGCGGTCGCGCGAATGCGACAGGTCGGTCAGCCACACTCGGGTGTTGATCTGATACAGGGACGGATAGCGCGTCTTTGACATCGAACGACATCCGGCTGCCACTGACAGAAAATTGCTTGACTTGCTGAGACTTGCATCGAAGGGATGCGAACGGCGCTTCGCCCAGTTCGCTTTGCATTTCACAAGACCAACGGGCGCATCTTGCAGGCGAGTACTGATTTGGTACGAACTGGCGATTCGGCGGCAGTCTCAGCGTGCCGAACAATTGACCACAAATCACAGAAGTTATTTCCGAAACATCGCGTCGTTCGGGTTGCCCCGCGACAGCAAGTAGGCCAGCAGGTCGCGGACTTCGTTTTCGTTGAGCGTCTTCAGCAAGTCTTTCGGCATCAATGAGACCTTTGACGGTTCGTTGCTTTCGATGTCGCTCTTCTTGATGACGGCGACCTTGGTGGCGTTTTCTGGGTCGGTGACGACGGTGATCGTCTCTTTCGATTCGCTCACGATGCGGCCGGTGATGACTTTGCCCTCTTTGGTTTCGATGGTGGAGGCTTTGTATTGGTCGGAGATGACTTTGCTGGGATCGACGATGGCGTCGGTGAGGTCTTTCAGGTTGAAGCGGCCGGCGAGTTGGGTGAGATCGGGGCCGGTGGCTCCGCCGTCGCCGCCGAAGCGGTGGCAGATCACGCAGCGGGCGGCCTTGTACATCTTCTCGCCGTTCTTGAAGTCGCGGGCTTTGAGGCCGTCGCCGCCGGCCAGCGCGAGGACTTCGTCCACGCTGTATTCCTTGCCGGGGCCTTTCGATTTCGGGAGTTCGGGGATGACGTAGGGTTTGCGGACTCCGCTGGCTTCGATGGCGAGGCGTTCGGCGTCGGTGCAGTTGGCGAAGGCGTCTTTGTCGATGTTGGTGAGGAATTTTTGGTAGCTGGCTCCGCCGCTCCAGGTGCGAGCCTTCTCGAACCAGCCGAAGTACGTTTGGCGAAGCTCCGGGGTCCAGCCGGCTTTCAGGTTGCGGAGGTGGAAGGCGTAGTGGTACTGCTGCTGATCTGGCTGGTTGGCGAGCATCGCGGCGATCGTGCCGCCGTAGCCTTTGTTGCGGTTGAGCAGTTCGCCGATTTGATCCTGCGATGCCACTCGCTCGCGAGCCAGCACCGGCACCAATTTCTGAGCGGCGCCCGGCGACTGGAAGTGAATCATCAGGATCGCCAGCTCGCGGTTGACGAAGTCCGACTTCTGCGGGAAGAGATCGTCAAATTTTTTCGCCACCGCGGCGCACGTCTTCTCATCGGGATTACCGAGCCGGATGAACGCGAGCTGGTAAGCGCGAAGCAGGCCGAGTTGTTGTTCCTCAGTGAGCTTCGCAAAGTCGAGCTTGCCGAGCAGCGCCAGTAGTTTCGGCAAAAGAATTGGGTCTGCCTGTCGCGCCAGACCCGCGCAGCCGTTAATGACGATTTCAATGGCTTTGGAATCGGTCAATTCGAAGTCGCCATGACGAAGGACCAACTCCTGCCAATTCTGAATAGGGAGCCGTTCCAGACCAACGCGAGCAGCATAACGCATCGAGCGGTCACCATCCCCAAGCTTGCTGATCAGACTCTTTGCTGCACCTTCCACGTCGTGATTGCCGGTGTGGAAAGCTTCGAGGAGGTGACGTAAGGTGCGCAGGTCCGACGCACGATTCCTCGCATCGACCAACGACGTGTCCTCCTTGCCGACGTAGGTGACTCGGAAGAGTTCCGACTGAGCGCCTCGGCCGCCGATGGTGAAGTACAAGGCTCCGTCCTTGCCGACGGTGCAGTCGGTCAGCGGCAGCGGCGTGCGCGATACGAACTCTTCCTTCGTCGCCTTGTAGCTGCTGCCGGACGGCTCCATGTGAATCGCGTACATCGTGCCGAAGGTCCAATCGCAAATGTAAAGAGCTTTCTGGTACTTGGCGGGGAACTTTGTGCCGTACCCGAACTCAACGCCGACCGGTGAGCCGGGGCCGATGTTGATCAGTTCCGGCAGGCTGTCGAGGTAGTAATTGGGCCACTTGCCCGTGCCGCTGCGCCAGCCAAACTCGCTGCCGCTGGTCGCGTGAACCACGCGTGTCGGGCGATACCACGGCGACCCGAAATCCCATTCCATGTCGGCGTCGTAGGCGAACATCTCGCCGTCCGCGTTGAACGCGAAATCGAATTGATTCCGATAGCCGCTGCTGAAGACGTCCCACGTTTTGCCGTCCGGATCAATCTTGCAAATCCAGCCGCCCGGCGCGAGCACTCCGACCGCGTGACCGCCGCCGTCCCACTGCCTCGGCGTGAGCAGGTCTTCGTCCCAGTTCGGCATCAACCGGCTGGTGACACCCTCCGGCAGAGTCGCTCGGAGTTGCTCCTTTCGCGGCCCGCCCATCGTCTGCGGCGGAGCGTTCGTCTTGATCTCAAACGGCATGTGTGTGTGATTGCCCGCCGCGATGAAGAGTGATTTGCCGTCGGGCGAGAGCCGAATCGCATGCGGCCCGTGCTCGCCGCCGCCTGGGATCGCCTTCAGCAACTCGACCTTGTCGAACTGATCGTCGCCGTCCGTATCCTTGCACCGATACAGTCCGCTCCCCGGCCCGCCGTTGCAGACGACGTACAAGCTGTCGAATGCGAACAGCAAACCCTGCGCGCCGGACATCTGCTTGCCGTCGATCTTGATGTCGAGATGCTCGACTTTAGTTTCGTCGCTGCTGCCGATCGCCGGAGGAGTGACTCGGCAGAAGCCAAGATTCCCTTGATCGCTGACAATCAAACGGCCTTTCGGATCGGTTGTGATGTTGACCCACGAACCGAGTTTGTCCTTCGGCACCGTGAAGAGCTTCTCAACCTGAAATCCCGGCGGCAAATTGAAGAGGTCGCGACCGGTACCGTCCGACGCGGCTCCTTCGATGAATGACTTTCCACCCGGGTGTCCGGCGAGCTTGGCGACAATCTTCGCCTTGGTCCATTGCTTTGCGTCGCGTGCTTCCGCCACTTGCCACGAGTCGTCCGTCACGATGAACCGATCCTTGCCATCTCGGCCCAGCAACACAATCTTCGCGCAAAATCCAGCGATCCCATCCGCGTTGATGATTTCCGCCTCGATGACGTTTTCGCCCGGCTTCAGACGGCTCTTGATGTCGGCCTCGGCTGGTACTTCCCAGTTGTCACTCATCGCGACCTTCTCGCCGTTGACCCAGACAGTCATGGCGTTATCACACGAGGCCTTGAGGAAAGCGAACTGTGCCGCGCCCTTGAACGTTGTCTTCACGAAATACTTCTTGTCCTGATCGGCCCCCCAAATCCAACTTGGAGCCGGCCCATCGGCGAAGGCGTTGCTCTTGGGTTTCTCGGATTTCTCGACCGACTGATTGGCTGCAGGTGCGATCTCCGGCTTTTGCGTGAAAAGTTTTCCGTCGGCAGATTCTTGTGCGATGACCGTGGCAGGCAGGAATAAAGCGGCCGTCAACAGCGACCATGTTTTCGGGGAAGCAAATCGAGTGGTCATGGGAATTCGACCCTTTCACAAGGTGAGAATCAAAATTGGGACGTCAGGATGATGAAACGTCGATGATTCGTCGAGCCACCGGACTGGTGGACGCCTCTTGCGACAAATCCGCCCGAAGCGAGAGGCGGCCTTGATCACGAGTTGGAACCTCGCCTTGTCTGGTTTGGCGAGTTGGCCTAGTTTTCCGCCGCTTTGCGATGCGGGTGCCGACGACTCGTCGGACAGTTGGCGGAGGACGCAAGGATGCGACGCTGCAAGTGGTGTGTGCTGGGCTTGGCAATGTGCCTGATTCTCCCAGGCTGCGCCATGATGCACGAGTTTCGGCCGCATCGGATGTGGCGCTGGAATCGTGGGCCGGCTCCCAGCACGAATCCGTTTTTCTCGGTGACCGACCCGATCCCGCAATTGGGGCAACCGGGCGAATTTCCGGAGCCGGTCGACGCTGCGGCTGATGCCGCTGGCATGGAATCGACCCTGCAATGATTGTGGGGGAGTTTTTTCACTTACCTGCGTGTATGAGCAGGTTGAAAACCTGTTGCAGGCCTGCGGCTTGACACTCTTGCAAATGGGCCGATAGGTTAGGGAATTCGATTTGCCTGTCTGGTTAGGTCGCCGAGTTTTCGGCAATGTCGTTATTCCCATCTTGACCGATTTTTGTCCCGGCGGTTTTGCGACTCCTACGACCGATGCCGTGGTGGTAAGAATTCGCTGGCTGCAGGAATGCGACGTGGCAAAACCCGCGGCTTCCGACTATTTTGATGGCCTATTGCGGGCGATCTTGGTTTTCCCAAGTCCGTTCCGTTGATTCAGCGTCCAGAATGAAGAGACTGAATTGCCATTGGACGCCGTCCAATACTCGATTCTCATCGTGACGGGACACTCGACGAACCTCCTTCGAAGCCTTCGCCTCATGCCTGCTCGAACTGTTCGCTGCGGATCGCTCTCTCACACCGCGCTGCTGTGCGCGTGGTGGCTGGTGGTTGCCCCATTGGCATTGGGCCAAAACGATAAGCCTTCGCCCAACATTCAGCCGGGCGATGCCCGCGCGGAAGGGGAAGACAAAGACAAGCCGCTGCCCGCCGGCCAAATTCAGGATCGCCAAATTCTTCCTGAAATGGAAATCGATAACGAACTCTACTCCGACGGCGATGAGAAGGAGTTCATCCGAAAATACAAAACGGCCTTTGATAAAGCTCTGCAAAGCCCCGCGCTGACGGACGACGAAAAAAAGGCGATCGATGCCGGAGCCAAATACCACATCTATCGTTTTACGATGAAGAAATACCGCGAGGAGGAAGCTCCTCCCGCGAAAGGGGCGGACGGATCAGCAAAGCCCGTGGCGGCTGCTCCCAAGGAACGCCTCCACGACCTCCGCAAAAGATTGGTGGACTTGATCAAGCTCTCCGCCAAGACTCCGGTTGCTCGAGAATACCTCCTGAAGCAGATCGCCGAGCGCAGCGGCGAGCTGCTCGACAACAACTATGTCGCGCGTCAGAACATCATTCTGCTGTTGGGGCAACTTTCCTCGAGTTATCCGGCCGCTGGTAAAAACCTTGAACCGACTCCGTATGACCCCGCCTACGTCGTTTTGCTGAAGGTCATCAAGGATGACAAGCAGCATGAAGGCTTAAAGATTGATGCCCTGATCGGGTTGTTGCGAATTTGTCGAATCGGATTGCAGTCCTCAGACCCCAATAGCGATAGGAAGCGATCGGAAATCGCGATGGCTCTGATGCCGGAACTAGCGAAAAAGAACTCGCACTGGTGGTATCAGGCACGCTTGGCGGAATGCCTGGGAGCAGCCGGTGTGACCTACGAACCCGCCAACAAGTCGAATCCCATCATCCTGCAAACATTGGCCGAAGTCGTTGCCGATGATCAACGTCATTTTCAGGCTCGAGTCGAAGCGGCCAAAGCGATCGGTCGCATACCGCTCGATAATACCCTCAACATGACGCCGGTCGTTTACCACATCGTGAATCTTGGTTATCAGATCATTCAGGCCAGCAACGCCAATCCGAAAAAAGAGCCGTGGGGAAATTATTTTTTCACTCCACAACCACAGCTGGGCTTCAGTTTGTACTACGCTTTTCGTGCCGAGAATGGAACTGCCCGAGTGGCCGGAGGTAAACGCAAACCTGGTTTGCTGGAGGCGCTTCCCGCGACAAAAGAAGTCAACGAAGCTTACCAACAGGTGCTGCCCATGACGCTGCACTTTATCGACAACCCCGGCAAGCCGGTTCCAGAACCGCAATTGAGCGGCATCGATGCTTGGCTGAAAAGCCATGTGCCCGCGAACAATCGCATCATGGGCAGCTCTCCCCCTCTGGGTTCCAAACCTGCACCGGCTCCGGCAAACGCCGCACAGCCGAAGGACGTTTCCGCCGCTGGTTCGACGAGGTAGAGCCTCCCCCGAGGCGGTGACTCACCAACGGCCGAGTTCTCAGGCAACATCGAACCCGCTGGTTAAGTGGGGGCCGATACGATGACCTTGCTGGGTCGGACAACGCGATCGTGCAGTAGGTAGCCGCGCTCGACTTCCATCAGCACTGTCATTGGCGGATGGTCTGCACTCGGCATTTGCGAAATCGCTTCGTGCAGGTTCGGGTCGAATGGAGTGCCGACTCCGGGAATCGCTTTTGCTTCGTGCTTGTCGAGGATCGACTCAATCTGCTTGAGCGTCATCTCGACCCCTTTAGTCAGCTCTTCGAGCTTGCCGCTCTTGTTGGCCGCTTCGAGCGACCGGCGGAGGTTGTCCAACCCCGGCAGCAAGTCGCGGATGACTGGCAGCGCGACGTACTTTGCTTCTTGCTCTCGTTCGCGTTGCGAGCGGCGGCGGTAGTTCTCGAACTCCGCCTGCACGCGTTTCCAACTTTCGAAGAATTGATCGCGTTCCGCTTGCAGAGCAGACTGCACAGGCTCGGCCGAGTCGTTGGCAGTGACGGCCTCGGCGACGGCAGCGGCGATGTCTTCAGGATTGGATTCAGCGTTGGTCGGTGTTTGATTTTCGTCAGGCATGATTTTCATGTGCAGTGCGGTGTGTCAGCACCGCTTTGGATGAATTTCTTGCAGTCAAAAGATTGAAAGCGGTGCTGACACACCGCACTCCAAAACTACGAATTTTCTCCGGTGAACCAGTCTTTGACTTTGTCGAAGAACGATTCGCGGTGTTGACTGACGTTGGCTTGTTCGAGCTCGGCCAGCTTCAGCAGCAGCTCGCGTTGTTCGTCGGACATTTTCCTGGGGACTTCGATGTACACCTCGACCAGCAGGTCTCCTGCTCGGCCGCCGCGTGGGTCGGGCATGCCGCCGCCACGAATACGAAAGACTTCGCCGGAGTGTGTGCCCGCATCAATGTGTTGGTTCTTTTTGCCGTCGAGCAGCGTCGGGACTTCAATATCCGCACCGAGCGCCGCTTGCGAGTAGGTGATCGGAACGTGGCAGATCAAGTCCTGGCCATCCCGTTCAAAGAGGTTGTGTTCTTTGACGTTGATCTCGACGTACAGGTCGCCGCGCGGGCCGCCGTTGAGTCCCGGTTCACCTTCGCCGCGCAGGCACAGTGACATTCCCGTATCGACGCCGGGAGGAATGCGAGCCTCTAGCCGGACCTTCTCGACCTTGCGGCCGGAACCGCTGCAATCGGCGCACTTGTCGCGGACGATTTTTCCTTCGCCTCGGCAGGCGGGGCAGGTGGTTTGAACTCGGAAGAAGCCTTGCGACTGCACGACTTGGCCATGTCCGTTGCAGTAATCGCACTTCGCGGCCGTCGATCCCGGCTTGGCTCCGGAGCCGTTGCACGTCTCACAAAGCTCACGGCGCTTGATCTCAATCTCGCGTGAGCAGCCTTTGGCCGCGTCGCGCAGATCGATCGTCAGCGATGCCTTGAGGTGATCTCCTTGTGTCGGCCTCGGTCCGCCGCCACGACGACGACTGCCACCAAAACCAAAGCCCTCAAACAAATCGCCGAACATCTCGAAGATGTCGCCGACGTCCTGGAATCCGCCCCCCGCATGGCCGGCCCCTTTGACCCCTTCGTGGCCGAAGCGGTCATAGCGTGCCCGCTTGTCGGACTCGCTGAGCACCTCAAACGCCTCGGCCGCTTCCTTGAAGCGATCAATGGCGGCCTGGTCCCCCGGATTGCGATCCGGGTGATTGGCCAAGGCCAGCTTTTTGTAAGCCTTCTTAATTTCATCCGTGCTCGAGTCTTTTTTGACGCCGAGCACTTCGTAGTAGTCACGTTTTGCAGCCATCGTGGGCATATCTTTGGAGTGCGGGATGTCAGTCCCGCTTTGGATACTTTGGAGTGCGGTGTATCAGCACCGCTTTGGATTGTTGGATTTTTTGGAGTGCGGGATGTCAGTCCCGCTTTGGATGGCTTTCTTTCCTTAAACCGATCCAAAGCGGTGCTCTCACACCGCACTCCAAAGATCTGACACGCGCGCCCGAAAGTTAGCACACCTCGAAATCGTCTAAAACGTCGAGACGATCTGTTTTGAAGCCATAAATCGTTTTGACCTGCGCCCGAGTCGCCGTTCTCTCGAACCATGCGGCCGAGCACCACGGATATTGGTTGGCCACCGGCACCACGCCGTGATGAACCGCGTTCTGATGCACATAGTTCAGCCGAGCCAAATAAGACTTCTCGTAGGTCAGATGCGTCTCCCAAAAGTTGTGCCAGACCTGTCTCTTTGGAGTTCGGTCTTGTCGGTTGATCTCTGTGGCCGTGACGCTGTGGAGCTTGGTCAGAAAATCTTTCAACGTCCCCGATCCCTCCTGCGAGCTGCCGACAAAGTGGTAGTGATTGGAAAACACCGCCCAGGCCTCCAACTGCCAACCAGACTCCTTCGCCAACTCCAACAGTTTGGACTCGAGTAGATCCAGCCGTTCCTTTCCACGAAAGAAGTGTTCCTTGTGCAACGTCCCGGCCGTCACGATGTAGGTTCCATGTTCGCTCGTTTTATGAATCGGCGTATGCGGCCAACTCTTCGCCACTTTGGATTGCGCTTCTATGGAGTGCGGTGTATCAGCACCGCTTTGGATCCATTTGGAGTGCGGGGCGTCAGCCCCGCCTTGGATCACCTTCCCTTCGCCCGTCTCCAACCACCGATCCAACTCCCGCAGCCGATCCACCGACAGACTTCCGACTTTGCCCAACACTCTCCGCAGCAAGTCGAGTTCATCGTTTTTCATGATCGATCCACGTCAGAAAGAATCCAAAGCGGTGCTGACACACACGCACTCCAAATTCTGGAGTGCGGGATGTTAGTCCCGCTTTGGATGGATTTCTCTGCAATCCAAAGATCCAAAGCGGTGCTGACACACCGCACTCCAAAGCGGGGTGCCGTAGGCACAGGAAACTTTGGAACGACGCCGTTGCCAAAGGGATCGTTCGATTTCATTCAGGGGCTCTCTCAGATTTCCAGTGCTGCGCACACAGCTTGATGCAAGCTGTGCTACCCGCTTGTGGGAGCCGCGACGACGTGGCTACGTCGTCTTTCGAGGCCAGTAAAAGATGAAGACCAGCAGAATCGGACTGAAGAAGGCGACTGCTCCTAACAAGATATTTTCGATGGGAGTGTTGTGCCCGTTGAACATGTTCTTTCCCTCGAACGCCTGTAGAATGGTGTAGCCCACTCCACACCCAACACCCCATCGCATTCCATTTTTCTTCTTCGTCCAATTGACAGTCATTTCACGCCATCTCCTCTTAAAAAGCGAAACGACCGAATCGCGCGCAAAAGGTGGGGCTTGTTTTCTCGGTACCATGCCTCACCACCAACGACCGCCGTTCCATAGAGCAAGAAAATCTTGCCGTTGCTCGTCACACCATAAGCGACAGAGTACGCACCATTTTGTTTGGGTGCGTGCATCTCAAACCACATCGCATCGGATGGACCGATCTTTTCCCTTCCCGACGCAATCAGCGTTGCTTCGTCGCCGAACGAGTCTTCAAACCATTCTTTAGGAGTCATCCGCCAAAACACGGCTATATCGTCTGCCTCTTGAACGTAAATGTTGATTGCGGCGAACCGATTATCCGAACCGTATCGGACAGCCTTGATCGCGATCGGTTCATTGCTCAAAGCATGCTTGATAGTCCAATCAGGAGGAAACTCGATTGAGAATCCATTCTCTTTGTCTTCATACCGTGACGCACTATTCGACGTAACCGGACGCTGGGCAGGCTTGGTTTTTGAGTTGGTGTCGAGACTGTCCTTTTTTGGAGGAATGATTTCACGAAGCTTCTGATCGACGTTGCGCCGCAGCAAGATTTCGGGGAGGCGGAAGAGGAGCACCGCGACGACGGCAAAAATGATTGGCGACCACCTTCTCATTGCGCACCTCGCCAGAATGGTCGAATCATTTCGACTCGTCAGTGCCGCTGTCCTAGCAAACCGTTCAACGTACTCCAAAGTTGAAATCCGAAACCGAGAATAACCAATCCCAACGCCAATCGCGACCGAACCAAATAGCGAGATTTCGTTGTCCGAACTTCAACATCGTGCTCGGCAACCGTGCGTCCATCGGGGAGCTTCGTGTTGTCTTCCAAACACATTGCCACACCTTCTTCGTGCGTCGGTTGAGGAAAACCGTAAACGAAAAGCAACATGACCCCGGTAATGTCGAGGATCAGACCAATCACGTTGAGCATCATCTTCCTCGGTATCTGAGGGGCAATACGGAATCATCGCCGATAGAACTCTCTCACCTTCCCGGTGCGCTCGCCCCAATCCTTCGTTGCTGTTGCAGGCCAAAGAAGGTCGCTCAAGAACACGGGGAACAAATCGTTGAAAGCCGACGACGCATTCAACGGTTGATTGAGATAACGGAAATCAACGCGATTCGAGATGGAATACACGTCCCAAGTGAGGTTAGAGAGCGGCGATCCCAACGCGGTGTCATATCGACCGTATCGTGCCATTTCGCATTTCAGCGTGCGCTCGCGACAGCCGCCAACAAATTCATGCGTAATTAAAAATTGACTGTCCAAAAAACGAAAAGCCAAGTCGGCTTTCGGAGTCTCAACGACTTCAACAGTCGGAACTTGGCGGGCCAATGCCCATTGCTTGATGGAGGACAGAAACGGGGCAATAGCTTCAATCAGAGTTGCGCAAGCCCTCGCATCGGAATCCAAATGTGACAAATCACCGTACATCGCTCGTCCTCCAACGGTTGACGAATAACGAAACAAGCCACCCAACATGGGTGGCTCGCTGCGTTTTGAAACTTCACTCTAAGCAGACAAGTCGCCCCTACCGCACCGCTCCTTCGATCTTGGCTTTCTTGCCCCCTTCGAGGTCGTCGGTGCGGGTGATGCAGACTTGGGTCGTGAGCATCAGGGCGGCGATGGAGGCTGCGTTGGACA
>Ga0194120_10004828_pt1 | contig 20350 bp, 22 predicted proteins | sample TA2MahCa65mmetaG_FD_148642 | JGI IMG/M metagenome (GOLD analysis project Ga0194120, IMG submission 148642) | Freshwater microbial communities from Lake Tanganyika, Tanzania - TA2015019 Mahale Deep Cast 65m | ecosystem: Environmental > Aquatic > Freshwater > Lake | place: Tanzania: Lake... | reverse complement strand
CGGTGTCTGCTTACGCACACACCGCGCCGGGCGTTTTCCGTCTCCGTCTCTTCAAGAAGCTCATCGAACTTAATAAGCGGTTTGACGTAGTCTCCATTGCCTTTCGGCGTTTTCCGTCTCCGTCTCGCAATGGCCAAGCGGCGCGCGTCCTCGAATTGTATTACAAGGTCTCCATTGCCTTTCGGCGTTTTCCGTCTCCGTCTCTGAGCCACGAAAGCCTTACGGATGAAATTAAGGCGCGAGTTGTCTCCATTGCCTTTCGGCGTTTTCCGTCTCCGTCTCAGCCGCGTTGGTGGTAAACGCCAATTGAAGAAGAAACAGGGTCTCCATTGCCTTTCGGCGTTTTCCGTCTCCGTCTCACCTTACCTGCATCTCGTTTGGAGTCAAGCACGCGCGAGTGCTCCAGGGAAGGAACGGCAAAACTCGCTGGCACGCTTCGTGCCAAACGGGCGTGGATAGACCCTGGTTTCCAAGAAACTCCTTGGCGGTGAATCGATTCGCGCACAGGACGCGACCCCCGTTGTTTCGGCATCCTTTGGCTCGCGACCTGATCCAGTCAATCCTGATCCGTAAGAGGGTTGTCGGGAAACCGCGAGTGGATGCAAATGGACGCGAATCCGAGCGCCGGCACAACGGCGTCCGTTGCGCACACAGGTCTGCGGAAAGCACGGGACGGGCGTTTAGACCGAACGCGGTCCAATCCTTGATCGCATCAGGGTTCATTTGCAGGCCGCTGGCGATTCGGCGGCAAGTTGCCGCCGAAAACGGGCTGGTAGCCCGTTCCACTCATTTTCAAAACACACTGATGAGAAATGCAGGCTCATACGAGATAACAAACCACCCGTTCACTGCAAACCATCGTTCCGGCGGTCAGTGTTTCCTTCGCGGCCCGCGCATCCACTTTGTAGCCGACCAGCCGATCCTCATCCTCATCGATGATTTCCAGCAGCCGGAGCCAAAGTTCATTCAATTCCTCCTGATCGAGGTGACACTCGAACACGCTGTATTGAACGCGAACGCCAAAATCCTCACAAACTTTCGCGACCTTCTGGAGGCGTTTGGGGTCGGCGATATCGTAAGCAACCAAGGTCAGCATCTCATCGGCTCCGGGAGCGGACTTTTCGTAAGGCGCCTCTGGGAAGGCGTCAAACCACCAGCAGTTCATTTATGATTTATGATTTATGATTTATGATTTGCGCGGCGTGGATGGTTCTGGTGAAGTCCGGTCATTCAAGGAGGAACAATGAACCGCGAGGAGCTGGCATCCCGGACGAAGCAATTCGCCTTGCGTGTCATGCGATTGGCGGATGCGTTGCCGCAGAATGCCAAAGGCCGCATTCTCGCCAGCCAGATATTGCGGCCGGCCACAGCCGTGGCTTCCGGATATCGTGCCGCCTGCCGCGCGCGCAGCCGAGCCGACTGGATTGATAAAATTGGCCGCACCCTGGAGGAAGCCGATGAAACGTTGCTCTGGCTCGAACTGGTCGAGGAAGGAGCCTTGCTTTCCACCGCCCGCCTGCGTGCCTTGAAGCAGGAAGCCATGGAATTGACCGCCATCTTCACTGCCATCCACAAATCTTCCAAATCATAAATCATAAATCATAAATTCCCTGTCAGTTCATCAGAAACGGCTCGAACTTCGCCGGTTCTTCCAAACCGGACTTAAACATGACGGCCTGGTGTTCCAATTGTTGTCGGAGCGTGGTTCGATGCCCGACGCATTCACTCATGAATTGCCGTTCCATCCGGCGCTCGTATTGGAGAAAGAACTTCTTGCGCCCTTCCTCGTTCAAATAGACGCCGCCCTTCTTCGGCTCGAAATGTTCTGTCTTAAGGATTTGATGTGAAAACAAATCCAACGCCAGAGCCTCAACCAGAATCGGACGAAACGGCTCGATCAAATCGAGGGCCAAGGACCATCGCCCGTCTTCGGTGGCGTGCAGGAGGCCCAGAGCCGGATCCAGCCCGTGCGCATGCAAGAAGGCAACGGTTTCGTTGTAAAGAATCGTGGACCCAAAGCTGATGCAGGCGTTGACCGGATTCAGAGGCGGCCGCGTGCTGCGCCGCTCGAACGGAAATTCCTCCGGCAGAAAGCTCGCCCAGATCTGGAAATAGCGGGCCGTCGCGGCGCCTTCGTAACCGCGCAATTCGTCAATGGTCTTGCTCTGCTGGAGCGAAGCAAACAGTGAATCCAGCCAGGTCAGAGCATTTCTGATTTCTGAATGATGATTTATGATTTTGGATTTGGGGAGAGAACTCTTCCAAGCAGAACTTCGCGCATTGTCCCCCTGCGCGGTCCCCTCTCCCGTTCCCTCTCCCCCTCGGAGGGGGAGAGGGTGTCCGGAGGACGGGAGAGGGGACCGTTCGTGGGGAGGAGCTTCGCTGGGTTCGTCGTTCTTTAAATCAGAATTCATAAATCCTAAATCATAATTCCGCGAAGCCGCGAGCCGCTGCAGAACACGGCGCTGGTTGTAGAGCTTGGCGGCGATGATCCGCCCGGCCATTTGCAGGGCGAAATTTGAATCGAGCGTGCGTCGATACTGCTGCAGCCGTGCCAATCCGTGGTGATTCTGGGCGGGCAAGAAGTTTCCGAGAAAGTTGCCATTCCAGGAGAACACTTGAACAGGGACGCTGGCTCGCAACACCGCGGCCAATGCCGGGGTTGTGAAATGCACGGATTCGCTGATCACCAGGCGATCGAGGTCCCGCAGCGGGATTTCTCGCAAAAGCTCGTCCCGGTCGGTCTGGGCGTTGTGGCCGAAGACCTCGAGCCGCTCGCCGGACAGTTGAACGCGGACGCCGGATTGGTTGATGCACGCGGTAGGCATGGGGGGGAAGTTATGATTTATGATTTATGAATTATGATTTGGGTTTTCAACGCTCGGTGCTTCCAGTTGCAGGACTGGAATTTCAGGCAGGGCGTTCTGTCCGACAATCCCTTGGATCCCGCCATAGATCAGCGCGGTGTGGCTAATAGCCTGGTCGAGCTGTTTCTCCCGACGCGCCCAGTGTTTTTGCAGGGCGCGCTTCTCGGCTTCCAGATCGTCACGCAATGCCTTGAAGGACTCGACAACACCCTCGACGCGTTGGCGAAATTCCACGCTGGTGAGGAACTGGTAGAGTTGTTCCATCTTGCCCTGGCGGCCGAGTTCCGCCTGGCGCGCCATCGCGGCCGCGACCAGGCCCTGTCGCAATGCCACGGCCAGCGGGATGATGGTGGCGAAGTCGCACACCCAGATGTTATCGATCAAGCCGAAGCGGTGAATCTCCTCCGGCAAAGTCTGGGAAACCAACACGGCCAGTTCCGCCTTGGCCTCCCGCTGGTCTTCCTTGAGTTTGGCGATCCAGGCGCCGCCCCAGTTTTTGGCTCGCTTGGCTTCCCAAAGAATCGACCCGCATGGCTGGCCGACGTTTGTGCGCACGCGCTGAAGAACGTCGGCGCCGCGTTGCCCTTTGGCGACTTCCTCGATGCCGTCGTGCGGGAACTGGGCGCGCAATCGCTCTTCGAGATCGAGTTCGAGCACTTCCCCTTGAAGCTGCATGGAACCTTGCTCGGCCTTTTGCTTGAGGTTCTGAATCTCGCGCTGCAAATCGCCGATGACCTTTTCTTTTTCGGCCAGTTTGAGGCGCTCGGCTTCCGTGGCGCTCCGGTGCGCCTCTTCGCGAATTTTGGCGCGTTCGGCATCGATCTGGCGGGCGACCTGAAGATCGAACGTCTGGCGTTGGTCTTCCAGTTCACGCTGGCGTTTGCGTAGATCGAGTTCGGCGGCACGCCCGGCCTCCAGTTGCTGTTTCTGTTCGGCGACCCGCCTTTGGAGATCTTTCATTTCCACGCCGAGCTTGTTTTGCGCATCCTGAGTGGCTTCGGCGAGCACCTGCTGCTTCTGCGCGGCCAGCCGCCGATCGATTTCGCTTTGAAGAGTGCGCTCACGTTGCTGGAGTTCGGTCTGAGCATGCTGCAACTTCTGCTCGCGCGCCGACAGAGCCGCTTCAACTTCGTGCCGCTTGCCTTCGAACTCGCGCGACAGTTCTTCACGGACGCGGTGGGAGACGGCATCGGAAAGCGGAACCTCCGCGCCGCATTTGGGACAGGTGATCGTGGTGTCGTTCTTCATGCTGGCAGTGTAACGCGAATGCATCGCATCGCGTGAAAACGGACGTCCGCGAACCTACGGCCAACCGCTATGGCTTGACGTGAATAAGAGGCCCCGGCACGTCGAGGGAACAACGGCCCTTCTCCGGCAGGACGCCGGCGAGGAATGCGGCGTCGCCGCCGGCGCGTTTGGCTTTGGCTCGGATGTCGGAGAGAACCCGCGTCAATTCGCGCGCGTCGAATCCTTTGTTCAGCGCTTCCGAATTTCGCCAATCACTCCAATCTTTCTGCGGGGCCGTGCGGCGCTGTTCCTGCCGGAATTCCTCAAGGTCCACGAGCGCTTCGTCGTAGGCCGAGAGCACGGTCTCGCCGCGTTTGGCCCGGTGCGCGAAGAAGAGCAGGGCCAGGTGCTCGCGCGGCGCGAGTTCGAGGCGGCGGCCATTGATCACCGAAACCGGACGCGCCGTCTCGATTTCCAATCGCAAGTGCTCCCCGGCGGAGCGTCGCACATTGGCGCGGCACAGATCGACCAACCGGCTGAAGGTGCCGGCGGGTTGACCGAGCTCGCGGACGAAAAGATTGCGCAGCGCTACGAAGGTGACATCGGCCAATTCCAGACGAGCTTTTCGGGGATCATGGCTTCGACCCTCTCGGTCCATGAGCGAGCCGCCCGGCTGCTCGGGGAAATAAAACTCGCGCAAGGTGTCAAAAGGTTCATTGACCAACACGTGCGTCAAGCGATCCGTCTCGCGCCCCATGAGTGTCAGGCACGCATAGAGGAGCGCCCCCATCGTCTTCCGTCCGCCAGCGATCGAAGCGATCAGGTGCGTGTCTGGGTTTTCGACAATGACGCGAACCTGTTCGAGGAGGAAATTGGCCGCCGCCTCATTCTCGCTCGGAGTGCGTATGTCGGGCAATTCCTGCGAGTGGCCTGTGGCGGGATCAGCCGTGGTGATGACACGAATGTCGTCGGGTGTTTGTCCAAATCGAAGTGAGCCTTCAAGGCCAACGCCGCGCGCTTTGAGCACTTCACGCAAACTGTCCCACGCAGACTTGCCACCAAAACGCGGATGCGGATCGAAAAGTTGCCGTTTGATCTCGGCGCGTCCCGCCGTTGTGGTCAATGCAATCACCCGCGACGGAATCAATGGTTTGGGAGCAGTAGCCAAAGCCCAGACGGTCTCGGTCAGGATCGCCGGAGACATGCCCGTCACGGCGAGGAGGACGATTTCGGATTGAGGACTCCGTTCTACGTTCTCGCAGGCCGATGCGTTTTCAGGGAACTTCCGACTCTTGGTGCGGGCTCGGGATGGGGCGGATTTCATGGGACTTGTTTGTTCACGCTCCACTCAATCTGTTCAAACGAGCCCGCGCATGTTCGCGGACGTCCGCGGACGTCGGAAGAGCCTTGAGGAGCGCCGAAATCCGCATCGGATCTGCCAAAGAATGACGCAAGAGGCCGGCGACGAAATCGATGTCCTTCTCGCGCCCGGCGACGAGTTTGCTGACGGCCAGATCATGCACTTCGAGGCACCAACCAGTCGCACCACCGGTGTTTTCATTATGGATTGAAATGAGGCGCTCCTGCCAGCCAGACGGGAGAGTAGCGGTTGTTTCATCCACTCCGTGAGCGTAGTAGCCGAAGGTCTCGTGGAATAGTGATCTCTCACCGATGGCTCCGTCGATTTGAATCGAGAGATCGGGGCGGTTTCTCGCAAAAATGTGGGCTTCCATCGACATGAGCACTTCATCGGGTGCTTGCGGAAACTGGCCGAGGATTGCCTGGCTGCCAACAACAACGATGTCCTCCAGCCCGGTAATGCCACTCGCCGCGCGCAAGACGTGCTCAAGTTCGTGCCGCTTCATATTCGCGAAAGATCTCCAGCCGCTCCTCGGGAGTCAGCAGACCGCAGAAAGGACTGGACTGTCGCAAGCGACGGGCCTTTTCGGAATCGCTGCGTAGGAAGGCCAGAATCTCTGTGAAGGAGCGCTCGCGGATGACTCGCTGCCATTCCAACAGCGCTGCTGGCGGCTGTGGCTGCCGCTGGGCAATCCAACGATCCAATATTTGGACGGCGTGTTCCAACAACTCAGGATGAGCAGCCAGTTTTTCCGCGATCAACCGGTCCAGCGCCAGACTCCGTTGGTCAATCCACTCGTGCGATCTCATGCGGGCAGCTTAAATCCCAGTTCCGAAACCTGAAAATCCTAAATTCACCTCGGGTCGTGGTTGAAAATTTCTACCGGGCCGGTGACGGGGGAATCGTAGATGAGCTTGCGGGCGCGGCCGTGCAGCGCGTGGGCGATGCGCAGGTAAAGCCACACGGGCGCTGGACCGGTCAACGTGACATCGGCGCCGGGAGGCACCCGCTCCTTGACGTGAGATTCGTACGTGACCAGGTCGGCGAGCTTGGCCTGGCCGGTGGTCGCGTGGAGCGTGGAGAGGTCGATTAGCATTTCCAAGTTCACGTCCGAGCAAAACAACCCGGCTGAGACAACTCTGCCGGCCCGATTATACGGATCTGTAGCGCTGCCGCCCGCCGATAGAGGTCATCTCTGAGGTTTCGGTCCGTGATCGGCAAATACACCGCGAAAAACTTCCGTGCGAACTTGCCGCCGATGCGCCGGGCGCGCGATTCGATTTCTTCCAGTCCTTTCCTTTGGTGGCGCTGGGGCAGCCGTTGGCCAAAGCGACCGAGTGAACCCGCAACGTGCTCTGGAGCGCTTGGAAGGTCAGGTCTTCCCCCAGGACCTGCGAGATCCCGTCGCCAGTCGTACCGTCGAGGAAACGTCCGTACTCGGTATCGACATAGAGTGATGGCACCTTCTCCTGCAGCGCGGCACTGAAGGCGCCGATGGACATCAGCTTGGTGCCGCCGGTGAAGTTGACGACGGGCAATCCGCCGGTCTGTTTGACTTCGCGGATGGCGTTACGGGCCGCGGCGAATGTTTCGCGGATGGTGGGCATTTCGGGCAAATGAATCGGCTCTGGATCAACCTGGATTTGCGAGTGACGCGCCGCCACGGCAATCGGCCCGGAACGGTCGCGGACCTTCGGAGTCACGAGGTGCAACAGCCTGGCCGGCCGCAGCGCCAGCACCGGCAGCAAGTTCTGCATTGTTTCCTCGCTGATGAGTTGGATGAGAGCGAGAGGTTGGGACATGGGCGAGTTTTGATCGCGGATTTAGGATTGCCGGGCGGTCAGCCGAGGAACTCACTGAGTCGGTTGTCGTTCTTCATGGCTTCGTAAAGCGCCGGAGAGCGCGTCCCGTCTGCCAACGTAACCATGGCGATTTGGCGTTGCTGTCCGTTCAGGTAAACCGGCTTGCCATCCGGCCACTTATGCGCGTCCACGAATATGATAAGCGCGTGCCACTTGCCTTGCGGGTCTTTATGTGGGCGGAGCAAGACAGGCGAGGCGAAGCGCCCTTTGGTACCGCCCGGTTTGTCCGGTTTTTCCAAACTCCAGTTTCCATAGGCCGTGAGCATTGGCAGGCCGAGAGCCGGTCGGTAGGCGGGGCCGGGGTGTTTTTTCGAGGCGAGGTCGTGGTCGTGCTTCGCATATTGGAAACCGGGCGTCTTCTGCTCGTCATTGTTTTTCCCTGACCGCCCGTGACTGCGCCAACTTTTGAGCCAACGTGCCAAGGCAAGGATCGCATCGCTGGGTGAGTTTGCCGAAAGCTGCCGCACAACGACTGAATTGCGTGATTGAAACCGCCGAAGTGCTGCGTTCAAGTTTGGTGAACCGCTCCGAAATGCCAAAGCCCCCATCGCCCGGCGGGAGCGAAATCCCAAAGCCCCGAGATGGCCAAACACGGCGGCGAGTGCATCCAAGTCGGTCGCAAGCGCGGGATCGCCACGCCAACAAAGTTGAAGCCGAAAGCAAGGCGCTGCACTGCCAGCTTGGGCGTTCTTGTTGAAGACGCCCCGATCCCGCCGACGCTCCTCCGGTTTGCCTTTCTTCTCAGCGCGCAGCGGAAATAGCAGGTATCCCCGCTCCGTGCCGGGCCTGGCATTCATGCTTTCATCGTCCACAACTTCACGAGATGGGGACAATGCATTTACTCTGACAAGTAGTTGCCCCGCGCGTCCTCCATTTCCGGCAACTGTTCCGAAAATCAGGTCCTCCTGCTGTCGAACTCCCATGCCTTGGAGCGCGAGCGATTTGAATCCCCCCAAAGTGCGGAACCACCAGCGAAGTTGCCCGCGAATCGAAGGCGCGCGGATCTCTGCTTGCTGCTCCGGTTCAGCGCCACCACAAAAGCACGGGGTGATGAGTTCCAGTTCGTAACTCTTGGTAATCATGGAAGGGGCAATTTGAATTTGTCAGCCAGGCGTTTGACGCCTTTGGCGAAGTCCGAGCCCTGATGGCTCTTCTCCGCAACAAAAAGTGGCGCTTTCTCCGCAAGAATGAATTTCACCAGACTGAACTGGTAATCCTCCGTGCTCTCGCGGCCTGATTTGGGCCAGTTTTTGGAGTCTTGAAACATGAAGGCCGCTGCGGCTCTACGGACTTGCTTATCGTTCCAGCCGCGAAACTCTTTGAGCAATTCTTCGTTCGGTTTCAGGGCTGCACGTGACAACTCGGCTTTGACCGCCTGCTGCAAAGCATCCGAGCAATCGAACCATCCATACCCAGAGGCGGTTTTCGCTCCGATGCCGAATGTGCCCAAGCTGTCGGCCAGCCATCGCCGAGCAAGAACAGCTAGTGAATCCTTCGTCGCCTCCGCTGCACGCACTACAAAAACAAAAACGTGCCCTGGCGCGACCGCAGGGAATACGACAGGCACCGGCTCCTGCGTGTCGGATGCCTTGGCGTTGGGATCGGGGTCAGCGTAATAATCGCCGTGATGGCACGTCACGACATCCAGTTCGAGGTCACCAAGCCGGTCGGGTGTCGGATGGAAAGGGTCGGTCAGCTTCACATTTAGCGGATAGGCAGGAAGGAACTGGACCGTGCCGGCAAAGTGCGAGAGACGTTTTTTCCAAGCTCGCGCAAACGCGCCAGACTCCGCGGGCGGTTCCGTGCGAAGCACCTGGTTCCAAAGCGACCGCTGGACGATTTCAATCAATGTGATGTCCCATTGGTCGTCGCCGCAAGCGAAGGCGAAATCCGACCGCTTCTTCTCCCAATCCTTTTGCCAGCGAAACTCGAACTGGGCATCGGTTTCGCCCGATTTTTCGCGCGGCTTGCAGTCGCTCTTGGTTTTCCAATCCTGTTCCCCCCAGCCGAAAACCAGGGCAATTTGGACCAGCAAATCTGCTTTCTTCGTCTTTTGATCTTCGGCTTGCGGCGTTTCAGCTTCGAGCAATCGCTGGATGGCCATGCGCCGAGAGCAGCCTTTGACCGCGCTGCCGGGAATGTAAGGAAGACCGAAACGGTCCAGGCAAAGCCCACTGTTCTCCATCACACCGCCCGCCATGTTGACCATGAGGCGGGATTGGAGTTGGGCGTAGAGGATTTCTCCTTGGCTGCCGAGCACGGTGTAACGGAGCCACGAATTCCAGGAATCAGCCTTGCCACTCAGTGCTTGGCACTGGAAGCCATCGGTGAAGTATCGGCGTCGTTCTTCCTTTTCGAGTTCAGGACGCGCAAAGCGGTCGAAGTAGAGGCTCCGGCTGCATTGCGCTATGGTCAGCGGCTGAAGCGCGCGGCGCGTGTCTTGAGGGGCGTGGGGAGCGTTCATTGCGCGTAGCGTTTGAGGTAGCTGAGGAAACTGAGGGCCTCGGCTGCGGCCAACCGGAGCGTGTGGCTGTCGCTGGCGACCAAGTGCTCGGTGAGTCCGCGAGTGCTCGTGCGGTGGGTGGGCAAGCGCCCGACACGGTTGTCCGCGAGATGCCAGGCGACTGCGTCCATCGCAGCCACAAGTTCGTCCCGCTTCTTGTCAGCAAACGCAGCGGCAGCGAGAAGGCCGTTGTTGACGATGAGGGCGGGCAGCTTGTTGACGCCGGTGTCGGTCACAGGAACAACTGGCGCACGGCCAGCGGGAACGGGTTGGAGGCCGCAAGCGATGAGGGCGTTGTCAGCCCGAATCTGGTCAAGGTTTTGCATGGTGAGCCTCGGTTAGTGCTGGGTTTCGTTGCCATTGTGCGTGAAGAGAAAGCTGCACCAGCCGAGGCCAGTGGTTTCGTCGCCTCCCACCTGCAGGGCTTTTGCGTTGAGGTCGAGGAGTTTCTTCAACGCGTCCACCGCCTCCCGTGCTTTCTCTTCGCCCGGCGGTTTGATTTTCTGCGCGGCGATGACGCCGTGGAAGAGGGTCTCGGAGGGACAGTTCTCCTGGTTGAACAGCGCTTTGTCGGCGGCAGTGCCGGTGTCGTCGTCGATTTTGACATGCTGGGCAATCTCGCACGCACTCTGGACGTAGAACGAGAAGATGCCGTCGGGCACGATGACGAGGCGACCGGGCAGGAGCTTCCAAACAGGGTCGTCGTTGAGGCCCGGAAGGTCCTTCAGGTGCGCCTCCCATTGAGTGAGCGCGTCGTTGGATTGGGCTAGGTAGGTGTATTCCTCCAAGACCACCTCGCGCACCTGCTTGTTGCCTTCGTTGCGCGCGAGTGTGACCTCGCCGCCAGCAAGGACCGTGACACGGCCCTGAACATTCGGAGTTTCGCTCAGGCTGTTGAAGACGGCCGAGGGCGGCTGGCCCTGGGCGTTCTTAGGCTTCGCGTCGCGCGCGTAACGTGCGAGCGCGAGCGGGCAGGTGACCCAGGCGAAGCTGCCTTTGGCAGAACGCACGGGGAAGCAGAGGACGCGGGCCTCGCCGATGAGAAGTGCGCCGGCCCGGAATTTAGCTTGATCGGTTTCTCCATTCTCGTGGCCGAACAGCCACGCCTTGGTTTCGGCGTCGAATTCTTCTCGGTCGCGAAGCACACCTTTGAAACTGCTGCCAGGGACGATCGGGATGCGGGTGTGCGGCTCGCGTTGGATGGGCAGGTCCACGTAGCCGACGGACTGGCCCGCGCCCACATGCAGCGGGGTCCGCGTGAATAGGAAGTAAGGTTTCGGTTCAGTCATGGTCGTGTTTTAGTTCGGGGTTTGAGAGCTGTCACGGTTGCGGACGTCGGCGGACGTTCCATCCTGCTGGCTCCAAATGCCGCAGACGCCGAGGCCCAGTCCTTTCTCGCCGAAAAAGTCGGAGCGGCAGCGCGCCTGAAGCACGCCGGCCAATCGCCGCGCTTGCTCTGCCGACTCGCAGCGAAAGTAAAAGATGGAACCCGCGGGCACGGCGAGGCGCGTGGGCTTGCCGCCGCCACTGACCCTGCCGTCGGATTCGTGTAGCAGGTCCCAGCCCCCGACCGGAAGCGGTTTGCCGAGGCAAGCGGCGACAAGCGTGGCACGGATTTCAGTCCCGGTATGCTTATCGCGGTCGTAGTCGGCCGCATCGTCGCGGCGGCTGCGGCGGTGGGCTTGCCTGTTGAAGCCGTCGGACTTGATCCGAAGCAACACCTTGCCGTCATCACTGATCCAGCCCGGCCGCCAGCCGTGAGCAAAAATCGCCGGCGTGAGCAGCAGCCACTTCACGAGCGGGCCTGTGATGTCCACACGCGGCAGATTGAGCGCGGGCGCATCGAGAATCAGGCCGAAGCGTTGCTCGCCCCCAAGTTGCAGCAGGCTTTGCCGAAGGGTATGAACATCGCGGTCGCCTTCCTTCGCACTTGCCGGCTTATGATCGGACCGCGTAGATGCCGCAAAACGGAGGCGAACATCCTTGCGCAGTCGGAGGTGCTCCGCGGCGAAGAACTGTCCGCTGGCGGCAGTGTGAGTGGCATCCTCGAGCGCAACGCCAATGCGGTGATCGGTGTCCCACAAGGCGAGACGCTCGGGCGCTGAAAGCTGCTCTCCGCTGAGATAGCGGATCAGAAAAACCGCATCCACCCAGTCGGGCAACTCCGCCTTACTGGGCGGCGCAAAGGAGGCAGCCGTGGCTTTCAGCATGTGCGGGAGGTTGTTCACGCCTGTTTGGTTGGGGATAACGCGCAGATAGTCCAAGGGGTGGGACTGGCCTTCGGATTTTGCGCGCACAAGATCCCGGGGCATTGGAAAGAACAGCGTGCCCTTATTCTCCCCACCATCGGCACGCACGGGAAATGGGCCGTGGAGATGAAGCCAGTTGAACGCGTCCGTGCCGATGGAGGCGGTGTCCTTGCCGCGGCGTTTGAAGCCGGGAATGTCTTTGCGCGTGGGCACGCAGTCAGCGGCCCGCAACAAGGCAGTGCGTAGAGCGGAGTGAAGGACGGTGGGCAGCGGCCAGTAAGCGCCGCGTCCGAAGCTGCTGCCGGCGGCCAGCGGCCGGCCATCACGGCAGAACAGTGTGTCAGCAGGAATGAAGTCGAATGTTTTCATGGTCAATCAGCGGCTTTGCGGATGAACGTGGCGGTGAGGAGCGGTCCGAGGAAATCGTCGAGGCGCCGGTCGCGGCACTGCGTGAGGTAGTCACAGGCTTGGCGCGCAAACACTGCGGCGCCATCCGTCTTGCGCCACTTTTCTTCGCTGTGTTGGCGGAGCGCATGAGAGAACTCAGCGGAGAACACCTTGAAGGGGTCGAAACCGTTAACGGGAGCGAGGTGGAAATCGTCAGCCGACTTTGGCAGGTCCACAGTGATCGTCTCAGCGTATGGTCGGAGCGCAGCGGCCAGCGCGTACGGGAACTTCGCGGAGAGGTTTCCGGCCTCGGTGAGATCCGCGAAGCGGTCGGCGAGCGAGATCGCTTCGTCTGTCCACTTCGCACCCCAGGAGATGACTTCGCCGGAGCGTTTGTAGAGATGAATCGCAAGCGCTCCGCTCGCTTTGTCGCCGTAGTCGTTCTTCGCCTGCCTCTCCGCGTCACTTCGCTCAACGTGGCCGTGCGGAAGGCCTTTGTCCCGATACTCGTTTTTGGCCTGCCGCTCGGCCCGGCGCGCCGCTTCAACCAGGTTCTGAAGTGGCGTGTGCATGTGGCCGATGGCGATGCCGGCGGAGATGTCGGCGTTCTTGCCAGGCACGAGCAACTGATAACCACGAGGGAACAAATGGCGTTCGCGCGGCGAGTAGCCAGGCCATTCCCCGTTGATCGCGATGAAACCCCACCCCGGTTGCTTCTCTGAGGGCAACAGGTTGCCCTGCTCGTCTCGAAGGCGAGTGTCAAGAACGCCAGGGAAGACTGTGCAAAGGTCCGGGTCGCCTTTGAAGGCCATTCGCAGCACGCATGCGCAGTCGAGAGCACGTTCGGCAGGGAGCATGGCCAGAATATCGTCGCCGCCGGAGAAGATGAGTTGACCGCCGAAAAACTCGACGATGGGCCGGGTGAGGTAGAGCGAGAAGTTCGCGAGCGCCTCGCTGAACTGAAGGTGGTAGCTGGGGGAGACGTGGCGAGGAGCTTCCAACAGCCGCTGAAGAGCAACCGGATCGCGCGCTTCTGAATGCACTCGCTCGAAGTAAGCTCTGGCTTCCTCGGCGAGTTGATCGCGAAAGTGTGGCGACTTTGCGCCGCTGACCCATTGGCCCATCGAGTCGCCGTCCATCGCGATTACGGCGACGTAGGAGAGAGGTTTGCCGAGGCCCCCTTCCTCTGGCTTGGCTTGCAGCTTCGCCAGCGCGCCACTGGCCGCTCGCAGTTTTTCGAGCGCTCCCGGGCGTGGCCCATCGTCACGCCGCTGTTCCTCGCGGGTGGCGCGGTCCCACTCGGTGAGATGAAAAATCGAGGCGTCAGACCGTTCCAGCCATTGGCGGTCGGAGCAGGAATCCCATTCTTCAATTTCTACGGGAAAGAACTTGCTCGCAGCCGAAGCGAGAGGACCGAAACCGGAACCGTCCACCAAGAGGTCGCGCAATGGACCGGCTGTTTCAGTCGCTGCAACAAGCTTTCGTCGCCACGACGCCGCCGCGATGGCGGGAACTGAGTCGAACGTCGGGCCGCGGTCCAAGCCTTTCGGCTTCAAATACGCCCGATGCCAAATCCGCTTGATGAGGTTAATCGCTCCGAGACGCTCGCCTTCGCGAAAGAGATGGCCTTTGATCTTTGCCAGGTTCTGCTGCCAGTCCAGTGACCCGATGGTCTCCTCCTTGCCAGAGAGTACGTCCTTGGTGGCTCCATCCCGTTGCTCAACATCCAAGCACTCCCAGTTTCCATCGCCATTGATTCCCCATTCACCCCAGGGTTCGAAGTCGCGGGTATTGCGTCGGGCAGCGAGCCAGAACTCCGCCGCGCCGTAGTGAGCGGCCCAGGCGAAACCAGAGTTCTTGATTTGCGGCAGTCCGTCTGAACCTGGAATGACTTTCGATTTCCAAACATCGCCTTCCTTCCACGAACTGTGTTCGTAGTTGCGTGGGTCGAGGTCATTGAACGGAATGCCCTGGGTGGCGGCGGCGAACGCAAGCTCGAGCGACTTCCCGGGCGCAACCTTCTGGCCGTCGGCAGGCGTGTTCCCACCTGGGAGTTTCTTTAAGTTCTCGATGGCGGTCTGCACATCTCCCGCCCACGGCCAAACCTGCCAGTGGACAGTGAGGAATTGGCGGAGTTGCTGACGCCAGCGAGGAATTGCATCCGCCTCGACTTCGTGCTCATCACCCTGGTTCTTGAACCACTTCAGACACGCTTCTGAGATCGACTCCGAAAGCTCGCGGCGCATGGCCTCTTCCGCCTTTCTCGCCAACTCCTCGGCGCGCCAAGCCGGAACCACCGCAAGGAAACGGTTGGGCAGGTTCGGCGTGAGGATGCTTTCGGACGAGTGGCGCAGGTCGTCCCAACAGTCAGCCCGGTTATAGAGGTCGTTCCTGTGCAAAAAATCGAACAACGGCTGGCCGCGCAACGCCGGGAACAGAACGCAGTCCGGCCCGACTTCGTCAGTGATCGCTTTAATGCCGTGGGCGATCAGCCATGAGAGCAGGTAACTACCACTCCACAAGTCGCGGGTGGTTCGGGCCTGTGCGATGAACTCCTGAATCGGGCCAACCTGGACAAGCAAGAAAGCCGGCTTGAGTTGCCCCGTCATGGTTTCGCCCTGGCCGCTGACTTCGACGCAACTCGTGAGCGCGCTGACGAGACTGCAGTGAGTCCACACCGAGTGGTCCGGGATACGGGTATCGGCGGGAAGATGAATGAGGCTGGGATGGCTTTCGGCGCAGTATTGTGGCCAGAGTCGCCAATGGAGGAAGAAGCGGCCCCAGTCCTGTTTGTTAGCGGGCAGTTGGCGCAAGGCAGCAAGCCGCTCCTGTGCCTGGGCAACTTTCATCTCGGCTTGCTCTGACGTCAGCGTGTTCTCGCCGAAACTCAGCATGCCACCTCCGAGCGGATGTTTGAACGCCCGGTGAAGCGACCACTGCGCATGCATCGCGGACGACTTCGGGCACACTACTCGGTCTGCTGCAGCGGCCGTGTGGTCGCAGACTCTATCGAAGAACAGCTCGGCCTCGCGTAGATCAAGTCCAGCGGCGGCGATGAGTTTGCGGGCAACTGCGCGATGCTCGGCGATGTTGAACGGCTTGCTGGGCGGGTCGTGCAGGTAGGCCAGGAGTTTGCGTTTCCAGAAGTCCATCGCGATTTAGGATTTATGATTTATGAATTCTGATTTGGGGCTGACGTGAACGGTTCTCCGCAGACAAGCGCGGATGACATGCAGTGATTCACGTTCACGGCGGAGAGTGTCGGCGAGGCAGCGTGCGGGCGCGAGAGTACGGACGTCCGGGGACGTTGGGGGGATTCTCGCTGAGGACGCTGCTTCCATGCACCAGTTCCTTTGGCTTGCTGATGCGAATGCTAGCGCGTGCCCGAACAGGGGCAAGGGGAAGTTATTCCTTCTTGTTCACACCTTGTTCACGGTCGGACGACTCAGGCGAGCGCGGCACAGTTCGCGAACTTCGGCGGTGACTGCAAGCGTCCCGAGCAGCGGCTCGACCCGAGTGGGATCAGCCAGGCGGTGTTTGAACAGGCCGCGCGCAGGATGTGCTCAAGTTCGTGCCGCCTCATATTCGCGGAAGATCGCTGACCGCTCCTCAAGGCTCAGAATGCCACAGAAGGGACTCGACTGGCGCAAGCGCCGGGCTTCGTCGGAATCGCTGCGCAGCAGAGCCAGAATCTCCGCTAGAGAGCGCTCGCGGATGACTCGCTGCCATTCCAACAGGACTGTCGGCGGCTGCGGCTGCCGCTGGGCGATCCAGCGCTCGAGTGTTTGCACGGCGCGGTCCAGCAGCTCCGGTTGGGCCGCCAGCTTTTCCGCAATCAGCCGGTCCAGCGCCAGGCTGCGTTGATCAATCCATTCGTGCGATCGCATGGACGCAGGTTATATCCGAAATTCGAAATTCGAAATCCGAAACTCACCGCGGGTCGGGGATGCCGATTTCGGAAATGGCTCAGGAAAGGGCGAGTTCCTGGAACACAAGCGTCAGGTTGCGACCGGCGGTCACTGCCTCGCGCTCGCCGAGCGGCGTTCGTTGATAGTGTTCGCGTAGTTTTTCCGGCGCCACAATTTTGAGCCGCAGCATGGCGCGCAGCAAATCCAAATCCTTCTCTCGCCCGACCATGAGCTTCACCACGGCCAGGTCGTAAGGATCGAGGGCGAAGACGTTTTCGTAACCCTCCACGGAGCGGAGGCGGGACTCCCAGCCAGCCGGAAGCGTCTCCTCAATGACGGGACGAAGGATGTCGGCATAATAACCGTGGTGCTGTTCGAAGGCACTCTCATGGCCAATGGCTTCCTTGAGCATATCGGCGGTCGTCTGGTCCACCGGATCCAGCAGGAAGTCAGCGTCGAGTGACAGTTCCAGTGGCTGACCTGGCTCGCCAAGATCAGGGTGCGTCGGCAGCAGCGAACTTGAACCGAGGATCACAATGCGCCTTGGCCGCGCCAGCGCGGAAACCGAATCCAGCAGGTGCTTCAAAAATGGTAAGCGCATTCGGGTGTCGCTTGGCGACGTTCTTGAAGGTTCAGCACTCCGGCAAACGGTGCGAAATCGCGCAGCCGCTGGGCGCTCTCGCGGGAGTCCCGGAGTCGGGACAATAACTCGGCAAATCCCTCGTCGGATTGCCGAGCGCGCAGAATAATCTGCCGCCAGTGCTCCAGCCGATGCGGGGCGGTGTGCCCGTTGACGATCCACCGGTCGATGTTGTCGAGGGGAATGCGCAGCAAGGCTTGCCGGGTTTCGGCGTCGGCCCGTTCCAGTTTGTCGGCGATCAGTTCGTGCAGAGTCATGCAAGCTGCGGGTTACGATTCCCAGTTCAGGGGATTAGCCAATACCCACACCGTCTTGGTCAATACTGCGGGCGAAATGCCGACGACCGCAATCAATGTGGCCCCGCTCCCCTGGCGATCTTCTGTTTTCGCCGACGGATTGGCTTTGACTGATTTCGCCCGGGTGGGAGATCGGGATTCGCTGATCGTTCTCATGGCGCGACAACGATTCGGATGCTGGGCCTCATGACGTCCCAGCGCGCAGGGCGTCCACTTTCGGAATGAAACCGGCGGAGATCAAGCCGATGACCTGGGGATGCGATTCGCAAAGCCGAACGAGGTCCGCTTCATCCTTGGCTCGTTTGGAAGCACGCCGCGCCGGGTCCGTGGCCGCCCAAAGTTTCCCTTGCACCAAGTCCTCCAGGCAAGCGACCGGCAATTCATGTCCGAGCACTTTGCCAGGCACCGCGCGCCCGGGAAACGCGGCATAACGGGAGTTGACCGTGATTTGCAGGCGCAAACGGCTGCCGGGCCATTGCGCGTTGATGGAGTGAGGAAATTCCTGCACTTGGAACCCGCGCGCGACAAGCGCTTCGGCTACTCCGCCTGCTGCTGTAATGGCGAAGTCCGCGTCCAACGTCACCACGGGCTCGACGTAATGATTCACCGCCAGGCCGCCGATAAGACAGAACGGCTGCCCGGTGGCGCGCAACGCTTCCACGGCCAACCGCAGATCGGAGTCGCTGCCGGTCAACGCGGCGAGAAATTCCTCTTCGTTCATGGACGAAGGTTAATGCCGAAATCCGAAATCCAAAATCCTAAATTCAGCTCGGGTCGTGGTTGAAAATTTCTACCGGACCGGTGACGGGTGAATCGAAGAACAGCTTGCGGGCGCGGCCGTGGAGCGCGTGGGCGATGCGCAGGTAAAGCCACACGGGCGCCGGACCGGTGAGGGTCAGGTCCGCGCCGGGCGGAACCAGTTCGTTGACGCGGCTCTCGTAGGCCGGAAGGTCGGCGAGCTTGGCCTGGCTGGTGGCGGAGTAGAGCGTGGAGAGATCCACAATCATATATGATTCATGATTTATGGTTTGCCATTTGCGATTTGGGGAATGGCGGTGAGGTTGGATTAGGGGCGAAATCCGGCTCACCTTCCAGCAATGTGCCGCGTGCGACACGGCAGGCGTCGGTAAAGATACGACGTTTGTTCGGATCGTGAAACCGGCGGACACAGAAAATGGTCTGGGCAAATGTGCCGCCGAACTCGAGGGCGCGGTGGCGTGTGGCGAAGACATGTTCGAGCGGCTTCTCCAGAAACGCGTCCGAGAGCTTGCAAGACACGAATACAAGGCCGAGACGGTGACGGTCGATCCCGACGATATCCGTTTCCCCAAGAGCCTGTGAATGGTCGCGAGATTGGACTTCGGTGCGCAGGTCGGCGAAACGGCCGCTGGCCACCATCCGCTCATAGACGTGCCATTCAAACCAACCGCCCAGCATGATTTTGTTGATCCGCTGCGCAGATCGCAACCGATCCTCTGGGCGCAGCGTGTTGCCGGTGAGTCGGTAGAACCACCGACCCTGTTGCGCCAAGAGCAGCCCCGCATCGCCCGCAAGCCGGAGGCACTCATGCTCGGTATCGTTCTCCGGTCCGGGCAATCCAGCGGCGAGGAGGTCGTCAATGGCACGCCTGGAGACACCCTTGCCCTTGGGTTGCAGTTGCTCCCTGAGCCTGCGCGCGAATCCTCCAACGAAATCGCCCGCCTGCCCGTGAAGCGCGTGCATTCCCCGCGCAAAGGCCAGCTCCTCCTTGGAAGGCTTGGCCGAACGCAGCTTGTCGGAACGGACGCCATGGGCGGCGAGCACCGCTTCCACGGTCAATGAGCCTGCGATCTCATCAAAACCTGTCGGCGTCGGAAGCGCACAGCGCTCGTTCAGGGAAACAAAACGGCATTCCTGCGTGTCGCAATAAAGGACCGGCTCCCGCTGGTATTGCGCCGCAAGGAACGCTCCAATCGACATCGGTTTCGTGCCGCCGGTGAGGTTGACCACGGTTCCCGGCCAGAGTGAAAGCGCCTCTCCGATCTTGCGACGGGCGTGGTCCACATCGGGAGAGGCTTCGTCGATCACCACATCGAAAAACTCCGGCGCCAGATCATGGTAAGGCGGTGTCTTGCGAATCACGGCAACCGCCGACTTCAGATTCTCCGCCGCCTGACGGAACCGCTCGTCCGCGCTGCGCACCTGGACGACAGTCCCGGGTTTAAGCGCCATCAGCGGCAGAAGATTCTGCATCGTCTGCTCGCTGACCAGGTGGAGGAGATTCATGGCAATTACGATTTCACGATTTGTGATTTGCGATTTCTGGCCGGGCAATCTGCCGCTCCACGCCGGATCAGGCTCCGCAACATTTCTTGAACTTCTTCCCGCTGCCGCACGGGCAGGGATCGTTGCGGCCCACTCTCACGTTGGGCCGGGAGGAAGTCGCTGGAACCGACGGGCTCGACTCACCCACAAGCGAGCTATCGCCTCGCTGGATCGTGGCCGCTTCCTCCAATAACGTCTTTCCGGAAAAGAGCGGGAGGTCGAGGGCGAAGCGAGCTGATGGTTCCGTTGTCGTGGCGACAGAGACTCCGGGACTCGGCGGCGTCGGGCTGAGTGGTTCAAATTTCATCGAAGCAAAGTAAGCAAAGATACGGCGGATCGAGAAGGTGGATGTGGGCGAGGGGCATGATTTCAAAAAGGCACCGCGCAAACCGGGAGGGTGATCGGCACCCGGTAGGTCTCGTGCAGGTAATACACCGGAACGCCAAGGTCGCAACCCAAGCCGTAAAGGATCGCGACCTCGGCTTTGAAACCGCCGGTGACGTTGAGGGCGATCTCGAGATCGGGATGGAGTTTTTTCATTCTTTCGATATGTGCCTCGACCTTGTCGTAAAGCTGGATCAACCCATTTTCCGCGAGGCGCGCGGCTTCGACCGGCTCGGCCTGAGAGCGTGTCCGAAAATTCCGCGGGGTCCTGTTTTCGCGCCAAAGGCCGGATGGCGAGGCGCGACGAAGGAGAATATCCTCCCTGGATCTTCGACTGAGGAGCAACGAAGCCAGGCGGCCTTT
>Ga0194120_10004827_pt1 | contig 20357 bp, 17 predicted proteins | sample TA2MahCa65mmetaG_FD_148642 | JGI IMG/M metagenome (GOLD analysis project Ga0194120, IMG submission 148642) | Freshwater microbial communities from Lake Tanganyika, Tanzania - TA2015019 Mahale Deep Cast 65m | ecosystem: Environmental > Aquatic > Freshwater > Lake | place: Tanzania: Lake... | reverse complement strand
TGACGCGGGGAGTGACGCGGGGAGTGACGCGGGGAGTGACGCGGGGAGTGACGCGGGGAGTGACGCGGGGCGGGACGCGGGGCGGGACGCGGGGCGGGAATCCGCGAGGCCCGCGGCCGGTAGGAGTTCGCGGGTAGGATCCACGATCCCAAGACCCACGCCGTCGCGTCCGGCACCTTCGATCCCAGACCGGCCTCGTGCGGGACCTTCGCACGCAGGGCGGGAGCGGAGGTCGCAGCACACCGAGCCGCGCGGGCAGCGCGGCTGAGAGCTACCCATGAACGTTCCGACCCAGCTTGCGCCGCTCGTCCGCGGCGTTCACCACATCGCCATCGTCGTGCCGTCGATCGCCGAGGCTCGCCAGACCTACGAGGGCGTGTTCGCTCTGGCGGCGAGCGAGCAAGAGTTCGTGGCGGACCAGAGGGTGAATGTGCTCGTCATGTACGCGGGGGCGCAGCGCATCGAACTCGTCGAGCCCGCGTCGAGCGACTCGCCCGTGTCCAAGTTCCTCGCCAAGACTGGTGGTGGGCTGCACCACGTCGCCTACAAGGTCGACGACGTCGCCGCCGCGCTCGGTGTGCTCAAGGCCGCTGGCTTGCGGTTGATCGACGAGACCCCGCGCCCGGGCGCGCACGGAACGACGGTCGCGTTCGTGCATCCCGCAGCGACGGGAGGCGTGCTGACCGAGCTCGTGCAGGATGCCGAGCACGGGCCGGACGCCGCGCGCGGGCGCTAGCGGCGGCGCGGCGCGCGATTGCGTCCGAGCCCCGCGCGCGCGGAATCGAATCAAGGGCGCGTGGTGAACTGCAGCCCGTTGGAGAGATTGGTGGTGCCCGGCGCGGGCGGGTCGCGCAGCCATGCTTGCGCGTAGACGACCTGTCCAGCGGAGAAAGGCTGGCCGAGGGCTCCCGGGCGCGTCGAGAGGAAATTGAGCCAGTCGACCGAGAACGAGCCGTTGCAGAGGTTGGTCGTGCCGCCGGAGTTCAGGGAGTTGAGGCGCTGCGTGGGCGACTTCACGCACAAAAAGCTCGTGCTGCCCGGGGCCCAGACGGCGGAGTGCGGCGCGCTGATGCCATAGAAAATCAGGCCGGTCTTCTGGCCTTCGACGCTGAGCGTCGAGAGCGTGAAGCCAGAGTTCGCGGCGACGCTCGGGTTGCCGCTCGCGCTCATCGTCGGCAGGCAGCCGTTGGTGGTCGTGCCCGCGGTGCAGTAGGTCGTGGCGACCGCGCACGAGTTGCTGAACAGGCACGCGACCCACTCGGGGTGATCGACGAACGGATTGCGGTTGCCTTGGAAGGAGTAGACGACGTCGTTCTTGCGCCGCTCCCATGCATCCGGCGGGTCCTGCTGGTGCCACTGCAGCAACACGGACTTCATGCCCATGTAGGCGACCGAGACGTTGTTGCCCGTGGAGGAGTTCGCGATCAGCGACTGCGTGTCGGTGACGATCAGGTCGGGCTCGGCGCAGCCCGTGACGCCGTGGGAACCGCCGTTGTAGCGCACGTCGGCGTACAAGATCGCGCGCGCCACATCGCCGCGGCGTGCGCTCCACACTTCCCAGCCATGGGTGACCGTCGTGCCGCTGCCCCAGTTCGAGTTGCCCGGATACGCACCGGATCCGCCGCCGACGCCGGCGTTGGCCACCGTGGTGAACTCCTGACAGCCGGAGCAGGCGCGGTAGGGAGCGTTGCCACGGTCGGTGTTGTACTGGATGTCGCACACGAACAGCATGTGGCAGTCGGTGTACGGGTAGTTGCACCCGCCATCGACCGGGAAACCGTAGCTGTTCGGCCAAGTGTGCTCGCGGTTGTAGAAATTGTTGCCGCCGCTCTGCTTGGCGAGCGAGGTGTTCTTGTAGAGGTCGAGCACGCGCGAGCTGCTGGTCGGGTCCTCGCAGGCCGAGTTGAGCACGTCCCACGTGTCGGTGCCGCTCGCCGTGTAGGAGATGCGCACGTGGTCGTCGATGAGCGCGTGCAGGGTGTTGCGCAGCGTCGTGGGGTTCGTGGGGTCGACCGAGTTGTAGTAGCCGCTCGGCGCCTGCGCGAGCAGCGGCGAGGCGCCGAGCGCGCAGGCCGCGAGCAGGGGGATGCAACGGCAAAACGGGGGTGTCATGGGCTCTTCTGACCCCCGGCGCGGCCAAAAAGGTTCGGCAAAAAAGCCGCTCGGGAGGCCTTCCTAGCGCAGAATTCTATCACCCTCCGCGCGTCGGGCACGGTCGAGGGCGTCGCGGACCGCGCAGGCGAGCTGGGCGGGTGCGAAGGGCTTCTGCAGGAAGCTGGAGCGCGGCAGTTCCGTGGCGACGTTGCGCGGGCCGGTGTCGGAGTAGCCGGACATGAACAGCACCGGCAAGTCCGCGCGGTGAGCGCGCAGGGCCAGCGCCAGCGTCGGTCCGTCCATCCGCGGCATCACCATGTCCGTGACGAGCAAGTGCAACTGCTCGTGCGCGTGCGTGCGCTCGAGCGCCAGCGCGGCCGGACCGTGGGCGGCTTCGAGCACGCGGTAGCCCTGCGCTTCGAGCACCTGTCGCACGAGGCCGCGCACGAGGTCCTCATCTTCGACGAGCAGCAGCGTCTGGGGTCCGCCCATCGAGCGCGCGTCGTGGCCGCGCTCGGTGCACGACTCCGCCTTCTCGTCGGTGGCAGGCAAGTAGATGCGCGCCGTCGTGCCCTTGTCAGGCTCGCTTTCCAATTCGATCGCGCCGGCCGACTGGCGCACGATGCCGTAGGCGGTGGCGAGTCCCAGTCCGGTGCCTTGGCCCACGCCCTTGGTGGTGAAGAACGGTTCGAACGCGTGCGCGCGCACGAGGGGGGCCATGCCGATGCCCGTGTCGACGACTTCGAGAATCGCGCAGCGTCCCTCGGGCAGCTCGAGTGCCGCGCCCGAGCGCTCGGCGCCGAGCAGCGCCGAGCGCGTGCGCAGCGTGAGGCGGCCGCCGCGCGGCATGGCGTCCTTCGAGTTGACGGCGAGGTTGATCAGCACCTGTTCGAGCTGGATCGGGTCGGCTCTCACCGTGCACAGGCCCGCGTCGAGCTCGAGGCGCAGCTCGATCGTTTCGCCGATCACGCGCCCCAACAGCGCGGCGGCCTCGGAGACGACCCGGTTGAGATCGAGCGGCACGAGCTCCATGCGCTGCTTGCGACTGAAGGCGAGCAATTGGCGCGTCAGTGCGGCCGCGCGCTCTCCCGCGCGGCGAATCTCGCCCGCGGTCGAGCGCACCGTGAGGGCGGAGTCGGAGCCGAGCTCGAGAATCTCGCAGTAGCCCACGATCACCGTGAGCAGGTTGTTGAAGTCGTGGGCGATGCCGCCGGCGAGCTTGCCGATGGCTTCCATCTTCTGCGCTTGCAGCAGCGCCGCTTCGCTGGCGCGCAGGGCTTCCTCGGCGGCCTTGCGGGCCGAGAGGTCGCGCAGGTACGCGGTGAAGTAGCGCCGAGTGCCGACGACGTAGGGCGTGATCGAGAGCTCGACGGGGAATTCGCGGCCGTCGGCGCGCAGGGCCGTGATTTCGAGGCGCTGATTGAGGACGGGACCGTGACCCGTGGCGAGGTACTTCGCAAAACCCGCTTCGTGCGCGGCTCGCAGCGCGTGCGGCACGATCACTTCGCCGATGGAGCGGCCGAGCACGGCGCTTGCCGCATGGCCGAAGGTCGCTTCCGCGGCCGGATTGAACTCGAGGATGCGCCCATGCTCGTCGACGGTGACGATGCAGTCGAGCGTGCTGTGGAGGATCGCGGCGCGGCGCGTGTCGCTCTCGCTGGCGGCGAAGTCGCGCGCGCCGCCGGTTGCGGCGGCCTCGAGCCGCGCGACCTGTTCGCGCAGGAAACGCAGCTCGCTCTCGAGCTGCTCGCGCGTCGGGCGGTGGCTGGGCACCAGCGGAGTGTACAAGTGCTCGCGTGAGCCCGCTATTGGGCGTGGGCCGACGGCGGAGCGCGCGTCGAGCGTGCGCCACTCCAAGCGCGTCCGTAGCCGACTTCGTGCTCGTGCGCGCGAGCGAGCGGGAACGTCGGTGCGCGCCGGTGGGGGATGCCGAGCGCGTCGTGGGGCACTAGAATCGCGCGCCCCACGAGCTCCGGCAAGGCCCTCGAAACCAAGCGATGACTCAAGAGACTTCCCTCGAACGCTTGCGCCGCATGCGCGAGCTCACCCTCCAAGGCGGCGGTCCCGAGCGCATCGCGGCGCAGCACAAGAAGGGCAAGCTGACGGCTCGCGAGCGGATCGACCTGTTGCTCGACGAGGGTTCGTTCGCCGAGCTCGACCGCTTCGTGATGCACCGCTGCACCGACTTCGGAATGCAGGAGCAACAGATCCTCGGCGACGGCGTGGTCACGGGCCACGGCCTGATCGACGGTCGGCCGGTGTACGTCTACGCGCAGGACTTCACGGTTTTCGGCGGGTCGCTCTCGGAGACGCACGCGCAGAAGATCTGCAAGGTCATGGACATGGCGCTCAAGGTCGGCGTGCCCCTGATCGGGCTCAACGACTCGGGCGGTGCGCGCATTCAGGAGGGTGTGAGCTCGCTCGGCGGCTACGCGGAGATCTTCTGGCGCAACACGCAGGCTTCCGGAGTCGTGCCGCAGCTCTCGGCGATCATGGGGCCCTGCGCCGGCGGCGCGGTGTACAGCCCGGCGATCACCGACTTCATCTTCATGGTCGACCAGACCTCGTACATGCACATCACGGGCCCGGACGTGGTGAAGAGCGTGACGCACGAGGTCGTGACGAGCGAAGAACTCGGCGGCTCGGAGGTGCACACGACCAAGTCGGGCTCGGCGCACTTCCGCTCGAGCGATGGCAAGAACTGCATCGCGCTCTTGCGCCGCGTGTTCGGCTATCTGCCGCTCAACAACGCGGAGGACGCGCCGTTTCTGCCCACTGACGATCCGCACGATCGCATGGATCGCGAGCTCGACACGCTCTGCCCGGAGGATCCTTCGAAGCCCTACGACATGCACCAGGTGATCGCGCGCGTCGTCGATCGCGGCTCGTTCCTCGAGGTGCACGCCGAATACGCGATGAACATCCTCGTCGGCTTCGCGCGGCTCGGCGGCCGCGTCGTCGGCATCGTCGCCAACCAGCCGAGCGTGCTCGCGGGCTGTCTCGACATCGACGCGAGCGTCAAGGGCGCGCGGTTCATTCGGTTCTGCGACGCGTTCAACATCCCGCTCGTCACGTTCGAGGACGTGCCGGGCTTCCTACCGGGGACCGTGCAGGAGTGGAACGGCATCATTCGCCACGGCGCGAAGCTGTTGTACGCCTACTGCGAGGCGACGGTGCCCAAGCTCACGGTGATCACGCGCAAGGCCTACGGCGGTGCGTACGACGTGATGAGCTCCAAGCACATTCGCGGCGACGTCAACCTCGGCTGGCCCGCGGCCACCGTGGCCGTCATGGGCGCCGCGGGCGCGACGAAGATCCTCTACCGCCGCGAAATCGACAAGGCCAAGGATCCGCCGGCGTTCGAGCGCGAGAAGACGGCCGAGTACGAGGCCACGTTCAACAACCCCTACAAGGCGGCCGCGCGCGGCTACCTCGACGACGTCATCGAGCCGCACCTGACGCGACCGTACCTGATCCGCTCCCTCGAGCTCCTGAAGACCAAGCACGAACAGCGTCCGCTGCGCAAGCACGGCAACATCCCGCTGTAGCGGAGCTGAGCTGTCGGCGCGCTCGTCAGGCGCGCTCGTCAGGCACGCTCGTCAGGCACGCCCGTCAGGCGCGCTCGTCAGCCGCAGAGCGCGAGCAGCGCGGAGACGAGCGTGTCGAGCTCGGCTTCGCTGGTGTAGAGGTGCGGCGTGATGCGCACGCCCTGCACGTTGGCGACGTCGATGGCGACGGTGTAGATGCGATGCTCGTCGAGCAGGCGGCGCGCGAGGTCGGCGGGGGCGAGGCCCTCGATGCCGACGTTGGCGATGGCGCAGGAACGCGCGGGGTCGGAGGGCGTGTTGAGGCGGATGCGCGCCTTGCCGCGGACGCGCTCGGTCCACGAACGCTGGAGCAGGCGCAGGCGCGCGGACTTGCGCTCGATGCCGATCGACTCGTGGAAGGCGATCGCGTCGCGCAGCGCGAGGTCGATGTGCGCGGGGTAGGTGCCGCTGTGGGCGAGTCGCGCGATGTCGTCGGCGGGCTTGGGCGGGGGCGCGAGGAGCGGCCACAGGCCGCCGACGCGCTCGCGACGCACGTACAGGAGCCCAGCGCCGAGCGGGCAGCCGAGCCACTTGTGCAAGCTCGCTCCGTAGTAATCGGCGCCGAGGTCGGGCAGCGCGAAGTCGATCTGTGCGAAGGAATGCGCGCCGTCGACCAAGACCGCGACGCCGCGCTCGTGCGCCATGTCGCACAGCTTGCGCACCGGCAAGATCTGGCCGGTGATGTTGACCATGTGCGAGACGAGCAGCAGGCGCGTGCGCGGCGTGAGCGCGCGCGCGTAGAGCTCGACCAGCTCGTCGTCGGAGCGCGGGTCGAGCGGCACGGACACGCGCTTGCAGAGCACGCCGTGGCGGCGGCCGACTTGCTCGAACATTTCGAGCATCGTGCCGTAGTCTTGCTCGGCCATCACGGCCTCGTCTCCGTGCTTCCAGTCGTGGCCGGAGATCACCATGTCGAGGGACTCGGTGGTGTTGCGCGTGATCGCGAGCTCCTCGACGGAGCAGCGCGCGACCCGTGCGAGCGCCGCGCGCGAGGCCATGCGCTCGTCCGCGGCACGCGTGCGCATGTAGTGCGCGCCCTCGAAGTTCACCGTGCGGACGTGCTCGAGCGCCGCCTCGAGCACCGGCTGCGCCATGATCGAGTAGTAGCCGTTCTCGAGGTTGATGAAATCGCTCCGCAATCGGTAGCGCGCGCGCAATTCGGCCCAGAAATCCGGCGAGCGCGCCAGTTGTGCGGGCTCGAGCGCGGCCCAGCGCGCCCACGCGCTCTCGCCCAGCAACGCCGAGAGCGAACACGCACCCGCACCGCGCAGGAACTCACGCTTGTCCATGCGAGCGAGCGTACTGCGAAGGCGGCGGAGCGCGCCAGATGGAGCGCGCGGCGGTGCGTCAGCGCGCGGGTGTTCGCGAGGATGCCCGCTGGGACGCCCGCGAAACGGCTCGCGCGAAGTCGGTGGTGTGGCCCGCGCAGGGGATTTTTCGGCGCCATGGACACGTTCGAGCGTCCCGGAGCAGGGCTCGCTATCCTGTTGCCCCAGAGCGCCGATCGCTGGGGTCGGCGCGCGCGGGTTCGAGGACCGGGGAGAAGCGGGCATGGGCCGTCAGTGGCTCCAAAAGAAGCGCGAGATCAACGCCAACAAGCGTGCCAAGATCACCACCAAGCTCGTGCGCGAGATCACGGTCGCCGCGAAGCTCGGCGCGCCCGATCCGACCATGAACGCGCGGCTCGAAGTGGCGGTGGAAGCGGCGCGCAAGCAGTCGGTCTCGAACGACGTGATCGCGCGCGCGATCAAGAAGGCCGCCGGTGGCGGCGATGGCGCCGCACAGCTCGAGCTCGTCACCTTCGAGGGCATGGCGCCGCACAAGGTGCCCGTGATCGTCGAGTGTCTGACGGACAACCGCAACCGCACCGCGCCCGACATGCGCTCGCTGTTCCGCGAGGCGCAGTTCGGGGCCAAGGTCATGTTTCTCTTCGACCATGTGGGCACGATCGAGGCCACGCACGAAGACGGCGCGCTCGACCGCGAGGGCGCGGCCATCGAGGCGGGCGCTCAGGACGTCGAGTCGCTCGAGGACACGCCGGAAGGCCACAGCGGCGCGCGTTTCTTCACCGAGCCCGCCGATCTCGACGCCGTGCTGCGCGCGCTCAAGGCCGCGGGCTGGCGCGTGACGACCTCCGAGATGGGCTACCGCCCCAAGGACAAGGTCACGCTCTCGCCCGAGCAGCGCGGCGAGGTCGAGAGTTTCCTCGAGGCCATCGACGACCACGACGACTGCCACCGCATCTACACCGCGCTCGCTTGAGGCCGCTCTAGCGCTGGAAGGCCCGCGGAGGTGGGGCTTCGAGCACCAGGGGCACGCCGGTGACCGGGTGGGGGAGTTCCAGACGCAGGGCGTGCAGCGCCATGCGCGCGGCGGCGGATCCGTAGCGCTCGTCTCCGAGGATCGGGTGGCCGATCCACGCGAGGTGGGCGCGGATTTGATGCCGTCGGCCGGTGTCGAGCTCGACTTCGAGGAGCGTCTGGTGCTCGCGCGTCTCGAGCGTGCGGTAGCGCGTGCGCGCGTCGCGTGCTCCCTCGCGGTTGCCGACGCGCACGAACAGGCTCGCGTCTTCCCACAGCGGCGCGTCGATCGTGCCCTCGGGCGGCACGGGCCGACCCTCGACCCATGCGAGGTAGGTCTTGCGAGCGCCGCTCCAGCGGGCCTGCACGATCTGTTGCACGTCGCGGGAGAGCGCGAACAGCAGCACGCCGGAGGTGTCGCGATCGAGCCGGTGCACGGGCCATGCGCGGGCGGGGTGGCCCGGTCGCCCGACGTGCTCCTTCACCAGCGCCAGCGCGGTCTTCTCGCGCTCGGCGTCGGTGGAGACGGAGAGCAACCCCGCGGGCTTGTGGATGGCGACGAGCCACTCGTCCTCGTGCAGCAGCGCGAGCTTGGCGCCGCCCGAGGGAGCGCCGGTGCGCTCGCCGACCTCGACCGTGTCGCCCGGTGCGAGCAGCTCGTTGCGGCGGACGGCGGCGCCGTTGACCCGCACCGCACCCGCGCGGATGCGCTGCTCGAGCGTCGAGCGCTTCCAATCGGGCAGCACGGAGCGCAGGAACTCGAGCAGCCGCACGGGGCGGTCGACGGGAAACGGCGCGCTCATGGGGCGCCAGCCTACCAGCCGCCGCTCGCGCGTCTCGCCCCCGAGCACGCCGCGCGTGCCGCCTCGGCGCGAGTGGTTGCGCCGACGATCTCGCGCTCAGTGATGGTGACCGCCGGGTCCGTGCACGTGGCCGTGCTCGAGTTCCTCTTGTGTGGCCGCGCGCACTGCGACCACCGTCACCTCGAAGTTGAGGTGCGCGCCCGCGAGCTCGTGGTTGGCGTCGAGCCACACCGCATCGTCCTCGACCTTGACCAGCCTCACGACCTGCTCGCCCTCGGGGCCCGAGGCCTGAAACTGCATGCCCACGTCGAGGGGCGCGCCCTTGGGCATCTGCGAGCGCGGCACGCGCGCGACCATGTTCTCGTCGCGCTGGCCGTAGCCGTCCTCGGGAGCGATGCGGACCTTGATGGCCGCTCCGATGCCCAGGCCCACGAGCGCGCGCTCGAGGCCCGGGATCAGGCCGCCGACGCCGTGGATGTAGGTCAGCGGATCGCCGCCGCGCGAGCTGTCGATCTCCGTGCCGGAATCGTCGGTCAGCGTGTAGTCGATCGAGACGACGCTGTGGTCAGTGATCTTCATGGCAGTCTTTCTTGCGCAGGCGCGCTCGGGATTCGACCCGAGCGCGACACTCGAGTGAGGCGAAGCCAGACGCGGGAGTGTCGCACACGAGCGGAAAAAAGCCAGCGCGGAAGGCAGAACTTCGGACGGCCCGCGTCAGCGCGCGCGGCGTCGCAACAGCAGCACGTCGTGGCTCGTCGTGACGTCGAGGGGCTCGAGCGTTTCGAAGCGCGCACGCTCGCGGTTGCGCTGCCAGCGGTACGTCGCGCGGGCGAGGCGCTCGAGGCTCGCGCGGTCCAGCCGCACCCGCGCGCGCGCCGCTCTCCGCTCGAGGAGCTCGAACTCGCCGGCGAACTCGCGCTCGACGGCGGGCACGCGCGAAACGCCGCGGTCCTCGCCCTGCACGCTCGTTCGCAGCTCGATCAGATCGTCGGCGGCGGGCAGCGCGATCACGAGCGCGCCGCGCGGGCGCAGCACGCGGGCGAGCTCCGCGACGGGGCGACGCCCGTCGATCGAACACGCGACGTCGATCGACTCGTCGCGCAAGGGCAGGCGGCGGTCCGCGTTGGCGGCGACCCACGCGAGCCGAGGATGTCGCCGTGCGCAGAGCTCGACGGCGTGCGGCGAGAGATCGATGCCCAGCCCGTTCCACGCCAGCGCGGCGCAGATCGCCGCGAGGAAGTGGCCGTCGCCGCAGCCTAGCTCCACAGCGAGCGCACCGGTGGGCAGGGCGAGCGAGCGCGCGAGCGAGACGAGCTCGGTGCGCAGGACCGCGCCGAAGTCGAGGTCGAGCAGCGCGCGGCGAGCCGCCACGGTTTCGCGCGCGTCTCCGGCCGCGAGCGAGCGTCGATCTTGCGGCTGCAGCAGACTCAGGTAGCCACTGCGCGCGATGTCGAAGCTGTGGCCGCGCTCGCACGACCAACGCTTGGGTTGTGGGCGCAGAGCAGCCGCGCAGTCGCGCACGCTGCACTCCAGCGGCGGGTCGAAGTCGCTCACGCGGACAGTCCGTCGGAGAGCGACCAGTCGATCGTGCCTTGCCCGTGCGCCGCGAGCGCGGCATTGGCGCGCGAAAACGGGCGCGAGCCCAGGAACTTGCGCGCGGAAAGCGGCGAAGGGTGGGCGCACTCGATGCGCGTGTGGCGCGCGTCGAGGAGCTCGGCCTTCGCGCGCGCGGAGTTGCCCCACAGGAGGAACGCGACGTGCTCGCGGCGCGCAACGGCGCGCAGCGCGGCATCGGTGAAGCGCTCCCAACCGCGGCCCGCATGCGAGTTGGCCTCGTCCTTGCGCACGGTGAGCACGGTGTTCAAGAGCAGCACGCCTTGGGCCGCCCAGCGCGCGAGATCGCCGTGCGCGGGACGCGCGAGTCCGAGGTCGCTCTCGAGTTCCTTGAAGATGTTGCGCAGGGAAGGCGGGATCGCGACGCCCGACTTCACGCTGAAGCACAGGCCGTGGGCCTGAGCGTCGCCGTGGTAGGGATCCTGTCCGACGATGACCGCGCGCACGCGCTCGAGCGGCGTGAGCGCGAACGCCGCGAATACGTCGTGCGGCGGCGGAAACACGACTCCGCTCGCGCGCTCCGCATCCACGAAGCGTTCGAGCGCAGCGAAGTAGGGCTGCTCGAGCTCGGGGCCGAGTTCCGCGCGCCACGACGCGGGCAGGGCGTGGGGGAGGTTCATCGGGCGACTACGTTAGCGCGCTCGCGCTCGCAGGGCGGTAGGCTCTGCGTCCGCCATGCCGAGCGCCTTTTTTCGAGCCAGCGTGGGCTGTGTCGTTACCGACGGCGCGGGGCGCGTGCTCCTGCTGCGCCGCCGTGGACGCGGCGCGGGCAGTTGGCAGTTCCCGCAGGGCGGGATCGAGGAGGGCGAGGAACCGCGCGCGGCGCTGGTGCGCGAGCTCGCCGAGGAAGCGGGGCTGGAAAGCGCGGCGCTCCAGATCGTGAGCGAGCATCCGCGCTGGATCGCCTACGAGCTGCCGCGCGAGTTGCGCACCGCGAAGGTCGGGCTCGGGCAGGTGCAGCGCTGGTTCGTCGCGCGCTTGCGCGCGGGGATCACGCCGCGCCCCGACGGCATCGAGTTCGATGCGTTCGAGTGGGTCGCTCCCGCCGAGGCGCTCGCGCGCGCCGTCGAGTTCCGACGCGCAGGCTACGCCGAGGTGCTCGCCGCGGCCGCGCTCGTCTAGGCGGGGACGCTCAGGCCAGCGCGTCGGTCTCGCGGATCAGCGCGGCGCGGATCCCGACCTCGGTCATCGAGTGCCCGGCGTCGTTGACGACGATGAACTTGGCCTCGGGCCAGACCCTGTGCAGGTCCCAGGCCGAGCGCATCGGGCACACCACGTCGTAGCGTCCCTGCACGATCACGGCGGGCACCTTGCGCAGCTTCTTGGCGCCCACGAGCAACTGGTCGTCGCTCGCGAGGAAGCCCTTGTTGACGAAGTAGTGCGCCTCGATGCGCGCGAACGCGTCGGCGAACTCGTCGCCGCCGAAGCGCTCGATGAGCGTGGGGTCGACGAACAGCTTGCTCGTCGTGCCCTCCCAGATCGACCACGCCTTGGCGGCGCGCGCGCGCACGGCCTTGTTCTTGCTCGTGAGCCGCTTGTAGTAGGCGGCCATCATGTCGCCGCGCTCGCGCACGGGGATCGGCTCGAGATAGCGCTCCCACGCGTCGGGGAAGATGTGGCTCGCGCCCTCCTGATAGAACCACAAGAGCTCGCTGCGGCGCAGGAGGAAGATGCCGCGCAGGACGAGTCCGAGCACGCGGCGCGTGTGGGTCTGCGCGTAGGCGAGGCTGAGCGTGCTGCCCCAGCTACCGCCGAACACGACCCACCTGTCGATGCCAAGGTGCGCGCGCAACGTCTCGATGTCGGCGACGAGGTCCCAGGTGGTGTTCTCGCGCAGCTCCGCGTGCGGCGTGCTCTTGCCGCAGCCGCGCTGGCTGAACAGCACGATGCGCCACTTGCGCGGGTCGAAGTAGCGGCGGTAGACGGGATCGATGCCGCCGCCGGGCCCGCCGTGCAGGAACACCAACGGCTTGCCCTTGGGGTTGCCGCACTCTTCCCAATGAATCGTGTGCAGCTCGGAGACCTTCAGCATGCCCTCGCGGTAGGGCTCGATCTCCGGGAAGAGCTCCGTGGGGCGAGCGGGCGACATGGGGCGGTTGCTGGCGGCCTTCATGGGGCGCGAGAATAACGCTCCTCCACGAACCGCGCACCGACCCGTGCAGCCGCGCCAGCGGATGCGCGCTTTAGACGCTGGCTCGGGAACGAACGCGTCGGCGAGCGCCGCGGGACGCGCGCCCGTGCGGCTCCTAGGCCTGCGTGGGGGAGAGCTCCTCGCCGGGGTTGACGAAGCGCTCGGCCTCGAAGCGGTATTGGCGGTCGTGGAGCTCGCGGTAGCGGCCGCCGCGCGCGAGCAGCTCGCGGTGGGAGCCCTGCTCGACGATGCGTCCGCCCTCGAGCACGAGGATCAAGTCGGCGGAGCGAATCGTGGAGAGTCGGTGCGCGATCACGAAGGTCGTGCGCTGCCTGCGCAGGCTCGCGAGCGCGTCTTGGATCAGCGCTTCGCTCTCGCTGTCGAGGCTCGAGGTCGCTTCGTCGAGCACGAGCACGCGGGGCTGGGCGAGCAGCGCGCGCGCGATCGCGACGCGCTGGCGCTGGCCGCCGGAGAGCTTGATGCCGCGCTCGCCGACGAGCGTGTCGAGGCCGTGTTCGAAGCGCGACACGAACTCGTCGCAGTGTGCGAGCTTCGCCGCCGCTTCGATTTCGGCGCGCGCCGCGTCGGGCCGGGAGAACGCGATGTTCTCGGCGATCGTCCCGTCGAACAGGAAATTGTCCTGCAGCACGACACCGAGGTGCGAGCGGTACTCGCGCAGTCGCAGCGAGGCGAGGTCGCGGCCGTCGACGAGCACGCGGCCTGACTGCGGGCGGTTGAAGGCCATCACGAGGCTCGCCAGCGTGCTCTTGCCCGACCCGCTCGAACCCACGAGCGCGGTGGTCGAGCCCGCTCGCGCGCGGAAGCTGACCTGCGAGAGCACCGGCTTGCCCGCGTCGTATTCGAAGCACACGTCCTCGAACTCGTAGTCGCCGCGCAACTCCGCGCAGGCGGCGCGGAGCTCGTCGCCCTCGTCCTCCGCGGCCACCGCGCACAGTTCGCGGATGCGGTCGAGGCCCGCGAAGGCCTCGGTGATCTGCGTGCCGATCGAGGCGATCTGCACCACGGGACCGACGACGAGTCCGATGAACACGAGGTACATCACGAAGTCGCCGAGCGTCATCGCGCCGTCGAGGATCGCGCGGCCGCCGTAGATCGTGAGCAGCACGCCGATCAGGCCGACGATCGCCGTCGAGAAGGCCGTCGTCGCCGACACGCCGGTCATCGAGCGCCGCACGTTGTCGAACAGCCGGTCGACGTTGAGGGCGAACACGCGCTCTTCTTGGCGCTCGGCCGTGTAGGCCTTGACGACGCGCACGCCGCCGAGCGTCTGATTGAGGCGCCCCGTGATTTCGCCTTGGATCTTGCCGCGCTCGCGGAATAGCGGGCGCAGCACCCTGAACGCCCAGCCCATCGCGAGACCGAACAGCGCGAGCGCGACGAGGATCGCGAGCGTCAGGCGCCAGTTGAGCCAGCACAGCACGCCGATGCCGATCGCCGCGCTCACGAATCCGCCGATGAGTTGCACGATGCCCGTGCCGACGAGGTTTCGCAGGCCCTCGGCGTCGTTCATGATGCGCGAGATCAGCACGCCGGTCTGCGTCGAGTCGTAGTAGCGCACACTCAATCGTCCGACGTGGGCCTGCACGCGCTTGCGCATGTCGTTGATCGCGCGTTGGGCGGCGACGCCGAGCACCTGCGAGAGCGAGTAGCCGCTCGCGGCTTGCACGAGCGTGGCGATGCCGCCCGCGACGGCGAGGGGCACGAGCAGCTCGTCCTTGCCCTTGCCGATCACGTCGTCGATCAAGAGCTTGCTGGTCGCGGGCAGCACGAGCCCGACCAAACGATTCACCAGCAACAGCGCGAGGCCCAGCGCGAGTCGCCGTCGGTGCTCGTGCAGGAGTCGGCGCATTTCGCGCCAGCTCGAGGCGAGGCTGGGCTTGGCCCTGTTCTCGCTGGCGGCGGCGGGCTTCATACGCGCAAGGTGTCGCCTTGCCAGTCGCGCACCGCGCGCTTGATGTCGACGCTTCGTGCGAACTTGCCCGCGAGCACCGCATCGACGAGCGAGGGCAGCTCCGCGTCGCTCGCGAAGCGCAGCGCGATCAACTGCTCGAGCTCGAGACGCTCGATGTCGGCGCGCCGCGCGGGGGTGAGCACGCGCTCGAGTCGCTGGCGCATCTCGTTGCGGATGACGCGGTCCTGCACGATCATGGCGCGGCTGCGCGAGGCGTTCCAAACGACGAGCAGCGCCATGGCCACGAGCGCGAGCAGCAGCGAGTCGAGGTTGGGCTCCGCAGCCGCGCGCCAGGTGCAGCGGACGGCGAAGACGAGCAGCACCAGGCCCGCGGCGAGGTAGGAGGCGGGCGGAATCGCGCGGTGGTTGGCGAAGTTCTGAAGGCGAGTCATGGGGCGCGAGCTTCGTGGCCCGCGTGGCACGATGCAAGGGCGGCTGGGCCGCTCGCGCGGCCGCGCGCTCAGAGCGTGATGACCTTGGCGGCCGCGTCGAGCTCGCGCAGGATCGTGTCCATGTCGGAAATGCGTCCGACGGCCGGTTGCACGCCGTAGTGCTCCAGACACGTGCCGCAGGGCACGAGATCGACGCCGCGCTCGTGCAGCAAGGTCAGCTCCGCGAGCACGGGCGAGTCGGCCGCCACGAGCCGCACGCCGGAGTTGAACAAGATGATCGCGTCGAGGTCGCGCAGCGCGATCGCCTTGCGCAGGAAGGTCGCGAGGATGCGCTGACCGAGCGCGCGATCACCGTGGCCCATCTGGTCTTGATGGAGCACCACCGCCGTGCGCATGGCTCAGCGTCCATCCGATCCGCGGCGCGCGCTCGGCGTGCGTTCGCTCACTGGCAGATCGCGAACTGCAGCGCGTTCGTGAGGCTCGTCGTGTAGGCGTCCTGAGGATCGCGGCTCCACCACTGCGCGCGCACGGTCTGGCCGACCGTCTGGAGCAGGGGATCCGCGCCGCTGGCGATGAACGCGTTGAAGTCGAAGGTGTAGCTGCCCGTGCAGCTCGCGCCGGTCGCCGCGCCACCGGAGAGCTGCGTCGCCGTGCGACGGATGGGCGACGCGATGCACAGCGTGCCTCCGAGGAAGGGCGTGTTGGCCGACGTGTAGCCGTAGAAGAGCAGGCCCGACTTCTGGTTGATGATGCTGGCGGCGGTGATGACGAAGCTGGCGTTGTTCGAGGCGCTCGCGTAGCCCGAAAAGCCGATCATGGGCGTGCAGAACAGCGAGTTGAGCTTCGAGGCGCAGTACGTGGTCGGCGTGACGCCGCCTTGGCACTCGCACTCGTCGGGCACGCGGTTGGAGTTGAGATCGAGCGAGGCTCCGCTGGTGATGTCGCACGGATCGGGGATGCCGTTGCCGTTGCAATCGACGTCGGTTTCCATGCAACCCATGTCGACGAGCGCACCCGTGCCCGCGCCCGAGTTGGCGACGGTCGGGACATCGACGAAGCGCGGGAAACCGCTCAAATCCGCGCTGGCGGTGACGGGGAGGCCCGCGTTGTTGCCGGCGTCGACGCCCGGGCTGGTCGGAGCGAGGCGGTAGGGCAGGAGGCCGCAGGTCGAGAAGATCGGAGTCGCGTTGAGGTTGCCCGTGCCGGTGTAGGCGAAGGGCATCAGCGAATAGGTGACGGTGACGCCCGTGCTCACTTGCGCACCCACGGTGTTGCCCGACGTGCCGACGTTGCCCGAGAAGATGCAGTTCGTCACGGTCGGCGAGCCGCCGCTGACGAGCAATCCGCCCGAAGCCGTCGCCGTCGCGCTGTTTCCGATCAGGGTGCAGTTGCGGATCTGCGCGGCGGAGCTCGAGACGTAGATCGCTCCGCCGCCGCCCGTGCCCGTGCACTGGTTGGCGATGAAGAGCGAGTTGTAGACCTTGACGGGGCTCGAGCCGAAGATCTCGATCGCACCGGCGCGCGCCGCGCGGTTGTTGCGGAACACGCAGCGATCGAAGGTCGCGCCGACGCTCGTCGCCATGTCGAAGGCGCCGCCGTAGCTGCCGCCTTGATTGGATTCGAAGGTGCAGTCGCTGAAGCTGGGGCTCGACGAGTTCAGATAGCCAGCGCCGCCGCCGAAGGTGCAGCGGTTGGCGATGAACAGGCAGCGGCGCACGGTCGGACCGGTGCCGACGGTGCACAGGATGCCGCCGCCGCGGTCGTCGTTGGCCGCGCCGTTGGCGTTGCCGCCGGTCACCGTGAAGCCGTCGATCACGGCGGTCGCGTTGGTGCCGTTGCCGTTCAGGACGTGGTAGCTGTTGTCGGTGAAGTTGAGGCTCGCGTCGTTGCCGGCGAGGTCGCCGGAGAGGATCGCGACATTGAGCAGCGGGTTGCGCTCGGCGACGCTCGCCTCGCCGCCGGCGAAGCCGCCGTAGATCGTCACGCCGTTCTTCAGTTGGAACGAGACGGTGCGCGTGGCGGCGCTCGGCGTGTAGAGGCCGTCGGCGACCCAGATCTCGTCGCCCGCGACCGCGGCCGCGAGCGCCGCTTGCAGGCCTTGGGGCCCGCGGTGGGCGTCGGCCCAGCTCGCGCCGTTGTTCAGTCCCGTGGCGAGGCTGGCGTCGACGTAGCGGGTTCCAGCGAGGGCGGGCAGCGGCAGGACGGCGAGCGTGAGGGCGATGCGGGCGGCGTTCATGGGGGAGGCGTCGGGGAGGATCAGCGGGGTAGTCCGGAACTCTCCGAATGTAGCACGCCGCGGCGATTGCGGGGGTGGATCGCGCGTGACGGGCGGCGGGGCGGTGGCGTAGGCTCGCCCCACGAGGCCCTCACGACGCCGCTCGGCGGCTCGCACACTGGCACGCACACTGGCTCGCACTCGACCCCTCCCCGAGCATCTCCCATGCACGAACCCGAGCAACGCGATCCCGAGGCGCACTGGCTGCGCCAGACTCGAAAAATCGGCGTTCCCCAGCTCACCGCGCGCGCGGTCATCGTCGGCATGGCGCTCGGCTGCGTGATGTGCATCTCGAACCTGTACGTCTTCTTCAAGACGGGCTGGTCGATGGGAGTCACGATCACCGCCGCGATCCTCGCCTTCTCGCTGTTCCGCGGCCTGCAGGCGCTGCGCGTGGTGAAGGAGCCGCTGACGACGCTCGAGAACAACGCGCTCACGACGGTCGCGTCGGGCGCGGGCTACATGACCGGCGGCGGCAACATGGCGGCCTACGGCGCGCTCTTGATGATGGTCGTCACGCACCAAGGGCTCGCGCGTCCCGCGACGGTGCCGATGATCGGTTGGTTCGCGCTGATCGCGGCGCTCGGCGTGTTCGCGGCGATTCCGATCAAGCGCCAGTTGATCAACAAGGAACAACTCGCGTTCCCCACGGGCACCGCGACGGCGGAGACGCTCGAGACGCTGCACGGCGGCTCCGCGGGCGAAGGCGCGCTCAAGGCGCGCGCGCTGGCGATCGCGGCGGCGGGAGCGGCGCTGCTCACGTGGTTGCGCGAGGCCAAGGCGGCGTGGATGCCGTTCAACGTGCCGGCCAAGGTTCCGCTGGGCTTCTCGATCGCCGGGCGCAAGGCGGCGGAGTGGACGCTGGAGCTCAAGAGCGAGGTCGTGCTGCTCGGCGCGGGCGCGCTGATGAGCTTCCGCACGGCGTGGTCGCTGCTCTTGGGCAGCGTGCTCACCTATGGACTGCTCGCGCCCGCGCTCGTCGCCGACGGCGTCATCACGACCATCTCGTACAAGAAGATCGTCGAGTGGACCGTGTGGCCGGGCGCGTCGATGCTCGTGGCCTCGGGCCTCGCGTCGTTCTTGTTCGACTATCGCAGCGTGGTGCGCTCGTTCAGCGGACTCGCGCGCATCTTCGGCCGCGGCGGTGGGGCGCAGGATCCGATGGACGATGTCGAGTGCCCCGCGTGGTGGTTCCCCGCGGGCTTCCTCGTGCTCGCGCCGATCGTGGTGTTCCTGATGGGCTACCTGTTCGCGATTCCGTGGTGGGCCGGAGTGATCGCGGTGCCGCTCGCCGTGGTGATGGGGTTCATCGCGGCGCGCGTCACGGGCGACACGGACGTCACGCCGACCAAGGCGCTCGGACCGGTGACGCAGGGCGTGTTCGGCGCGCTCGTGCCGGGCAACCTCGCGGGCAACATCATGAGCGCCAACGTGACCGGCGGCATCGGCCTGCACGCGGCGGACCTGCTGACGACGCTCAAGACCGGCTGGCTGCTCGGCGGCAACCCGCGCGTGCAGTTCTACGCGCAACTCTTCGGCGTCGCCGCGGGCGCGGCGCTGATCGTGCCCGCGTTCAAATTGCTGATCCCCGATCCCGCGGCGCTGGGCACCGATGAGTGGCCCGCGCCGGGCTGCCTGGTGTGGGCCGGCGTCTCGGAGATCTTCGTCAACGGCTTCGCGGCGCTGGGGAGCGAGGCGCGCGTGGGCATCCTCGTCGGCGCGACGCTCGGACTCGCGCTCGCACTGCTCGAAAAGCTCGCGCCCAAGGGCGTCAAGCCGTTCGTGCCCTCCCCCTCGGGCCTTGGGATCGCGATGGTGATTCCCGGCAGCAACGGGCTCGCGATGTTCCTCGGCGGCGCGCTCGCGGAGCTCGTGCGGCGCCAGTGGCGCACGCTCGGCGAGCGCTTCATCGTGCCGGTCGCCTCGGGTCTGATCGCGGGCGAGAGCCTGATGGGGGTCGGCGTGATCGCGCTGAAGGTCAGCGGCTATCTCTCGATGTAGCGCGCGCTCAGGGCGTCCACGCGACGACGAGCGCGTTGGAGAGGTTCGTGGTGCTCGGGCCGCAGTGCGGCGCGGAGTTGCGGTACCAGACTTGGTAGACGAGCGTCGTTCCGGTGGAGGGGACCGAGCCCGTGACGGAGATGCTCGCGTCGCCAACGCCGGGGAACAGCGCGCCTCCGGTGACGCTCGCGGTGCGCATGGCGAGCCGCGTGGCGGGCGCGCTCACGCAGCGCACGCCGTCGCCGGTGACCGAGCCGAGCGCGCCGTTCATGGCCGTGCCCTGGAAGAAGAGCACGGTCGTGCCGCCCGGCATCCCCGCGACGAACAATTGCAGCGTGTCCTGCGTGGTCGAGGGCTCTCCGCTCCACGTGAGGCGTGCGCCCGCGGAGGTGACGGAGTTGGGGCAACCGCCGACGGTCGATGTTCCGTTGCCGCACGGGCAGTTGACCGTCGCGCCGTCGCAGTAGCTCGCCACCAACCCGCCGCTCGCGCCGCGATAGGCGGCACCGACGATGTCGTCGCTCGCGAACTGCACGCCATCGGGAGCACGGTGCCACGCGAGCGCGTAGTCGTGGGTCGACTGCGACTGCTGGCTCGACTCGCGCGCGGCGAGCGCGGGCTCGATCTCGGCGCCGTCGGTCTGGAACACGGGCTGGTGGGCGGCGAGCACGGCGAGCGAGGGCCCGTTGAACAGCACCTCGCTCACGTACACGTCGTAGTCGACGGTCGAGTTGCCATACAGCTCGCTGTATGCGAGCGCGAAGTGCGTGCCGTCGGAGTCGACGCACGGCGAGCACTGGTCCTGTCCCACGAAGTTGCCGTCGTACACGCTCAGGTTGGCGCTGCGCAGCACGCTCGCGCCGTCGAGGCCGCTCGCGATGATGTCGCGGTCCGTGCCGAAGTCCTCTTCGTAGGCGCACAGCCAGCGCGACGAGCCCTGCGCGCACGAGCTCGCCGACGGCGCGGTGTGGTCGAGCGGTCCGACGGCGATGGGGAAGGTCGGTGCGATCACGACCCCGTCCCACGCGACGCGCGCGCCGAGGATGTCGTTGCCGCCCACGGGACTGCGGCGCTGCCACGCGAGGTTCCACGCGTCGCCGCAGTTGCTCTTCGAGATGGAGATCGCGGTGTCGAGCGTGTGGATCGTGCCGTCGACTTGGATCGGGGCGCTCGCGAGCGCGCCCGCCT
>Ga0194120_10004825_pt1 | contig 20359 bp, 17 predicted proteins | sample TA2MahCa65mmetaG_FD_148642 | JGI IMG/M metagenome (GOLD analysis project Ga0194120, IMG submission 148642) | Freshwater microbial communities from Lake Tanganyika, Tanzania - TA2015019 Mahale Deep Cast 65m | ecosystem: Environmental > Aquatic > Freshwater > Lake | place: Tanzania: Lake... | reverse complement strand
GCCCAAGAAGGGGGCGTCGCCTGGGTATGCCAAGCTCTGGCGCGGCTGGGACAAGCTCTCGGAACGCGTCGAGGCAGTGCAACTGGCGTTCGGCTTGGCCGGCCAGGAGATGTGATGGAAAGACAGGTTTCGGCGGTGTGCTGGCCGTAGAGCGCCGCGATGTCGTCGCGGGTGAAACAGACGAGCGTCACGGCCTTCTTGCTGATGTTGAACGGCGACGACGTGCCTTGGTTGGGCGACCCACCCGAGGCCGCTTGGTAGTCCCGGATGTTGCGCATGCCGAACAGGCAGACGCTGGCGGGGAAGCGGATGCGCTCGCGCACGAGGTAGCCGGCGCGCAGTTGGCTCAGCACGGCGTTGAGCGGCGGGCCGTTGAGCGAGTCGATCTCGTCGAGCAGCAACACCAGTGGCCGCGGCAAGGCGTCGCACCACGCGCGCAGGAAGTCGTACAGCGGACGGGGCTTGCTGACAAATACCGCGGGGTCAGGTGCCGCTCTCTAGGAGCTTGGCGGCCAGAAACTGCCGATTGCATCGGAAATCCCAGCTCGGGGCGGTTTTCCGGCCGGAATTGGCCTGGGCCATCAGCCCTCGCTGCGCTGGTGGACTCCATTGGCCCGCGCCGGTCCTTGGGTCGACGCCTCGCGGACCAAAGTCGCGAGCCCGCGCACCCATACTGCGCTGGCGTTGAGCGACGGGCACAGCCGCAGCTCCCCGCCGCCAGCGGCACGAAAATCAGCGCGTCCACGGATGCCGATCTCTTCGAGCGTTTCCAGGCAGTCGGCGACAAAGCTCGGTTCGACGACCAGCAGGCGCTGCACGCCCGCCTTGCCGAGGTCCGCGATCGCCCGGTCCGCGTAGGGCTTGATCCACGGCGTGCGGCCCAGGCGCGACTGGAACGCCGTCGTGACCCGCTGCGGGTCCAGCCCGAGCGCGGCCACCAGTGCCCGCGAGGTGGCCATGCACTGCGCTCGATAGCAGTGCGCGTTGGCGGGGACCAGGGCATCGCAACAGGCCGCCGACCGCAGACAGTGGGCGCCAGAGGGATCGGTGCGCGCACAATGGCGCTCGGGCACGCCGTGGTACGACAGCAACACATGGTCAGGGGCGAAAGCGGCGATCTCGGCCCGGGCGCCAGCGACCACGGCGTCCAGCCAGGCCGGGCTCTGCCAGAACGGCGCCACGAAGCGCAGCGAGGGCACCACCCAGCGCCGCGCTGCCTCGGCGCACACGGCGGCAGCGGCCGAACCATACGACGCCGCCGCGTACTGAGGAAACAGCGGCACCACGACGACCTGCGCGGCGCCCGCGGCCTGCAACCGGTCCAGCGCAGCCGGAATCGACGGACTGCCAAATTGCATGGCGAGTTCGACAACATACGCCGCATCTGCCTCGGCGGTCAGCGCACCGCGCAGGCCGTCGGCGAGATCCCGGCCGTGGACGAGAAGCGGGGATCCGCGCTCCGTCCAGATCTTGCGGTAGGCAGCCGCGCTGCGCGCCGGCCGGAACGGCAGGATGACCAGTTCCAGCAGCAGCCAGCGCGCCAGCGGGTGCAGGTCGATGACGCGCGGGTCGCCGAGGAACTGTCGCAAGTAGCGGCGCACGTCGCCGGTGGCGGTCGAGGCCGGCGTGCCGGTGTTGACCAACAGAACGCCGGTGGGCGGCTGGAATGCGGCGGCGACGGTCACGCGTCGGCCGGCGGCTGCCACAATTCGAGCTTGTTGCCCTCGGCGTCCCAGGCCCAGCCGAACTTTCCGAATTCACTCGACTCGACCTTGTCGTCCACGCGCACGCCGCGACCGATGAGCCACGCGCGCATGGCCTCGAGGTCGGCCACGCGCCAGTTGACCATCACCGCTTGAGCGCGGTCGAAGTAGTCATTGTCCGCGGAAAAGAGCGAAAACACCGTCATGTCGCCGTCTTTACCAACGAGCGCGGTGCCGTTCCACCCGGGATCGATGGCGATGCCGAGGTTTTCGGCGTACCAGCGACCGAGCGCGGCCGGATCGCGCGCGCGCAGAAACACGCCGCCGACGCCCAAGACGCCGGGGCCCTTGCCCGAATCGATTGCCATGTGCATGCCCCATCTGCGGCGTTGTTCAGCCGCGCCCTTTCTTGCGCTCGAGCGCCGCCTCGATGCGGTCGCACAGCGTCTCCAACATCTTGAGCCGCGCGGTGTATTTGTCTTCGGCGGCGACCAGCGTCCACGGCGCAATCTCGGTGCTGGTCCTGTCGACCATGTCGCACACGGCGGTGGTGTATGCGTCCCAATTCTCGCGGTTGCGCCAGTCTTCCTCGGTGATCTTGAAGCGCTTGAACTGCGACGACTGCCGCTCGGTGAAGCGCGCCAGTTGCTCCTCTTTGCTCACTTGGAGCCAGAACTTGCACACGATCGTGTGATTCTCGTGCATCTGCTCTTCGAAGTCGTTGATCTCGCTGTAGGCGCGCAACCAGTCCGCCTCTGCGCAGAAGCCCTCGACACGTTCGACCAGCACGCGGCCGTACCAGCTGCGGTCGAAGATGACCGTGCGACCGCGACTGGGCAGACGCCGCCAGAAGCGCCACAGGTACGGCTGCAGGCGCTCTTCTTCGGTCGGCGCGGCCACGGGCACGATGTCGTAGTGACGCGCATCGAGCGCCGCGGTCACCCTGCGAATGGCCCCGCCCTTGCCGGCGGCGTCCGACCCCTCAAACACCGCGACCACGCTCATGCGCGAGAAGCGCGGATGGCGGGCTGCGAGCGCGAGCCGGCCCTGCAGCTCTTCGAGCCGCGCCTCGTATTCGGCTTTCTCGGTGCGCTGGGTCAGGTCCAGGGTATCCAGGATGGTGCGGGCGTCGATGGGCCGGACGGGCGGGGCGGCAAGCGTGGTGTGGATGGACGACGGGTTGTCGAGGCGCGCGCGCAGGGCGCCGAGCAACGTCTTGGCCACGGTCAGGCTGCGGTAGCGCGCGTCGGCGCCCTCGACGATGATCCACGGCGCGTGGGCCATGTCGGTCTCGCGCACCGCCTTGGCCGACACCGCGCGAAAGTCGTCGTAGCGCTTGAAGTTCTTCCAATCCTGGTCGGTCACCCGCCAACGCGTGCGCGGATTGGCCTCCAGTTTCTGCAGGCGCTTCTTTTGCACCTTCTTGCCCAGGTGGAACCAGAACTTGAGCAACAGGATGCCTTCGTCGGAGAGCATCCGCTCAAAGCGGTTGATGCGCTCGACCTCCAAATCGAACTCGGGCTCGCTCGCCGCGCCGAGCGCACGCTGGACGATGGGCCTCGTGTACCAACTGCCGAAAAGGATGCCGATCTTGCCGCGCGGCGGCAGAGCCCGCCAGAACCGCCACATGCCGGGCCGCGCCAGTTCCTCGTCCGTCGGCGGCCCGAAGGCGTGGGTCTCGACGTGGCGCGGGTCCATCCACTCGTTGAGCAGGTTGACGGTCTCGCCCTTGCCCGCGCCGTCCACGCCCGCGATGAGCACCACCGTCGCGAATTTGCGCGCTTGCTTGAGGTCGAACTGCGCATCGAGCAATGCCGAGCGCAGCGCCGGGACCTCGGCGGCGTAGGTTTCCTTGTCGATGACGTGACCCACTTCGGCGGTTTCGAACATCGGGCACCTCAGGCTCGTGCGACAGACGGCGCGCGGCAATTATCCGCCCGGCCGCGCCAACGCCGCAAGCCAGCGCCGCCGACCGCAAGGGCCAGACCGGCCAAGCATGCCATGGAAGTGTCACTGCGACGACCCGTCGCGCAGGCGGTGGCCGGCGGTCGCGGTGCCGTCGCGGGCGGGCCGTCGGTGGGCGACGCCGCGGCGTCCAAGGCCAAGCCCGGCGAGCCGTCGCCCCTGGCCGTGCCGCGGACCTCCGCGGGTTCGGCGTCCGTGGGAGGGGCCGCGTCGGCGCGGGCCGGTTGCGCACAACCCCGCGGCGCGACTGCAAGATCCAGCCGACCGGCGCCGAAGGTATTGTCGGGCACGGTACTGCCCATGGCGATCGCATGGTCGATCAGGAACGCGGCGGCGGCGCTCGGGGTCGTCTGGGCACGCGACATCTGCAAAGCGATAGCGCCAGCCACGTGCGGGCATGCCGCCGATGTGCCCTCGAACGCGTCGAGCACCGAAGTCTGCACCGCGGTCGGCGCCGCCAGGTCGGGCTTGGTGCGACCGTCCCAGGTCGGGCCGCGCGAACTGTACGACGCCGCCGGCCCTGTCTGGTAGTCGTCCCACGCAATGGCGCCGACCGCGATCGCATCGGGGCACTGCGCTGGGTCGATGACGGTGCCGGCTTTGACCCAAGGGTTGAGGCTGGCGCTGCCGGTGATCGCGACGCGCACGCCCAGCTTGCCCTTGGGCGCCGCCGCCTCCGGCTTGACGCGAACACCCACGTACACCGCGCCCGATTTGGCAAACACGTAGTCCAGGACCTCTTGGGGCGCCTGGCCGCCGTCCTGGGTGGCGTTGCTGACCGCGAGCTTCGCGCAGGGCCAGGTGCCGGCCGTGCACACGTACAGGTCGAGGTCGATGGCGGTCTTGGGGTAGGCGTCCCAGTCCAGTTCAACGCCGACGTAGCTGTCCTTTTGCGCAAACAACGTCGCGCGGTTGCTGCCGTCGAAATCGAGCCAACCGTCGCCGTCCTGGTCCAGCCACGGGCCGAGCCACAGGGCGTGGTCTGCTTCGTTGCCGGCCGCAGCGACCCAGGCGATGCCGTGCGACGCCGCCTTGGCCACCAATTCACACGGCTTGCCGGTTCCGTCGGCGAACGAGTACCCGGTGGTCCAGCCCGACGAGTCGCTGACGACGTGGACGCCGGTCGACACGAGCTTGGGCAGCAGTGCCTGCAGCTCCGGCAGGGTCACGGCCGACCACGCGTACAGTTCAGCCTGCGGCGCAAGGTCGGCGACGATTTCGGCGCAGGCGGTGCCGTGGACCTCGTCGGGATCGGGGCTCTGGTACGGGGCCTTGCCGGAGAGTTCTTGCAATTCGCCGGTTTGCACCGCCGTGCCGAGCCCGTGCCAGGCGTCGTCGAGGACCGCCACGCGGGCACCCGCGCCGGTCGTGCCGCACCCGTGCAGGCGGTCTGCGCCGGTCAGAGCGACGCCTTGGGTGGTGTGCGGCCCCGCCAGCGGCCGGCGCGCCCACGGCAGCCCGACAGCCTGCAGCCCGGGCAATGCCCGATCGAGATGCAAAACGCTGCCGAGGGGCATCCACGCCAGCCACGCGTCCCAGCCGCGCGCCACCGGTTGCACGCCCAGGGCCGCAAGTGTTCGATCGTTCCAGCCGGCGGCGATGGTGGCCGCGTGGCCGTGCAGCTCGACCAGCACGCGATCGCCGTCGAGGAGCGGCCGCCGCCACCGCCGGGCAAAGGGCCGCACAGCCGGGTCGGCGAGCGCAGCGTTGGGATCGCCGCGCTCCCAGGCGTGCACGACCGTGCGCAGCGGCCCAGCCACCGGGCTGCCCACCGGCCAGGGCGCGGCGACGGCCAGGCCGGGCAAGCCAAGCGTGATCGCGACCGCGACTATTTGAGCGAGCGTTCGGCCGCGGTGGCGTGCAGCGCCGCGCGCAGCGACTTCTTGAGGGCGAACAGCCGCGCCCACTTGGGTCGCGTGTGCGCTTCTACCGCCAGCGCCACCGGCCGGCGCACCGTGCCGTCGATGTGCTGCGCGCCCATGTCGTAGAACCTGGACTTGTGGTCGGTGGCATCGGCGGCGCGCACCGGCGCCGACAACGCGGCAGACACCAGCACAGCGGCTGCGATCAAGAGCGTGATCTTCATGGCTTCCCGAAGGTGCGCGCGGCGGGATCATGCGCGCATCGTGCTGGGACGCCGTCGGGTTTGCAACGGTTTGTGCCGGCCAGATCAGTGCGAGAAATAGGGGTTCTCGCCGGTCGAGTGGTCGGTGACGTCGATGATCTCCTTGATGTCCGGAAACTTGTCCTTGAGCCGGGTTTCGATGCCGTACTTCAGTGTCGCCGAACTGGACGAGCAGCCGTGGCAACCGCCGCCGAACCGCAACATCACATTGCCGTCTTGCACTTCGACCAAGTGGACCACGCCGCCGTGCGACGCAACCGACGGGTTGATCTCGGTGTCGATGACCCATTGGACCCGATCGTGCAGAGGGGCGTCCGCAGCTGGCCCGGCCGCGGCGGGGTTGTCGAAGTGGAACCCCGAAAACTCCGCGGTCTCCATGTAGTCGATGGTGCCGTCCTTGAAGCGGCCGTAGCTCTTCTCATCCACGTACACGGTCAGTCCGTCGGCGACCATGACGTGATCGTCGGGCTTGGCGTCGGTCTCGAAATCGAGATCGTAGAAATAGCCGTCGGGGCCGCCCAGGTCGACGATGACCCGCAGTCCGTAGCCCTCTGGTTGCTGCTTGTCGCCCATTTCGCGGACTTTGCGGACGGCGGCGGTGGTGATGTGCATGGCGGGTCCCGTGCGGTCACGCAGACCGCGGCTGCATCGTAGGCGCGCGTGCCCCGGCGTCAATGCCGGACCAAAATAGTCCTGTTTGGATCGTCACAAGGGCGTCAGGCGCCGGCGGTCGACGCTGTGCGACCTCTCACAACTTGTCCTGGGTCACGTCGGCGGGATAGAAGAACGCCGAGACCCCTGTGAACGTCAGGGCCGCTGACATCTGCGTGCAGGTGCCGGTCGCGTCCTGCGCCAGGTCGCCCATGTTCGAGGTCAGCGCCTCGACGATGTCGTCGATGTTGCCCTGGTCCTCTGCCGCGGTTTTGGCGATCTTGGCGATGCTCGACAGCGTCACGCCACCGCCGACCAGGCCGGCCTCGATGCGCTTGTCGTCGGCAATCTGCAACCGCACGCGACCGCCGCGCATCTCCAGCGTGTAGTCCTTGCCAAACACCTGCAGCGGCAGGTCGATGTCGAAGGGACCCACGTCGATGACCCCGCCTGCCAGCTTGCCCTTGCCACACACCGTCGCCGGGTCGCGCTTGCTCAGGTGGAAGGTCTGACCGGTCAGCACCTTGCCGTCGGTGCCGAGCAGCGGCACGCCCTGACCGGCGCGGATGCGCACAGTGACCTCGGGGTCGTCGGTCAGGCTGTCCAGACCGATGAGTTCGACCATCAGCAAGACGCCGCCCGATTCGACGCTGGCCTGCAAGAGTGACTCGAACGCCGCGATGCCCGAGGCCTCGATGAGCGGCACCAGCAGCGAGAATTGGTTGTCGATGCCCGGCACGCCGTCGGGCGACACGAAGTCCTTCTTGCCGCAGGTGGCCTTGTCGTCCTCGCCGCTGACCTTGCCGTCGAGGTTCCAGCCGAGCACCGTGCCAAATGGCTTCTGGCGCGCGAATCGGATGGTGTCGAGCACGTAGAGGCGGCGGGTCTGGAACGGCGCGACCTTGGTCTCGAACGCTGCGTCGGGTTTGGTGTCGGCAGAGGTGTCGCCCGCGGGTGCCGTGCCGGCGTCTGCGCAGGCGGCCGTCGTCGCTAGCAACAATGGCAGACAGCGCTGCATGGTTTTCACCGCTACGCCTCCAACGCGCCCAGGCCGTCGCTGACCTTGCCGCCTTCCGCGCCGAACTCCGCGAGATCGCAGCCGACCGCCCTGCACAGCGTCAGCAGCGCCTTGGAGGTGTTCTCGCCGCCCTCGCTGCGATAGTGCAAGTCGTTCTTGAGCTTTCCTCCGGCAGACCCGCCGATGATCAAAGGCATTTCTTCGAGCGAGTGGGTCTTGCCGAGCGACACCTCGCTGCAGCCCATCACGGCGCAGTGGTCGAGCAACGTCCCGGCGCCCTCCTGCACCTGCGCCAGGGCGTCCAACTGCGCGGCGAACATCTCGATGCACTGCACGGTGATCGCGTGGACTTCCTTCTGCTCGCCCGGTTCGTTGTGGGTCAGCTCGTGGTGGCCGGTGGTGGCGCCTTGGAAAAGCAGGTTGTTGACCGGCATGGTCAAGAAGTTGCTGAAGACCCTGGTCTGGTCGCACGCCAGCGCATAGGCGACCAGCTCGCAGAACACCTGGTTCTTCTTGCCCAACTGCGGCCGGCCTTCGACGTCGGGGTAGGCCTTGTCCGGCGCCTTGGGCACCTTGCACGCATCGAGCTTGGGCGGGGCGAGTTCGAGCTTGGCGAGTCGCTGCTCCAATTGCCGCACGCCCTCAAAGTGCTGGTCGAGCCGCTTGGCATCGGCCGCGCCCACCTGGCCGCGCAGGCCCTTGAGATCGGCGGACACGGCGTCGAGCACGCTGCGCCGCAGGCCGAGCGTCGGGTCGAACTTGGGTTTTTCGCCGGGCATGGTGAAGCCGGCACCGAAAACCCGCTCGAAAAGCGCAAAGGGGTTGCTCTCGGCCGGGTTGTGCGAGTTGGGCCCATTGAACGAATAGCCGTTGCCGGCCGCCGCGCCGAACTCCAAGGACCGGAAGCGGGTGTCCTTGCCGATCACCTCGGCGACGATCTGGTCGATGCTCGGGCCGGCGAACGTGGTGTCGCCGCCCTGGTGCAGAAGGGGCCTGCCGCTCAGGATGCCCGCCGCTCCCGCGCCGTGCGGTTGGCTGTTGGGGATGCCAAGCCGCGTGCCAGTGACCACGGCAATGCGCGACTTGTGCTTGGCGAGCGGCGCCAGTTGGTCGCTCAACTGCCAGGCGGTGCCGATGCCGTGGGCCTTGGGCACCCACCGGTCGGGCAACATGCCGTTGCCCCAAAAGAACAGGCCGAACCGCTTGGGAAATCCGTCGCTGCCGGCCTCGGCCCAGGCGGTGCCGCTGTCGTTGCAGAAGCGCTCGAGTGCAGGCAGGCCGATGGCCACCGCCGAACCGCCGAGCAGTCCGCGCAGCACCGTGCGCCGGGAGAGGTTGCGCACGTTCATGGCCCTCCGGTGCAGGCGAGGCGGGCGAAGCCGTCGGAAAGTGCAATCTCGCGCATCAGGGCCTTGACCTTGTAGCCGTTGGCGGCGAACGCGGCCGCGAGGCCGTCTACCTGGGTCTTCTCTCCGGCGACGGTCGGCCGGGCCACGGCGTAGCCATAGAGCTTCTGGGTCACGCAGCGGCGGAACTTCGGGCTGCCGGCCAGCACCTGGGCAAACGTGTCGAGGTCACCGAACGGCACGCCGTCCAGATCGCCGGTGGTGTCGATCGGCTCGCCATTGTCCAAGGTCCGGAAGCGACCGATGCCATCAAAGCGCTCAAAGGCAAAGCCGATGGGATCCAGGGCCTTGTGGCACGAGCTGCAGCCTGGGACGTTCATGTGGGCGGTCAGGCGCTGGCGCAGGGTCTTGGCGTCCGGCGACGGTTCGGGGATGGCGGTGTTGAGGTTGGCCGGCGGGTCGGGCACGAAATCGCACAACAGGAAGCGCCGCACGAACGCCCCGCGCAACGTCGGCGAACTCGACACCGGATGGGCGGCGTGACCGAGAAACGACACCTGGCCCAGATAGCCGCGGCGCTCGGCCCAGCCGGGCAACTGCACCGGGGCGTGGCCGGCATCGGATTCGGCCGGGACCTCGTAGATGGCGGCCAGCCGCCGATCCACGAAAGCCGTGCGGGTGGTGATGAACTGCCGGAAATCCGTGTCGAGATCGAGGGCCAGGTTCTCGACCAAGCGCAGGGTTTCTTCGCGCGCGGAGGCACCGAGATCGCCGCTGAAATGCTTGTAGACCTTGGGATCCTTGCTGAGCTTGACGACCTCGTGCAGTTGCAACCACTCTCCCGCCCAGTTGCGCACGCTGCGCCGCAACTTCGGGTCGGCCAGCATGCGCTCGACCTGGACCGCCCGGACCTTGGGATCGTGCAGGGAACCGTCCGCGGCGGCGGCGAGCAGCGCTGCATCGGGCGGTCCGGCCCACAGGAAGTACGCGAGCCTCGAGGCCAACTCGGTGGCCGTGAGTCGCTTGCAGCCAGCGTGCCCCGGGTCCGCCTCGCCGTGTTCGGTGCGATACAAGAACCCTGGCGCCTGCAACAGCGCCACCAGCGCGTACTCGGCCGCCTTGTCGAAGCTGCCGAGCGCGGCCGCCGCCTTGGTCGCTGTCGCCGCAACGGCCGCAACCTCACCCGCGGACAGGGCGCGCCGCCACAGGCGGTTGCCGACGTGGGCCACGAACTGGCCGAGGCAAACGGCGTCTTGCGGCCCCGTGGGCTTGCATGGCAAGAGCTTGGCGAGGCGCTCAGGCTTGCCGGCCAATTGCGCCGCGAGGCTGCGCGCCGCCTCCTCGTAGAGTTCCACACCGCGCGGCGACACCTTGGCCACGGCGCTGCCGACGGTCAGCAGGTGCTCGAAGGCCACGTCGGGTTCCAAGGTGGCCGGCAAGGCCAGATCGTCGCCGAGCACGTCGCGCACGGTGTTGTCGTACTGCGCGCGGGTCAGTCTGGGCATCGCAGCCGGGGCAGGCCGAAGTTTTGCGGGTACAGCGGCCGGGGTCGGCGCCTCGGTTTCGCCGCACGCGCCCAGCGCCACCACGGCGGCGAGCATGACCCGTCGGCGCGTCACGGCCCCTCCGCTGGTGCAGCGAGCAGTTCGCGCAGCGCGCCAAAGGTTGCGTCCCATCCCACGCGCGCGGCGTCCGCCAGGAGTTCAGGGCGAACGGCCACCTCGCTCGCGACCAGCGGGCTCACCACGGTGACCACGCTGCCGGCCCCGTCGTCGCCCGGCGCGACGGCGATGCGCCAGTAGTCGGCAGCCAACTGCCCGTCATCTCCGGCGTTTTTTCCGGCGGTCTGCACGCCGTACCATTCGAGGACGGCCACGCGCGGCGGGTCGAAAACCACCCAGCGCCCGATGCGCTCCCAGGTTGCACCTTCTTCATCGTGCCAAGCGGCGTGCACGTCACCGTTCAGGGCTTCCACGCTTTCTGCGGCGTCGCAGAACCACGATTGCAGACCGGCGGCCGAGGTAAAGAGCGCAAACACGCGATCGGGAGGCCCGGGCAACGCGTGGCGCACGATCACCTGCCGGGGCACGGGCGCGTGGGGGTCGAACATGGGGTTCCTGGGGGAGCGGAGGCTACTTGGATTTCTTGCCCTTGCCTTTCTTGGCGGGCTCGGGCGCTGGCGCGGCTTCTGGTGCGGGGGCGGGCAGCGCATCGACGGTCTTGGCCAAAGCGTCGAAAAGGCCGGACACGCACGCATCTTGTTTGGGCAGCATCTTGAGGTCGTCGAGCGCCGTCGTCACCAGTTCACCGCGCCGCTTGCCGCTCGGCAGCCCCTGGTCGAATTGCTCGCGGACGTGGTCGGCGTAGCCGCTGCGCTTGCACATCGCCTGGGCAATCGGCAGCAGGCACGCCTGGCCCTCGGGTTGCCCGACCAGAAAGCCGGCGACTTCGTTCGACTCAAGCATCATGGCGATGCCCTCCAATCGCCGGCAATCGGCCTTGCCGTCCGGTCCACGCAACTGCACTGCCGCCCACCGCGCGAGAAAGAGGTCGCCCAGGCTCTGGTTGGCAAAGTGCGCCTGGCCCGCCGTCGTGCCACCCTTGAAAAGCGACGACTGCAAGAGGCGTTCGCACGACCCATGTTTGGCGCCAGCGTCGGGCAGAAGTGCCGCGGCCACGCAATCCTCGATGGTGATCGGCAGGTTGCGTTCGCCCTTGGTCGGGTTCTTGCGGCCGACGATGCCATCGGTGGTGGCGATCGCGTCGTCTGGCGTCATGGCCACGCCTTGCAGATCCTTGATCAACTGGGCCTTGATGAAATAGCGGTAGACCTCGGCCCGACTGTTCTCGAAGTTCTTGAAATCCTGTCCAGCGGCGTCGCTTGCGGCGTTCTTGGCGAGTTTTTGCACGACCTGCAGGTCGCGGTAGGTCGCCATGTGCGGATAGTGGCAGCGATCGAACTGGGTGACCTGGCGGTCGAGGCCGTAGCGTTTGACGAACTCGTCCACCACCTTGCGGTCGTTGGGGTCGGGCACGTATCGGCCGAGCGCAGCCAGCGAGTCCTCGCAGGTCAACTGCGGGATCTCCAGCCGCGCGTCCACAGTTGCGATACCGTAGTTGCTGTGGAACACCGGCGGCCGCGTCATCACCAGCGCGCGGGCGTTGGGGCCGATGCGGGTCACCAGGTCGTCGATGTGCCGGGCAATGGCGTCGCGGGACAACAGCGGCGTCTCGTCCAGCGAATCGAGCACGGCGACCCAGGGTGCGGCGCCCAGGCGATCGGCGATGACTTTTTCGGCCTGCGCCGGGTCGGTGTTGCCCATCTTGCCGGCGATGACCACGGCGATCGGATTGACGGCCGAGGTGCCCGCCTCAGACAACGGCACCACGTCGAGGTTGAGGTCCAGTTGGAAGATCGAGGCCTTGCCGCACGCCTGCGCGGTCAACGATTCGGCGAGTGCGCTCTTGCCGGTGCCGCCGCGCGCCAGGACCAGGGCGGTGCGCACGCGCGGCTGTCCCGGTGCGACCGGCATGGTCAGCGCCGCCGCCAGTTCGGACTCCTTGAGGTACGCGCGCTGGCTGTTCGGCAGTTCGCGGCCCGGCCATTGGTGCAGGACCAGCTCGACCTCGATATATTTCTTGGCGGCCACATCGGCGGCGCGCTTGGCCTCGGCCTTGCTGCACTGGGCGGCGTAGTCCGCGCCGGGGCCGGCAGGTCCGGCGGGTTGTGGCTTGACTTCGGGTCCGCCACACGAGACGGCGAACCCAAGCAGGACCGCCAGGGAAGCAAAGAACTCAGTGCGTGTGATCATGCCATGGACTCCGCGGTGCGCGGCCGCGACCTTGCCTGTCGCGCGGCCCGCCCGCACTTTGCCACGGTTTTGCGATCGGCGCGACTGGGTTGCACCCAGGGGGTCGCCCAGGCACGGGGGCGGCGATTGTCGCCCCGGCGCCGCCCTGCTATGGTCGCCGCATGACCGTTGCCCGCATGCCGCGCGACCGGGCCGAATCACTGGTCGCAACCCTGCGCGACCGACTCGCCCAGGCCTCGCCCGTCGACGTGTTGCGGGCCGCCCACGACGCATTTGGGGGCGACGCGGCCATCTCGTTCTCCGGCGCCGAAGACGTCGCACTGCTCGGCCTGTGCCGCGACGCGGGCGTGTCGCTGCGGGTATTCTGCCTCGACACGGGCCGGCTGCACCCCGAGACCTACCTGTTCCTGGAGACCTGCCGCGGCCACTTCGGCGCGCCCATCGAGGTGTATTTTCCCGAACCGGCAGCGGTGCAGCGGCTGGTGACCGACAAGGGGCTGTTTTCGTTCCGCACCGACGGCCACAAGGAGTGTTGCAGCGTCCGCAAGGTCGAGCCGCTGCGGCGGGCCTTGGCCGGAGCCCCCGCCTGGATCACCGGACAGCGCCGCGACCAGAGCCCCGACACCCGCGCCGACGTGCCGGTCGTGCAGCTCGACGAGGTGTTTGGCGGCCACGACGGCAGGGCGTTGGTCAAGTTCAACCCGCTCGCCAACTGGACGTCGGCCAAGGTGTGGAAGTACATCCGCGCCGCCGAGCTGCCCTACAACCCGCTGCACGAGCGCGGGTTCGTGTCGATCGGCTGCGAACCCTGCACGCGGCCGGTGTTGCCCGGACAGCACGAGCGCGAGGGACGCTGGTGGTGGGAGGAGGCGACCCGCAAGGAGTGCGGCCTGCACGCTGCCAACCTGGACAACGCGGCACTGTGAAAGAGTTTCCTCCGACATGTGACGGCCTGGGCGCGATGCTGGCGGCCTCGGGCGTGCGGATCGGCGCCGACCAGGTGGTGACGCTGTGGCGCTACCATCAGCTGCTGCGCGAGCGCAACGCCGATGCCGATCTGACGCGGTTGCACGCCTTTGGCACCATGGTGTCCCTGCACTACGCAGACTGCATGCTGGCGGCCCAACTCGTGGCCGACCTCTTGCCGGCGCGGGTGGTGGACATCGGCGCGGGCGCGGGTTTTCCAGGCATTCCCTTGCAGATCGCGCGGCCCGACCTCACGGTGCTGCTGTGCGAGATGCGGGCACGCCGCGCCGATTTCTTGCGCGAGGCCGTCGCCGTGTGTGGGTTGGGCAGCGAGGTGGTGCACGAAACGCTGCGCCAAGACAGCGACCTTGCGGCCGGAGGCGTCATCACCCGCGCGCTGGAGAAGGTCGGCGCCACCCTGCAGCGGGTCGCCCGGATCGTGCCCGCGGGCGGCGTAGCCATCTTCCTCAAAGGTCCCAACTGCCAACCCGAAATCGACGAGGCCGCCTCGACCCAGGCGCGCGGGTGGCGCCTCGAACGCGACGTCGCCTATGCCATCCCGATGACCAGTCACCGCCGCCGCGTGCTGGTGTACCGCAGGCAGACCGACCCGGGCGACGTCGGCCAGCGCCGGCACCGCGCCGTGGATTCGGCGCACAACGCGGAGTTCAAGGCCTGGCTGGAATTGCTGACCGGCCGCGGCGTCCGCGATCACGGCCTCGCGCTGGTGTCCGGCGCCAAGCTGGTGCGCGAGGCGATCGCCGAACTGGGGCACCTGTGCCACGCCGTGCTGGTGCCGCGCGGTCTGGAGCGCCTGCCGGTGGAGGTGCCCCCCGATGTGGCGGTGGTCGAGCTGGCGCCCGCGCTGCACAAGCAGCTCGATGTCGCTGGCACCCGCGGGCCGCTGGCGGTCGTGCGCGCGGCGCGGCCAGCGGCGTGCGCGGAGCTTCCGGACGGCCCAACGCTGGCGATCGCCTTTCAGGACCCCGAAAACGTGGGAGCTGTGTTGCGCACTGCGGCCGCACTGGGCGTAGGCGACGCGATCTTGCTTCAAGAAGCGGCCTCGCCGTACCACCCCAAAGCCGTTCGCGCCGGGGGTCTGGCCGCGTGGCGCATGCGGTTGTGGCGCGGCGACGGCCTCGCCGAGTTCGCACGGCGCGTTCCGCCTGGACGCCTCGTGACGTTGTCGGCCGAGGGCACGCCCTTGCCGCAGTTCGTGTTTCCCGAGGCGTTCGTGCTGCTGCCTGGCGTAGAAGGGCCCGGATTGCCTGCGGATCTGCGCGCGGGAGCCGCTGCCGTGCCGATGGTCGAGGGCCACGAATCGCTCAACGGCGCGACGGCCACGGCTTTGGCGCTCTACGAGTGGGCGACGCGCGAGCAGCGACGGCCGGCCGCCCTCGAACAGCCCGGCGGGTGAAATTCGCCAAGCGGCGCTTCAACTGCGCATCAGGGCATGGTTTTCGGGTTCGCCCGTCGCGCAGATTCGACAGCGCGGCGCGGCCACCGTAGCCTGACCCGCGGCATGGCCAAACTGCTGACCATCGAAACCGGCTTCAGTTGCAACAGTCGCTGCAACTACTGCACCCAGCTGGACTTCCGCGCCATCCCGCAGCCCGACCGCCTCGACCTGCCGACGGCGGATCTGCTGGCGCGCATCGAGTGGGCTGCCCGCAACGGCTACGACCAGATCGGGTTTTCGGGCGGTGAACCGACCATCCGGCCCGATTTCCTGCAACTGGTCTCACACGCCAAGGGGTTGGATTTCGAGCGGATTGGCGTGACGACCAACGGTCGGATGTTCGCCTATCCGCGCTTCGCAGAGGCGGCCGTGGCGGCGGGACTGGACGCCTGGACATTTTCGCTGCACGGGCCGACGCCCGACGTACACGATCGCATCACGGCGAGTCCGGGCGCGCTGGAACAGGGGCTGGCCGGGTTGCAAAACGTCGCGGCGGTGTGTGCGCGGCGCGGGGTGCGGGCGCACTTGATGAACAACCAGATCCTGCTGCCGACCAACACGCGGCACATCGCGGACCTGGTCGAACTGCTGGCGCCGCTCGGAGTGCGCCTGTTCATGGTGCAGCCGTTCATCGCCCAGCGCAGCAACGTCGCGGACCTCGGACGCTTTTTCGTCCCCTACGCCGAAGTGGTCCAGGCCGTGCGGGCGGCCCTGCCGGCGCTGCAACGGTACGGCGCGCGCATCAAGCCGTACAACGTGCCCAACTGTCTGCTGTGGCCGCTCGGCCGCGAACACGTCGAGTCGCAGTTCTACGGCATCACCGTGTACCGCGAATTCGAGCGCGAGACCGCAGGCGAGTTCAAGGCGTTCCGGGCCCGGCAGTGGTATCGCGTCGACGACTGCAAGACCTGCAAGGAGATGTGCCCGGGGTTTCGCATCGAGCAGTATCCGCAAGCGCGCATGGTCGACGAGCTGCGCGCGGCGGCAGAGGGATTTGCCGCCCAGAACCCGCGCCAACCTGGCGATGGGCCGCTGCTGGTACCGGGCACCGAGCTTCTGGACGCGGCGTCGCTGGCCCACGCGCTGGGGGACTTGGGTGGGCGCCACGGCCCGCTCGGCTGGATGACGGCCGCGATGGAGCGGACCGACCGACAAACGATGGCGCAGACGGCGAGCGACCTTGCGTCCCAGGGCCTTCTCGCAGAGCTGGTGCTGGTGGCGCAACCGGCCGACCAGCGCTTCCTGGCCCAGCGCGTCGTCGAAAAGGGCAGCTTCGAGGCGATAGCGCACCTGTTGCGGCACCTTGCCACGCTGCGCCAGGCCGGCCGACCGCTGCCGCTGCTGCGCCTGCTGATCAACGTCGGCGACGCGCTGCGCATCGAGTCCGACGGCGAGGTCGCAGCGCAGTGGCGCACGCTGCTCGCGGCCCTGGACGAGGCCCGCGGCGACGGCCCGGCCGATGTGGTGTTCGCGATCCCGAACTACCCGCGCGGCAAGGCGCCGCCCGAGGTGGAGCGCCAGAGCACCGAACACCGCGCCTGGGCGCAGCAGTTGTGCGTTTTGGCCGATCGAGCGCGGTTGCGCCCGGTGTTGGCGACGCTGGAGGACCGCCGCGGCCTCGACTCCGATCGCGCCCGGGCGATGGCGCTGGCGGAGGCCGAGTTCGCCAAGGTCCTGCCCGTCGAGTCGTGGGCACGCCGGCTGTTCCGGCCGCCGCTCGCCAGCGCCGACATGGACTTCGTGTCGTGGATGCCGCCGTGGCTTTTCGAGCGGTGGGACCTGGCCCATGCCGCGCTGCCCGCCGAAGCTGTGCCGCGATCGTACGCCGACGCCCCCGACGAAGAGGCGTTCTCGGCCCTGCGCAAGGTATCGGTGGCCCGAACGGCCGGATTGCGCATCGGCGCGGGTCGGTTCGGCGGGGCGCGCCGACCTGCCCCCCCGACGGATTGACGCCCGCGAATCAGCGCACCGGGGTCGGCGACGCGGCCTGCGGACTCGGTTGGGGCGCGCGCGCGGCAGCGTGCAGGAACGCCACGAGGTCGCCGATGGCCTGCGCGCGACGGGGCACTTCCGGCGGCAGCTTGGGCGCGGTGGCGCGCAGGCGCAGCGCGGTCGGGTCGTCGAGGAAGCGCTCCAAGTAGCCCGGCCGCCAAATCTCGGTCACTGGCACCGGGCGCAAGAGCTCCAACCCGGTGCTGGCTCCGATCCCGTCCAAGGTATGGCAGCGCGCACAGTGGCTCTCAAACAGCGCCGCGCCCGCCTGGGCGCCCGGGGTGGCGTCGCCTGGCAGCGCAAGGGCCGCCGCGACCGCGGCGGGCGCCATCACGACATCCACCGCCGTAATACCTCGGACCCAACGGTCGGGATCGACCGAGCCGGGCATGATTCCGCTCTCGATGCCCGTTTCCCACACAAGGGACAGCGGCCCCGCGGGCGTAGGGCGGCCAGCCACCATGACCACGAAATCCGGCCGATCCATGCGCTTCCACACCAGCCACGATTTGCGGGCCAGCAAGCGCGATGAAGAAATATCCGTGGGTACGCCACCCAGCGACAGTAGCCGGATGTGGTCCGCGCGCACCCAGTCTGGGCCAATCAGCGTGTCTAACAGCGCGGCAAGGAGGACGCCCTCATACTCGACCGGCCCACCTGCGAGGGCGTCGTACACGCTGGGCTGTTGACCGGGAACCTTCCTCTGCAACTCGCTAACCTTGAAGGTGAGAATCGGCGCCCCATCGCGCAGCACCTTGAGCATGTGCGCGCCCGACGTTTCGCCCGCGACTGTGGCCGCGTCTGCCTCGGACAGCGTCGACCACACCAGCGAGCTGGGCAGCCTGTTGCAGCCCAGCGCAAGCAGCGCCAACGCGGCCATGCGAGGCAGGAAGATGGTCCGCACACGTCTGAGCATCTCAGTTCCACTGCTCGACCGGCAGGTCGAGGCCCTGCGCCATCGGCGCCGAGCGGTGTTGCCAGGCCGTGCACGCCGTGCCGATGAGCGTCGTGCGGAAGTTGCCGGCCGACCGAAGCAGCCGCAGATCGCCCGCAGCCCCGGCCGCGCTGCGGTAGAACATCAGGCTTTCTTCTGGCGCCCGGACTTTGAGGACGATGAGCGGATGTTTGCGGGTCAGCGCCTGCACGTCGGCCGAGATGCGACACTTGCCCCAATCGTACCAGTCGGTTTGGAACGGGCGCTCGACCGTCGCGGTCAGCGGCAACAGCCAGACATCGGCGGCCGCCTTGTCCAACTGCATGTCGAAACCCGCGGACACCAGCGCCCCGTACACGTCGGGCACCTCGCGACGGAAGGCTGCATCGAGCAACCGCCAGTACGCATGCGCGAACGGCACGCTCAGGGTCTTGGTCGCGCCGAAATCGAGCACGCCGAGGCGGCCACCGGGCAGCGCGATGTAGTTGCCAGGGTGCGGGTCGGCGTGGATGACGCCCTGACGCAGGAACGGGCCCCAGGTCGCGGCGACCAGCTGCGCACCAATCCGAAAGCGCACGTCGGCCGGCGTGGCGTCGTCCTGCGCAGCTTCGAGCATGGTCGGGCCGCGCAGCCGCTCCATGGTCAGCATGCGCTGTGTGGAGAGGTCGCGCCTGAACTCCGGCACGACCAGATCGGGCCACGGCTGCAGCGCGTCGCGGTAAACCTCGGCCTGCGCAATCTCTTGCTGATAGTCGAGCTCGCGGCGCAACACCGCAGCCAACTCTTCGAAATAGTGACGGCTTTCCAGCACGCCGCCGGCCAACGACAGCGTGCGGGCAATGGCGCCTGCGTTGCGCAGGTCCGATTCGATGGCCTTGTCCACGCCGGGGTACTGGATCTTGACCACGACGTCTTGACCGTCGCGCGTCGTCGCGCCGTGGACCTGCCCCATCGACGCCGAGGCCAGCGGCTCGCGGTCGAACGCGGCGAAGATCTCTTCGGGGTTGCCGCCCAACTCACCGCGCACGACAGCCTGAACCTGGTCCCACTCCATGCGCTGCGGGGTCTGATTGAGCAAGCGATGCAACGCCTTGCGCGCCTCTTCAGGAAAGTTCTCCTGGTCCACGAGGCTGACGAACTGGCCGACTTTTGTCGCCACGCCCTTCATCTCGCCCAACACCTCGACCAGGCGCTCGGCGGTGGGCTTGAGCGACTCGGCGATCGTGGCGTCGTCGCTGCCCAGTTTCTGACGGGCGCGGGCGGCCAACATGTCGGCGGCGGTGCGCGCTCCCACCTTGGCAATCTTGGCCATGCGAGCCAGTCGCCCGCTTTGGACGTGGTCGTCGTTGCTCATGGCGCTGTGCCGTCGGGGCAGTCACCGTACTTGGGCAATGCGGTGTCTTTGTGGGTGGTTGCGGCGATCTTGCCGGCTGCGACAGTGACGTCCACCGTGCCGTCGCGCGGCGTCTCGGCATCCACGGTGGCTGTGACAGTTGCATCTACCAGGGTCCCGACCTTGGCCTTGGGCTGGGTCAGCGCGACCTGGTGGGTCTCAATCAGTTTGCCTGCGTTGGCATAACATGCAGCGAAGGTGCGGTGAACGCCTTGAAGCGCCACCGCGATGGTCTTGCCGTCGGCCGTGGCGACCGTGCCGCTGCCGTCCACGGTCGCGCCGGCGCCGTTGTCATCGAGTTTGGCCGTGCCGGACCAGTTCCAAGTGTGGCCGTCGACTTTGAAAGCGGTCCACGTGGTGGTGTGGACCTTGTCGCTGCCGACGGCGACCTTGAGCGTGCCGGCGAGCGCGTGGCCGCGCACCTTGATCGCGCCGAACTGGACCGTCGCCGTCGCCACGCCGTCTTGGATCGCGACGGCGACGTCGACGAAACCGGATGCGGCGTGGCCGCCGACCTTGCATGCGCTCGTGGGCAGCGCGATCTCGACGGCTGGTGTGCCCGGGACGTGCTTGACGCTCAGGCCGCCGCAGCTTGCTTTGGCCTTCTGGGCGTGCACAGCCACGGCGTCGGCGATGGCGCTGGGCGACGCCGCCGGGTCTAGGGCGACGAGGTCGGCAAGAAGCGTGGTCGACATCAGCTTGGCGTGGACGAGCGCGGTGGTCCAGCCGGCGCGCGCGGCGAGCCCCACCGCGAGACCCGGTCCGTCCACTGCCTCGGCCGGCGCGACAGCGGGCGGCGGCTCCGCATCGCACCCGGCCGCCGCCAGGGACTGGACCACGGCCAAGCACCACCATCGCCGCGCCGTCGGGCGCCGGCGCAAGGCGGCATCGCAGGGTGACTGGGCGTGAGCGAGAACCATGGCTGAGGGTCGCCTCCGGCCGCGAGTGTATCGGCGGTGGCGGCAGGCGACAACGCGGCAACCGTCGCGGGCGCT
>Ga0194120_10004824_pt1 | contig 20360 bp, 18 predicted proteins | sample TA2MahCa65mmetaG_FD_148642 | JGI IMG/M metagenome (GOLD analysis project Ga0194120, IMG submission 148642) | Freshwater microbial communities from Lake Tanganyika, Tanzania - TA2015019 Mahale Deep Cast 65m | ecosystem: Environmental > Aquatic > Freshwater > Lake | place: Tanzania: Lake... | reverse complement strand
CGATGCCTCGAATGGTGTCCATGGGGGCTCCTGATGCGGTCTCCGAGCCTCAAGGCGCCGGCCTTGATTCAAGGGAGACGGTCTGGCGAAGGCGCAACCCTAGCAGTCGGGCGGGCTTCTGTCGATGTCCGGGCGATCCGCGGACGGGGCGACCTTCCGGGCGCTGATTAAGGAAGCGTGGTTTCCTTCCCATCGGCTCGGTTCCGTGTTTGCTCGTTGAAAAACTGGTGGTAAAGTTCCGGCAACTGATGGGCCGCGTGCTGTTTCGGTGCGCCCGACGAACCTCTCGCCCGCACCTCCCTGCGGGCGCATAGGGAAAGGGACGGCCGCGGCCCATGGGGGCCGCGGCTCATTTTTGCCCTGTTTGCTTGCCCGCGCTGCCATCGCGCCGCGAGTTGTGCGCTCGCTCCGCGATTCGCTGCTGGACGCGCTTAGTTCCCGTCCTTGACCTCGTACTCGGCGTCGATCACATCGTCGCCCTTCTTGCCCTGAGGTTGCGCGCCGCCCGGCTGGTCCTTGGTCGACTCATAGACGACCTTTCCCAGTTCCATCGACGCATCGTTGAGCTGCTTCATCGCAGCTTCGATCGCCGCGCGGTCGTCGCCCTTCACGCGCTCGCGAAGGTTGGACACTGCGGACTCGACTGATGCACGCGTTTCGGCGCTGACCTTGGCGCCGTGCTCAGCAAGTGCCTTCTCGGTGGCGTAGCAGACTTGTTCGGCCTGGTTCTTCAGGTCGACCAACTCGCGACGCGCCTTGTCCTCGGCGGCGTGCGTTTCGGCTTCCTTGGCCATGCGCTCGACTTCGTCCTTCGTGAGGCCGCTGGAACCAGTGATCTTGATTTCCTGCGCCTTGCCCGTGGACTTGTCAGTCGCCTTGACATTGAGGATGCCGTTGGCATCGATGTTGAATTCGACTTCGACCTGCGGCACGCCGCGGGGAGCGCTGGCGATCCCGGTCAGGTCGAACCGGCCAAGGCTGCGGTTGTCCTGCGCGAACTGCCGCTCGCCCTGCAGCACATGAATGGTCACGCTGGTCTGGTTGTCGGCCGCGGTGGAGAAGACTTCCTTCTTGGCGGTCGGGATCGTCGTGTTACGCGCGATGAGCGTGGTCATGACGCCACCGAGCGTTTCCACGCCGAGCGAGAGCGGCGTGACGTCGAGCAGGAGCACATCCTTCACTTCGCCTTGCAGCACGCCACCCTGGATCGCCGCGCCGATCGCCACGACTTCGTCGGGGTTGATCGACAGGTCAAGCTTGTCGGTGCGGAAGATCTCCTTGGCCACCTGCTGCACCCGCGGAATGCGAATGGAGCCACCAACCATGACGACTTCCTGGATGTCACCAGCCGAGAGCTTGGCATCCTTCAGGCACTGCTCACACGGCGTGCGCAGGCGATCGAAGAGGTCGGCGCAAAGACTCTCGAAGGTGGCACGCGTGACGGTGCACTGCAGGTGCTTGGGACCGTTCTGGTCAGCCGTGATGAACGGCAGGTTGACCGAAGTTTCCATGGCGCTCGACAGTTCGATCTTGGCCTTTTCCGCTGCTTCCTTCAGGCGCTGCAGGGCCATCGGATCCTTGCGGACGTCGATGCCTTCCTTCTTGCGGAAGTCCTCGGCGATGAAGTCAATGAGGCGCTGGTCGAAGTCATCCCCGCCGAGGTGGCCGTCGCCGTTGCTGGCGAGCACTTCGAAGACGCCGTCGCCAACATCGAGCACCGAAATGTCGAAGGTGCCGCCGCCAAGGTCAAAGACGGCGATGCGCGCGTTCTTCTTCTTCTCGAGTCCGTACGCGAGCGCCGCAGCGGTGGGCTCGTTGATGATGCGCTCGACCTTCAGGCCGGCGATCTCGCCAGCGTCCTTGGTGGCCTGACGCTGGCTGTCGTTGAAGTAGGCCGGCACCGTGATGACCGCGCGCTCGACCTTCTCGCCCAAGTAATCCTCAGCGATCTTCTTCAGTTCCTGCAGCACCATCGCGCTGATCTCGGGCGGGGTGTACTGCTTGCCGCGGATGTCGACCTTGACCAAGTCGCCCGATCCGCCGAGCACGGCGTAGGGAACGGTCTTCTGCTCATCCTGGACTTCGCCGGCGCGCCGGCCCATGAAGCGCTTGATGCTGAAGACGGTGTTTTTGGGGTTGGTGACCTGCTGGTGACGGGCGGGCTGGCCGACGAGGCGCTCACCCTTTTCGGTGAAGCCGACGACGGACGGGGTGGTTCGGTTGCCGCTGGCGTTGATCAGCACCTTGGGCTGGCCGCCTTCCATGATGGCGACGACGCTGTTGGTGGTGCCGAGGTCAATGCCGATGATCTTGCCGGTGGACATGGTTCGTGTTCCTTCTGCGTGAGCGGGGTTGCCGCGGGCGCGCCGCTCCTATGCAACAGCCGTGCCAATCCACGACGACCCTTGAAGGTCCGGTAACCAAACTCGGCCCTCCGGACGCCTCGCCGGTGACTGGGATCCGTCATGGACACCTCTATGCTCCGACCGATGCAGTCTTCTCCGGAGTTCCAAGCCGCCTTGCATGCCGTGAGCGCCAGCGTGCAAGCGATCGCCTTCGTCACCGAACACCCGCTGGGCCGCGTGCCGTGCATCAAGTCGGATGGTTCGCCCGTGACGGCGGGTGATGTGGCTGCCCAAGCGGCCGCCGCGATCGTGCTTCGTCGGGAGCTCGGGCTTGCGGGCGTGGTCGGCGAGGAATCGCCCACGAGTCTCGAAGGTCCGGACGCTGAAGCGATGCGAGCCGTGGCGAGTGCGGCGGTGACTCGGGCGGTCGGGGGCTTCGACGGCGATCCGCTCGAGGCGCTCGCATGGAAGGCGCCCGCCGACGCGCGAGCTGGGTTCTGGACGTTGGACCCAATCGACGGCACGAAGGGCTATCGCAGCAGCCGCCACTATGCGGTGTGTCTGGCACATGTGGATGCGCAAGGCGTTTCCCACGGCGTGCTCGGACTGCCGACGCTCGTTGGGGAGTTTGATCTCTCGAAGATCGGTGAACCGCCCGGGGTGCTGATCGCTGCGACTCGCGGGGGTGGGTCATGGGTGCACGACCCTGCCACCTTGGCACCGCTTCGTCGCGTGCAACGCGGCCCGATGCACGGCGCGCTGAGGCTGTTGAACAGCGTCGAGCCCGGCGGCCGCACGGCGCGCGCTGAAGCCGTGGTCGAATCGCTCGGTCGTCCTTGGGAGACGATCGCGGTGGACTCGCAGCTCAAGTATGCACTCATCGCGCTTGGGATCGGCGATTGCATCGTGCGCGTTCCTGGAAGCGTTCCGCGTGCCGAACACGGTTGGGACCACGCTGCGGGTGTCCTGATCGCGGTCGAAGCGGGTGCAGTGGCCAGCGATGCCGATGGTCGCGCCTTGGACTTCACGCTTGGTCAGGACCTGACGGCCAACGAAGGCATCATCGTCTGCGATCCGAGCGTGCACCGAGCGCTCGTCGACGGCGTGCGTTCACAACGCTCCGCCGCGCGCCGTTGAACATGGCGCGTCGACTGGCCATGCTGCCGTGCGCTGGTGCAGCCTTGGTTTGGCTGGCGTGGTGCGCCGGTTGCGTCCTGAATGATCAATGGGGTTGGTCGCAGTGGCTGTGGTGGATTCCAGCGCCCGTGGCCGCTGCGGCAGCGATCGTGTGGGTCGCCGGCGCGCAGGGTCTTGCGCGGGGGGCGCAACGCAATCGTGCCACGATCCTCGGATGCGTGGCGCTGGTGATCGCTGCGCTGGGCACATCGCGATCGCTCAGTTTGGTCAGCCATGCGGACCCACCGGACTCCTTGCACCTCGTGTGCTGGAATGCGCGATGGCCCGGCGAGCGTGCTCAAGCGAGTGCTCAAGCACTGGTGCCGTGGGCGGGTCGCGTGATGATCATCTCAAATCCCGGCCGCATCGCCGAGCACGCGTCGATCTGGATGCGCGATGGAGAGCAGCTCGCCGAGGCGGGCACCTTCCTGCTCACCGGTCCAGTCAAGGTGCTCGAAGCGCGGCCGGTCGTTCAGGGCGACGACGGGTTCGCCGCGCTCTTTCGGTTCGAGGCATCCGACACTGGCCAAACCAGTCTGCTCGCGATCGACCTGCCATCTGATCCGTTCCGCCCACGGCATGCTGTGCTGGCGCGATTCGCTGCGCAGGTGCGAGCATCGGTCGACCTTCGCTCGGTCGACATGATCGTGGGCGACTTCAACGGCACGCGCGGCAGCGTCAGCATTCACGATGCGTTCCCTGGGTTCCGCGATGCATGGTCCACGGCTGGTCAGGGGTGGGGCGCGAGCTGGCCTCGCGAGACGCCGATCCTGCACATCGACTTGGCGCTCGTGTCCGATCGCATGAGGATCGACCGTTGTGAGTTGGTGGATCCCGGGGTCGGACACCATCGACTGAACACGCTGTCGTGCTCGCGACCCAAGCGCTGAGCGCGCGCCTCGCGCTGTCGACCAACGGCTTCGTCCGGAGTCAGTGCGCCGACAGGTCAGTCCAGAACATCTCGTACCACTCGGTGGTGAGCGCCGAGTTCGACATGAGGCTGTCGCGCGATGCGGACAGGCGGGCGCGAGCGTCGTACCACCAACTTGTGGATCCATCAGCGTGCAGGGCGCAGCAGCCGCAACCGTGATTGATGTCGGTGACTTCACGAATGCCGTCGGCGACAATCGCGGTGCGGGGGTTCATCCACAGTCGTCGCACGCGGCCACGGGCATGATCGATGTCCCCGCAGTAGTGGTAGTTGATGGTGATCTTCTGGTGCCCGCCACCAGCCCACGCGCCCGCGTAGCGCTCCACAGTGTGTTCGCCATGATGACTCGGGCAGTACAAGGTGCGTGGAAGCACATAGTTCATCGGACCAGCCAGAATGCCCAAACCATCCCAGCGCGACCCCTCGTCGTTCTGAAAGATCTGCTCGGCGCCAAGTCCGGGGGGCAGGGGATCTGAGATGACCACATTGGCCGCCATCATTTCTGCAGGAAGTCCCTGACCGCGCGAATAGACGGTCTCGGGAAGGCGGTCGTCGTACGACGATCCGTACATCGCCACCGCGAGCCCGATCTGATGGAGATTGGAGCTGCACTCGATGCGATTGGCCTGCTCGCGCGCCGCTCTGATGGCCGGCATGAGCAGGCCCAAGAGCAAGGCGGTGATCCCAATGGTCACGAGCAGTTCGACCAGCGTGAACGCGCGCACGGGCGGAGCGATGGCTCCGCACCCACGCGGTCGGCAAGGCCCAATCTGTCGCAAAGGAGGAACAGGCATAGAGGGAACCGGCCGTTATGGCCCCCAAATGACCCCTCCACACTGATCCGAGTATGCCACGGATGCGCAATTGTGCGAAAGTTTCCCTCAACAATTTGCGCATCCGGTCGGAGGTGGCATCGTTCTGCCCAGAGTGGAGAGAGACGCCGCCCCGCACGATGGGGGAGGTGCCACGGAGAGTTGATCGCCAAGTTCGGCGAATCAGGGATAGGGTCCGCCCCTTCGGCGGATTGCGATGGGTAGCGCCTGGGTTGTCCGGGCAGGAAGAGGGAGTAGGGATGACCGACATTGATCAGCTGCTGATGCAGCGCGTTGCTCGGGCGGAAGAAAAGGCCGTCTTGGAGCTCTACGAGCGATTTGGCGCCTTGGTCTTCAAGAGTTGCTTGACCACGCTGCGCGTTCGCGCAGAAGCCGAAGATGCGGCTCAAGATGTGTTCGTGCAGATCTGGCGCACCGCCGACAAGTACGACCCGCAGCGCGCCAAACTCGTGACCTGGGTCATGCTCATCACGCGTCGATGCCTGATCGATCGACTGCGCCGCAAGATGGTTCGCCCCACGATGGCTGGCCTGACCACCGAGATGGCGAATGAGGTCCGCGACGTGTCGTCGCACGAACCGGCGCCGAGCGATCTTTCCCCTGACATGCGACGCCGGCTGTCTGACCTTCCGGAACAACAGCGGGTCGTCATCGAACGGGTCTACATGCAGGGCTTCAGCCTGCGTGAAGTCTCGGAACAGACCGGACTGCCCCTGGGCACGGTCAAGAGTGCCCTGAGCCGGGGCTTGCAACGGCTCCGGGACCGATATGGAATCGATCGCGCAATCGGTTGATTGCTGCGTCCTATCGGAACAGGCCTGCGTATAGGCAGGCGAAGAAAGCTGGGTTGGGCGGCCGATTCGTCGGCCGGGAACGAAGAGGACAAGCGTGCTGTGCCATGTCGGTACTCACGAGGGAGCTGTGTCCATGACGGTGCCACCGACCCGCGACGAATTACTCGAACTCGCCGAACTCGATGCCCTCGGGGCGCTCGAACCTGCCGAACAGGCTCGGTTTGAACGCGGCCTTCGCGATGCATCGCCCACGCTCCGTGCTGAACTGCACGCGGTCCAGGACGCAGCGGTGCTTGACCCCATCGGCATGTGCGATGTCGAGCCTGAGGCTGGACTGAAGTACAAGGTGATGGCGCGGATCGCTGACGCGGTCACCGCCAGCGAGACCGAGCTCGCGCCGATCGCTTCGATTGGCCGACCAGCTGCGCCGCAGCGTGTCGCCCCCATCGCTGCTCCGGCGCCGGCGACCGTGTCGCTGCCTGCCCCTGCGCCACTCGCGCCAGCCGCGTCCGCTGCCACGACGCGCGACGCCGATGTGCTCGAGCGCGTGACGCAGGCTGCGGAACAGACGGAACTCGAGCGACTTCGCGCGATGTTGGACCGCGCTCGGAACCATGGCTACATGCTGCGCGCTGCATGCATCGCACTCGCTTCGTGCTTGGTCGTGGCTGGCTACGCGCTCGCGAGGCAGGACAGCTACGCCAAGGAAGTCACGATCGCTGCGATCTCGGCTTCGTCGCGCGAAGACCTGAAGGCGCTGCTTGGACCGAGCGTCGAACCATTCCTTCGCGATGGCATCCCGAGCACGGCCCTGTCCGGCGCGGCGCCATCATCGACAGGCGGGGTGATCGTGTGGGCCGACCCAGTGACGGGTTCGGCATTCCTCGCGATGGTCGGCTTGGACGCCTCACGAAAGTTTGAACTCGTGGCGCGTGATGCCGGCCAGGGAACTGACCTGACGATTGTCGCGACCGGTGTGAAGGCCCACGGTCCGCTCTCGGGCATGCTGCTTGAGCAGGCGACCGACCTGATTGGGCGGATCATCGAGTTGCGTGATCCGAACACTGGCACGGTCCTCTACCGCGGTCAACTCCGCTGAGTTCAGCGGCGCGCCTCTGCGACTCAGGCGTCTGCATCAACCGATGCTCAACTCGCCCGGCGCAGCCACTCGTCCTCGAGTTCGGACAGTCGCGCCTGCAGCATGGATCGTTCTTCGTTCAGGCGCTTGACCTTGTCGCCGTCGCGGTAGACCGCAGGGTCCGCCAACTCGGCATCGAGTGACTCCATGCGATCGGTCGCCTTGGCGATCTCGGCATTGAGTTTCTCATCCGAGAGTTTGGAGTGAGCGCCCTTCGCAGCCGCGGGCTTGGCTGCGGTCTCGGACCGAGGGGTCGGCGCGGGTTGCTTGGCCGGCGAGGGGCTCGCCGCCGGGGTCGTCGACGCGCGAGCAGGGGTCGGCGCAGACTTGCGACGATCACGCTCGGCCTCGGCACGACGACGGGACTCGGCTTCCTTCGCACGCTCGACGCGTTTGGCTTCCCACTCGGAGAATCGACCCTGGAAGAATTCGACACGACCTTCGCCATCGAAGGCGATCAGTCGGTCGCATGTGGTTTCCAGCAGGGCTCGGTCGTGACTGATCAGGAGCAGGGCACCGTCGTAGCCGCCGTGTTCTGAACGCGGCGCCAAGGACTGCTCGAGCCGCTCGGCGCTGGGAATGTCCAGATGGTTGGTCGGTTCGTCGAGCACAAGGATGTTGTTCGCGCCAGCGACGAGACCCGCGATGACCGCGCGTGTTCGCTCGCCGCCCGAGAGCGCGCCCAGGGGCTTTTCCTGCGCTTCGCCGCTAAAGAGGAACGCGCCCGCGAGATTGCGCGACTCTTGCTCATTGAGTTTCTGTCCGTTGGATCGCGGCGGCACCGCCTGCTGGAGGTACTGCCAGACGGTGAGCGAGCCGTCGAGGTGATCGTGGGTCTGGCGGAACCAACCGCTGCGCAGGCGCGGCGCGCGCTTGATCTCGCCGTCGTCAGGTTCGAGTTCGCCAAGCAGGATCTTCACCAGCGTGCTCTTGCCGCACCCGTTGGGTCCGATGATCCCAATGCGCTCGCCCGGCTTGATGAGGACATCGAGCCCGGCGAAGAGTGTGCGCACGCCGTAGGACTTGCCGAGACCGTGGGCTTCGATCGCGCGGTCGCCCAGTTCGGGCGCGCGCGGCAGGTCGATGTCCATCGCATCGAGTTCCATGGGGCGCTCGACGAGTTCGCTTTCTTTGTAGCGCTCTAGGCGCGTGGCGCGTCCACGGGCTTGCTTGGCGCGCTGGCCCGCCTTGTAGCGAAGGATGTACTCCGTCTCGGCACGGATCCGATCCTGCTGCTTTTCGTGCACGCGCGCCTGGAGTTCCATGCGCTCGCGCCGCAGATTCACGAAGTCAGCGTAGTTGCCGGGATACTCGTGAATCACGCCCTGATCGATCTCGACGATGCGATGCACCACGCGATCGAGCAGCCAACGGTCGTGGCTCACCACGAGCACGGCGCCCTTGAACTCATCTGCGAGGAAGTCCTCGAGCCAGCGCCGACCATCGATGTCGAGGTGGTTCGTGGGTTCGTCGAGCATGAGCAGGTCGGGCTGCTCGAGCAGCAACTTTGCCAAGCCAAGGCGCGCGCGCTGACCGCCACTGAGCGAGGTCACGGGCGTGTCGAACTGTGCATCGACGAAGCCCAAACCGTGCAGCACGGCGTCGACCTTGTGGTCCGTCGCGTGGCCGCCGAGCCGATCAAACTCTGACTCGAGAACGACCTGCCGCGCCATGAGCCGATCGAGCTCCGTGCCCTGGGCAGCGGCCATACCGTCGAAGACTTCGTGGAGCTCCTTCTGGATCTCGTCGAGTCGGCTGAAGGCTGCGGCCGCGGCACTGCGCAGCGTGTGCTTTGGGTCGAGCTTGGGTTCCTGCTCCAGATACCCGATGCGTATGCCCCGCTGCAGACCGACGCTGCCGTGGTCGGGCTGCAGTCGACCCGCGATGATCTTGAACAGCGTGCTCTTGCCGCAGCCGTTGCGACCCACGAGACCGATCTTCTGTCCTTCGTCCACGCCAAGCACGACATCCTCAAGGAGGATGTTGACGCCGTGTCCGAAACGGACATGATTGACCGTGACCAGGCTCATGGGGGCGGAGAGTGTAGGGGTGCTACATTCGGAGCGTGACCAGCCCCAGCATGCAGGACGCCGCGAAGGCCCGCCGCGACCGCGCGACCCGACTGCGCCGCATGCTGATCATGCCCGTGCTGGTCTTGGGCGTCGGACTTTGGATCAGCGATGCGTTCAGCGGCCGAACGGTGGACCACGAGCGGTTTGCTGCATCACGCGTGCGCGAACTTGCCACGCAGTATTGGGCCAAACGAATCGTGAGCCCCGGCACGCTGCCGACCACCGCGGCGATCGCGCCGATCGATCCCACGCTCGCACAGTGGCTGGTCGCTCGCTGGGATGCGGCGGCCCCCGCGCAGGGGGGCGGCACGATCGTGGTCGAGCCGATCCCAACCTCGCCAGCATCGGTGGCCGGTGCGTCCGTCACGCTTCGCGTTGTGGTTCCGGGCGACGCGCCCATCGAGATCGATGCCGATGTCATCGACGGCATCGTGCATCTGCTCGCGGTGCGTGAGGCGCTCGAGCCCGCCGCCGCCGACGGCGCGCCGCCGCTCCCGGGCTCGCCGCCGCTCCCGGGCTCGCCGCCGGTTCAGTCCATTTCGGAGCCCTGACGCATGCAGGTCTGGATCAACGGTCAGTTCCACGATGCCGACGATGCAAGCGTTGGCTTCTTCGATGCAGGATTCCAGCACGGCGTTGGCCTGTTCGAAACGCTCCGCGCGCGCGACGGACAGGTGTTTCGCCCACTGGCGCACCTCGAGCGACTTCGCGCAAGCGCCGTGGCGCTGCGGCTGGTCGAGCGACTGAACATCGAAGCGATCGCCGACGCGATCGACGCAACGCTCACGCGCAATGGCCTGCGCGATGCACGGATCCGCGTCACGATGACGGGTGGCGACTTGAAGATGCTCGCTCGGGCACGAGAGGGAGGCGGCGCCGAAGCGATGCATCCCACCATCGCCATCGTGGCGCAGCCTCCGACGCCGTACCCCGATGCGATGTTCACCGACGGTGTTCGCGTGATGGTCGCCGAGGGCCGAATGAATCCATGGGATCCGATGGCCGGGCACAAGACGCTCTCCTACTGGCCGCGGCTCTTGGCACTGCAGCAGGCCGCGGGGCACGGCTGCGGCGAAGCACTGTGGTTCGATGTCGCCAACGCGCTGGCGTGCGGTTGCGTGAGCAACGCCTTCATCGTGAAGGACGGCATCGTGCGCACGCCGGTGGCGCGTGGCGACAGCGAGACCTCGCCGATCCCGAGTGCAGTGCTTCCCGGCATCACGCGCGCGTTCGTGATCGAAGCTGCGCGTGCGCGTGGCATCGAGGTGCGCATCGAACGCGTCTCGGTCGATGACATCCTGTCCGCTGATGAGTGTTTCTTGACCAACGCATCGTGGGGCGTGCTCCCGGTGACTGGACTCGAACAGGAATCGATCGGGCGCGGCGAGCCCGGCGACGTGGCAGCGACTCTGCGCGAGGCGTGGATCGAAGCTGGAAAGGGCTGATTTCGCCGTTCGGTTGGTTGACCCGTGGGCGGTACATTCGGAGCCGGAGAACGATGCATGGACGCGACCGCTCCATCCCATGATTCCGCGAAGGGTGGCTTCGTCCACCTGCACCTGCACAGCGAGTACTCGCTGCTCGATGGTGGCAATCGCATCGAGCGACTCGTCAAGCGCGTCAAAGAACTGGGGATGGACGCCGTTGCGGTCACCGACCACGGCAATCTGCACGGTGCCGGCGAGTTCTATGCGGCCGCGAAGGCCGTGGGCATCAAGCCGATCCTTGGTATCGAGGCGTACATCGCGCCCGACCGCGATGGACTGGCGGGCGATCGCCGCGACCGAACGAGCGTCAAGGGCAATGATGGTGGGTTCCATCTCGTGCTGCTCGCCGAGACGCAGGCGGGCTGGCGCAATCTGATGCGACTCTCATCAGACTCGTTCGAGCATGGCTTCTACTACAAGCCCCGCATGGACAAGTCGACCCTCGTCCAGTGGAACGAGGGCCTGATCGCGATCAATGGGCACCTCGGTTCGAGTTTGGCGGAGTACCTCGAGCAGTTCGCGTTGACGAACGAACAGCGTTGGTGGGATCGCGCCGTCGAGGAAGCGCGCTGGCATGCGGCGACCTTCGGTCCCAACGAGCAGGGCGAGCCGCGTTTCTATGTTGAATTGCAGCGTCACAATGCCGAACAGGAGCGGATCAATCCGCTGCTGCGCAAGCTTGCGCGCGAGCTCGGCCTGCCGATGGTCTGCGACAACGACGCGCACTTCATGCGCGCCGAGGACCACGATGTGCACGACACGCTCTGCTGCATTTCGATGGGCAAGAACAAGGACGATCCGGACCGGTACCACTATCCCGAGTCGCTCTATGTGAAGAGTCCGGCGGAGATGCACGCTCTGTTCCCCGAGGATCCCGAAGCGCTGGCCAACACGGTGCGCATCGCCGCGCGCTGCACGGTCACGCTGCCCAAGGGCGAGAAGCACGCGCCGGTCGTGGACATCTCTGGTCCAGCGACGGTTCCGGACTACAGCGGCGGCGATCTGACGGAGTGGTTCAAGGAGTACTGCGCGAAGTTCGAACTGCGCCCCGCGGGCGGCGCCGATCGCGCCACGCTGAAGGCCGGCTGCGACCAGGCGCTTCGCAACCTCTGCGAGGCCGGGCTCGTGTGGCGCTACGGACCTGAGAAGGGTGGACCGCAAGTGCGCGAGCGACTTGAGCGCGAGCTCACGGTGCTCTCGGACAAGTTCATCAGTCCGTACTTCCTCATCGTGTGGGACTTCGTGAACTGGGCGCGTCAGCATGGCATTCCTGCGCTCGCCCGTGGTTCGGGCGTGGGAACGATGACGGGGTATGTGCTCGGCCTGTCGAACGCGTGCCCCGAGCGTTACGGTCTGCTCTTTGAGCGCTTCACCGATCCCGACCGCACCGAGTACCCCGACATCGACATCGACATCTGCCAAGATGGCCGTGGCCGAGTGATCGAGTATGTGCGGCAGAAGTACCGCCATGTCGCGCAGATCATCACCTTCGGTCGCCTGAAGGCGAAGGCGGCGATCAAGGATGTGGCCCGCGTCATGGGACTGCCGCCCGCCGAGGGCCAGCGCCTGGCGAACCTCATTCCAGACAAGCTCGACATCACGATCGAGGAAGCGCTTGCGCAAGAGCCACGGCTCGCGGAAGAGTCCTCGCGCGATCCGCTCATTCGACGGGTCCTGGTGCAGGCGCAGGCACTCGAAGACCACGCGCGAAACGCTGGAATCCACGCGGCCGGCGTCGTCATCGCGACGCAACCGCTGGAGTCCATCGTGCCCCTTGGCCGTGCAGCAGGAGCCGGCCAGGAAATCGTGACGCAGTGGGATGCGCCCACCTGCGAGAAGGCCGGCCTGCTCAAGATGGACTTCCTCGGGCTGCGCACACTCTCGACGATCGAGCGCGCGAAGGCCAACATCCGGAACTCGCTCGCGCCCGAAGCGATACTGCGAGCGGTCGGTCGCTCCGCTGATGACGGCGGCGCCGACCCACTCGATCTGGATCGCATTCAGCTCGATGACCAACGCGTGCTTGCGCTCTTCCGCCGCGGCGAGACGAGCGGCATCTTCCAGTTCGAGTCAGGCGGCATGCGCAGGCTGCTCGTCGACATGCAGCCCGACCGCCTCGAGGACCTGATCGCGGCGAACGCGCTCTTCCGGCCGGGCCCGATGGATCTGATCCCTGATTACAACGCGCGCAAGAATGGTCGACAGCATGTGCCGAGCGTGCACGAGGTCGTCGATCGATTCACGGCCGAGACCTACGGGATCATGGTCTATCAGGAGCAGGTCATGCAGGTCCTGCATCACCTTGGCGGGATCCCGCTGCGCGAGGCGTACTCGATCATCAAGGCGATCTCGAAGAAGAAGCAGGATGTCATCAACGGCGCGCGCGCCGCGTTCGTCAAGGGCGCCAGTGAGCGCAGCATGGATGCGCAGCAGGCCGACGGGCTCTTCGATCTCATCCTGCGGTTCGCCGGATACGGCTTCAACAAGAGCCACTCGAGCGGCTACGCGATCGTCGCCTACCAGACGGCGTACCTGAAGACCTACTTCCCGGCGCAGTACATGTCGGCGGTGCTCAGCTTTGAAAGTCAGGCACGGAAGATCGAGGAATGGTCCGTCTATCTGGATGAGTGCCGCCGCGCGCCGTGGCCCGATCACGATGCTGCGCATCCGCATGTGGGCATCGAGGTGCGGCCGCCGGATCTGAATCTGTCGCAGCAGGACTTCGCGGTGGTGTTCGGAGCCGATGAACCGCGTGATGCATGCCACGGCCACATTCGCTTTGGGCTGCAGGCGATCAAGGGCGCTGGCGAGTCGGCGATCCGTGCGATCCTCAAGGCCCGCGAAACTGGTCCCTTCCGCGATCTCTTCGACTTCTGCGAACGGTGCGATTTTCGCTCGGTGAACAGGGCCACGCTCGAAGCATTGGTCAAGGCGGGCGCGTTCGACGGGCTGCACGGACTCGATGCGCGCGCCAGCTTGGCGGCGAGCATCGAAGAAGCCATGCGCAGTGGTCAGCGTGCAGCAAGTGACGCAGCGAGCGGGCAGGGGGCGCTCTTCGGTGGGTTCAACGAAGCGTCGACGCCGTCGAGCGGCGCCACAGCCGGCGCGCTCCGCAAGGTCGCTCCTTGGGATCGCCTGACCACGCTTCGGTTCGAAAAGGAAGCGCTTGGATTCCATGCCAGCGGACATCCGCTCGATGCATGGAAACATGTGATCAGCTCGATGTGCTCGTGCGACATCGCGGGCGTCGCGACGCGCGGCGCCGAAGAACCCGTGGTCGTTGGCGGGCTGTTGACGCGCGTGCGCCAAGTGGTCACGCAGAAGGGCAAAGACCCCGGACGCAAGATGGCGGTGATTGCGATCGAAGACGCCGGTGGTTCCATGGAGTGCGTGCTCTTTCCCGATCAGTACGCGCGCTATGGAGAACTGCTTCAGGTCGATCGCGTGGTCGTGCTCACGGGATTCATCGATCGCAGCCGCCCTGAGCCGCAGGTCAAGATCGAGCAGGTGATTCCCGTCGAAGACGCAACCGCGCACTTGGCAAAGTGCCTAGAAATCAGGCTCGATGCGTCACGCTGCGCCGCGGCCGATGAACCGATCGCGCCGCTGCTGCAGATGCTCTCAGGCGCGTTGCGCCAGGCTGCCGGAAGCGTGGCTGCGCTGCAAGGTCGCCCAGTCGAAGTCAGCGTGATCGTGGAGTTCCCCGAAGCCGAGGTCGTTCACGGTGTCGCGGGCTGCCGCGTGGTCGCCACGAACGCACTGCTCCACAAGCTGCATGGGCTCGTGAAGGGCGTGGGCAGCGTGGCGCCGATCGGCGGGTGGCTCCCGCAGAAGGCCGAACGCCCGCGTTGGCGCAGCCGCGAAGCCGTCGAAGCCTGACGAGCGCGGATCAGGGCATCAAGCGCGTCACGGACCAGCCCGAACCCGCGCGTGTGAACGCCAAGCGGTCGTGGAATCGGAACGCGTAGCCCTGCCAGAACTCGATGCGCTCCAGTGCGATCCGGTATCCGCCCCAGTGCGGTGGGCGCGGCACGGTCTTCCCCTCGAATCGTGCGAACGCCTGCTTCTGCCGTTCGCGCATCGCTTCGATGCCCGAGACGGGGCGGCTCTGATCGCTTGCCCAGGCATTGACCTGCGAGTCGCGAGGACGCTGCGCGAAGTACGCATCACTCTCGGCGTCCGTGGTGCAGGTCACCGCGCCCTGGATGATCAGTTGGCGATCGATGTGGTCCCAGTGCATGAGCAGGGCCGCACGATGCGTGGCATCGATGTCGTGTCCCTTGTCGCTCTGGCGGTTCGTGAAGAACACGGCACCGTCGGCGTTGAAGTTTCGCAGAAGGACCGTGCGAACGGACGGGCGACCATCGGCCGAGGTGGTCGCGAGGTAACTGGAGTTCGGGTTGGGCGTCGGAAGCCGCATGGCCTCGTCGATCCACTGCATTGCCCAAGGCACCGGATCGGTCGGTGGATGTTCAAAGTCGGTGGGTGCTGGCGTGAAGCCCGCGGGTGCGACGGTGCGGTCTGCGGTGGGGAAGATGTAGCTCAAGTGCGGGGCCTTCGTGCTCGGCGTGGTGCGGGTCCGTGTTCGGTGACGCGAAGTTGGGGTCGAGACGGTGCGACCGGCGCCGGCGGCGGCTCGACCGGATCGACCCCGAAGTATTGCAGCCATGCCTGCACCTGGTCGCGAGAAAGTGGACCACTCGGCTTGCCGCCGAGCCGATCGCGGGGTGGGCCGTGCCGCACATCGTGCACGAGTTGTGTCAGGAAGATCCCGCTGTCAATAACCTTGCACCGGCGTCGCCGCGCGGTGCGTTGCACCGCGTGATCGCTGCTCACCACCAACAATCGCGTGGGCGAACTGCTCCGCGACACCAGTTCGGCAATCACGGCGTCGGCATTCGATCGCGGCCCGCTGAAGTGGTAGACAGCGTCGCCCACCTGCATGGGTGCGGGGCGGTACGCGTCGATCATGCGCGGAATCTTGCCCTGGATTGGGGTGGGAAGTCCATCAAAGACCATCCAGATCGCCTGTCCGCGATACCGGGAGCCCATGATCGTCGCCACAAGGTCGTCCGGCCCCATGCCGGCCATGTCAGGGGGAAGCACCCCCGAGACATGCAGCACGTTATAGGCATCGAGGACCAAGGGCATGCTGACCTCCGCGAGCGAAAGCCTAACCTGCGCGGGGTTGCGGTGGCGGCTCGGCCGTGGTCTACTGCCCGACTCGGAATTCCCGATTACCCCTGAGGACGAACGAATGCCCATTCGAGTGAAGTCACGCGGCAATGAGACGGTCGAGCAGATGGTCCGTCGCTTCAAGAAGCTCTGCGAGAAGGAAGGTCTGACCAAGGACCTGAAGGCTCGTCAGTTCCACGAGAAGCCCTCGGAAGTCAAGCGCCGCATGGACATCCGCCGCGAAGGTCTGCGCATGGCTGCGCGACGCGCCGCTGCCGCCAAGGCCGCTGGTCGCTCCGCGCGTCCTGTTCAGCCCGCCAAGTCCAAGCTGAAGCGCGGCCCTGGTGGCCGTGGCCGCAGCAAGGACTGATCCGCCGGCATGGCCAGGCGGACCGCCAAGCCCGACACCTCGGCATCGCGCGCGCTCGCCATCGAGTTGGCGCGGCTCGCGCATGACCTCAAGTGCACTGATGTGCTGCTGCTCTCTGTCGGCGCGCAGAGCCAGGTGTGCGACTTCTTCTTGATCGCCTCGGGCACGAGCGCGCGTCAGTTGGCTGGCGTGGGCGAGCAACTCGCCAAGCACGGCAAATCCCAGGGATCTCCAGCCTTTCGATCAAGCGCCGATACGGGTTCGAGCTGGATCATCATCGACTTTGTGTCGGTGGTGGTGCATCTCTTCGAACCGAACCAACGCGCCTACTACGACCTTGAAGGTCTGTGGGGGGATGCCGAGCGCGTCACATGGCGCGCGTCGGCGGAACCTGCGACGCGGCTGGGCTCGTGATCCGTGACGCCTCGTGAGCGACGGATTCGGCGGGTTCGCGCCGCCGGAGCGTCATGGCATGGAATGGCCGCCCCTCGCGGCGGAACTTGCGTTCGAAGTTGGTGCCCACGACCTCGCCGCTGCCTGCGCTGGTTGGTCGATCGAAGACCGACCGATCGAAGAGGTGGGCGTGCCGTGCAGCATGCTCTTCGTACCAGGCCCAAAGTTCGACATGATCGGTCACGATGCGCAACTCGCCGCCGGGCGTGAGCGCGGCGTGCATGTCGGCGAGCGACTGGTCCTGCACCACGCGACGCTTGTGGTGGCGCGTCTTCGGCCACGGGTCGCTGAAGTACAGATGGATCACCGAGCAGATGCCCACCGGGCACCAGTGCCTGATGAACTCCACTGCATTCGCACGCATGATTCGCGCGTTGGCGGTCTGGTGCCGGCGAAGGCGGTCTGCCGCGTAGCGGTAGAACTCGTTGGTCCATTCCATGCCGAGGAAATTGGTCGTCGGTTCGAGCGGTGACTGCTGCAACAAGAAGGTGCCCTTGCCGGAACCGATCTCGAGTTCGAATCGACGCTCGGGATGAGCGAACCATCGTCGGGGGTCCCACTTCCCTTGGTCGAAGGGCGGAAGGTCCTTCTGGTCCATGCCCCATTCGCCTGGGTCGAGATCGCGTCCGTGTCCAAGGCCGAAACTCATGCGGCGATTGTACGGATGGGGCGCGTCGAGACGCTCACGCGTGGTCGCGGACGCTCACGCGTGGGGCCTCGACCAGCCGGCGTCGGGGTCGCGTTCGAGCACGACCGCGGCCATGCGCGCACAGCGGCGACAGATCCGCGCCGCGTCCCGTGCGGGGCTCTGCCAGTGTGGCTCACCGCGGTCCTCAAGGCACATCGTGCACGGACCTTGACCGACCGGTTCGCGCGCAGGCTGCGGCGCGAGTTCGGCGTATGCCACCGCGAGGCACGCATGGCAGATGCACGAACCACGGTGCCCCTCGACCATGGCACGCTCCAGCGTCCACGCCGCCGAGCAGAAGTCGCACAGCACATCGTCCATGCCAAGATCATCCGGATGTGCGCCGGGGCGATGCACGGGGGGGAGCCTAGCCACCCACTATGCTCCCTGCGCGATGCGGCGCGGCATCTCACTTTCCAGCAGCGCGACGCTCCTCTTCGGTGCAGCGTCGGCCGCCATCCTTGCCGCGGCGCTCTGGGTTCCGTGGAACCGCTTCACGGTCACGGTCTCCGAGAGCCAGCGCGAAATCGCACGACAGGTCGCCGAGACGTGGTTGGCCAACGGTTTTTCGCTCGGCAGCACGCAGGATGTTCCGATGGCGATGCGGCTGGTCGAGGCATCGTCGTTCTCAACCGATGAACCATGGATCGCCGAGGCGGCCGAGGAGTTCGAGCGCGATGGCGCGTCACGCGAACGATTCAGCTGGGTGACCGACGATGGCAGGACGACCTACCGATACGCGCGAGCCGTGCGTGAGGCGGAGTGGCGTCGCGTGCTCGATCCGTCCCGCATCGATTTCTCGACGACCGTGCGCAGCGATCAGGCGCTTCGGGCGGTCATCGTCGTCGAGCGCAGCAGTCCGATCAGCGATGGACTCGTGATCGCCAATCGGGTCATGGTCGTGGGCGTCGGGCTTGGAGCCGTGTCCGCCCTGGTGGCCGTGTCCATGGTGATCCAGCGGCGCGTCTACGGGCCGCCGCTCGTTCGATTGCGCGAGACTGCCGAGCGTGCGGCGCGTGGCGACCTCTCTGCTCGTTCGGCGATCGAGACCGGCGACTCCATCGGTCGGCTGTCCGCAGCGCTCGATGCGATGCTCGGCGAGATGCAGCGGGCTCAAACGCAGTTGCATCAACTCAACGAAGGCCTCGACTTGAAGGTGGTCGAGCTCAAGGAAGCCAATGTCGGCCTCTTCGAGAGCAATCGGCTCAAGAGTGAGTTCCTCGCCAATGTGAGCCACGAGTTGCGCACGCCGCTCAACTCGATCATCGGTTTCGCAGAGTTGCTCGACGAGATTGCGCGCAACGACCCCAACGCAGATCCCAAGCGCCGTCGCTACATCACGAACATTCTCCAGAGCGGCCGCATGCTGCTCGACATGATCAACGGGCTGCTGGACATGGCGAAGATCGAGGCCGGCCGCATGGAGGTCACCGTGGCGCCGACCTCGGTCGCCGACATCGTCGAAGGGCTGCAGGCGCTGATGCGGCCGCAGGCGATGATCAAGAAGATCGAGGTCCAGACGCAGATCGACGGCGACCTGCCGCCGGTCGAGACCGATGGTGGCAAGGTGCGGCAGGTGCTCTACAACTTCCTGTCCAACGCCATCAAGTTCAGCCCCGAAGGATCCACCGTGCGCGTGGTTGCGCAGTTGGTCCGTTCGGGCGAGCGGGGCCAGTCGGTCCGCTTGAGCGTGGTGGATCGCGGCCCGGGCATTCCGCCTGACATGCAGGAGTCGATCTTCGAAAAGTTCCGACAAGTCGATGCAAGCCACACGCGCCGCCACAGCGGGACCGGCCTTGGTCTGTCGATCTGCAAGGAGCTTGCGGGGCTGCTGGGCGCGGTCGTGGCGCTGGAGTCTGCACCAGGAGAAGGCAGCACCTTTTCACTCGAGGTGCCCGTCTTCTTCAGACGCCGCGAGTTGCCGCCATTGATGAAGGTCTGAACGAACTGCGTGCGCGGCTCGAACTTCGCTGACTCAGGGGCCGCCGCCGGAACCGAGCCGGCGCCGAACCAACGCGTCGGCATCGCCCACGCGTCGGCGGACCGTGGCGGCATCGAATCGTTGGGGCAGGGGTTCTCCAGCAAGCGCGTGGTGCATGACTTCAGCGACGGCCAAAGCGACGCGGCTGGGTTCATGGATCCCTTCCGGGCTCCACCAGTCGTAGTCGGCCCACGAGAGTTTCATGTCGTGGCTCGTGCACGCGCCGTCGGCATTGAGTGAGCGCAGCACGAACTGCCAGCCTCGCTCGGTATCGGCTTCCGTGACGACTTCGACCAGCGCTGGCATGGGCGCGATGCTATGGCGCGCGCCCATCAATCGTGGCGCAGTGCTTCGATGGGGTCCTTGCGACTGGCGACGACGGCGGGATAGATCCCGAAGACGATGCCCACGCCGGCAGCCACGGCGACGCTGGCCACGATCGACCAGAGCGTGACCTCGGGTTGCAGTGAGAAGCGGTCGTTGAAGGCGCCCTTGAGACCCGGCAGGCGACTGGCGATGCCCACAATCGTTTCGAGCAGTCGGCTCGTGATCACGCCCGTCATGATGCCGATGATGCCACCGAGCACGCTGAGCGTGCCAGTTTCGACCATGAACTGCGTGACGATGTCGCGGCGCGTGGCGCCGAGCGCTCGGCGGATCCCGATTTCTCGCGTGCGTTCGGTCACGCTCGCAAGCATGATGTTCATGATGCCGATGCCCCCGACGAGCAGGCTGATCGCCGCGATCGCGATGAGCATGATGTTCCAGACGAGCAGCGCCTTCTTCGCGCTCTCCAGCAGTTCCCACGGCACGATGACTTGCGCGTCGCCGGTTGCCTCGTGCCCGACATCGATGATGCGTTCGACGCGCGAGGCGATCTCGGTCACGACATCGGTGTTTGGCGCCACGACATAGAT
>Ga0194120_10004822_pt1 | contig 20367 bp, 18 predicted proteins | sample TA2MahCa65mmetaG_FD_148642 | JGI IMG/M metagenome (GOLD analysis project Ga0194120, IMG submission 148642) | Freshwater microbial communities from Lake Tanganyika, Tanzania - TA2015019 Mahale Deep Cast 65m | ecosystem: Environmental > Aquatic > Freshwater > Lake | place: Tanzania: Lake... | reverse complement strand
ACCGAGTGCCACTTCGACAACAGCGCCGACTCGCGTCACGAGATGAACCTCGGCACTTACGAAGGCATCCTGCTCGGCGGCGATGTGCTCTCCGCTCCGCCCGGTGTGGCCGTCGTCCTCCCCGGCGATTGGGCCAACAGCAAACTCCGCGAACGCCTGCGCAACAATCGTATGCCCCCCGGCTGGGAGTTCGACATCGAAGAAGGCAACCGCAACGGGCCGGTGCTCGTCCTCGGCGTCCCGGCGGAATCTGCCGCCGAGCCGACTCCGACATCCGAAGCCGTGATCGCGCCCGCGCCCGCCACTGAACCCACCACCGCACCGACTGCCGTTCCGACTCCGGCCCCCACACGCGAAGAAACGACGGTTGCGCCGCCGTGGCCGTGGGCGTTGGCGCTCATGTCGGGACTGGGTATGGTGTTGGGCATCGCCGTCGCCTTCATCTACTTCAACCGATTGCGACTGCCCGATTCATCGTCGCGGCTCGCCGATACGCTCTCGTTCGTCTTGGGCATTGCCACCGTGTTGCTGGGCGCGGTTTTGTTGCAAACCGCCGCCGACGAATCGCTCACTCGCGTCACCACCATCCGCGAAAAGGCGCCCTTCCTCGTCGTCGCTACACCTACCGCCCACCCGGGAGTGATCTTCGAAAGCGTCGAAGGACGAATAGAAGCCTGGCAGGCGCGCATCCCGGCCGAGTACGCCGGACTCGCCAACCCTTACACGCCCAACGATGCTGAAGCCGTCAATGCCGGGCGGCGAATCTTCCGCGACCACAACTGCGGTGTGTGCCACGGCAATGAGATGAAGGGCGACGGCGAATTCAGCGAAGCCCTCAACCCGCGCCCGGTCGATCTCACCGACAAAGCGTTGATGAGCCTGCCGTTCATGACCGACACCTATCTCTACTGGCGCATCAGCGAAGGCGGCTCACAGACTCCGTTCCTCTCGGCCATGCCGCAGTGGAAAGTGAAACTCACCGAGGAGGAGCGCTGGCAATTGGTCGCCTACATTCGCAGTCAAACTGCCGAGCAAGTATCCGACGAGGATCAAGCCGCCATCGCCGTCATCGAAAAGGCCGGGTGCTTTGCCTGCCATCGGCTCGACAATCGCGGCGGAACCATCGGCCCCGAATGGAACGGCATCGGCGAAACAGCCGCCAACCGCGTGGGCGGAGTATCGGCAGAGGAGTACATCCATCAGTCCATCGTCGATCCGGGTGCCTTCACCGTGCCCGGCTACGAAGACAAGGCTGAAACCATGCCGCGCGACTTCGCGCAAAAACTCACCGCTGAGGAGATCGACATCATCGTTCAATACCTCCTCCAACAAGATAACGACTGAAGTGTGGAGGCCGCAGGCCCGCTTTCCCGGAGGCCGCGCCCTTCGGGAAAGCGGGTTGCCATCATGAAACGGCGACTCGCGCTCACCCTGACCTTGATCATTCTCGCCCTTCTGGCCTGCGGCAGATCCACCCCCACGCCCGATGTGGGCGCCGAGTCCGCCATCGAACCGACTCCGCCCACCCCCTCACCCACTCCGCGCCCAACCACCGCGCCGGCCGGTGAAATCGCCGCCGTCGATCTCATCGGCGCGTGGGTGAACGCCGGAGCCAGCGAGTCTCAACCGTTCGAGTTCGTCGGCACAGACGGGCGAACCTATGCCGCCACCTTCGCCGACGACATCCTGCCCCTCTTCGACCGACCCAATCGCTGGTTCGATGGCGGCAAGGAATGCACAAACTGCCACACCTCCGATTTGAACGACTCAGACTCCGAACTCGATCTCACCTCGTACGACGGCATCATGACCGGGTCGTATCGCCTCAGCAATCCGCCCGGCGCGGCCATTATCATTCCGGGCAACTGGCAAGATTCTCCATTGCGCCGTCGGCTCATGTTCAACCGCATGCCCATCGGCATCACTCAGGACGTTGACCGCGACGGGCCGGAAGTTCGCGCCGGAGACGGCACGGCGTTGGCGGTAAGCTTAATCGGCGCGTGGGTGAACGACGGAGCCAGCGCCACCGAGCTATTCCAATTCACCGGGCTGGATGGAAACATGTACACCACAACATATACCGACAGCATCGAGCCGTTGCTAACCAAACGCTCCATCTGGGCCAGCAACACCAAGCCTTGCGAGCGATGCCACGTCGCCAATGTGGCCGAGTCCGATGCCGAACTTGATCTCACTTCGCTCGACGGCCTGCTGGCCGGATCGTGGCGCGTATCCCAGCCGCCCGGTGTGCCCATCATCATTCCCGGCAATTGGGAAGCCTCGCTCCTGCGCGAACGTTTGCGAAACAACCGGATGCCGATGGGCATCACCGACGACGCCCCGCCCGAAGGTCCGCTGATGGAGGCCGGGCATTCGAAATGATCCTCAAACATCTTTTGGGCCGCCAATGGTGGCTCGTAACTTTGCTGGTGATAGCGGCAATGGGTGTGATGATTCGACTCGGTTTTTGGCAGCTCGAGCGATTAGCCGAGCGCCGCGACTTCAACGCCCGCGTGAACGCGCAGATCGCCCAACCGACTCTCACGCTGGACGCCGACTCCCTCGCCGCCGATCTGGCCGCAATGGAATACCGCTCGGTGGTCGTCATCGGCAAATACGATCATTCGCAACAAGTCGCCCTGCGAAATCAAGTTCACGAGGGAGCGCTCGGAGTCCATTTGCTCACGCCGCTGATCATCGCCGGAAGCGACCGGGCAGTGCTGATCAATCGCGGCTGGGCGCCAGCGGATTCCGATTGGGCGCAGTTCGACGAGGCCGGCGCCGTCGAAGTGCGCGGCGTCATCCGCGCATCGGAAAGCAAACCGGATTTCGGCGGCATCCCCGATCCCGAAGGCGAATTGCGGCTGTGGAATTTAGCGAACGTCGAGCGCATCAGCCAACAGATCACGCTCCGGCTGTTGCCGATCTATATTCAGCAATTGCCCGATCCGGCGCGGACAGACCCGCCGTATCGAACACAACCGCAGCTCGATCTCACCGAAGGCTCGCATCTCGGCTACGCCGCTCAATGGTTTCTCTTCGCCGCCGTGCTGGGCATCGGCTATCCCTTCTATGTTCTCGATTCACAGCGCGCGCGCGCCCGGCAAACTGCCAACTTGCCGAGCGCGAAAAGGATTGAAAATGACCACCCCATTTGAGACTCCTTCGGCGCGCGGAGCCAGCGCCGCCTCGCTGATCGAAACCATCGTCACGCTGTTCAAGCTGCGTATCGTTGCCCTGCTGTTGTTTGCCGGAACGGGCGGCGCATTTTTGGCCGCAGGCGGCTGGCCGGGACTCGGGCCGCTCGTTGCCATGACTCTCACCGGCGGGTTGGCGGCGGCGGGCGCGTCGGCGCTCAATCAATATCTCGAACAATCGGAAGACGCTTCGATGCGGCGCACGAGGCGGCGCCCATTGGTGAGCGGCGCGATCACCCGCGCCGGTTGGGTGCCGGTCGTTGCCGTTTCGCTGATCGTTATCCCATCGCTCATCGCCTTGCCTCTCAATCCCGCGTTGGCATTTTGGTCGTTTGCCGGAGCCGTGGTTTACGTTGGCGTGTACACGGTGTGGCTCAAGCCGCGCACCGTGCTCAACATTGTCATCGGCGGGTTGGCCGGGACGTGCGCGGTGCTCAGCGGCGGCGCGGCGGCCAACTCTTCGGTTGGCGCTCAGGGCTGGGCGCATCCCAGCGTGGTTGTGCTCGGGCTTCTCGTTTTCTTGTGGACACCGGCTCACTTTTGGAGTCTGGCGATGATGTGCCGCGACGATTATGCGCGAGTGAATGTGCCGATGCTCCCGGCGCGAGCCTCGCCGAGGCATTCGGCGGTGTGGGTGGCGGTGCACGGCGCGGCCACGGCCTTCGCCGCGCTGGCGCTCGGCTCAGATGAGGCGCTGGGTGGGTTGTATTTCATCCCCACAGCCATTGCCACCATCGATCTGCTGAGGCGGTGCGGTCAACTCATCGCCGAACCGACGACGGCCCGCGCGCGCTCGTTGTTCATCGCCTCGAACACTTATTTGGCAATCGTTCTGCTGATGATCTGTGTCAGCGCATTGATTTGAGCAGAGAATAGAGATTGGAGAATTGAAGCATGGCTGTATCAACCGCATTCGTATCCAACACCGAGTCGTTGGCCGCCGCGCGGCGCGACACGTGGTATGCCAATCTGAGCCTCTCGGCGTTCCTCAGCGCATTGGTGTTGATTCTGGTGGGAAGCATTGTGCGCGTCACAGGCAACGGACTCGGCTGCCCCGATTGGCCGCTGTGCTACGGGCAAGTGATTCCGCCTCTGCAAATCGCGCCGTGGGTGGAGTTTTCGCATCGGCTGGTGGGCGCATTTACCAGCATACAAATTGTGGCTATGGCCGTGCTGGCGTGGCGCTGGCATCGCCGCAATGGGTGGATGGTTCAGCCGACTTTGCTCGGCGTTGGCTTTTTGGCCGCGCAAGTTGCGCTCGGCGGCATTCACGTCATCTTTGAATTGCCGCCCGCGAGCGGCTGGATGCACACCGGCATGGCGATGGCCGTGACCGCCTGCGTGGCCTCACAGGTGGCCGCCACTCACCCGGCGGCGCAGAGGCTCTCGGCGCGAATGAAAAACGTCATCGCCCGCGATCGGGGTTTGCCGGTGGCGCTGGCCACCTCGGCGGCGATGTCGTATCTGCTCATCCTCACCGGATCGTATGTGACTCGCACGGGCGCATCGCTGGCCTGCCCAACCTTCCCGCACTGCGGCGCCGACACGTATGAATTTGCCTTCCCCGCGCTCATCAACATTCAGATGTTCCATCGCTTCGCGGCGTTCGGCGTCGCCCTCACCGTCGGCCTCGTTCTTTTGCGGCTAGTGCGCGCCGGGCGCGCCGAACGCGGCTTGCAGATTGTCTCGGCGATTCTGGCCGCGCTGATTGTGATTCAATTCGGGTTGGGCGTCAGCAATGTGATCATGCGCCTGCCCATGTGGTCGCGCTCACTGCATTTGCTCGTGGCGGCGATGTTGTGGACGGGACTGCTGATGCTGTGGGTGGTGGCGCAGAGGGGAAAGGCGGGGGCGCAATCCATTTAGGAGTTACGCAGTTGCGAAAAAAACTGCCCATCAATTTCACGAATGACACGAAACTTGAGGCGAATCATTCGAGAAATTCGCGCAATTCGTGGGCAACCATGAGTCGAACTGCGTCAGTCCTTCTTTTACGCAGTGATGAATTTCAGACCGGGCACGCTTGCGAGTCTCTTCCGCATCACGGCAATGGCTTGTTTGTTGTTGTCCACCAAAATAAACTTGCGCCCCAATTGAAACGCGGCCTCGCCCGTGGTGCCGCTCCCGGCAAAAAAGTCGAGCACGGTGTCGCCGGGATGTGACGAGGCGGCAATGATACGTTTGAGGATTGCGACCGGCTTCTGCGTTGGGTAGCCGGTCTTTTCTTTTCCGGTGGGGCTGACGATGGTGTGCCACCATGTATCGGTGGGCAGTTTGCCGCGCGCGGCCTTCTCTGGCCCCACCAGCCCCGGCGCCATGTAGGGGATGCGCTCGATCGCATCCACGTTGAAGATGTAATCGTTCGGATTCTTGGCGTACCACAGAATGTTGTCGTGCTTGGGTGGCCATTTCTTTTTCGTCCGCGCGCCGTAGTCGTAGGCCCAAATGATCTCATTGAGAAAACACTCGCGCCCGAAAATCTCGTCGAGAAGTATTTTGCAGTAGTGAACTTCGCGGTAGTCGATGTGAAAGTAGAGCGAGCCGTTGGGGGCGAGAATGCGGTGCGCTTCGCGGAGGCGGGGTTCGAGAAACGCAACGAAATCTTTGCCGAAGTTGTCGGCAAAAGCGCGCGCGCCGAGCCGGATCGTCTTGTATCGCCGCCCCTGAAACCCCGTACGATCTCCCTCCGCATCGCGAACCGTTTTGATCTGCGCGCGCGATTGCGCTTTGCCGGTGTTGAACGGCGGATCGATGTAGATCAGGGCACCCGACTCTGAAGGGAGGGATTGGAGGACGGGGAGGTTATCGCCGAAGTAAACGCGGTTCACTTCAACACCCGCTCATCGCCCTTCCGAATCGTCACGCCGATTGTGTCGAGGTGCTCCATGAGAGCGAGGGCATATTTGCGCGAGGTGGCGAACATGTCGCGCACTTGGGCAACGGTGATGGTTCGGTTGGCGGCGAGGTAGGCGCGGATGTCGGCGGCCATTTTTTCATACGTCTCGCGCAGGAAGTACACATCGGTCGAGACAGCGATGAGATCGCCGCGATCAAGCAGAACACCCAGCACGTCGTCGCCCACCATCGCCGAGGCGTCTTTGGGCGAGGGCGTGTTGTGCGGGTCGCGGCGGAAGACGGTGAAGAGCCGGTCGGCGCTGGCTTGTTGATCGGCGCTGAGTTTCACTTCGTGCGAGGGCAGGCGGAGCAGTGCCCCCGCTTCGGCCACCGCGCCCCGCCCGGCCATCCACGACACAAAAGCGTTGAACACTTTGGGCGCGAGTTTGAGTTTGCTTTTGAGTTCTTCGCGCGGCAGTCCGGCTTTGAGCGGTTGGGCTTTGTGGTGCGCGGCGAGAAGATCGGTGGTGGTTTGCGTGAGGCGATGCAGTGCGATGCGTGAGGCGATGAGAGTCGCGGCGGGCAGAGGCGGCGCGGAGAGTCCAGAGTCGAGAATGATGAGTTGGCCCTGAGCAAACAGATCGGCGGCGGCATCGGAAGCGGCGGCGGAGTCCAAACCAGATTTGGCGACGGACTCGGACAGCGGGCCGGGACCAAGGGTGTTCATGGCTTGCAGAAGAATCTCGCCCGGCGTGCCGCGCAGGTTGGTTTCGAGTCGAGTGAGTGTGGCGGGATCATTCCGTTTGTGCCGCCGCGCCGGGTGCGGATCGACGATGAGCCCGCCGCCGATGGTTGCGCCGGGCGAGGGCCGCCGCAGAATGAATCGATCGCCTTTGACGACGACGACCGGATCGTTGAAGGCGAGTTGCAGCCAGCCGATTGCGCCGGGGGGCACGGCCTCGCCGCCCAACACGCGAGCGGTTGCCACCGTTTCGGCGGCGCCCACAAAAAATTTCACTTCGGCGTTGTGTTTGAGCGGCAGGTCGGCGTCGTCGAGATGGCGAAACTGCGCGTCCACAAGTTCGGTGGTGCGCAGTGTGTTGGGATGGCAGAGAACGTCGCCGCGTCGAATGTCGGAGAGCTGCACGCCGGTGAGGTTGACGGCCACTCGGCTTCCGGGCAGAGCGCGTTCGATTTTGGTTTTGTGCGTTTGCAATCCGCGAATGCGCGCTGGGTGATCGCCGGGAAGGATGATCACTTCGTCGCCCGCCGACAGCGCGCCGTCGGCCAGCGTGCCGGTGATCACCGTGCCGAACCCGGCGATGGTGAAGATGCGGTCGATGGGCAGGCGCGGGCGGGCGAGATCGGGCCGGGCCGGGCGGGCGGCGAGGCAGGCTTGCAGTGCGCGGCGCAGATCGTCGAGGCCCTGCCCGCTGCGCGCCGACACCGGGACAATGGGCGCGGCGGCGAGCGCAGTGCCTTCGAGCAGCTGCGAAATTTCGTCGGAGACGAGCGCGAGCCAATCGGGCGATTCGGCGAGGTCGGCTTTGGTGAGGGCGACAACGCCGCCGTTGATTTGCAGGAGGTCGAGGATGGCGAGGTGTTCGCGCGTCTGCGGCATCACCCCTTCATCGGCGGCCACCACAAAAAGGGCGGCGTCGATTCCGCCCACTCCGGCCAGCATGTTTTCGATGAAGTCGCGGTGGCCCGGCACATCCACCACTCCCACTGATTCGCCATCGGGCAGAGTGAGCCAGGCGAAACCGAGATCGATAGTCATTTCCCGTTCGCGCTCTTCTTTGAGCCGATCGGGGTGAATGCCGGTGAGGGCATGAACGAGGGTGGACTTGCCGTGATCGACGTGCCCGGCGGTGCCAATGACGCGCATGTGCGCTAACGCACCTTCGTCAGCGTTTGATCGTATTCGGCCATCAGTTCGCGGATGAGAGCGTAGATCGATTGCAGGCGAGCCTGATCGATGGCCTGCATTCCGCGCACCGTCTCGCGCACGTCGGCCGACTGCTCTTCCAGCGAGTCGAGCCGGTCGCCCACTTTGCCGAGGTGGCGATCATTCTCGCGCCACTGCTCGTCGCGCAGAAGCATGTGAGTCGTCCAGCGTTTTTGCTCGTCGGCGAGGAAGGCGTTCCACTCCTGCCGGAAGCGTTCTTCGTTGAGCCGCTGAATCTCTCCAGCCTCATTGATGCGCCGATCGATGCGCTCGAGGTTGACGTAGTATTCCTCGATGGACTTTTTCATCTGGCGGTGAGTCTCGCCATAAGTCTCCATGCGGTGGCCGAAGTCTTCGGTGTCGCGCAGAATCGCGTCGGATCGTTGGCGCAGTTCATTCCACGCCCGCTCGCGCTCGGCGGCGACCACCGCCTGCGTTTCCATCCACGCCATTTGCGAAAGCCGCCGATCGTTTTCCAGCGCCAGCAGTTCGCCCACCTTCACATCGTTGCGCCGCACGAGGTCTTCGAGTATTTCGAGTTTGGCTTTGCTTTCGTCGCCGCGTTTGCGCAATTCGGGAGCCTCGGTTTGCAGGTCGGCCACGCGCTTGGCGTCTTGTCGTCGACTCTCCTCCAGCGCCGCCATCGCCCGAAGGCGCTCCTCGTCGCGCCTCAACACTTCGGCCGCCTTCTGTTGAATCTCGGCCAGCAGTTTGCCCACCCGGCGTTCTTCCTCTTTGCGCGCCGCCATATCCTGCTCCAATTTGGAGACGGTATCCAGAGGCTTGCGAATGTCGGCCAGCGCGCGGTTCATTCCTTCGCGCTCAACCTGCCGCAGGCGCTCGTGCTCGCGCTCGCTATCGGCGCGGCGCGACTCCAGCGACTCGATCTGCTTGGTCACATCGGCGCGCACCTGAGCCAACAACGTATCCACCGTGCCCACTCGGGAGGCCGCCGTCACCGCTTTGGTGATGTCGGCGTCCATTTGCTTCAGCCGCTGTTCAATGGAAGCCTTCTCTTTTTCCAGCGCGGCCAGCCGCTCGGTGAGGCGGGTCATCTCGGCCTTATCTTTTTGGCGTTCTTTATCCAGCCAGTCAACCCGCTGAATGAGCTGATGAATGTTGTCGTCCATACTCAAACCTCCGGCGATGCGAACGATTATAGTTCAGACCGCCCGCGACGGTCAAAAATGGTATCATGCCCGCCATGAGAATCGGCCTCGACGCCCGACTCACTCATTACACCAGCGGCGGAATCTCAAACTACATTCGCCGCCTCGCGGCGATTCTGCCCGTGCTCGACCCCGCCAACGATTACACCCTCTTCCACTCGCGCAAAGCCCGCCAAACCCTGCCCATGCCCGCCAACGCGCGCCGCGCCGATTGCTGGACACCGGCGCATCACCGCCTCGAGCGCCTCGCGCTCGGCCTCGAACTCATCCCGCGCCGCCTCCACCTCCTCCACTCACCCGACTTCATCCCGCCGCGCGGCGCGTTCCGCTCCGTCATCACCATTCACGACCTCACCTTTCTGCGCTACCCGCAATTTCTCACCGCCGACAGCCGCCGATATTACAACGATCAGATTCACGCCGCCACCGCGCGCGCCGACGCCATCCTCGCCGACTCCGACGCCACACGCGACGACATCCTCAACCTCCTCCGCGTCCCGCCCGAAAAAGTCACCACCGTCCACCTCGCCCCCGACGACCGCTTTCGTCCCCAGCCCGCCGAAGCCATCGATGCCGTCGCCGCGCGGCACAACATCCCTATTGGCTGCCTTCTTTTCGTCGGCACCTTCGAGCCGCGCAAAAATGTGTCGGGGCTGTTGGCCGCGTACACAAAATTGCCGAACGACGCGCCGCCGCTCGTCCTCGTCGGCAACAAAGGCTGGCTCTTCGACGAAACTCTCGCCCGTATTCACGAACTCAAACTCGAATCTCGCGTCCACCTTCTTCAAGACTTTCCCGCCGACGATCTCCCCGCGCTCTATTGCGGCGCATCGGCGCTCGTCCTTCCCTCGCACTACGAAGGCTTCGGCCTGCCGGTGCTCGAGGCCTTTGCCTGCGACACACCCGCCGTCATCGCCAACCGCGCCTCCCTGCCCGAAATCGCCGGGGGCGCCGCCGCCCTCTGCGATCCCGATGACCCCGGCAGCATCACCAGCGCCATCCGCGCCGTGCTCGACGACTCGGCTTATCGGCAAACCCTCGTCGCCAAAGGCCGCGCCCGCCTCAAAGACTTCTCGTGGGAAAAATGCGCCCGCGAAACTTTAGCCGTCTATCGAGCAGTCAGCGGATAGCGGTCAGCACTCGGCAGTCAGCGGACAGCGGTCAGGAAACCCTCCTTTTTTCATCGTTCAGTGTTCATCGTTCATTGTTCATTCGTCATTCGCCATTCATCATTCCGCATTCTTCCTTCCCATGCTCCTCCTCTTCCTCACCCCCCAACTCCCTCACCCGCCCCGGCAGGGCACGGCCATCCGCAATTGGGGATTGATCAAAAGCCTCTCGGCACGGCATGAGATCAGCCTGCTCACCTTTGCCGACGGGAGCGAAACGATCACGCCCGAACTGCGCTCCGCTTGCCCGCGGATCGAAACCGTGACTTCGCCACATCGCACGGCCGCCAACCGCCTCCGCGATCTTTTCCTTTCCCCTCTGCCCGACCTCGCTCACCGCCTTGCCTCTCCCCAATTCGCCGAGCGACTCTCTTCTCTCATTCACACTCTCCATTTCGACGCCATCTTCGTCGAAGGTCTCGAACTCGCCCCCTTCCTTCGCTCCACGCTCACCCCTCCACCCTCCACAATCATTTACGACGCGCACAACGCCGAAACCCTACTCCAGCGCCGCGCCTTCGCCACCGATCTACGCAACCCGCGACGTTGGCCCGCCGCGCTTTATTCAATCATTCAGACTCGACGCCTGTCCCGATTCGAAGCCGACGTGTGCCGCCGCGCCCATCGCGTCACCTGCGTCTCCGCCGAAGACTCGGCCGCCCTCCGCGCCCTCGTTCCGACCCTCGAACCGATCATCATTCCCAACGGCATCTTCCTGTCGGAATATGCAAACTCCAAACTCCAAACTTCAAATCTCAAACTTGTGTTCACGGGGAAGATGGATTACCGCCCCAATGTCGATGCGGTGACGTGGTTCGCGCGCGACATCCTGCCATTGATCCAACGCGAAGCCGCCGACGTTCGATTTGTCATCGTCGGGCAAAAGCCAACAGAGGCGGTGCAGCGATTGAGCGAACGAAAGGGAGTCGTCGTCACGGGCGCGGTGGACGACGCCCGGCCTCACATCGCCGGGGCGGCAGTGTACGTCGCCCCGCTGAAAATGGGCGGCGGCACCCGATTCAAACTACTCGAAGCGATGGCACTGCGCCGACCCATCGTTTCGACGACTCTCGGCGCGGAGGGGTTCGCCGTGCAGAGCGGGCGCGAACTATTGCTCGCCGACGCCGCCGCCGATTTTGCCAATGCGGCGCTCTCTCTTTTGCGCGATGAGGCCAAACAACGAGCGCTGATCGAACACGGATATGAATTTGTGAAGCAATACGATTGGGAAAAGATCGTACCGAAATTAGAAGCGGCGATTACTTCACAAATGCTTCCGCCGCGCGAGCCACCGCGGGCAATAACATCTGCGGAAACATGCCCAGCAAAATGATCGCGCCAATGCCCGCAATCACAAACACAATGGTCGCTTGCCCTTCGCGCGGGGCGTCGGATTCTTCGGCGGCGGGCGGGCGCAACAGCGCGGCAATGCCGCGCGCATAAGCCAGCGTCACGCTCACGCTGGCGATGAGCAAAACGAAGGCCAACGTCAGATCGTTGCGGGCCAGCAAACGGAACAGCGCCCATCGCCCGGTGAAGCCGGCCGTGAGGGGGATGGCCGCCAACGAGAGTCCGCCCACGATCACGGCGGCGGCGGCAAACGGCATTTGCCAGCCCAGTCCGGAGACATGATCGAAGTCGTCGCTATTGCGATGAGTCGAGCGCGACCGGATCCAGCCCAAGCCCATGCCCCACACAGCCAACCCGATGCCGCGCAGAGCCACGATGGAAAGCGCGGTGGGCAACCCATCCGCCTCGACGATACTCACCGCCAACAACGCCGTGCCGAGATCGACCATCACCGCATAACCCATCAGCCGCCCGAACTTGCGCTGGGCAAAAGCGAACGCCCCACCGACGCCGACCATCGCCGCCCCGGCCAGCCGCAGGGCGGCGAACTCGGCGGTGTTGGCTCTCAGCCAGTCGAATTGAGTGAAGAACTTGAGCATGAAAAACATCACTGCCGTTTGCACCACCGTGAACACGAACGCCGAAGCATAGGGCGCCGAGTCGTCGGCCACATTCGGAATCCAGGAGTGGAATGGGACGACGGCCAACAGAATCAGCAGGCCGATGTTGAGCAGAATGGTGGCGCGCACGAGCAGTGAGGTGTCTTCGGGGCTGGTGGCGAGGCCTTCCAATTGCCAGCCAGCCAACAAAATGAACGGCACAGCCAGTGTGACGAAGACGAGCAAACGCAGTGCCCCGCGCGTCGCCGGATGCTCATCGTCGGAGAGGATGAATGCGGCGGAGGCGGCGATCATTTCGAGGAACAGCGCGGCGAAGAGAAACGGCTGGGCGAAAATGGTGGCGGCCAGCAACGAGAGCGTGATCAGCCCCACCGGCAAAAAGGCGCGCGGGGGTTTGGCGGCTCCGGCTCCGGCGAAGAAAAAGGTCGAGGCAAGGTAGATGAACGCGAGCGAAGGCCGATCCGTTTCGGCAAAGGTGAACGATCTTCCCAACACAACCCACGCCGATTGAAACTGAACATCGCGCCCGGCGAACACGGCAATTTGATCGAGCGGGATTTGCAGGGCAAGCAGGCCGAGCGTTGCCGAAGTGAGCGCGGCAATGAGGCTCTGCGCCCACACCCATCGCCGCAGGAGATAGGCCGCCAACGACATGATCGCCGGGGCGGCCAGCATGAGCAGGGGAACGATCATCCCGCCCCGCTCCGATCCGGCTGGCTTCGCACCACCGCCAAATAGCACGCCGCCAGCGATATGGCGAAACTCATCGCCGCGAGCAGAGCCATCACGGCCAGCGCGGGTTCGACTGCGGCGTAATACAACTCGAAGCCGGTGAGCGCAGTGATGAGCAGGATGCCGCCCTTCAACGGCTCTTCGGTGAGACCCAATCCCAACAAACCCATCGCCACCAAACCGAACACGGCCAGCGATACCGTCGGCGACACTTCGGGCAGAGAGGAATCGGGGGAGGCCGACGCCTGCCAACTGAGCAGAAGCACCATTGCCGCGACGACGATGCGGAACGGAAGCCCGGTGGTGAATCTGCGCCGTGTGTCATCAGCGCGGCGCGGCGACGCTGTGTCGATCTGCCGCCCGGTGACATACATTTGCACAGCAATGAGCAGGCCAACGATCATTTTCACTCCGGCGATTTGCGGCGGGAGGAGTTGAGAATAAAGCAACCCGGCCAACACGGCCTGCGTTCCGGCGGCCAACACCAACATGCGCCAGTCGAAAAAGATTACAATGACTCCGGCAGTGATCACCACTCCCACCGACGCCGGAGTGGATGCGAGGAATGAAAAACGTGAGAGCAGTTCGGCAAACGTTGGCACGACGGCTATCGTCCCCGAAAGAGCAGCCAAACCAACAGCACGGCCACAATCGTCCACAGCACGCCGCCCTCGCCTTCGATGATGGCGGCCACAGTGCGCAGCACGCGCCCGGCGAGGCGATAGATTTCCCAGAATGAGGTGTACAGCCAATCGAGTCGGGCCGCCGACGAGGCCGCCGCCCACGCCGACTCGGCTCGCGCGCGGAAGAGTCCCTCGAATCGCCACAGCCCCACGCCGCTCAACGCCGAGGCCACCACCACGCCGAGCGCGGTGAGGCTTTGCGCCGCGAGCAAACCCGGCAGAGTCGTTCCGGCCAGCGCGTTCCCGGCCAGCCCGCCCACAACGGCAAACAACAATGGCGCGGCCAACCCAAACAAATAGGCCACACCGACCAGCGGCTCGTCAGTGGGCGTTGGCTCTCCGGGCCACAGCGCCAGCCGAAGGGTTGAGGCTGTGAGCAACACTTGCCCGAAAACGCATACCGCAAACAACAGCCATGCTCCCTCAGCAATCAACCCCGAATACAACACGACCGAGCCGTGAAAGCCCACCGTGAACGGGAAGCCGATCAAAACAATCGCTCCGGCAAAGGCCGGGATAGACCACCATCGCCCGCTTTCGCTGAAGCCATTGCCGAGAAAGAGCGCCGCGCCCCCGGCCACCAATGCTAGCCCAAAAGCCAACACGCCTGCCGCCGCCAACGGCCCGCCCCACAACGCGGCCAACAATGCCAGCGATGAATATGCCAGAGTCACAAAACTGATCCCCTGTCTCGGGTCCGCCGAATCCCACCACTGCAGGGCCCCCACCAACAACCCAATGGACGCCGCCGCACTCAGCCACGGCTTCAACGGCAGTTCGGGGACGATAGCCAGCACATGCACGAATGCGTCGAGCGCCACCGCCGCCGGGACGAGCCGGAGCAGTGTGCCCAACCCCTGGCGCACATTGGCATCGGCGGGCAAGCCGAGATGAAAGGGGAACACGCCCAAACGGAAGACGACGGCCAGCAACAGAAACAGCACCGCGCGGTTGCTCAGTGGCGACTGCCCCACCAGAAAAACGGGCTGGCCCAAGTGCAGGGTGTCCAACGCCGCCGCAATCACACAAAATGTGGCCGCCGAGTGAAACGAAAGGCTGAGCACGGCTTGTTTTTCAACGTCCTCGCCTTCGGCCAATAGCACAAGGCTGAGGAAATACACAACATCCAACACCGTCCACATGATTGCCAGCGTGATCAGGTTTTCGGATTGCACCGCCGCCACTGCCGCCGCCGCAATGAGCAGGCTGGCTGTGCGCGGCCCCAACCGCGGCCCGCCGGGGCGCGAGAGGCCGGTGAGAAACACGCCCACCACCGCCGCCAAAATCACCACTGCAAACAGCCACGATACCCGATCCGAAACGAGCGTGAGTCCGGCATCGAACAACGACTGGGGCTGCCACGTCGAAACCGTGACCCGCGAATCGAGCCGCAGGCCCAATGCCAGCGCAGTCAAAAGCGCCAAAACACTGGCCGCCGCCGGCGTCAGCCCGGCCACCCACCGCCGCAGGCGGGGCACAGCCGCGCCGACAATCATGGCCGCCGCGCCCAACAGCAACCACAGAATGGGAAGGAAAGGGTTCATGATCGGCAGGATTGTAACATATCGGAAACGGCGCTCCCCCGCATTGACAACTCACCCAACCCAAGTACACTCATAACGGCACGCACACATCTTCGCCCGCCGCGACCCGGCAGGAGCCATCCTCATGAAAACCATCTACTCTCGGCCGGATATACCCAACCGGCCCAACCGAAACAACACCGTCATCATTTGGGCAATCGCCGGACTCGTTGTGTTGGCTCTCTCCGGCTTCTGCATCGGCGGGGCAATTGCCGTCATGCGGCTCAACCCCGGTCTCTTGTCGAACCTGCTGCCGCAAACTGATACGCCTCTGCCCACACAACCGGCCGCCGAGTCACTCAATGTCGCAATCTTTTCGCCCGATCAAACTTCAGTGAGTCTGTCGCTGAGCGATGAGCCCCTGCTCATCGATGCGCTGGCGAAAGCCTCCGCCGGAGTGGCCCGCGTCGATCTGATGGTGAACGGGCAACTGGCCGATGCGCGGCAGGGCGACGGCAAACAAACCACCCTCGAAGCAACATTCCAATGGAAGCCGAGCGCCGCCGGAATCTACGAACTGCAAGTGGCCGTTCTTGACAGCAACGGCGCCAGAGCCGAGTCGGATGTGTACACCGTCACCGTTGCCGAACCCTCGGCCACACCCGCGCCCGTTTTCACCGACACCCCCGAACCCACCCCCGCCCCTTCGGCGACTCCGACTCCGATCATCGCCGTCACCCTTCCGCGACCCACCGCCACCAGCGGGAGCGGCGGCGGAGGCGGTGTGCGCACGCCCACCAGCCCACCCAGCAGTGGCGGCCCCATCACCGTGCGCCGAGTCAGTTTTGTGTCGGCCGGCCGCGTTGGAACCGGCAACGATGCGATGGCCACACTCAGCATCGAGTTCACTGGCGGCGTGGCGCCCTTCACCATCACCGGCGATGGCATCGGCGCTCCCATCACCAAAGGCATCACCGGCACTTACGCCGACGCAGGCATCACGTATCAATACGTGCACTTCGACCGCATCACCAGCTGCGGGGCGCAAGTGCCGGGCAACGCGCGGATACAAGACGCCGCCGGGCAAAGCGTGTCGTTCAATTACTTCGTCGAGATTCGCTGTCCGTGAACAATGCGCTCGACCCGACTGCCGAGGGCAGGCTTTCGGAACACGCCGTCAAGGGCATCGCGCTGTTCAATCGCGGCGAGTATTTTGAGGCGCACGAAGAACTTGAGCACGCCTGGAAAGAGGAGCCCCGGCCGGCGCGCGAACTGTATCGCGGCATCCTGCAAATCGCGGTAACCTATTTGCAGATCACCCGGCGCAACTACGTTGGCGCGATCAAAATGTTCGCTCGCGCCCGCCGCTGGCTCGCCCCCCTGCCCGATGCCTGTCGGGGCGTGAACGTGGCCGCTCTGCGGAACGATGCCGCCGCTGCCCGCGCCGCGCTCGAAGCGTTGGGCGCGGAGAGGATCGACGAGTTCGATGTGTCGCAGCTGAACCCGGTGAGAGTCGTCAACTGATTTGGCGGGTTGAGCGGATTCGATTCACGACAATCCGTTTCATCCGTTCCATCCGTTGATGAAAATATCATGGCCTTCGACAACAAGATCGTCCTCGTCACCGGCTCGGGCCGCGGGATTGGCAAAGCCATTGCCCTGCGCTTCGCCCGCGAAGGCGCAGATGTGATCGTCAACTTCTTCCGCAACCGCGCCCCCGCCGAAGAAACGGCCCAGTCCATTCGCGCCATGGGCCGCCGCGCGTTGGTGGTGAAAGCCGACATCGGCGAGGAGGAAGGAATCGAAACGCTCTTCTCCGAAACCGAATCGGAGTTCGGCGGGTTGGACATTCTGATCAACAACGCCGCTTCGGGTTACAACCGCCCGGTCATGCTTCAGAAAATCAAAGGCTGGGATTGGACGATGAACATCAACGCCCGCGCGGCGCTGTTCTGCGCCCAACGGGCCGCGCCGCTCATGCAACAGCGCGGCGGCGGGCACATCGTTTCCATTTCGTCGCCCGGCTCATCGCGGGTCATGCCCGAATACGTCGTCGTGGGTGCGAGCAAAGCCGCGCTCGAAGCCCTCACCCGCTACCTCGCCGTCGAGCTCGCCAAATACAACATCGCCGTCAACGCCATCTCGCCGGGCCTCGTGGAAACGGAGGCGCTCAAACATTTCAGCGTCGCCCGCAATCGCGACGTGATCGCCGAGAGCCGCGCCGTCATCCCCGCGGGCCGCCTCGTCACCCCCGATGATGTGGCGCAAGTGGCGGCCTTTCTCTGCTCGCCCGCCGCCTCGATGATTCGCGGCCAAACAATCGTCGTGGATGGCGGGCACACCCTCACCCTCGACCGATAATCTACGGCGGCGCGGGCAACCGACTCGCGCCAGTGAGCGTCTCTCGCGCCGGAACATCATCTTTCGGCGGCACACGGCTCATGGCATATTCAGCCAACGCGGTGATGGTGAGACTCGGATTCACGCCGGGGTTGGCGGGGACGATGGAGCCATCCACGACATAGAGACCCGGATAGTTGTGAATCTGGCAATTGAGATCGATCACGCCCTCGTCGGCGCCACGCCCGAATGGGCAGCCGCCCAGAATGTGGGCCGTGATCGGAATCCGAAAGATGCCTTCGTTGATCGTTCCCAACGGGACGCCGTCAACCTTTTCGGCGAACTTCCGAGTCACTGCATGGCCGACATCAATGTGTGTAGGGATGTTTTGCTCTTCGTCGGGAAGCGAGACGAGGCCGCGGCGAAAGAGGGTGAAGAGACCGCGGCCCAATCGCAAACGGAGGCGGTTGTCCTCGGTTTGCATGACGAGCAGGATGGTACTACGAACGGCCCAGCCAGGCAGGATGAACACTCTAAGGAAATCGAGCGGATGCAAGATTATTTCGACGATGGATTTGAGAAGGCGAGTCAACACGCTCCCCGAATTCATGAGCGGGCCGGCGAGGAAGCGCATGAGGTCGGAACCGGCGGGGTAACGCACCGGCTCGATGTGAGTCACCGGATCGGGATGGAAGATGGAAGTGATGGCGATGCCCTGTGAATAGTCGGTGGCGTCGTTGCGGCTGGTTGCGCCGAGCAGGGTTTCGCTGTTGGTGCGCACCATGTCGCCGAGTCGCGGCGAAATGTTGCGTAGTGAGCCGGTGATGTCGCGACAGCGGAAGAGCAACCGCAGTGTGCCCAAGGCGCCGGCCGAAAAGACGACGTTGCGCGCGCGCACCACGCGCTGAGACTTGAACAGCCATGCGGTGGAACTGCGATAGATCACTTCGTAGCGCGCGCCGTCGGGCTGGCCTTGGGGCAGAGGGCGCACGTCGCGCACTTCGCATTCGGGCCAAATTTGCGCGCCCCATCTCTCGGCGAAGTAGAGGTAGTTTTTTGCCAGTGTGTTTTTGGAGTTGTGGCGGCAACCCACCATACAGCCGCCGCACTGAATACAGCCCACGCGCGCCGGGCCTTCACCGCCGAAGAACGGATCGGGCGCTTCCACTCCCGGCTCGCCGAAGAACGCGCCCACGTCGGTGGGTTGGAAGGTGTGCCCCATGCCCATCGAGTCGGCGATTTCCTTCAGCGCCGCGTCGGCGGCCCACAGGCGCGGGTTGCGAGTCACGCCGAGCATCCGGCGGGCAGTGTCGTAATGGGATCGCAGAATCGATTTCCAATCGGCCAAGTGACTCCACGCCGGAGCGGCGAACAGTTTTTCATCCGGCTCCATCAACACGTTGGCGTATCCCAAGCTTCCGCCGCCCACCCCCGCGCCGTGCAGCACGAACACATCGCGGAAAGCGCTGATCTGCAAAATGCCGAAACAGCGCGCGGCGGGAAGCCAGAGATACTTCCACGCGATCCAGTTTGTGGCGGCGAAATCTTGATCGCGGAAACGTTTGCCGCGCTCGAGCACGAGCACACGGTAACCCTTCTCGGCGAGGCGCATGGCCGAAACGCTGCCGCCGAATCCGGAGCCGATGATGACGTGGTCGAAAGTTTGATCGGATGGCTGTGCTGTCATATTGAGCCGCTTCCTCTGCCAAAAATCGTTGCCGTGATTGTAATGCCGCTTCGATCTTTATACAAAACCTAGGGCAATCGCATCAAAAGTGGGGTAAAACAAGGCTATCTAGGAAAAGAGGAGATAGCCATGGACAACAAGAAGCCGATAGAAATGATTGAAGAATATTTTGGCAAGGTGAAGGACCCTCGCAAGGAGCGAACCAAAGACCATAAACTGATCGATATTATTACGATTGCGATCTGTGGGGTCATCTGTGGAGCGGAAGGCTGGACGGATGTTGTCCATGGCTATCTCCTCTTTTCCTAGATAGCCTTGTTTTACCCCACTTTTGATGCGATTGCCCTAGGGGTCGGAGTGTGTGAAAAGTAAATCGGTGTTATAATGTCTGTCAACGCGGGAGGGTCTTTCGCGCGAAAGAGGCTTGTTGGGTCAATCGACACTCGACTTCTCACCTTCGCATTTCGGCCTGTTTCGCGAACCGTTGCGCAACAGCGCCGATTTTTTTTGGAGAGCTTGTATGGCGAAAACAGAAGAGAAAATAGAAGTTGAGGGTATGGTTGTTGAGGCCCTGCCCAGCACGCAGTTCACGGTGGAACTCGACAACAAACACCGGGTGCTGGCTTACCTCTCCGGTAAGATGCGAAAGTATTACATCCGCATTCTGCTGGGCGATCGGGTGAAAGTGGAATTGTCGCCGTATGATCTCACGCGGGGGCGAATCACCTATCGCTTCAAGAAATCGGGCGGCGCGCCGGCGACGGAAGAGGAAGCGCTTCAATAGTTGCGAAAGAAAACAACAGCCAGTGGATGAAGAGTCCACTGGCTGTTTTGTTTTGGCTGATTTCGGGGAAGCCTGTCAACGAATACCTAAGAGCATTGGTCACAAGTTAAGGCTCGCCGAACACCGTCAAGGGTGAAAGTTTAGGCGGCGAGGGGCGGGTCTGACGCTTGCGCTTGATGATCCCCAGCCCCTTGGCATTAGCAGCGAGATAGGCGACGACCTGAGTCGCTTCGCCGCGATGATGCGCTTGGGTAAAATAGTAGAGACTGCGATAGACCATTTCGAGCGAGAGCGTCGCGAAAGGGCGGTTAAGGGCTTCGGCTACCGCGT